>OODK01000161.1_pt1 | contig 80561 bp, 66 predicted proteins | sample 1671371 | NCBI WGS metagenome assembly OODK01 (sample SAMN06348150, study PRJEB24527) | human gut metagenome | biome: human gut; feature: ankylosing spondylitis patient; material: feces | host: Homo sapiens | place: China | collected 2015-10 | reverse complement strand
ATTGTTTACAATCGCCAAAGCATACACATCGAAGCAGTAAGAAGTATCCGCAAGGGCTTCAATTTCTCGATGTGTTTGAGTATATTTCAACACATTTTGAGTGGCAGTAATATATATGAATGCACGAGCTATGTTAGAGCAGGCGGTTGCAGAGAATGCGTCCGATATTTTCCTGGTTGCCGGACGTCCGCTTTCGCTTCGGAAAAACGGTGTCCTTTCCATGGAGAATGAGGAACGTCTTTTACCGGATGATACCGCTGCCTTCTTAAAAGAAATTTATGAACTTGCTGACAACAGAGATATGAGATCTCTGCTTTCTCACGGGGATGATGACTTTTCTTTTGCCATCCCGGGCGTATCCCGTTTTCGTGTCAGTGCTTATAAGCAAAGAGGTACACTCTCTGCTGTGATCCGTGTGATCACTTTCCGACTTCCGGATTATCATATGCTGGGAATCCCGGATGCGATCATCAATCTCGGTCTGGGCGGGAAAGGAATGACACTGATCACCGGTCCTGCAGGAAGCGGAAAATCAACAACCCTTGCCTGTATCATTGACCAGATCAACCAGAATCAGGAAAAACATATTATCACTCTGGAAGACCCTCTGGAATTTCTCCACCGGCACAACAAGAGTATCGTCAGTCAGCGGGAGATTCATGTGGATACTGACAGTTATGTAGCTGCCCTGCGCGCAGCTCTGCGTCAGAGTCCGGATGTGATTCTTCTGGGAGAAATGCGTGATTACGAGACGATCAATGTGGCAATGACCGCCGCAGAAACCGGCCATCTGCTTTTCTCAACGCTTCATACCATCGGTGCCGCCAATACCATCGACCGTATCATCGATGTATTTCCGCCTAACCAGCAACACCAGATTGCAGTACAGCTTTCCATGGTGCTAAATGCAGTGGTATCCCAACAGCTGATTCCTACTGTTGACGGTGGTGTTGCTCCGGCATTTGAAATTATGACCGTAACTCCGGCAATCCGTAATATGATCCGGGACAATAAGATTCCGCAGATCGACGGAATCCTCTATTCTTCTGCGAAGCCGGACATGATCTCCATGGACAACAGTCTGCTCGCCCTGTACAAGTCCGGAAAGATTTCAAAAGAAATCGCCTTGACTTATGCAACCAATCCGGATATGCTTATGAGAAAACTGTAATATTTTTCCACAACACAAAAAAACGGAACGTTACAGCACTTTATATAAGGAGGAACCACTGGGATGAACCCATTAGATATGATGAAATTCTCCAGTCTCTGGAGTACATTTACCGCAAACCATCCAAAATTCCCAAAATTTATTGCCGCCGCTTCCCGCAAAGGCGTACTGGCAGAAGGTTCTGTGATCGCAATGCAGATTACTACCCCGAACGGTGAAACATTGGAAACCAACCTGAAAATAACCGCTTCCGATCTGGAACTGGTTCAGCAGCTCAAAAAAATGCGCTAGAGAGTGTCTGAAAAATCATCGTTTTATACGCAAAAAGAGAGATTCCGCCGTTTCTTACAAAACTATAGATGGCAAAATCTCTCTTTTTATTGTATCTATGTAACTATTTGTAATCCTGAAAAAAATCCCGCAGGTTCGTAAGTGCCGATACCAGGGTCTTCGTCTCTTCTTCCGACAGGTCTTTAAGCAGTGACTGGATCATATCTTCATGGAACTTCTCATGGTGATGATATGCTTTCTCCCCTTTTTCTGTCAGCGACACCAGTACTACCCTCCGGTCAGCATCGCTTCGCACCCGATGCACATAACCTTTTTTTACCAGACCGTTGATGGATATCGTCAGGGTTCCTACCGTAATCCCCAGTGTTTTCGCTACCGAAGACATATTCCTCGGCTCCCGGATCCCCACCGCCTCGATCACATGCATATCATTATTGGTGATATCTCTAAATTCCGGCGTTATAATTGCTTTTGCTTCGATATTCATAATATCATTGAACAGTTTTACCAACACCTCATGAAACATTTCATACGCCTGATCCATAAATCTCACCTCTCACATCCGAATTTTCTGTTGTATCTTAAAATATGTCAGTCGATGGACATCCATTTCTGTAATTATATCACACTCCCGTTGGATTCCTCAACAAAAACCGCTTGATTTCTCTTTATCACGATGATACGATATTTTTATAAAACATCGTAACTGTTTGACACTCTTACAGTTACGAGTCACAATATATTCCGACTATCTGATCATTACAAGAGTGCAATTTGCAGATAACAGCTTCACTTTATTTTTACAGGAGGTAAAACTATGGCAATAACAGCAACCATGGCCGAAGCACAAAACGACTATTATAAAGCGATGCGCGCCGGCAAAAGAGAAGGCGAGATTCTTCCCAATCTTGATGATATATTAAAAGAAAAAAACATTGTCGCTGTCCGGGAGGTTCCTCTTGGACTGGTTCAGATCCCTTCTGAACTGATCGTAGGAACCAAAACTGCAGGCAGAAGTTCCGCATTCAGCAAAAGTTTCAAACCTCTGCTGAAAGAAAACACAGAATTTGCATACAAATGGATGGCCCTGTACAAGGCGCATCTGAATGAAGGGATCCGTGAACCCATCAAAGCATATGAATTCATGAACAAATTCTATGTGGAAGAAGGGAACAAACGGGTCAGCGTATTAAAATTCTTCGATGCAGTATCTATTCCGGGCAATGTTACCCGTATCGTTCCCCCGAGAACGGAAGAAAAAGAAAATAAAATCTATTATGAATTCATGGACTTTTACGCCCTGTCTCATATCAACTATATCTGGTTCACCCAACTGGGAAGCTTTGCCAAACTGCAGCGTCTTGTCGGCAAACGTCCGGATGAAGCATGGAGCGATGACGACAGACTGGATTTTGCGTCTTCTTATAACCGTTTCCGTGCCGAATACAAGGCAAATGGTGGTGATAAGATCCCGATTACTACCGGTGATGCGTTCCTTTATTTTATCGGTCTGTATGACTACCGTTCACTCGACGATATGACTGCCGTGGAGCTGAAAGAACAGCTGGCAAAATCCTGGGATGAGTTCCGGCTTCTGACTACCGACGAATCTGTGGAACTGCAGATGGATCCTACCGACGAAAGCGAAGTAAAGAAAAACTTCTTCGCCCGTCTGATCCCTACCAGCACCCCAAAACTTCTTGTGGCTTTCATCCACGAGAAAAACGCCGAAATATCCGGCTGGACTTATGCACATGAACTTGGCCGTATGCATCTGCAGCAGACCTTTGAGGATCAGATATCCACAACCTGCTACGATAACGCCACGGAAGAAAATGCTGACGATCTGCTTGCAAAAGCCATCGCCGACGGCAACAACCTGATTTTTACCACTTCCCCGCCGCTTCTGAAAGCCAGCCTGAAGGCAGCCATCGAGCATCCGGAAGTGAAGATCCTGAACTGTTCCCTGAACACTTCCCATCGCTATATCCGTACCTACTATGCACGTATGTATGAAGCAAAATTTCTGATGGGAGCTATCGCAGGTGCAATGTCCAAAAACGGTAAGATCGGTTATATTGCCGACTATCCGATTTTCGGTATGACTGCCAACATCAACGCCTTCGCTCTTGGTGCAAAAATGGTTAATCCGCGTGCGAAAGTATACTTGGAATGGTCCACCCTGAAAGATCACGATGTGGCAAAAAGCTTCGCCGAAAACGAAGTCCACTATATTTCCGGTCAGGATATGACGATTCCCGGAGAACCGTCCAGACATTTCGGTCTGTACCGTGATTCCGAAGATATGCCTCTGAACCTTGCAATGCCTATCTGGCACTGGGGTAAATTCTATGAACAGATGATTCGTAACATCATGAACGGAGCATGGAAAATCGATGACACCAACGATTCCACCAAAGGTCTGAACTACTGGTGGGGTATGTCCGCAGGCATCATCGATGTGATCTGCTCCCAGCACCTGCCGATCGGTACCGCCCGTCTGGTCGCTCTGTTAAAAAAGAGTATCTGCGAAATGAATTATAATCCATTCTCCGGTGTACTGTATTCCCAGTCCGGTATTGTTCAGAAGAATGCAGACGCTGTTATGGATCCGGAAGAGATCATCACGATGGACTGGCTGGCTGAGAATGTCATCGGTTATATTCCAAAGATGGAAGATCTGATTGAAAAAGCAAAACCTGTAGTGATGCTGCAGGGTATCGACACCCCGGAGATTTAGACAACAAAGCGCAGCTTACAACAAAAAGGGATTTTAATTATGAGGATATTAGCAATTGCAGACGAAGAATCCAAGTATCTCTGGGACTATTTCCAGAAAGAAAAGCTTGAGGGAATCGATCTGATTCTCTCAAGCGGAGATCTGAACCCCAACTATCTGTCTTTTCTCGCCACCTTTACCACAGCACCGGTTTTATATGTAAGGGGAAATCACGATGACAAGTACGAAAAGACACCGCCGGATGGATGTATCTGTATCGAAGATCAGATCTATGTCCATGAGGGGGTTCGTATTCTGGGACTGGGCGGTTCCATGCGCTACCGCCCCGGGATTAATCAGTATACTGAAAAAGAAATGAAAAAACGGGTCAAAAAACTATGGTTTCCACTGCTGTACCGCGGTGGATTTGATATTCTTCTGACCCATTCTCCCGCCTACCAGTTAAACGATGGTCTGGATCTCCCACACCAGGGATTTCAGGTCTTCAACACTCTGATGGACAAGTATCACCCGAGATTTTTTATCCACGGGCATGTACATATGTCTTACGGACGGAATCAAAAACGCTACGATCAGTATAATCAGACTCATGTGATCAATGCTTACGATCGCTGTGTATTTGATTATGAAGATGATAATCTGAGGGAACATTTGAAACGGTGATTTTTATCATGCCAGACAAAAAACAGGAGCAAAACGGTATCGCATCCGTCTCTGCTCCTGTTTTTTCTTCCTGTATCTCTGGTTTCTCTCCGTTGCATACTCTCTGCCGGTCAGATCTGTATGCTCCGTCCTTATGGGTTTCTTCTCATGATTTACAGCATCTGTCCTTTCAGGATAACCCCTTTGATTTCAAGAGTCTCCTGGTCAAGGAGTACTGCATTTGCCACTTTTCCCGGTGTGATGCTGCCGTATTTGTCGTAGATACCGATGCTTTTTGCCGGGTTGACTGCTGCACATTTTACTGCTTTTTCCAGAGGAATTCCCATCTGCTTCACAGCGGTACGCATACATTTCATCAGATTGGTATTGGACCCTGCAATCGTTCCGTCTTCCAGGGTCGCGCGGTTTCCTTTTACGATCACCGGCTGTCCGCCAAGCTCGTACATGCCATCTTCCAGACCGGCTGCTTCCATAGTGTCACTGATGAAGATCACACGATCCTCTCCGAACATCTTGAATGTATTTCTCACGATTGCCGGGTGGATATGTACGTTATCGCAGATCAGTTCGGCCTCACAGTATTCGTCATCTGCTGCTGCGATGATCGGTCCCGGTGCACGGTGACTGATGGGATTCATCGCATTGTACAGATGTGTCATATGGGTGACACCTGCTTCGATCGCTGCTTTTGCTGTCTCATAATCTGCCGTTGTGTGCGCGATCGACAGCACGACTTTTCCTTTTTCCGCCCGGATAAATTCCATCGCACCTTCTTCTTCCGGTGCCAGATCTACCAGTTTGAACAGACCTCCTGCTGCTTCCTGCAGCCGTTCAAACATTGCCACATCCGGTTTATGGATGTATTTTCCGTTCTGTGCCCCTTTTTTGGCCATGGAGATGAACGGTCCTTCCATATTGATTCCGCAGAGAATCGCACCTTTTTCATTTTTATGGGCTTTCGCCGCTTTTGCGATCCGGGTCAGGCGTTCCTCGTCAAACGTCATGGTTGCCGGTGCGATCGTTGTCACACCCTGACTGGCCTCATAATCCGCCATTACCTGAATGGATTCTTCCGTTCCGTCACAGAAATCCTTTCCCATGCATCCATGAAAATGAATATCTGTCAGTCCCGGAATCAGATAGCAGCCGCTGCCGTCGACCACTTTTTCTCCGTCCCCACTGGTTTCTGTAAAAACTTCCCCTTCTGTGCAGACTTCTTTCTCTGCAAATGTTCCCTCTTCGGTATAGACTTTTGCTCCCTTGATGATCATTGTTCCTCTTCTCCTCCTTCGTCCTTATCCTGAATCTGCCTTGATTTTATCAACATGACGGAATTATCATGCCGTGCCCGTTTCACCGATGAATCGATCTCCAGATAGTATCCATATAAAATGTCCGTCATCACAAGGATCGGATACTGCGGAGAAATGATATTTCCAAAGTCCAGATTTTTCTTTGCCGCCAGACACACTACCTCTTCACAGAATTCACTGTATTCCGGTCGGTCATTGGCAGTCAGCAGCACGGTATAAGCCCCCTGGCGGTGTGCCTGTTTCAGACATTCTATTACTTCCTCGGTTCTGCCACTGATGCTGATGCCGATCGCCATACAGTCTTCCTGTACGATCGTCGAATGAAACCGCATCGTATGAGTCTCATCCACCGCATCCATATCCAATCCCAGCCGCATGAATCGGAACTGCATCTCTCTGGCTGCCAGACTGGAACTTCCTTTCCCGTAAACAAACACCCGCCGGCACTCTGACATCTTCCCGGCAATCCGGCGAAGCTGCGCCTCATCTGCCAGATTATAACTTTTGTTCAGTAACTCCTGATAAGAGTCAAATACTTCTCTCATCTGTCCTGTGATCTGGTGATCTTTTTCTCCGAACGATTCTTTGTATTTGAACACAAATTCCCGATAGCCCTTATAACCACATTTTTTCGCGAATCGGGACAAAGATGCCTCTGACACATACAGCATCGAAGAAATATGTCTGGATGAAAAATCCATATCTTCCTCATTGGAAATAAAAAAATCAGCGATATTTTTTTCCACTGCAGACAGATTTTCATAATGGGCTTCTATATTGGGTACTATTGTTTTTCTGTAATAACTCATCTTCCAATCCTTTCCGGCATCTGCTTGCAGCTGTTCCGGTCCTTCACAGCTACCTTTTCCTGTCATAAAATAAGTATTGTATTTCTACATCCAGTATAACATGTTTTCTTTTACTTTCAAGTCCTTTCATCTTCCTTGAAAATTCATAATTCCATGCTTCCACCCATTGACTTTCCGGATGGTTTCGCTTATGCTGAACATAAGAGCGCTGCATGTTTCATGGGGGAAAATGCAGGGCGTTTTTTTACACAGGAGGGTCTTTACACAAATGAAAAAAGAAACTGTTACAACCAATCAGATCACCGAGGGCGTAATCTGGAAACAACTTTTGTTGTTCTTTTTTCCCATTGTTCTGGGAACATTTTTTCAGCAGCTGTACAACACGGCAGATACGATCGTTGTCGGGCGTTTTGTCAGCAAAGAAGCGCTTGCCGCCGTCGGTGGTTCCGCCGCACAGATTGTCGGTCTGATCGTGGGATTCTTCGTCGGACTGGCTTCCGGTGCTTCGGTTATTATTTCCCAGTTTTATGGTGCGAAGGACAGAGCGCAGCTGAACCGTGCCCTGCATACTGCCTATGCATTCTCTATCGTTGGAAGTATTTTCATCACCGCTCTGGGAATTCTGACCGCTCCCTGGATGCTTGAACTGATGCACACACCACAGGAAACCATGGCGGATGCACTGCTCTATCTGCGGATCTACTTCGCCGGTATTATCTTTGTCTTTATCTATAATGTGGGTTCCAGTATCCTTCGTGCGATGGGAGATTCCCGCAGACCGTTATATTATCTGATCGTCTGCTGTATCCTGAATATTGTGCTGGATATCGTTCTGGTGATCGTTTTTCACATGGGCGTTGCCGGTGTGTCAATCGCCACGATTTTTTCTCAGGGAGTCAGTGCTGTTTTGGTCACCCGCGCCCTGATGCGTTCCGATGATCTGTATCAGCTGGAGTTCCAAAAGATCCGCTTCCACAAATCTGCTCTGATCAGTCTGATCTGGGTGGGCTGTCCTACCGGCATCCAGTCCATTTTATACAGTGTCACCAACATGCTGATCCAGACGTTCTTGAATAATCTGGGAACCGATACCGTAGCTGCCTGGAGTGCTTTCGGAAAGATCGATTCTCTCTACTGGATGGTCAATAATGCGTTCGGTATCGCTGTTACGACTTTCGTAGGACAGAATTTTGGTGCCGGAAAATATGACCGCATGAAAAAGAGTGTCCGCATCGGACTTTGTATGGGACTTTGTACAGCTCTGACATTGACTCTCATATTCTATAACTTCGGCACTCCGCTGTTTCGTCTGTTTACCTCCGATGAAAATGTAGTCTCTATCGGTATGCAGATGTTACACCACGTTGCTCCGGCATACTGCCTGTTCGTCTTCATCGAACTGCTCTCCGGTGCGCTCCGCGGAACCGGAGATGTTGTGATCCCGATGCTTATCACCTGTTTCGGTGTCTGCCTGCTGCGTATCGCCTGGCTCTTCTTCATCGTACCACTCGCTCCGGGCCTCAACACCATCGTCCTCAGTTACCCGGTCACCTGGGCGATCACGGCGGTGATGTTTATCGTTTACTACTGTTACCGGGCAAAGAAATGGCCGAAATCTTATGCGAAAAAAACGGCTTAATCTTATGCCGATAATATCCTTTAACTGTTGTTTGTTCGTATAACATATAAAAAAGGGCTGTCATTTCCGACAGCCCCTTTTTATATACATATGTAATTGTTAAATCGGACACTCGCTACTTGTTTATAAATGTAGCCACTTCTCCACAGTCAGTGAGAACTTTCACCTACTGAGCGCGGACTTAACTTTCCCGCATCCATTTCATAGACCTGATCGCATAAAACTTCTATATCCTCACGATTATGACTCGCCAGTAAGATTGTTATTCCCTTCTCTTTCAGCTGCATCAACAACTCCCGCATCTCCTTCACACCCTGATTATCCAGTCCATTCATAGGTTCATCCAGAATCAAGATTTGTTGATACTCCATAATTGCCTGCGCGATTCCCAGCCTCTGCCGCATTCCCATAGAGTATTTTCCGACTTTTTTACTCATTGCATCCTTTAACCCAACCAATGTCATCACTTCAGTAATATCCATATGTGGCTTATCAGAAAGTCCCGCCAGAAGTTGAAGATTTCTCTTTCCACTATATTGCCGTAGAAATCCAGGCTCCTCTATGATTACACCCAACTGTGTCCGATCTGCCTGTATCTTTCCGGAATCAATATTTAATAACCCGCAGATACACTTAAATAACACCGTTTTTCCCGAACCATTTCTTCCTATGATTCCACAAATTTTTCCTTTTTCCACAGCAAGTGTAACATCATCCAAGACAACAGCTGTTCCGAAACTTTTCACTACATTTTCTATAGAAATCACCGGTTTGCTCATTTTCTTTATCATCCCTTTGCCATATCTATTCTAATTGTTTTCCAATACACTAATATTCCCAGGAATATACTGCCGATAATCAAAATCAGGTTCGCTTTATTTATTGAAAGTCCATGAACTGTATACGCCGAAAGATTTCCAACATCTGCCCATCCACTTGGAACAAGATAAATCATCCAGGGCGGCATATACTCTACTCTTGTAACCAGTAATACAGAAGCCATGATCACCGCAAAACTTATAATTTTCCCTAAATAGATGTTTAAGAGCCACATACATAACCCATAAAAAATACAGATCAGACATCCCATGCCAAACACAAGAAAAAATGCCCGCACAGGCTGATAATTCATAACTAATTCTGGAGTTACATAAAATGATAATCCTAACTCATATGCTTTGTCTGTAAGTGCCAGTGTGGTCCACACCCTTCCCCACTCATTGCTGAAATCAATTCTCGGTATCAGCATCAGAACACTAATTCCAACCCAACACAGCATATAACCAATACTAACAAAAATAATATAAAAAAAATGTCCTGTAACCCATTTCGCTCTTCCACACCGGATCATTACGAATAGTTTATCTTTATCATAAAACGGAGCATCCACAAAAAACAATACTATCCCTGCAAACACCACCGCCGCACAGAATTTTCCATTCAGAAAAAAAGGAAATAAAAAAGGGGTTGCTTTCTCCCCTGATGCAATCAGAAATTCACGAAAAGGATCCAGGAAGCTTTTCATAAAAATAAACAGACATACGGGGATTGTATATATTTTGTAATTTTTAGACATAATACGGATCTGATATAAACATACTTTCAGACTATACAGTATCATCTTCATTGGAATTCCCCCTTCATCTTACGATACATCAATCTTCCACCCACTATCCCAAAACATATCGTTATGAAAAATGCGTAGCTGAAAAATAACACAGGATTTTTCGTATAACAACCAATTGCTTCATAGATATGCTCTATACTTAACATAGGACAATATTTGAAGAATCCCGCAAATAAGAAATAAAAACAATAATATAAAAGAAAAGGAATGACGTAGATTTCAAAAGAATTATTAATGTAAGCAGAAAATGCCATAGTCAGCACACCCATGCTGCCACATAACATTCCATATAATATGGTCTGTATCGTGACCGCTAACTTAATATGACTGGTCATCAATCCACGAAAACAGCTCATAGGCGCAAAATTATCTAACGTAACACTATTTTCCGCCAGAAACGGAACATAGAAACTCTGTTTTATCAAAAAAAGAACCGTTCCAAGAACACACACAGAAAATGCTGATATAAAACATACAATTAATTTGGAACAAACATACTTCCATACACCTGTCCGTAGAATCGCATATCGTAAAAAATGATTTTCTTTTTCTTCTATATGTGCAGATAAAAATGGAATCGTAGAGATCAATATAGCCATCAGATAAGTAATTGACCTCCCCCAAACATTGATAAAATAAAACAGAACATCTTCCCGCAAACCAAACCGTTTGCTGTTAAGATCCCATACAAGAAACATCAGAAGAATCGCCAGTGGAAATTTCCAATTTATGAATGCTCTGGAAAAATCCGTCTTTATAATAGATTTCACTTATACCCTCCCGTTGTTCACTTAACTTATGCTTTCCAGGGTTTCTGCATTATAATAATAGTAGGTCGTATATCCCGGATCCTCCTGATCATTTTTTACCTGTACAGAACACTTCCAGCACGGAACAATCTCTGCCATTCCCGTTTCATGATTTTTTCCTATAACGACCTGACAAAGTGTCAGTTTCTGTATCTCATATGTCGTATCTGAAATAATATTATTTAAAGGTTCTGCTAAAAGTTCTGCCACCTTTACCGGTGATTCTATATCGACTTCCTCTTTTTCCTGCATGGGATAATGACCGATGATCATCATTGAGATGATCCCGCTTTTGTCGTAAACAACACTTACATTCTGTTCGTCATTTCCTTCACCGCTCATATAAGGAATTACAGGATACCCATTCCATGCTATGCTCGTTTTAAAATAATAACTGTCATCATCTGCCGACCACTGTTCTTTCTTCTCGAATGTCTTTGTATCTTCCTCTTGTAAAAGCTGATATATTTTTTCTTCCTCCTGTTGCATCGTTTTGTAATCCATGACATAACAGGTATACGCATCTGTAACTTCTACTCCTATTTCCTGTAAAAAGGACTTTATCTGATTCCATGCCTCTTTCTGTGATATGAAAGCAAGATCTGTTGTTGTTTGAAACTCATTTCCATTATAGGTATCAAACCGGTCATCTTCCATAATAGTATTTAATATATATGTAGCCTGATCACTGAAATAATTTAAAACATTTTCAGATGTAATGGAAATGCCTGTCGTTTCTGTTAACGTATAGGATTCTGACTGAAAATCATCATATGACGTCTCTTCCACATCCAGTGCCGGATTTCCCTTCGCAAATTTTTCTACAATCTGCTCCCGTTGTTCCCAAAGGGTGCTTCCGGATTGAACCGCTTTTAACCCTTTTCCCTCCTGAAAATTCTCAGGATATACACATTCTGCATCTATATGAACATTTTCGCCGACATCCTCTTGAATCCTCTGTGGAAAGTCCTGTTCGATTTCTTTCCTGCTCTCTGAAGATTCTTCTGTAACCTCAGTATCACTCACATTTTTCTCACTAAGATTTGCATTACCAGATCTACATCCGGAAAGCAGACAACATCCGACTAGTATCCATATCAGTTTTCTTATTCTCATGACGCTTCTCCCTCTATAATTTTTATATATACGTTTTCTACTTCGTACATCTGTTCCTGAACAAATTTACTTCCATGGTTCTTTAACCTTTTTCAAAAAAACGTCTCCGTATTTACCGTGTACATATATAAACATATAATACATCTTGTGAACTATTCATAAGCATGATCAGCTCAGCGTCTCCCTTTTGCCTTCTTATGCAATAATCAACTTCAGAAAAAGAAGGATACATTACAGGATCAACATTCAGATTTTCTAAATATCCTGTAATTTCTTCTTCCCAATACTTTGTTGGTTTCTGCTTGTACAATGATGTTTTTAAAACCTTTTTGTCGTTTTCTGAGCACGAATAAATATTATATGATTCCCACATGTCGTCGACCGTATAATAAGATTCAACAAATGGAAAGTTAATATCCCATCGAGTTTTAAACCATATACTGTTCATAATCTTTTTACTTATCAGTATGAAAGCAAACATCATCAATAAAACCAGAACCAAAATAATTAGAATTCTTTTCTTCACACGCAATGAAATCACCTACTTCAATAAACATTGTACTACATCGTGTAATCCTATGAAGTTATTATAACATTTCTTTTATCTCTTCACAAGCTTTTTACTATCGACAATATTCACAGAAATGTCTTTCTATTTTCATTTGTTTTATCAATTGATTTTTCTGTTTTTTATTGTATTATAAACCGTAGTACGAAAAATTTGAAAGGAGCCCCTATGTTTCAACAACTAAGCGATACAGAACTTATGATCATGGAATACCTGTGGTCACAAAACATCCCCAAAACTTTTTCAGAAATAAAAGCTTTCTTTGAAGCTACCACAAACAAGAACTGGAAGAAACAGACGCTGAGCACATTTTTACTCCGCTTAGTAAAAAAGGGGGTTTTATACGCCAACCATCAAGAAGCAAAAGTCACTTATTATCCGGCATTATCTTCGGAAGAATATTACCAACAATATACTTCTCAGATAATCCAAACCTCTTTCCATGGTTCTTTAACTTCTTTTATCAGCGCATTTACCGGGAATAAAAAATTATCCGCTTCAGATAAGGAAGAATTAATGGATTTTCTGAAAGGATTATAATATGCCACTGTTTTTTTCAATGTCTTTAGCCGGGTCAATCCCACTTTGTATCGGATTGTTTGTTATGATACTCCGAAAAGAGCAAACAAATTTCTATTATGTAAATTCATTGTTTAAACTGAGTGTTATTCTTTATTTGCTACCACTTCAGCTTATTAAAAACATGATTCCTGTAACTCATAATTTATTTACCATTGATAATAATTATACTTATATTCTTTCTTTAAAAAATAAATTGCAGTTGCATTTCCATGCAAAAACAGTATTGGTGCCGTTTTGGATGTTTTTTCTGCTTCTGATTGTTACGGGTAGTATTTTCATATTCTGTATTTATGAATTCATAACATACAGAAAAACATGTAACATACTTTTAAAAACATCTATATCATTCAAATTTCGGAAAGACTCGTGTTTATATAAGAATCCCTTACTGAAAACACCTTGTACCCTTGGATTTTTTAAATCTTATATTTTATTTCCAGATCAAAATTTTACTGATTCTCAAAAAGAAATGCTTTTTATTCATGAAACAGCTCACATTGAAAACAAAGATTCGATTTTTAAATTTCTGATTATGATATGTTTTTGCCTGCACTGGTACAATCCATTCGTATGGTTTTTTTTACCGGTGTACTCATATTCTGCGGAATGTTTATGCGATTATAAAGTAATTCAGCGATTTTCCTCTCACACAGAACGAAAAGAGTATGCCACTCTATTATTAAATATCGCTTCCACAGAATCGCCTTTTCCAAAGATTTGGCAAAATAACTTTTCTGTTTCAAAAAAAATAGTAAAAAGGAGATTATTGTATATTATGAACACTACAGGCGTGAGCAAAAAAATAATGTTATATGGTGCTCTATCACTTTTATGCCTTATAATTTTACCGCTAACCACCTATGCCTATACTCCTCTGGAACAAACCTCAACATTTTCTCCGGACGAATATTCAAAGTCAACGGAAGAAATCATAACACTTATCGATGAAACACCTTCTAACTATGCTGACCCGTATGACAAACTGGTTGATTTTTCATCTTCAAACGAATGTATCGTTCTTGAAGATGGATCCGTGCTTGATGGTGCTGTTCCGAATTCGTCGGAAAAGTCACGTGCCAGTTGTTCACATACATATGAAAATGGATATGTTTACTTCCACACAGTAAATAAAAATGGAGGCTGTACTATTACCCGCTATTCCGCAAAAATATGTACAAAATGCAAACACAAAAAAAATATGATAAAAATATCTACAGCAACATATGTGAAATGTACACACTAATTAATTTTATCATTGCATAAATGTCGCAAAGGAGCTGTTGGTTAATACCAACCACATTTCGTCCTCCCTTCGGAAACTGAAAAGATCCTCTGTAAGAAAAGGTTTTTCACCGTTCTCCTTACAAAGGATCTTTTTTTGAAAAGTCAAATTTATTTTCTGTTCTTCTCTCTGTACTTTCCTGTCCTCTTTCCGCATATATTTACAAAGAACAATCCTTCCCGGAGCTTTGTATGCGTATCCTGCTTTTTCTTTCTGATCTGATGATCCCACTCCTCTTTTTCTACATCATCGGCTTCGGTCTTCTGATGAAAAAGGACATCTACAACGACTTCGTCACCGGTGCTTTCGACGGTTTGAAAACAGTGGTAAAAATCATGCCAACGTTAATCGGCCTGATGACCGGCGTGGGGATCCTGCGTGCCTCCGGCTTCCTGGATGCCCTCGCATCCCTCCTCGAAAACCTTCTAAAACCCACCGGCTTCCCCTCTGCCCTGGTTCCCCTCTCCATCGTAAAAATGTTCTCCTCTAGCGCCGCCACCAGTCTCCTCCTCGACCTCTACAAACAACACGGCCCCGACTCCACCATCGGCCTGACCGCCTCCCTCATCCTCAGCAGCACCGAAACCATCTTCTATACCCTAAGCGTCTACTACATAGCCGCCAAAGTCCAAAAAACCAGATACACCCTCCCCGGCGCCCTCCTGGCCACTTTCTCCGGCATCATCGCCAGCACCATCATAGCAAACCTTATGTAACCCTCCACCCATCTGCTTTCTAACCTGATACATCGTTCCATAAATAACTGTATCATTCACGCAGGGTATGGATTCGAGTGTGCACTTCAAAAGCGTAGATGCAGCGGGCTACGCTGAAGCTTTTTAAACTGTGCAATCGGATTCGCAGACAAGTGAATAAAACAGTTAACATCCTCCCCCACACAAAAAAACAGCGGCAGACTCCTGGCTTCCTGGTCCGGCAACACTTTGTGGGCGCTTAGGGCAAGCTTTGAGATCCGACGCCTACGCAGACTTTCGCGCGGGTCAGCCGACCCGCGTGAATATAGTCGTAGTTGGCGGCTAGCTCAAAGTTGCCCTGCCCACGTTGCCAGACCAGGAAGCCAGGAGTCTGCCGCGTCCCTTTTTACGACACTAACCTCTACTCCCGGAAATTCCCAGCCTTCTTATACTTATTCATAATCCCAAAATACATCACCAACAGCAGTGCAGACGCAAAAATCCACGCCACCGGGCTCGCCAGACAAATCCCCAGATAACTCTTATAATGCGAAGCAACCACAGCCGTCAGTCCTCGTCCTGCCAGCTCTGCAATCCCCGCCGTCATGGGAAGGAATCCATATCCCATTCCCTGGATACCGTTTCGATACACATTTACCACATTAAGCGGAACAAAGAACAGCGCCACGCATTTCATATAAACATCCACCAGACCCACGATCTGATCCAGATTCTCAGACACAAACAGTCCGGTCAGCATATTACCAAAGTAGAACACCAGCACTCCGAACACGACCGAATACATGCTGCCCATGATCGTTGTTGCCCGGAAGCCCCTGCTGATCCTCTTCACCTTACCCGCACCCATATTCTGTGCACAGTAAGTAGCCATCGTAGTACCCAGTGCCACATAAACCTGTGTTACCACCTGTTCGATCTTATTTGCCGCAGTAAACGCTGCCACATGCACAGAACCAAGCACATTCAGTGCAGCCTGCACCATCATCGCACCGATCGCAGTGATCGAATACTGCAATGCCATCGGAAAACCGATGGCCAGCTGCTGCCGTACCAGATGACCATCCAGTTTAAAATCCCAGCGGTCCAGTTTCAGAATCGGCACTTTCTTAATAATATAGATCAGGCAAAGCAGCGCCGAAACTCCCTGCGCAATAACTGTCGCATACGCCGCTCCTGCTGCTCCCAGGTGAAACACAATGATCAGTACCAGATCCAGCACAATATTCAGTGCTGCGGAAAACAGCAGAAAATACAACGGTGTCTTACTGTTCCCCAGCGCACGCAGGATACCCGCTAACAGATTATACATAACCTGTGTAAAAATCCCCGCACAAATGATCATAATATACTTATACGCATCCTGGAAAATATCCTCCGGTGTATTCATAAGAATCAGCAAAGGCTTCATAAACGCCATACTGATCACCGTCATCACCACGCTGACGATCACCGAAAGCACTGCCGCAGACCCGACCGTCTTTCGCATCCCCGGCATATCTCCGGCACCGAACCGCTGACTGGTCAGCACCGTAAAACCTGCCGTAAGTCCCATCAGAAATCCCAGGATCAGAAACCCGATCGTTCCGGTCGAGCCGACAGCTGCCAGTGCTTTCGTTCCCACGAACTTACCGACAATGACCGTATCCACCATGCTGTAAAACTGCTGAAAAATATTTCCAATAACAATTGGGATCGTAAAATTCAGGATAATCTTCCACGGTGTTCCCACCGTCATATCTCTCTCCATAAAGTTCCTCCTCTCATAAAAACTCCTCATTTTGCGCGATAAAAATCCGGGGCCACAGCCCCGGGATCTTTATCACATTATTTACTTTCACCCATTATATGCGATGCTTTTTCATTTTTCAATACTATTTTTTGTAAAATCATTGTTACCTTTTTCACATATAAGTTCCTTCAAATTCTTCCACCGGAATCGGTCTGGAAAAATAGTATCCCTGGAACATCCGGCAGCCCATCTCCGTGAGCATCAACAGCTGTTCTTTCGTCTCCACACCTTCCATGATTACTTCCATATCGATCTTCCTGGCCAGAAGAACCACACTCTCAAGAATCTCCATTCCCCGTTCTTCATTTTCCGAATCCCGCAGGAATCCGTTATCAATTTTCAGCACATCTGCCCGAATATTCCGCAGCATGTTCAGGGAAGAATATCCGCTTCCAAAATCATCGATTTCTATACAGAATCCATATTCCTGCAAGCGGTTCAATACAGCAATATTTTTCTCAAAATTGCTCATCAACGCTGTCTCTGTAATCTCCAGCTTTAATTTTTTCGGAGAAATCTGATATTTTTCTGTCAGCCCCACCAGGACTTTATAAATGTTGATAAAATAAAAATCCTTTGCAGAAATATTAACCGATATATGATATTCTTCTTTCCCCTCTTTTTTCCACTCTCCCAGCTTCTTTGCTGCCTGTTCCCACATATACTTGTCCAGCTCGTGGATCAGACCGGTCTTTTCCAGCACATCAATGAAAGCATAAGGTCCCAGAAGCCCCCGTTCCGGATGTTGCCAGCGTACCAGAGCTTCCGCTCCCAGCATTTTTCCCTGTTCGTTAGTCTGCGGCTGCAGAAACATGACAAATTCTTCCTGTTCCAGCGCTTCTTCAAACTCACCGATGATCTTTCGCTCAGCAATGGACTGTTCCAGCAGATGCCGGTCATAATAAGCAATGTAGGTCTTGTAATCATTTTTTATCGTTTCACTGGCCAGATTTGCCTTATCACACATCTTACTCACCGGCTCTTCTCTGTTGGTAATTTCATATACTCCGATATACAGGTGAAGATGAAACAGACTGTTGGTAAATTCTTTCTGCATACTGCGGATCTGCTCAACAACCTTATCTTCGTTAAAATATGCTTTGGGAATACAGGTGGCAAAATGATCGTCCTGTATACGGGCACAGACAGTTTTTGCAAAAGATCCATGAATCTGTTTCATCTGTTCTGCCTGTTTGCGCAGGATCGCATTTCCTTTTTTCATGCCGAAAAGTTCGTTTACAAATTTAAAGTCTTTCATATTACTGCATAATATGTAGAATTCTGTATCCGGATATTCTTTCAGCAATCTTTCAACCTGACGATAAAATTCCTCTTTGTTATACAGTCCTGTCAGGCTGTCATGAGATGCACGATAACGTTCCCATTCCAGTTTCTTCAGCTGCTCTGTTTTATCATGAAACATAAAGTAATCGCAGACATAATTTCCTTTTTCATCACAGGCATACTTATAGCTCACATCATATGTCCGCTGCACATTATTCTCCAGAATCGTAGTTTCATACTGTATGGTATGTTTTCTTTGCGTCCCTTCCTTTTCTTTCCATTTAATGAATTCTTCTTCCGGCTGCTCTGTGCCGTTTTCTATATGATACAGTTCTTTGAGTTTCTGATTGCAGTAGATACACTTCCCGATATTATTAAAACAGATCAGACCATTATTCATATCATTGATCACCACAGAAATGGCATTTTCCATCAGTTCATTAGATATATAACAGAAAGTAAAATAATAAATAAACAGTGACATCAGTCCAAACACCAGAAAAGACATATCATAAATCGTCATAAATCTTCCCGGCAGCATACGCAAAATACACCCCAGCAGCAATGTACATCCAATCGCTTCATAATGGATCAGATAAAAACGGGATGCACGAAACAGCATCAATCCATATATGATCAACAGCAATACCAGAATCACATAGCAATACATCATATTCACGTGGTTCCACCACCCAGCTCTTCCAAACTGGATATTTCTATTCTCCGCTCCCTGAAGGGTTACCCGGAAAATGTGGTGCGTCCATATATTGCTCATATACATGCCTGTGTTCACAAGACTCCATACTAACATACTCCGTTTTATCCATGGCCTCGGCTCGAACAAACTGGTGTATCTCTGTGTATATGCCATAAACAGATACAACACCCAGTCCAGCCAGATATACATCATACTTCTTCCGATCGCTGCTATTTCTACCTGTCTGGCATAAAGGAAAGTGAAGTAGGACAGTCCACAGAAAACCACTGCCCATTCATACAGACATACAATTTTAGCCAGGTCACTTTTTCTCTTTGGTGCACGAAGCGCACATATTACCAACAACAGGATTTCCGCTCCTGCTGCAACGCCATATACCATTCTCATCTCATATTTCCCTGTCAAAAAAAGGTGTCTTCCTGACACCTTTTTATTTTCATTTTTTCTTCTATCATAAAAGATAACGTATTCTTATCTATCTGTCAAACAGTTTCCTATATATGCATTTTCTTATTTTAATATAGAATATGGCAATTCCTGTGCTGACCGCCGTTGCGAGAATCGCCGGTCCCACGATCGCTGTGGGTGCCACGCTTCCGTATTCCGTCCGGAAGGCAATAATGCTGACCGGAATCAGTTGCAGGGAGGAAATATTCAGAATCAGGAAATCGCACATCTCGTTGCTGGCTGCACCGATCGGCACTGCTCGCTGCTTTTTCCTTCGCCGCTCTTCCTCCAGATCTGCCAGTTCTTCCATGGCCTTCAGTCCTGCCGGTGTCGCCGCCCAGCCGAGTCCCAGGACGTTCGCCAGCAGATTCGTTGCAATCGATTTCCTCGACGGGTGATTCCCGGGAATCTCCGGAAAAAGAAAGTTCAGCACCGGCTGCATTCTCTGCTCCATCGCCTCCAGAAGTCCAGACTTCTCTGCAATCCGCATCATCCCCACCCAGAGTGCCGTAACCCCAGCCATCACCACGCACAGACTCACTGCCTCCTTCGAAGACTGAATCGCCGCCTCTGATACTTCCTCCAGATGTCCGGTCACTGTCCCGTAGATAATCCCGATCAGAATCATACCGCCCCAGAGATAATTCATAAAAAGCTGCTCCGTTTTTGTTGGATTCTATTATGTATACGCCCTGCATCGTAAAAATATACGTAACTGCTCTACCGTTCTTTATGAAAATGCTGTAATGTTGAAAAAGCATTGCTGCGACGATATTCCCGTTCATGTAATACAGCAGCTTTTTATGATCACACGTATATTTTTTATTTCTGAAACTTCTTTCTCCCCCATTATCTTTACTTTCCCCCCTCCATTCGTTACAATAAATCATAAGGCAAAAGCTTATCCGAAAACTTTTCGGAAGAAAGGAGAAGGTTATGAAATTTTCATTTTCCCCTTCCTCCACTGACCTGAAAAAAGTGGAAGAAGGAACGCAACTTTTATTGGGGGATATCAAATCAGAAAAGGAACTGGAGATTCAGGTGGAGTTTCAGGAAAATGTTCCGCTTACCATCGCACGAAACGGCGATCACCTGCATATTACCTGTCAGGAACCGGCACATTATTATCGGGGACTGAACTGGGCGGTACATCATCCGGAGGATACCTGGAACACGAAAAGTGAACCTGTATACTTTTCAAAAAACGGAGTGATGCTGGACTGCTCCAGAAATGCAGTATTTACCGTAGAAAAGGTAAAATCTTTTATTCGTATCATGGCGAAACTGGGAATGAACACCCTGATGCTCTACACTGAAGAGACTTACACCGTACCGGATGAACCTTATTTCGGTGCCTACCGTGGCCGCTACAGCCAGGATGAGATCCGCGAGATGGATGCTTATGCAAGAACATTCGGCATTGAACTTGTTCCGTGTATCCAGACACTGGCCCATCTTCACAATGCTTTGAAATGGCCGCTTGGAGAAACCGTTAAGGACACCGCCGACATTCTTCAGGTAGGGAAAGAAGAAGTCTACACCCTTATTGAAAAAATGCTTTGCTCCGTAAAAGAGTCCTTTTCCACCAACCGGGTACATCTTGGCATGGACGAAGCTGCACAGCTCGGCCTTGGAAAATACCTCCGGGAAAACGGATATACCAAAAGTTCCGTCCTGATTCGCGAACACAGTGCTCGCGTTTTTGAAATCTGCAAAAAGCTGGGACTGGAACCGATGATCTGGAGCGATATGTATATCACTGCCAACACCGGCGGCAGTTATTATGATGTTGCCGACGATACAGACTGCAATGACTGGGAAAAACCGGATCCGGAGCTTGGACTGGTTTACTGGGACTACTATAACCCGGATCAGGAAATCTATGAAAAAATGATCCGCGTTCATCAGCAGCTTTCCAACAAAGTCATCTTTGCCGGAGGTTCCTGGATCTGGAACGGAATATCACCAAACTATTCCAAGACCTTTACCTGCACCCGTGCGGGACTTGCTGCATGCAAAAAATATCATCTGCCGGAAGTATTCTGTACCGCCTGGATGGATAACGGTGCAGAAACCCCTGTAGATGCCGTTCTGCCCGGTCTGGTGCTGTTTGCTCATCTTGGCTTCCATGAAGACTTCGATGAGAAAGCACTGGCAGAAGAATTCCACGATGTGACCGGTGCCGACCTGAACGACTTCCTAGAACTGGATGCACTGGACTCCCTGTTCCAGAACGGACAGCCGAATCTGGACACCGATAATCCGTCCAAATATCTGCTGTATCAGGATCCTCTTCTCGGCATCTTTGACCGCCATATCGAAGATCTGGATCTGGACACTGAACGTTATTATCAGGATCTGGCAGACCGCCTGGAAATCTGCCGAAAACATACTCCGGCTTATGATACGCTGTTTGCTTTCTATCACAGTCTCGCCAGCACGCTCGCCGGCAAGGCCGACCTTGGCGTCCGCCTGAAAAAAGCATACGATGCCCATGACTTATCCACACTGGAGACCATCTGCGAAGAAGTTATCCCCGGAATCATCAACGATCTGTCCACAACCAGACTTCTGCGCGAACACCTCTGGATGCAGGACGCAAAACCTTTCGGCTATGAACTCGTAGACATCAAACTCTCCGGCGTCATCGCCCGCCTTACCAGCACCCGCTACCGTCTCCGTTACTATATCGACGGCAGAGTAAAGCGCCTGGAAGAACTGGAAGCCGACCGCCTCCCCTACTTCCTCCCGGGAACCCCCAAACGCGAAAACCTCTGGCACCGCATCATCAGCGGCGCAGACCTTATGGATACAATCTAACAATCTACTCTTCAAAACCCCCTCGGAGCACATCTCCCGAGGGAGTTTTATTATATGTCAGCAAAATGCATTATCATTTTTAAGCTATATTCATTCATATACAACTTTCAGCTACCCTTCCCACCTATCAGGTGTTGCCACTAGTGAACTCCATACCCAACTTAAGTTTCAACCAGTACCCAGCCCGGAGTGAGAACAACAAGGGGTGGAGGCATTTTGCGTGCCGCTTAGAGTGAGCTTTAAGATCCTCTGCCTACGTAGACTTTTGCGAGGGTCAGCTGACCCTCGTAAATATAGTCGTAGTTGGCAGATAGCTTAAAGTCGCTCTGCACGCTGCCTCCACCCCTTGTTGTTCTCACTCCGGGCGTCCCATTATCCAAAAACTTAATTTAATCCAGCAACCCCTGATAAACCTCCCGCTTCGAGATCCCCCGATCCTTCGCCACCATCTTCATAGCGTCCTTCCGTCCAATCCCCTGATCCTCATAGATCTTCATATGTTCCTCCAGCGACATATCTTCCCATGCCCGCTGCTTCTCCTCGATCATCTCTCTCCGGCTTCTGCCTTCCATCACGATCACACACTCTCCACGGGGATCCTCCTGCCGGTAATACTCCAGTGCATCCTCCAGCGTTGTAAGAAACGCCGTCTCATGTTTCTTCGTAAGCTCCCTGCAGATCGTCACCCTCCGGTTTCCAAGCGCAGCCACCAGTTCTTCCAGCGTCCGTACCAGCCGGTGCGGTGCTTCATAAAGAATCGTCGTTCTCGTCTCCTCTTTTAACTCCTCCAGAATCGCCTGTTTCTCCTTCTTATCCGTCGGCAGAAAAGCCTCGAACGCAAACCGTCTCGTCGATAACCCGGAGATCGTAAGCGCCGTGATACACGCAGCCGGACCCGGAAGCGAAGTGACCGGGATCCCTGCCTCATGGCACATCGCCACCAGTTCCTCTCCCGGATCAGAAATACCCGGTGTTCCTGCATCCGTGATCAGGGCAATCTGCTGTCCCTGCTGCATCAGACCGATCAGATAATGACCTTTATCGATCTTGTTATATTCATGATAACTGGTCATCGGCGTTGAAATCTCAAAATGATTCAACAGTTTGATACTGTTTCTCGTATCCTCCGCCGCGATCAGATCTACTTCTTTTAGCGTCCGGATCACACGAAAGGTGATATCTTCCAGATTCCCGATCGGTGTCGCACACAAATACAATTTTCCTGCCATAGTATCGGTATCCTCCTATCTTCCATCCCCGTAAATTTCCCGGATCTCCTGTGTATACACGCCCGGCTTTTCATATACGATCAGCGGTTTTTCCACTGTAATTCTTGAATTTCCTCCCAGAAGCCCTTCGATCAGAACCATGTTCGGCTCCCGGTCCACATACGGATACACCAGACGCATCCGCTTCGGCTCCAGTTTGTATTGCATCATCAGTCCCATGATCTCTGCCAGACGAAATGGTCGATGTACCATATAGAATCGCCCCCGTGGCTTTAACAGCTGTGCCGTCTGAGAGATCACATCCTCCAACGTACACAAAACCTCATGTCGTGCAATTGCCTTTGGCAGATGGGGATTGGTCAGGCCGTGATTGCCATGCATATACGGAGGATTGCAGGTAACTACCGAAAAAGAAGCCCTGCCAAAGATGGCAGTGGCTTCTTTGATATCTCCCGTTCTGATGGTAATCGCATCCTCCAGATGATTATACACCACACTGCGCCCTGCCATCTCGGCACTCTGCTCCTGAATCTCCAGACCGGTAAAATGCTCTCCCTGCGTCTTTGCTTTTAACAGAATAGGGATAATTCCCGTTCCGGTTCCCAGATCCAACGCCTGTTCCCCTTTCTTCACCCTGGCAAAGTCAGACAGCAGCACCGCATCGATACCATAACAAAAATCCCTGGTATTCTGGATAATATGATAGCCATTTTGCAGATCATCCAAACGCTCATTTTCCTTCAATGGGATATTCATCTTTTTCTCCTGTCATTATTCCAGTTCCTTCATCATCTTCTGCTCTTCTTTGGAAAGCTTCATCTTCTCTTTCCGGCAGCATCCTCTGGAACGGAATTTTAACTCTTCTACTTTATACTCACGGATCTCTTTCTCATCGTTGACATCCATGATCACTTTTACCAGCTGACGAAGTACATTGACACTCTGTACCTCACCCTTGATACCTTCCGGTGTCATTACCTGATCTCCGATATTCGGCAGCTGTTTGTTCAGGTACTCGTATGTCTCCTGCTCATTTTTCAGGCAGCACATCAGACGGCCGCAGACACCTGAGATCTTGGTCGGATTCAGTGACAGATTCTGCTCTTTCGCCATCTTGATCGATACCGGAGCAAATTCTGACAGATAGGTATGGCAGCACAGAGGGCGGCCGCAGATACCGATACCTCCGAGAATCTTCGTCTCATCTCTCACACCGATCTGACGCAGCTCAATACGTGTTTTGAAGATCGCCGCCAGATCCTTTACCAGTTCACGGAAGTCGATTCTTCCGTCTGCGGTAAAATAAAAGAGAATCTTGTTGTTGTCAAAGGTATATTCCACATCGATCAGCTTCATCTCCAGCTGATGCGCACGGATTTTCTTGACACAGACCTGATATGCCTCTTTCTCTTTTTTACGATTACTCTCTTCTTTGGCATCATCCTTCTGTGTAGCCATGCGTATCACATCTTTTAAAGGCTGTACCACCTGCCTGTCGTCTACTTCTTTCGGGCCCAGTACCACCGTGCCGTATTCCACACCGCGGGCTGTCTCCACGATTACATGATCTCCCGGTTTCATCTGAAAACTCTTCGGATTGAAATAATAAATCTTTCCTACATTCCGAAACCGGACACCGATAATTTTTACCATTCTAGTTCTCCCTGATTGTCATGAAGAGCAGTTCCATAACCAGATCAAAATTTACATTGGAATGCAGACGCTCTCTGGCCTTTCCTATGGCATCAATAATATTTTCTATACCCTCATAGGAACTTTTCTTTGCTCTTTCTTTAATATAATTATACTGGTCTTTAAATATCAGACCATCTACTTCTTTTGTCGCCTTAAACAACAGTACATCCCGGAACCACATGGTAAACAGATCCAGATAATCGTAAATATTCTGTTTTTCCGCTGTCAGTTCTTTGATCAGCTCCACCAGTTCGTACAGCTCCAGCTCATTGCTCTTTCTGAGAAGTCGGAAAGCTCTCTCCGCCATCTCGGCAAATTCCGTAGATTCTGCGATCTGTTTTGCTTTCCCGATATTTCCCTGGGCAAACGCCGCGTCGATCTGCGCCTGATAATCCGGCAGATGCATATGCTCCATCAGATATTCTTTCACATCACTTTCTTTCACCGGACGCAGATTCAAGGTCACGCACCGGGAAGAAATCGTTGGAAGCAGAGAATCCGCATTGCTGGTCAAAAGCAGGATCACCGCATAAGCCGGTGGCTCCTCGATGGTCTTTAACAATGCATTCTGCGCCTGCAGCGTCAGTTTTTCCGCTTCGTTCAGAATATAGATTTTATAAGGACCTGTATAAGGTTTGATGGATACATCATCAATCAGCTGGATACGAATATCCTCGATACCGATAGAATTCGGTTTCTCATGTGTGATCGTAATAATATCCGGGTGATTTTTGCTTAACGCTCTCTTACAGGAGTCACATTCCATACATGGATCTGTTCCATGCTTTTCACACTGCAGTGCCATGGCAAATGCAGAAGCCAACATCTTCTTTCCTGCTCCTACCTCACCGTTAAAAATATACGCATGTGAAACTTTCCCCATCTGAATGGCATTCTGTAAATGATTTACAACATCATCATGTCCGATAATCTCATGAAATCCTGCCATACAATCACCTCCTGTGTTCTTTTGTTTTCTGTGGTAATCTCCGGTTTTATCACCACAGGCTTCCACAGCTGCTTTTTTCACAATATCTCTGCGCAAAAGAATACTATATTATATTGTACTCTGTCTGCGGAATATCATTATTATAGCACACTCCTTAAATACTTTTCAATCTCAGAGTAGCCTCCCGCCCCGTCCATATTGGAAAATCTATGGGAGATTCCTGCCTGCCGGATCTTTTCCTCACTGAAATCCTGTGCATCCGCCAGAAATCTCCGGCACATTTCTTCGTATTTCGGTACTTCCTGGGTTTCTTCTCTCGCGATTGCCCGCTTCAGGCGTTCTCCGTCTTCCACTTCTATATAAATGGGGCGGATCTTTTCCTCTCCATAATATGCCTTTAATTTTTCATAGGATTCCAGTGTTCCGATTCCCAGATAGCTTTTCTCTTCCAGATTCATATTATCCGCCGTAAAATACCGCCACAGCCCGTAAACCGTCTCATACCCCCGGTCTTCGATAATCTTTCCCTCTGCTTTCAGTTTCTGAAAATCCTCTTCCGTCACAAAATGGTACTCCCTGCCATCCAGTTCCCCGTCCCGGATCGGGCGGGTGGTGTAGATCACCAGACGTTCCAGAGAAAACTCCGGATTTCTTAAAAGGCGCTGATAAATCGTATCTTTTCCCGATGCGCTCTTTCCCATAATATAAAACAATTTGCCCATAATCAGCATTCTCTCTTTCTATTCACTCCCATCTATCTTACCAGACCACCGGAAACTCTTCCAGATATTTTAAACATTTCTTAAAAGAGTTTAGAAATCCTTTATCTCATTTCCATAAAATGGACACAAACTCCATGTATACTTACAGTATCAAAACAAAGAGGACGGCGGATGCAGATGATGACAGCCAGAGCCGGTAACAAAGACTGAACATCGTTACCGGAATATTTTACAAACCCTGTGACTGTCGGACCTCGACAAAAAACAATTACCTTTTATATAGATTCGTGCAGCTGTTTGCACCAGCTGCCAAAACACTTTTTCATATTGCCGGGGCACTAAAACCCCGGCCCTCCCTTTTCTAATTATTGATATGCAATGCAAGTAAAACAAAATTGCCGCAGGAAGTTAAAATTCCTGCGGCAGTTTCGTTTCTCAATCGTAACGATTCAGTACCCTCGCGAAATACTGCCTACTGAATCGTTACTCTCAACCTTTATATTGTATATTTACTCTGTGCAATAATATCTTACAGATATTTTTTCAGAACATCTACTTTATCCAGTTTTTCCCACGGCAGATCCAGATCATTTCTTCCGAAATGTCCGTAAGCTGCAGTCTGTTTGTAGATCGGTCTTCTCAGATCCAACATCTTAATGATTCCGGCCGGTCTCAGATCGAAGTTTTCACGGATGATCTCTACCAGTTTTTCATCGCTCACTTTACCGGTTCCTGCGGTGTCTACGTTGATGGAAGTCGGATGTGCCACACCGATCGCATAAGACAGCTGGATCTCACACTGGTCAGCCAGACCTGCTGCTACGATATTCTTTGCAACATAACGTGCTGCGTAAGCTGCGGAACGGTCAACTTTGGTGCAGTCTTTTCCGGAGAAAGCTCCACCACCGTGACGACCATATCCACCGTAAGTATCTACGATGATCTTTCTTCCTGTCAGACCACTGTCACCGTTTGGTCCGCCGATTACGAATCTTCCTGTCGGATTTACAAAAAATTTGGTATCTGCATCTACCATCTCTGCCGGAAGAACCTCATCAAAGACATATTTTTTGATATCTTCGTGGATCTGTTCCTGTGTTACATCCGGATCGTGCTGTGTGGACAGTACGACTGCATCCAGACGGTATGCTTTTCCGTTATCATCGTATTCTACAGTTACCTGAGATTTTCCGTCCGGTCTCAGATAAGCCAGTGTGCCGTCTTTTCTTACCTTTGTCAGCTGTCTGGTCAGTTTGTGTGCCAGAGAGATGGCCAGCGGCATATATTCTTCTGTCTCGTTGGTTGCGAAACCGAACATCATACCCTGATCTCCTGCTCCGATGGCATCTATCTCTTCGTCAGACATTTTATGTTCTTTTGCTTCCAGCGCTTTGTCGACACCCATAGCGATATCGGTGGACTGCTCGTCGATGGCTGTGATCACACCACAGTTCTCTGAATCAAAACCGTATTTTCCTCTGTCATATCCGATCTCACGAACGGTATCTCTTACGATTTTCTGGATATCTACATATCCTTTTGTTGTGATCTCACCCATAACCAGTACCAGACCGGTGGTGATAGCTGTCTCGCAGGCTACACGGCTCATCGGATCCTGTTCCATCAGTGCGTCCAGGACTGCATCGGAAATCTGGTCACAGATTTTGTCCGGATGGCCTTCGGTTACAGATTCGGAAGTAAATAAACGTTTTTCCATTCTCATTCTCCTTTTTCTCTGGGGTTTACCCCTGGGTGCTTTTCTCCCGGGTTTATCGTTCAAGATAATGTCATATCGCATTTTCTTTCCAACGTATAATCTAAAAATGAGCCCGCTAAAAGCGGACTCAATACTTCGATATATCAAATCCCCTTATTGTTCGATTACTCGCTCAGGTAGGCACCTTCCGTATCCGGGGTTGCCGTGACTTCACAGATCCTATGTATCTCCATCACTCTGAATAAGAGAAAAGCTTTCTATACAATTTACGTCTAATAACATAACGCAGTTTTGCCTGTTCGTCAAGAGGGAAACGGTGTCAGGCACCATAAAATTTTTATAAATAAGTTAAATCTTGATTTTCATCCATTTTCCGCTCCGGAACCGTATGCCGCTTAGCATCAGACGACAGAACTGATCCGCTACGATACCCATCCAGATTCCGTAGATTCCCCAGCCAACAATATAGCAACATATATACGAAACAGCCGTTCTCACAAAGGTAACGCTGATGGTAGAACTGATCATGGTGTACACCACATCACCCGCGCCGCGCAGGGCTCCGGTGAATACCACCTGACAGATCTGGAACAGCACGATCACTATCAGAATCCGGCTGATCCTCACACCGATCTCCACGATATGTGCTTCCGCAAAGAACAGTCCGAACAGCCACTTTCCGCAGAACAGATAGAACATGGACATAAAAACAGCCATCACAAGTGCCACTTTTTCACAGGTCATCCCGTGTCGCTTTGCCTCCTGCGGTTCTTTGCTTCCGAGACTCTGCCCGATCAGTGCCACGGCTGCCGCCTGCATACCATCACCGAAAGAGAACGAAAGACTCAGCGCATTCATTCCCACCTGATGTGCCGCCATCGCCGCCGTTCCCATGTCAGCCGCCATCACAGCGGTTGACATAAAACCGATACGCATCAGAATCTGCTCCACGAATGTACTGCTTGAAAGTTTTAAGATTATTTTTACCGATTCGAACCGTTTCCACAGCCCTTCTTTTATAATATACGGAATACTGAGGAAGGAATCCTTCCGAAACAGTGACATTACACTGATCGTACACCCCACAACCGTTCCAAGCACCGTCGCCAGTGCTGCTCCGCGGATCCCCAGTTTAGGGAAGCCAAGATGACCGCCGATCAAAAGATAATTTCCAATAATATTGACGATGCTGGATATGGTGTTGGTATACATCGCGATTTTGGTGTTTCCTGCCCCTCTCTGTGCAGCATTGATCACCATGGATATAATATTAAAGATCATCCCACCCATAATAATCTGAAAATAAATCACCGCTCCGTCATGGGTATCCGGTGCGGATCCACACTTTTCCATCAGCCATCCTGCCAGACTCACACAGGCAACCGTGATGACCGCGCCGAAGAGAATCGTAAGAAGGATTGCCTCTGCCAGCGTTTCATTTGCTCTTCTTTTGTCTTTTTCTCCTGTTCGTCTGGCAACGATCGCGGCAATCGCCACGTTCATCGCAAAAAATAAAGACAGTCCGAGGAATTTTGGCTGTGTCGTCAGTCCCACCGAAGCCACTGCTTCCGAACCGAGTCCACTGACCATATAGACATCGATCATGCCCGCCAGCGAGATAAAAAAAGACTCAAAGACTGCCGGCCATGCGATTTTCAATACTTTCGTCAATTCCTTTTTCTGTTCCACCCATCCGTTTTTCCGGCTCTCGCCGGATACCGAGTGTCCTTCCATCTGCTCACTCCTTTTCTTTCTCATGTACTCTAGTACATCGTTTTCGAAATAACTGTATCATTCACTTGTCTACGGATTCGAGTGTGCAGTTCAAAAAGCCTCAGCGTAGCCCGCTACGCCTACGTTTTTTGAACTGCACACTCGAATCCGTATCCTGCGTGAATAATACAGTTATTTACGAAACGATGTACTAGGAATCTTCATAAATTCAAAATTCGAACACTTCCGGAAAAATAATCGGAATAAAATAAGTAACAGAAGCTCTTTTTCTACCGATTGTTCAGTAGCAAAAGAGCTTCCGCTTTTCGCATGCATCTTTGTCACTTTCCCACAGAGATACGACTATTTACGTGATCAATAAACCATGGGATCTTTTGATCCGTGATCCTGCCACACAATCTGCATTATAATATTCTGTCTATTCTTACAGCTTGTCTCCTCTGCGGATATAACCCGGTTTTTCCGGCTCTGCAATAATCTGATTGCTGTGGATCAGTTTCGCATGTTTGTCAATGACCATATTTTCCACATGCACATCTTTGCCGATCACTACGTCTGCATTTACCACACAGTTGCGGACAACCGCACCCTTCCTGATCTCACATCCACGTCCAATGATTGAATTTTCTACCATTCCTTCTATCAGACATCCATTGGAAATTACGGATGATTTTACATTGCTGCCTTCAAAATACTGGGTCGGGCAGGAATCGTTGGTACGGGTATAGACCGTCCACTCTTCATGAAACAACTCCCTTGCTTTCCTGCGGTCAAGCAGTTCTTCGTTGGCATCAAAATAACTCTTGAGATCGGTCATTGCTGCAAAATAACCTCTGTGAGATACTCCACGGATATCCATCTCTCCACAGGATTCATTGAGTGCATCTGCCAGTGTATATACGGAAGACAGCTTGCGTCCTTTATCGATCAGATCCAGAAAGATCTCTTTTTTCATTACATAGGTGTCCATGAAAATATTTCTGTTTTTTACATTTCCGTGGTTTGGTTCCAGAGACAGCACACCTTTTTGTTTGTTCAGATTCAGCACCTGGCAGTTCAGGAAATGATCTTTTGCATTGTCCACATTCTGATACATCAGTGTGATATCCGCACCGGATTCGATATGGTTCTGTAAAAATTCTTCGTAATCTGCAGTATAAACCATATAGCTTGGTACGATGACTACGTACTCTTCACTCATCTCCTCAATGGCATCCAGATTTTCCACATAAGCTGCCAGATCCGTACTGTAAATACTATTTTCGTCTCCGTTTTCACAGAACAGAAGATTTAAATTGCCACGTTTGGAATTGATATTGTAGTGACGTCCGGTTCCCAGATGTTCTACCAGAGAACGTGGCTTTCTGCGGATGTACACCTGAATAGAATCAATTCCACTGTTACTCATATTAGAAATCGGGAAGTCGATCACACGATATCTTCCAAGAAAAGAGATCGCTCCGGTCGGACGATAAGCCTGCATCGGATTCCCCTGTATATTATTGCCTGCGAAATTTACGATTCCAAATGCTCTACTCATCTTATTCTTCCCCCTTTACACGTTTTGCAACCAGTTCGATATTTTCACTGTCTGCACTGCCGACAACCGCATTCTTTCCGATCTTTACGTTGTTCGCGACAAGGGCGCGTGTTACGACTGCACCTTCTTCTACTTCCACACCCGGCATCAGTACACTGTCAATAATCTTTGCTCCCGGTGCTACTTTTGCTCCTGTAAACAGGACAGAGTTCTTAACCAGACCATCCACGATACATCCCTGTGTGATAAATGCTCTCTCTATACTTGCCTGTGCACCGATATACTGTGGCAGCGCATCGGTATCCTGGGTATAGATCTTCCAGGAACTGTCGGCAAGATCCAGTGCATTGTTCTTATCCAGCAGATCCATATTGGCTTCCCATAAGGAATCGATGGTTCCCACATCTTTCCAGTATCCTTTGAACTTATATGCATACAGTGTTTTCTGGTCTTCCAGCATTCTTGGGATGATGTCTTTTCCGAAATCATGGTTGGAATCCGGATCTTTCATATCAGCAAGAAGCATCTTCCGAAGCAGTTTCCAGTTAAAGATATAGATTCCCATGGATGCCAGATTGCTCTTAGGCTCCGCAGGTTTCTCCTCGAATTCTACGATTTTTCCGCCTTCTTCTGTATTCATGATACCAAAACGGCTTGCTTCTTTCATCGGAACCTCAATAACGGCGATGGTTGCATCTGCATGATGTTCTTTGTGGTAATCAAGCATCTCATCGTAGTCCATCTTGTAAATATGGTCACCCGAAAGAACCAGCAGATATTCCGGTGCATAGGTATCAATAAAGTCAATGTTCTGAGAAATAGCATCCGCAGTTCCTCTGTATACGTCCAGGTTTGCATCTGCTTTTTCCCGTGGTGGCAGAATATATACGCCGCTGTCTTTGGTATCCAGACCCCATCTTCTTCCTGCGGCTGCATAACTGTTCAGCAGGACGGATTCGTACTGAGTCAGTACGCCGACTACATCGATTCCACTGTTTGCACAGTTACTCAGTGGAAAATCAATGATTCGATATTTTCCGCCGTATGATACTGCAGGTTTGGCAACTTTTTTTGTCAGATCATGAAGTCTGCTTCCTCTTCCTCCAGCCAGGATCATAGCCAACATGTTATTTTGCTTCATATGTAAGCCCTCTCTTTCATATTTCTGTGTCTATTATACTATTTTTTATGCTATTATGCTACATATTTCCAGAAGAAAACCGAATTTTTTGAATGATTTTACCAAATCCTAACATTTAAATTTTTATTTTTCAGAACATTCTCCTGTTTCTTTCCATCGCTCCTATATTTTCCCTGCCGTCGCAGACAGTGCCGGGGTTTCTGTTTTTCCACGGCAAACACGGGAGGCTTTCTCATAATTTTACAGAATCTTTAGAATTATCCCACTTTGTTTAGATGAAAAAGCACATGCTATATGCTATACTTGATATATCATTATGGGTACTTCTGCCCGTCTATATCAAAACAGAAAACAGGTGAAACTATGAAACTGAAAAATCGTATGGTTATCTCATTTTTTGTGATCATTCTGGTTCCTCTGATCCTGACCGGTGTTGCAGTTACCGGTTTTACCATGTATCAGGTCTGGTCACTGGAAAAGAAATATGGAATCGAAGGGGTTACTTATGAAAATCTCTCCAACAATACCATGCTGTTGAGCAAAATGACGCAGAAAACATTCTCCACTCTCGAGAAAACAGCCTCTTCGGATCCGGAAAAACTGGAGGAAACTTCTTATCTGAATTCGCTGAATCAGGATCTGACCGGGAAAAATGCTTATCTGCTGATCCGGAAGGGTAACGATATGTTTTACTGTGGTTCCCCGACACAGGATGAACTGCTCTTTTCCGAACTTCCGGAATACGGCGATCCTTCTGCCGACAATGACCGTGGGGTCTATATCGGTGCCGATGTACAGTCCCTTATCAAGCAGGTGGATTTTACCTTTACTGACGGTGTCAAAGGAAGTGCGTTTATTATTTTCCATTCCAATTCCATGGTTCCTCAGTTAAAGAAGATCCTGCTGGATACTGTGTTTGTGATCATCCTGATCCTGATTCTCACTGCCCTGGGGCTTTGTACCTGGACATATCGCGGCGTAATGACTCCACTGACTCAGCTGAAGGAAGCAACAAAAAATATCAAGGAAGGCAATCTGGACTTTACAATTGAAAAAACAGGTGTGGATGAGATCGGAGATCTATGTGATGATTTTGAGGAAATGCGCAAACGCCTGAAGGAGTCTGCTGAAGAAAAAGTGGCATTTGACAAGGAAAATAAGGAACTGATCAGCAATATTTCCCATGATCTGAAGACACCGATCACAGCTGTCAAGGGTTATGTGGAAGGCATCATGGACGGCGTGGCAGACACGCCGGAGAAGATGGACCGATATATCCGCACCATCTATAATAAAGCTAACGAGATGGACCGGCTGATCAATGAGCTGACTTTTTATTCCAAGATCGATACGAACCGGATTCCGTATACATTTAACAAGATCCATATCAGTGATTATTTTGAGGACTGTGTGGATGAACTGAGCGTGGAACTGGAATCGAGCGGCGTATCGCTGACGTATTTTAATTATCTGGAGGAGGATGCGGTGGTGATCGCAGACGCAGAACAGTTGAAGCGTGTCATCAACAATATCGTCAGCAATTCTCTCAAATATATGGACAAACCGAAGGGCGTCATTAACATCCGCCTGCGCGATGTAGGTGATTTTATCCAGATTGAGATCGAGGATAACGGCAAGGGCATCGCACAAAAGGATCTGGCAAATATTTTTGAACGTTTTTACCGCACGGATGCTTCGAGAAATTCTTCAAAAGGCGGAAGCGGTATCGGACTTTCGATCGTCAAGAAGATCATGGAGGATCACGGCGGTCAGGTCTGGGCTACAAGTAAAGAGGGCACAGGTACAACGATGTATCTGGCTTTGAGAAAATATCAGGAGGTACCGGTACATGAGTAAGATTTTGATTATTGAGGATGAAGAGGCGATCGCGGATCTGGAGAAGGATTATCTGGAACTGAGCGGGTTTGAAGTAGAGATCGAGCATCGGGGTGATGTCGGACTAAAACGTTCTCTGACAGAAGATTTTAATCTGGTGATCCTGGATCTGATGTTGCCGGAGATGAACGGGTTTGATATCTGCCGGGAGATCCGGGCACAGAAGAACACGCCGATCATTATGGTTTCTGCCAAGAAAGATGACATTGACAAGATCCGGGGACTTGGACTCGGAGCAGATGATTACATGACAAAACCTTTCAGTCCCAGTGAACTGGTGGCAAGAGTAAAAGCGCATCTGGCGCGGTATGAGCGGCTGATCGGATCGGGTGTACAGGAAAATGATATTATTGAGATCCGCGGGATCAAGATTGATAAGACAGCACGAAGAGTCTGGGTGAATGGAGAGGAAAAGAATTTTACCACCAAGGAATTCGATCTTCTGACCTTCCTGGCACAGAATCCGAACAGAGTGTTTACAAAGGATGAGTTATTCCGGGAGATTTGGGATATGGAGTCTGTGGGAGATATTGCTACGGTTACGGTGCATATTAAGAAGATCCGGGAGAAGATCGAGTTTAATACGGCAAAACCGCAGTATATTGAAACGATATGGGGGGTTGGATATCGGTTTAAAGTTTGATAAAAGCATGGTTTGCTATTTTTACGGTACTGGCAAAGGTCCGTCGAAGAAAGGCGTCCTCATGAAAAGCAGGCAGGGTCTGCGCTCGGTTTGAGCCTGTAGTCTCAAACTCGTGCTCGACAAGCTGCCAGCTTTCCATGAGGGCGCCTTTCTTCGACTGCGATTGTGGTGTGGAGAAGGTTGCGGTCGTAATTGTATAGATTTTCCATTTGCCAACGCACAGCAATCGGCTGACCGTTTCTGATCCAGGCAACACTTTGTGGGCGCTTAGGGGAAGCTTTGAAATCCAGCCCTTACGGAGACTTAGGCTCGAGCGCTCTCGCGAGAGTCTTAGTCGCAGTTAGGGATTAGTTCAAAGTTCCCCTGCCCACGTTGCCTGGACCGGAAACGGTCATCCGGCCGCGTCCGCCTTACAACGTATTTACAATTTTAAAATTACTCTTCAATCGTAACCTTATCCAGATGCCAGATCTCATCCACATACTGCTGAATCGTTCTGTCAGAAGAGAATTTACCTGCACTGGCAGTATTCAGAAGAGCCATCTTCGCCCATCCTTCGCTGTCTCTGTAAGCAGCTTCCACCTTCTTCTGTGCTTCTGCATAAGACTTGAAGTCTGCCAGGATAAAGTAAGTATCTGCACGATCACTGCAGTTTGTGTTCAGCAGAGAATCGTAGATCTCATGGAACATGTTGAAATCTCCGTTGGAGTAAGTTCCATTGATCAGCTGCATCAGTACATTACGGATATCCGGATCATTGTTGAAGTACTGCATTGGATCGTATCCGCCGTTGTTTTCGTAGTTGATAACCTGATCAGCGGTCAGACCGAAGATGAATGCATTCTCTGCACCAACTTCTTCTACGATTTCCACGTTTGCACCATCCATGGTTCCCAGAGTCGGTGCACCGTTCAGCATGAACTTCATATTACCGGTACCGGATGCCTCTTTACTTGCAGTGGATATCTGTTCGGAAACATCTGCTGCTGCGAAGATCAGTTCCGCATTGGATACACGGTAGTTTTCGATAAATACAACTTTCAGTTTACCATTGATAGAAGCATCGTTATTGATCACATCTGCAACGGAATTAATCAGTTTAATGGTCAGTTTTGCACGGCGATATCCGGCAGCTGCCTTTGCACCGAAGATGAATGTTCTTGGATAGAAATCCATTTCCGGATGTGCCTTAATCTCGTTGTACAGATACATAACGTGCAGAATATTCATCAACTGACGTTTGTACTCATGCAGTCTCTTAACCTGAACATCGAAGATAGAATGAGGATTGACTTCGATTCCGTTGTGCTCCTGGATGTATTTTGCCAGACGTACTTTGTTCTGATATTTGATATTCATGAACTCCTGCAAAGCTTTCTTGTCATCCACGTAAACTTTCAGTTTTGCCAGTTCCGGCAGATCGGTGATCCAGCCGTCGCCGATGTGATCTGTGATCCAGTCAGCCAGCAACGGGTTCGCATGCATCAGGAAACGTCTCTGTGTGATACCGTTTGTCTTGTTGTTGAATTTCTCCGGATACATCTCGTAGAAATCTTTCAGTTCCTGTTTCTTCAGGATCTCCGTATGCAGTCTTGCAACACCGTTTACAGAATAACCGCCAGCAATTGCCAGGTGAGCCATCTTAACCTGTCCGTCGTAGATGATAGCCATCTTCCGGATCTTTTCCTGATTTCCCGGATATTTGTTCTGGATCTCCAGGATAAATCTGCGGTTAATCTCTTCGATGATCTGATATACACGAGGAAGCAGTTTGGAGAACAGCTCGATCGGCCATTTTTCCAGAGCTTCTGCCATGATGGTATGGTTGGTGTATGCACAGGTATGCGTTGTGATATCCCATGCTTCTTCCCAGGTCATTCCTTCTTCGTCCAGCAGGATACGCATCAGTTCGGCAACTGTCATGGTCGGATGGGTATCGTTCAGCTGGAAAGTAACTTTCTTCGGCAGATCATGCAGATCGTCGTGATTTTTCTTGAATTTTGCGATTGCTTCCTGAATACTTGCAGAAATGAAGAAATACTGCTGTTTCAGACGCAGTTCTTTACCTGCATAGTGATTATCGTTCGGGTACAGAACCTCTACGATATTTTTTGCCAGATTTTCTTGCTCTACTGCTTTATGGTATTCACCTTTATCGAACAGATCCAGACGGAAATCTGTGATCGGCTCTGCATCCCAGATTCTCAGTGTGTTGACGATCTTGTTGTTGTATCCAACGATCGGCATATCATAAGGAATTGCCATAACAGACTGATAACCTTCCTGGATGAAACGGTTTCTTCCGGTAGCTGCATCATATTCTACTCTTACATATCCGCCGAATTTTACTTCTTTTGCATATTCCGGACGACGCAGTTCGAATGGATAACCATCTTTCAGCCAGTTATCCGGTACTTCTATCTGATAGCCGTCTTCGATTTTCTGTTTGAACAGACCATAGTGATAACGAATACCACAGCCATATGCACAGTATCCCAGAGTTGCCAGGGAATCCAGGAAACATGCTGCCAGTCTTCCCAGACCACCGTTACCCAGTGCCGGATCCGGCTCCTGATCTTCGATCACGTTCAGATCAAATCCCAGCTCGTCCAGTGCTTCCTTTACTTCTTTATATGCAGTCAGATTGATCAGGTTATTACCCAGGGCACGACCCATCAAAAACTCCATAGAAAGATAATATACGATCTTCGGATCATCTTTCTCATACTGTTTTTGAGTTGCCAGCCAGTTGTCGATAATAACATCTTTCACAGCCAGAGAAACGGCCTGAAAGATCTGCTGCTGTGTTGCTTCATCGATGGTTTTACGGTAAAGCATCTTTACGTTTTCTTTGACCGCTTTCTTAAACTCTTCTTTTTTGAAATGACTGTCTAACATTGGAAACCTCCTCATTTGCAATGATTTTTTATAGTGATACAGAATGCAAATAGTCCTGTACCATTGAAAAAAGGGGCTGGTACGCTCGTACCCGCCCCCTGATCCACATACTTGGTTGAATAACTTATGTCCGAATACAGTCTTCAGACTGCCAAACCGTTATTATTCATTCACTTTTTCAACTCCCAGTGTTACTTCCTGGGAATTGATATTCCAGGATTTTACATAACCCTGAGCAGTATCGGTAAGCAGCTTCTCTGCCAATACCTCTGCCTGAATCTCTTCCGCATGTGCCTTCATAATGTCTTCAATTACTTTGTTGTCTTTCACATACACCTGGATCTTATCCATTACTTCAAAGCCAGCTTCTTTTCGCATGGTCTGAATCTTGCTGATGATCTCTCTTACGAAACCTTCTTCGATCAGTTCCGGAGTCAGATTGGTATCCAGAACAACTGCGATATCGTTGTCAGACTCGGTTACATAACCTTCCATCTGTGCAGTTTCGATCAGCAAATCCCCCTCTGATAATACAACTTCATTACCGTCGATGTCAAGTTTTAACTCGCCATTTGCACGAAGCTCAGCCATGGCTTTGTTTCCGTCAAGTTCGCTTAATGCTTTACGGATACCGTTTAAAAGTTTTCCGTATTTCGGTCCTACGGTCTTCAGCTGCGGTTTGAAGCTGTAAGAAATAAAGTTTTCGATGTTATCGGTGAATTTTACTTCTTTTACGTTCAGCTCGTCTGCGATGATCGCGGTAAAGTATTCGGACAATCCGTACGGAGCTTTTACATACATGGCTGCGATCGGCTGACGGTTCTTGATGTTTGCAGTATTTCTGCAGGCACGGCCCATAACAACCACATTCAGCAGATGGTCCATATTTGCTTCCAGATCTTTGTCGATCCATTCTTTGTTGGCAACCGGGAAGTCACACAGATGAATGCTTTCCGGAGCATCTTTATCGATGCTTCTTACCAGGTTCTGGTAGATATCTTCGGTCATGAACGGAATCATCGGAGCAGCAACTTTGGAGATGGTTACCAGAGAAGTGTACAGTGTCATATAGGCATTGATCTTATCCTGTTCCATTCCTTTCGCCCAGAAACGTTCACGGCTTCGTCTTACATACCAGTTACTCATATCATCTACGAATTCCTGCAGTGCTCTTGCAGCTTCCGGGATCCGGTAGTTGTTCAGGTTGTCGTCTACGGTCTGGATCACGGTATTCAATTTGGACAGCAGCCATTTGTCCATAACGGACAACTTATCATAATCCAGGGTGTATTTTGTTGCATCGAACTCATCGATATTTGCATAGAGTACAAAGAACGCATAGGTATTCCACAGAGTACTCATGAATTTTCTCTGACCTTCCTGTACCGCTTTTCCATGGAAACGGTTCGGCAGCCACGGTGCACTGTTGATATAGAAGTACCAGCGGATCGCATCTGCCCCGTATGTCTGCAGTGCATCGAACGGATCTACCGCATTTCCTTTGGACTTACTCATCTTCTGACCGTTTTCATCCTGTACATGACCCAGTACGATAACGTTCTGGTACGGAGCCTTGTTGAATAACAGGGTGGATTCTGCCAGCAGAGAGTAGAACCATCCACGAGTCTGGTCTACAGCCTCGGAAATAAACTGTGCCGGGAACTGCTGTTCAAACAGGTCTTTATTTTCAAATGGATAATGATGCTGTGCAAATGGCATGGCTCCTGAGTCAAACCAGCAGTCGATAACTTCCGGTACTCTGTGCATCGGTTTTCCACATTCCGGGCACTTGATGGTGATATCATCGATGTATGGACGATGCAGTTCTACGGTTTTTGCACGCTCGTCACCGCTCATCTCATACAGTTCTTCTCTGCTTCCCACAGAATGCTGGCATCCGCACTCACATTCCCAGATATTCAGAGGAGTTCCCCAGTAACGGTTTCTGGAAATACCCCAGTCCTGCACATTCTCCAGCCAGTCGCCGAAACGACCTTTACCGATGCTTTCCGGGATCCAGTTGATAGTATTGTTGTTACGGATCAGATCATCTTTTACCGCTGTCATCTTGATAAACCAGGATTCTCTTGCATAATAGATCAGTGGTGTATCACAACGCCAGCAGTGTGGATACTCATGCTCGAATTTCGGTGCTTCGAAGAGTTTTCCTTCTTTGTCCAGATCCACCAGAACTTTCGGATCGGCATCTTTTACAAAGATATCTGCATACGGAGTTTCTTTGGTCAGATGACCTTTTCCATCTACAAACTGTACGAACGGCAGATTATAGTTGCGTCCGATACGGCTGTCGTCTTCACCGAAAGCCGGTGCGATATGAACGATACCGGTACCATCGCTCATGGTTACGTAAGTATCACAGGTAACAAAATGTGCTTTCTTTTTCTGTTTTGCTGCTGCTTCGCCTGCGCATGCATACAGTGGTTCGTATTCTTTGTATTCCAGATCTTTTCCTGTATATTTCTCAAGAACTTCGTAAGCCGGTTTTTCTTCGTCTCCCAGTTTGCCAAGCACTTTGTCCAACAAAGCTTCTGCCATGTAATAGGTGTATCCGTCAGCTGCCTTTACTTTACAGTAAGTCTCATCCGGGTTCACACACAGTGCCACGTTGGAAGGCAGTGTCCACGGAGTAGTGGTCCATGCCAGGAAATAAGCATCTTCGCCGATCACTTTAAAGCGAACGATCGCGGAGCGTTCTTTTACGGTTTTGTATCCCTGAGATACTTCCTGTGCGGAAAGCGGTGTTCCACAGCGCGGACAGTAAGGTACGATCTTGAATCCTTTATATAACAGACCTTTGTCCCAGATCTGTTTCAGTGCCCACCACTCAGACTCGATAAAATTATCATCATAAGTTACATATGGATGCTCCATATCAGCCCAGAAACCTACCGTAGAAGAAAAATCTTCCCACATGCCTTTGTATTTCCAGACACTTTCTTTACACTGCTGGATAAATGGTTCCATACCATATTCTTCGATCTGTTCTTTTCCGTCCAGCCCCAGTTTCTTTTCTACTTCCAGCTCTACCGGGAGACCATGGGTATCCCAGCCGGCTTTTCTCGGTACCATGTATCCTTTCATGGTACGGTAACGTGGGATCATATCCTTGATGACACGGGTCAGTACGTGACCGATATGCGGTTTTCCGTTTGCTGTCGGCGGTCCGTCATAAAATGTGTAGGTTTCTCCCTGTTTTCTCTGTTCCATACTTTTTTCAAAAATATGATTTTCCTTCCAGAACTGTTCTGTCTTTTTCTCTCTGTCCACAAAGTTCAGATTGGTTGACACTTTCTGATACATCTCAGAATCCTCCTTTATTATTTTCAAAAGCGGTTTGTTATACTTCTTCCTGTAAATTCAAAAAGCCTTCGTCCCTGTAACAGGACGAAGGCTACATTACCATCGTTATACCACCTCTTACAATGTACGGGCTCTTCACCGATACACCTTCCCTTTAACGGCGGAACAACCGGCATCTCCTACTGCCCGCAGGTTTCAGAGTGCAACTCAGGAGTGATGTTCATCTGACCGACCGGCACCGGGCTTCCACCTCCCCCGGCTCGCTGAGGCTTTCAGGCACAGACTACTGTCTCCGTCTTCGTTTTTACTAACCCTCATTATATATACCTGGCAAAGTGGTTGTCAAGGAATTTTACTGTTTTTCAAGGGTAAATTTCGCTTTATTTGTTGTTGTACTGTCCGTACCGATAAAAATTTCGAAAATACCTGCTTCACTCTCAAAAATATTATTTTCACTCAAGAAACGAAGCTGTGGTTCCGTAATGGTAAATTCCACTCTTGCCTCTTCTTCCGGCTGCAGGGTAACTTTCCGGAAATCTTTCAGTTCTTTAACCGGTCGTACCACGCTTGCGGCAATGTCATGGAGATACAGCTGGATGGTTTCGGTTCCGGCACAGGTGCCTGTATTTTTTACGGTTACCGCTGCCCGGATGCTTTCTCCGTCTTTCATACTGTCTTTGTCCAGAGAAACTTCCGAAACAGTAAAGGTCGTATAGCTCAGCCCGTAGCCGAACGGATACAGCGGTGCGTTCGGGATGTCCAGATATTTGGAACGGAAACGATCCTTGTCTTTGCCTTCCACATGGGGACGACCGGTGGCATATTCGTTATAATGAACCGGAACCTGTCCTACACAGTACGGAAAGCTCATTGGCAGTTTTCCGGTCGGATTGTAACGACCATACAGAACATCTGTAATCGCTCCTGCACCTTCTGTACCTGGCATCCATACCTCTAAAATAGCTTTTGCTTTTACCTGAACGTCACGAAGATCCAACGGACGACCGGAAAACAGAACCACAGCGATATTTTCATTGATCTCTGCTACCCGCTCCAGAAGGTTCTGCTGAATCTGCGGGATCTGAATAGTGGCATTGCTGGTTGCCTCTCCGGACTGCAGACGGTCTTCTCCGATGAACAGAACCACCTGATCTGCCTTCTTCGCCGCTTCCAGAGCTTCTTCCAGCATCTTCGCTTCTTCCTCCGGTGTATATGTTGCCTGGTTCTCCTCTGTAAATCCTTCCAGTATCACCTCTGCTCCCAGCATCGGGGAACCCTGACAACATACCACATTGTTTCCTGCTTCTTCCACTGCCATGGTTTCTTCTACTGTCGTAATATCCTTTGCTTCCCCGATGATCGACCAGGACCCCATCAGATTTCTGCTGTTTACATAAGGTCCGATAAATGCCGTCTTTTTCGTTTTGTCCAGTGGCAGGATCTGTTCTTCGTTTTTCAGAAGAACAAATGACTTTCTTGCTGCCTCTCTGGCCAGTTCCCGGTGCTCTTTGCACAGGATCAGCTGCTGTTCTTTCTCCTCATCAGCATCTTTATATGGATTCTCAAATAGCCCCAACTTGTTTTTCAGTTCCAGGATACGCATACAGCATTCATCCACCAGGGATTCCGGGATCTTTCCTTCTCTCACCAGACGGCACAGGTTATCGCAGTAGATTCCTGTCATCATATCGATGTCCACGCCTGCTTCTACCGCCCTGATCGCAGCGTCTTCTTTATCTGCACAATAACCATGATAAATGGTTTCCTCAATCGCTGCCCAGTCTGAGATCAGCACTCCGTCAAATCCCATCTCATCGCGAAGAATACCCCGCATCAGTTTTTTATTACCAGTGGCCGGAATTCCGTTTACTGTATTAAAAGATGTCATAACCAGCGCTGCTCCGGCATCAATTCCGGCTTTGTAAGAAGGCAGATAAAATTCCCGGAAAGTATGTTCGGATAATTCTACTGTATTATAGTCTCTTCCTGCTGTCGGTGCTCCATACCCTGCAAAATGTTTCACACAGGCTGCGATCTTATACTCATCACTCAGGTTTTCCCCCTGAAAACCTTTTACCATACTCTCACAGAAGAGTCCGTTCAGATACGGATCCTCACCGGTGGATTCCATCACCCGTCCCCATCTGGCATCACGCACCAGATCAGTCATCGGGGCGAATGTCACATGCAGACCACTGACGGATGCCTCTTTTGCTGCGACCGCAGCGCATTTTTCTGAAAGCTCCGGCTCAAAGGTTGCTCCCTGTCCCAGCGGAATCGGAAATACGGTTTTGTAGCCATTGATGATGTCCAGCATGAATAACAGTGGGATATGATGCGGATGTTTTTCCATGTAGGATTTCTGGATTTTTTTGACCGTCTCCGCACCCATCGATCCGATCACTGAACCGGACAGTTCGATATTTTCTTCGGTAAATCCCATCTCTGCCATCGGTCCTGTGATCACCGTATCATCATCAAAAAAACCACCGATCACCTGGCTCATCTGATTCACCTTTTCTTCCAGTGACATATCGTTTAATAAAGCGGTTAACTGCTCTTTTGTCATCTCTCTTCTCCTTTTATATTTTTCCTGATATCACTTTACATAATGTTATGCCCGGAAATGTTTTCCTTCCCTCATAACATCGCTATTTATAATCAATATATAACAATTCAACCGTAATTTGCAAGTCCCGTTCTTTCCGTTCCCGCCAATGCACTTTTAACTGTTACTGTCCCTTCGCTTTTTGTCGTATTTTGCCGGCACCTATGGTATAATGGATAAAATCGGGTTTAAGTTCCCGTGTTTTTGAGGATTGTGAGAGTACGAAGTACAGAACAATCCAGTATCAAAGGGGGCAAAATACCTTTTGACCCCAACATCATTTTATAAGACTAAAATAATATAAAAAGGAGTTCTTTATGAAAAGACGATTATACCGTCACCGCCTGCTGGTGCTGTCGACGGCTGTTTTATTGGGGATTTCCGGTCTGTCTCCTTCTGTAGCAGGTGCAACGGAAGTTACTGCAGATACGCAGGCTGTGGCAGACACCACGGATATGACTTCTGAAGATACCTCAGATGCCGTGGATGGGGAAGCCGCAGAAGAAACCACGGAACCGGAACGTCTGGAGCCGGATGCCTACTTCGAGCCGATTCAGTCCAACGCCACTGCCGACTGGCCACAGGGACCTGCCGTCTGGGCAGAATCTGCCGTGGTGATGGATCTCGACAGCGGGACTTTCCTGTATTCCAAAAACATGGATGCAACAAAGTATCCGGCCAGTATCACCAAGATTCTCACTACGCTGATCGCGATTGAACATTCGCGTCTTTCCGAGAAAGTAACCTTCTCGGCAAATGCTGTTTATGGCATCGAACAGGGCAGTTCCAATATCGGTATCCGGCTGGGAGAAAACCTGACCATGGAGGATTGTCTGTACGGTATGATGCTCGAATCCGCCAATGAAGTCTGTGTCGCCGTGGCGGAACATATCAGCGGCAGTGTGGATGCATTCGTGGAACTGATGAATCAGAAAGCGGCTTCCCTGGGATGTACGAACACGCATTTTACCAACCCAAACGGTCTTCCGGACGAGAATCATTACACAACGGCACATGATATGGCGCTGATCGCACAGGCGGCATACAACAATGCAACGTTCCGCAAGGTCTGCCAGACGACTACCTACTGCATCGGAAAGACCAACAAGTGTGGGGAAGAGCGATGGCTGAGCAACCATCATAAGATGCTTCCGGACAGGGATTATACGTATGAGGGATGTACTGGCGGCAAGACCGGATTCACCCAGGCGGCGTTAAACACGCTGGTCACTTACGCCGAGCGGAATGGCAGACGGCTTGTATGTGTATCACTCCGAACGAATGGACGACAGATCTATACAGATACGGCTTCGCTGTTAGATTATGGATTCAATAATTTCCAGAATTATTCCATCTTCAACCGGAAAACCTGGGCAGATGCAAAGATGCTGTACCCGTCGCTGTACTTCGGACAGCCCGAGACAGTTGCAAATCTCCGCCCGACCTGCACGGTAACGCTGCCGGCCGGCATGGATCTGTCCTCTATAGAAACCACCTGCAACCCGGGAGACGGAACCCTCTGCCGCAGCTATACATACAACCAGTATCCGGTAGGCAGCGAATCCATCCCGGACACTGCGATCCAGGCACTGTTACACAGTGAACCCATAAACATCTGCCAAAAGTCCGGCAGTGCTGCTGCATCTGATCTCGGAAATTCTGCAAAAGAAACAGCTTCCGGTATTTTTCAGAAAGTACTCGCATTCGTCGCTCCTGTGGGCACGATAATCATCTCTGTATTTACAGCGGTTCCATGGTACTACTCCGTACTGGGCGGTATGCTGCTGCTGATTATCATTATGGAGATTGTGCTGGCAGTGAAGAAAAAGAAGAGACGGAAGAAGAAAAAAACAACAAAAAAGAAAACCGTAAAATAAAGAAACAGGCAGATATAAATTCATAAAATCATATCTGCCTGTTTCTTTGCATCGTATACCAATAATTATTTCTTATCCACTTTTCTTCTGCAATCTATTTTTCAATCGTTACCTGATTTACGCCAAGGATCTTTGAAATCATTGCATTCGGTATATTTTCCTTTATCTATCATAGAACGACAAATCTCTTTTTTTGCATTTTACACTCTGATTAAATCTCTTTCCCTTTCGTTCCGATCACATGTACCACAAACGGAATAAACAGTGTGATCAGTGCTGCATAACCAAGGTAAGCATATCCTTTCTTGACAACTGTCATCAGACCGAACTGTGCGATCGCGAAAGCCAGGAAGGTAAAGATTGCAGTGAAGACTGCATTTCTTGCCAGATGGCCTTTTGCTTTTTTCTCTTTGCTGTCCATGCGGCGTTCCATCGCGTTAACGCAACGGGTTACAATACCGGAGATCATGTTTACGGCTGTGGAGATAGCGCCGAGGATGATCAGGATCGAGATGATCGGTGTCAGGATACCGGCACCTACACCATTCTGTACCAGAACCAGCATAGGAACAGATGCGGTTGCCAGCTCTGCCACGTAGGCGATGGCCAGCAGACCGAAGATGGAAAGCTCCATGGCCAGGAAGTTGCAGATGAACATCCAGATGGCTGCTTTGTTGATCTGTTTTACATCGGTAACATCTTCCATATGCTGGTACATAACAGATACCGATGCCAGCTGGAAGAAGAAGTACAGGACTGCGGACCACAGGGCCGAACCAAATGCGCCGGTCTCAGAAGAGATCACAGGCATCTCTCCGGAACTCATCCGTCCGATGGAGGCTGTGATATCACCCCACTGTGCGATGATATTCGGAACCAGTACCAGTACCAGACCGATGATGATCAGCACACTCAGAGTAGAAGCACATTTTCTTACTACATTGGTTCCATACAGAGCAATGAAGAAGATAAATGCTGCGATGATCAGTGTACATACCCAATATGGGATGCCAAACAGTGTCTGTAAGGTGGAACCTCCGGTTGCAAATGCTGCAGCGGATGCGGTACCGATCATGATCAGGTAACAGATCTCATACAGGTTGGACATCACGTGGCGGGTCTTACCATACATGCTGTCTGAAAAACTTCTGTAGTCGTATGTTTTGTGTTTGTATGCATAACGCATGCCATACCAGAAAAACAGTGCATATAAGCCCTGTGTGACCAGTGGCAGGATCAGACACCAGATACCGTAATTAATAAAGTACTGATAGATCTGTGCGCCGGATGCGAATCCTCCGCCAAACTGTGTGGTAAATGCCACGAACGCAAGTCCCATCGCCAGAGGCATCTTACTTTTATCGACCAGTAATGATTTTTTCTCACTCATACTTTCTTTCCCCCGATTTCCTTTATTGTCGGAATATTTCTGATTATTTATTAAACTCGATCACCTTACCCGGATTGAGGATCAGTTTATCATCAAACGCCAGCTTGATGGATTTGTACAGCTGGATCATCCGCGGTCCCACGAACTCTTCCAGGAATTCCAGACGGCCGTTTCCGATACCATGCTCTCCGGATAACTGTCCACCCAGTTCTTTGGACAGTGCGTACAGTTCTGTCAGACTGGCGTGGGTTGCTGCCTTCCACTCTTCATCACTCATCTCCGGTCCTCGAAGCATCTCGGTGTGGATGTTTCCGTCTCCACAGTGACCACAGGGCTCTACACGGATGCCATGGGCACTTGCGATCTTTTTCGCTGCCTTTACATACTCTGCGATTCTTGCTCTCGGGACAACCACATCACACTCTTCCTGTGCCACAGAATCCGCTTTCATGCCTTCCAGGATACCGCCGCGCACACTCCATACCGCTCCGGCGCGTTCCGGTGTTCCGGCGATCGCACAGTCCAGAGCTCCGTTTGCCAGTGCTGCCTCTGCAGCAGCTTCCACGGCACTGTCAAGTTCCTGCTTACTCGAAGCATCGTACATTACGATCAGAACTGCCTCACCCTCTTTCACCGGAAACATTTTGTTCAGGTTCCGCTCTACAATGTCTATCAATTCTCGCTCAAGGAATTCTATCGCAGTCGGTACAAACGGCAGTTCCAGTACCTTCGGAACCATGTCCGCACACTCTTCAAGGCTCTTAAACGGCATAACCAGCGTACAGGTGCAGGTCGGTGCCGGAAGCAGTTTTAATGTCACTTCCGTCAGGATACAAAGGGTTCCCTCGGAACCGATGATCAGGTCTTTCACATCATATCCGGTCGTATTTTTCACAACATTGGATGAAAAATTCATGATCGATCCGTCCGGCATAACTGCCTCGATGCAGCGGACAAAATCTCTCGTCAGTCCGTAGCGGACCGCTTTCATACCGCCGGCATTTGTAATGACATTACCGCCGATGGATGCAGTCTTTTCCCCCGGATCCGGCGGGTAGAACAGTCCGCCTGCTGCGGCTGCCGCCTGAATATCAATCAACAGTGCACCCGGTTGGGCAGTGATCGTCTGATTCTTCCGGTCAATCGGGAAAATCTTGTTCATCCGCATGACAGATAACATGATACCGCCGTATTTGCAGGTAGCTCCTCCTGCCAGACCAGTTCCCGCTCCACGGCAGACCACCGGGATATTTTCTTTATACGCATATGCCATAATGGCTGATACTTCTTCTTTGTTCACAACTTCCACGTACAGATCCGGCTGATACACGCCGTACTCCGGCATCTCATCCCGATAATATTCGCTGGCGATCTCCGCTCCCGCCCATACACGGTCAGGCGCGGTGACAGAACGGATATAGTCACAATCCTGGGAAGTCATTTTCTTATAAGGGTATGCCATGACTTAGTCCTCCTTCTGTTTTTTTGCCAATGCTGTCAGTTCCGGGACAACCTGGTATAAATCATCTACGATACAGTAATCTGCCACACCGAAGATCTGTGCCTGTGGATCTGTGTTGATCGCTACGATACATTCCGATCCGTTCATACAGGAGGTGAACTGGATCGCTCCGGACACCCCGCAGGTGATGATCAGTTTCGGCCGCACGGTACGGCCGGACAGACCGATCTGGTGCGCCGTATCGCCAAATCCGTTTTCCACCATCGGACGGGTAAAGGCCAGCTGACCGCCAAGGGCTTCTGCCAGTTCCCGGCACATTTCCACATCTTTTTCATTTCGTACGCCACGGCCTGCTACCACCAGCACATCCTCTTCTTCCAGGCTCTTGACTTTATCGATCACCTCAGAAGAAAGGATCTTGATTCTCGATTCTGCCATCTTTTCATTGACCGGACAGACAACCACTTCGCCGTGCGGGTTCGCTACCACTTCAGCTTTATCCATGACTTTATATCTCACTGTCGCAAACTGTGGTCTGGACTTTGTGATTCCGATCTGTGCCATGATATTGCCGCCAAATGCAGGACGGACCTGGATCATATCGGTATTCGGTTTGATATCCAGTGTGGTACAGTCTGCGGTCAGGCCGGTATGGAAACGGGTCGAGAGTCTCGGTGCCAGGGAACGTCCCAGTGCGGTTGCTCCGATCAGTACCGAACTCGGTTTATTTGCCGCGATACAGTCTGCCACCGCATCCGCATAGCAGTCTGCGCGAAATCCTTCAAATCCCGGATCTTCATATACATACACATGGTCCACACCATAAGGAAGCAGCTTCTCGGCATTTTCCTTCGTTCCTTCGCCGCCTACGATCACACAGTTGACTTCGTAACCGACCTTTCCTGCCATCTTTCTGGCTTCTCCCACAAGTTCGTAGGTCACCGGATGGATCTCTCCACGCTCCTGTTCCACATAGATCAGGAAGTTTTTCCAGTCATCTTTGTTAAATGCTTTTGCTTTCTGCTCAAACTGTATGGCCTTCTCCGGACAGTTTCTCACACAGAGACCACACATACGGCAGCTTTCGCTGACTACGATTCCCGCTCCCTCTATGGTCAGCGCACCAAAAGGACATTTTTCTACGCAGATTCCGCAGAGACTGCATTTGTCTGCATCAAATTTCATAAATTCCATATGTATCTGTTCCTCCTATATGATCTTCTTTCCGGTTAAGATAGAAAAAAGTTCCTCTGCTTTTTCCTTCGCACTGCCTTCCAGATAGACCTGTTTTTCTCCTTCCGGTGGTGCAAACATACGCTCTACAGAGGTAGGAGATCCTACCAGACCATATCGGCTCAGATCCTGATCCGGCATATCCTCAAAACTCAGGATACGGATCGGGCGGTCTTCGGTTGCTTTCTTTAACAGATAGGACGGCAGACGCGGTACACAAGTGTCCTTATCGATCGTCAGAAGACACGGATATGGGATCTCGGATATCTGAGATACACTGACCAGATCCTGACGGACCTGAATGGCTTTCTCATTCACATCCACGATCTCTGCCACCCATGCAGCATGCGGAATCGTCAGATGTTCTGCGATCGCCGGTCCTACCTGGGCGGTATCGCCATCGGTTGTCTGCCTTCCGCAGATGATCAGATCCGCTCCGCCGATCACCTGAATCCCCTGCGCCAGCGCGTAAGAGGTGGCAAGCACATCGGCTCCCGCGAATTTTCTGTCGGAGAGGATGACCGCATTGTCGGCTCCCATCGTATAGGCATCGCGCATCATTTCCTCTGCCTGCGGCGGTCCCATCGTCAGTACCGTTACGGTTCCTCCCACTTTTTCACGGATCTGAAGGGCTGTCTCCAACGCGAACAGATCGTAAGGATTGGTCCTGGTCTCCCCGGACATTCTCTTCATGGCACCGGTTTCCGGATCAATATCTACTTTGGAACTGGCCGGTACCTGTTTCATACATACTACGATTTTCATACTTTCTACTTCTTTCTTCACTTTCTCGCTTCAACGCTTTAAACGGTTGTATTATTATAACATCATCTGATTAAATTGTCGAGGTTTTCAGGAAAATTTACACAGATGGCTTCTTTTTCCTTTCTGCCCTCACCACTCAGAAACATACGCCACAAGGATGCACAATGACAGGCCCATCCCCCGTCAACGGTAATGACCGCTACTGAATAGTTACAAAATTTAAACAAAAAAATTCCCGGACAGATGTTCCTCTTCAGGTTTGTCCGAGAATCTTTTAATATTATGTAAACTTTTTTTGTTGCCCCTGTAGGTTCCTGTTTACTCCCCGCATCGAATCTTTCGGAAACTTAAAGTAAATAATTTCCGCGATCGTACAGTTCATAAACGGTATGTCGAAAGTATAGATTTTCATGTAGTACACCGCTCCGTCCATCAGCGGATGTTTTATTTTTCCTGAAAGAATTCAATTTCTTCTCCTGTCGGTCCGTTACAGAATGCCACACGAACCGGAAATTCCGGCTGAGACGGGATCACGATGTCTTTTGGCTCTACGGTGATCGGATATCCTGCCTCACGGACTGCCTTCACGCATCCATCCACATCATCCGTCTTCAATGCAAAATGCCGGATGCTTCCCTGGGGCAGCTGTCCCTCGGCATCGGTAAATACTTCCACCAGTCCTGCGCCTGTATCAAACATGAAACCTGCCAGTTCCGGTTCTCCCCAGGAACGGATCACAGGCATACCCAGCACTCCCTGATAAAATTCTTTTACTTTTTCGATCTCCGATTTCTCGCATCGAATACATACATGATGAATTCCCTGTACCAACATATTATTTTTCTCCTTTCTTACGGGCCCGTCTTTTTCTTTTGATTTCTTCTTTTTTGGTCCGTATCTCCATGGCTTCCTCTTCCGTGGTATATTTCATGGTCTTTACCGCAAAGACTCTGCCCTGCTCCGTCTTCTTCATCCGGATCTTGCCCTTCATCCATCCATGTACCGGGCAGTATGCCAGGCAGTAATAATTCTTCTGCCCCGCCGCAAACCACCGGATCTTTTTGCGGATATTTTTTCTGCACAGATGACAGCGGCTGCTGATGATCTCCTTATCCGTCATGGCTTCTTCTTTGGAGTCAAATTCCCGGGAAATAAATTTTTCATACCCCGGATAAAAGACTTTGATCTCTTCTTCCTTTCGTTTCGGATTCTGATAGCAGTCAATGGAATAAAACGTGTCCACAATCTCGCTTCGGAGCCGCATCAAAACCTTTGCCGTATACCAGGAATCCGCCAGTGCCCGGTGAAATTCCTGCTGTTTTTCTATCTCCAGTACATCCACGGCATATTCCAGAGACCTTCTGCTGTCTCCGTCCTCCCGGTCGATACTGAATAATTTTTGCACATCCAGATAACGGATCGGTCCTTTTAAAAGCTGCAGGATGCCGTAGTATTTCATGTTTCGCTGCAGTTCCAGCAGATCGGAATTGCCCCAGCTGCAAAAAAGGGCATCCTCACCGCACCATTTCAAGAATTCTTTGACAGCACGGTAAAAAGGAATCCCTTCCCGTTCCAACAGTTTCATATCCATCTGGATGATCTCTCTGGTACGGTGATGAAGTTTCTTATATACCCGCGGCTGTATCAGTACCTGATACTGGTCTATGATCTGTCGCTCACTGTTCAGTTTTACTGCTCCGATCTCAATAATCTCAAAGGGAATTCTTTCATTTTCCTGGCCTTTTCCGTAAGGACACTGATTCCACTCCAGATCAAAGACAATATAATTCATAAGTGTCGTTCCTTCCTTTTTCCTCTATCTGCAAGTATAATGTATTCTTTCTGTATGGTCAACCTGTTGTTACAGGATGTTGCGGTCACTCCATTCACAGCAGCTACAGAATTTCTCTGACCCTGCACACAGTATTTTCATTTGATTTTTCTCCTTTTTTTGCCATACTGAGTTCAGAAAAATATATGTTATCCATAACCGGAGGTATATGTTTTATGCGATTACTGATAGCAGAAGATGAAAAATCCCTGTCCCGGGCTCTGGCTGCCAGATATTCAGGAGCAGACAAAACACCTGACTTCCCTGACCAATAACCTGATCACACTCTCCCGGATGGAAGAGGAACGCACCCGGCTGCAAATGATCGATTTCCCATTCTCGGATGTGGTAGAAGAAACAGTACAGTCTTTTCAGGCACTTGCCCGCACACAGAACAAGACTTTTGAAACTTCGATCCAGCCGATGATCTCCCTGTACGGAGACGAAAAATCACTCATACAGCTGGTATCGATCCTGTTAGATAACGCGATGAAATACTCCACTCCGGAAGGCGAGATTTTCCTTCGTCTTGAAAAAGCAGGAAACAACGTGAAACTTTCTGTATACAACACCGCCGACTCCATCGACCGTGAACAGCTGCCACACCTGTTCGACCGTTTTTACCGGACAGATAAGTCAAGAAGCTCCCGGACCGGCGGCTACGGTCTCGGACTCTCCATTGCCGCTGCCGTGGTCAATACCCATAAAGGAAAAATCACAGCAACCACGCAGGATGAACACTCTCTGCTAATTATTGTGACGCTTCCGTTGAAGACGCAAGGACGCAAGTAAATGCAATAATACCAGTTGTCGTGCCAGATTTTTAATTCTCTTATCTGACAGGCAACTGGTATTTTATGATTTTTCGTAACTATTCAGTAGCTACTGTCCCGCGAGGTGTTTTGACATGAATATGTCAAAATCCCGAGACATACAAGCCAAAATGCCATCACCGAAGGTGATTTACGCGAGCAACGAGTCAAAGTCCGTGCTTGCACGGAACCTTGAGGAGTGCCGCGATAACGATAAAAACTCGCAAAGCGTGTTTTTATCGTTTAAATGCATTTTGGCTCGTAACTGTGAAGGTACTGAACAGTTATGATTTTTCAGACACGCTCTAGTTCCTCCAAGAACCGCTCCCCATATTTTTCATACTTCGCCTCGCCCACACCGGACACCTCCAGCATGGAAGCCCGGTCAGTGGGTTTTTTCACGCACATATCAATCAACGTTTTATCACTGAATACGATATACGGCGGCACTTTCTGTTGTCCGGCGATCGTGAGGCGAAGCTGACGCAGCCGCTCAAATAGCTGCCAGGAGGCAGCATCCAGATCTTCCGTAAGCCCGGCGCGTTTCCGGCTCTTTTTGCCGCTGCTATCTGTTTTCGTCTTTTTCTCCTTCGGTTTTGAGAATTTCATTACGATCTTCTCATCCCCCTCCAGAAAATCCTCGCCCTTTTCTTCCAGATGGATCAGTGCATATTTGTCCGGTGTCGCCCACAGATACCCCTGTGCCAGAAGTTCTCCGATGATCTCCTTCAGGCGGGGCTCGGAAATCTGTTTCTGTTTTCCGTAACTTTCCACAGCTTCCAGCCCGTACGATTTTACTTTCGCATTCTGACTTCCCCGGAGAACCGCGGCGATCGTTCCTGCACCGTAATTTCTCGGCAGTTCCGTGATACATTCCATAATATCCCGGCAAATCTCCGTCACATCCTCCTCCACATACTCATGGAGGCAGTTCGAACAGTTTTCGCACCGCCTCGGACCTTTCTCACCGAAATATTTCAGGATAAAACCACGCAGACAGTCCTTTGTCGTGCTGTAAAACGTCATCATCCGCAGACGCTCGGCATCCCGCTCCCGGACTGCTTCCGCCTCTTCCCTGTCCATATCCTCCCGCAGATCCTTTTCCTCTAACAAAAACTGATTGATCCGGACATCCTGTGGGGAATACAGCAGGATACATTCTGCCCGCTCCCCGTCACGCCCGGCTCGTCCCGCTTCCTGATAGTAATTTTCCATGCTCTGCGGCATATTATAATGCACCACATACCGGACATTTGACTTATCGATCCCCATACCAAATGCATTCGTCGCCACCATCACCGGCTTTTCATCAAAAATAAAAAGATCCTGATTCGTCTTCCTCTCTTCCGCAGAAAGTCCCGCATGGTATCTGGTCGCCGGTATATCTTCCATCTGCAACATCGTGCATACCTCTTCCACATTCTTTCTGGTCGCACAGTAGACAATCCCGCTCTCCGTCCGGTGTTCCTTCACATAATCCAGCAGCTCCGCCTTCTTATTCCCTGTCCGCACCTCAAAATAAAGATTCGCCCGGTCAAACCCCGTCACCAGCACCTTCGGACTCCGAAGCCCCAGCACACACAAAATATCGTCCCGCACCTGCTCCGTTGCCGTCGCCGTAAACGCACTCACCACCGGCCGCACCGCCAGCTGATTCACAAACTCCACAATATTCAGATAACTCGGCCGGAAATCCTGTCCCCACTGGGAAATACAGTGTGCCTCATCCACCGTCACCATACTGATCTGCACCCTCTGTGCAAAATCAAGAAACAGCGGCGTCAGCAACCGTTCCGGTGCCACATAAATAATCTTATACCGCCCCTGCACCGCATATTCCATCGCCTTATAAATCTGACCTTCCGTAAGCGAACTGTTAATATACGCCGCATGAATCCCGGCCTCATTCAACGCCCGCACCTGATCCTTCATCAAAGAAATCAACGGAGAAATCACAACCGTAATCCCCGGCAAAAGCAACGCCGGAACCTGATAACAAATCGACTTCCCCGCCCCCGTAGGCATAATCCCCAGAACATCCCTCCCGGATAAGATCGCCCCGATCAGATCCTCCTGCCCGTTCCGGAACCCGTCATACCCGAAATATCGTTTCAATACTTCATACATATCCATATATTATTTTATTTTTCCTTTCCTACACTATAGCGTGTCTGAAAAATCATTTCCGCAATCTGCAAGCCCCACTTTGCGGTATATTTTACCCTCATTCGGTTGCCGTAGCCCGCTACGCCGCCCTTATTCGGATAAAATCTCCCACAAACTGGGACTCGCAGCTCACGAAAAGCCTTTTTCAGACACGCTCTAAAATCCGATTTTTAATTTTTTGAATTCGCTGATTTTTCTTCGGATTCCGTTGATTTTCTGCTGATTTCACATCAGATTCCTGGTCCCACTTTATCACAAAGAACTGCTCAAAGATACAGGAAATCGTTTCATCTCACCTTCCCGCCGCCAACACCCAGAAAGCCCACACTGACCCGGTAAGGCCAGACAGCCTTTTGCTGGCGCTCTTAGCCAGGATGAGATCCAGTCCTTAGAAGGACTTGACAGTGAGCGGCTCTCCGCGAGCTGGCATAATAGTTCTTCTTAGGACTTAGCTCAGCTTGGCGTTGCCAGCGGTTGTCTGGCCTTACCGGGTCAGTGCGGGCTTTCGTCTGTGCAGCCAGTCTTTCGTCCGTGCAGCCAGTCTTTCCAGACTTTCGTCCATGCAGGCAATATCTCACTTTACCAACTCCTGCCTTTCATCAAACCAAACCCGATCCCCTTCATTAATATCTCTGTCATACAACATCTGATCCCTCTGCAGAACGATTTTTACATCCCCATCCTCGTCCTCCAGCCGAACCACTGCCATCACCGGATCTCCCTCTTTCCGCTCCTCGCAGCCAAAATCCACATCTTCCTCTATCCGTAACACTCTATAATTCATAATCCGTATTTTCCCTATATTAAAACCCTTAACTATTTATTATTCATATGCTATAATATCACGCCCCCAACCCCTTTACAAGAAAGAATCCAAACACATCAAACCACAACTATGAGAAACACGCTTTGCGAGTTTCTCAAGTTATCGCGGCAGTCGCCAAGGTCTCATGCAAGCATGGACTTTGGCTCGTTGCTCGCATAAAAAAAGTACGAACCATACCGCTTACTTTCAAACGATACACTTCGCACTTCTCTTCTTAGCATTAATATTATAAACTATGTATCCGCAAACCTCAGAAAAAATATTCCTCCGAATAAATCCTCAGATCCTCTTTCTCCCAGACTCCGCCTTCTATATGAAACCCATTCAACACCGGATACTCTGCCATCAGCGACAAAATCAGATAACTCGCCTTCGAATCAAACGCCAGCCGGATATCCTCCTCCGACGGTCGTGACGGAGAAGACGGATGAGAATGCCAGTTTCCCAACGGGTTTAACCCACTGGCGCGCATATCCCTGATCGCATTCATCTGATCTCTCGGATCCAGGGTAAAGTGATCTTCCGCATGATCCTTATTTTCCAGAAAATACACTTTCTTGATCTCTCTTCCCGGAGCACCTGCTGTCTCCTCGCAGATTTTTTTTCACTTTACAGGAAAGCAATTCCCTGTAAAGCGAAAAAGATCCCGTACAGTTTTATCCTCACCTGTACGGGATCTTTTCTATATGTTTTCTTTATTTTGCTCTCGCCATAGCCTCCTGATAATCTTTCGTATCCACGAAGATCTCTTCTTTCCATGGGTTCTTCTTCTGTGCTTTTGCTCTCTTTAATATATAAGCAAATACGAACACGTTCACAGCAAAGGATACTACCGAGATCAGTCCCTGTGCCGTCGGACTGGCAACGGTCGGCATGGTGCTTCCCATCGCTGCTGCGATACCGCCTTCTCCATAGACAGAGGTGACGGTTGTAAAGCGACTCGCATCCTGAAACAGTGGGAACACCTGCGCAAACATGCACCACAGTGCCAGGGTGTTTGCACGGTTCTGGATCCAGCCACCTTTATTCCACAGTGCTGCAGCGAAGGTCGGTGCCAGAAGCAGTGCCAGACCACAGTACCAGGAATGTGTCGGCAGGTTCAGGTAAGTATACTGGAAGTTCCAGACATCATAGGCCAGAACATATACCCAGATCATATCCGGCCACAGCATATCCTGCTTGTTTTTGGAAGAGTAGATACCCCACCAGCCGGTCATACAAACAATATTGAAAAGCCCTGCCAGACCGTTCAGTACATTCCACCAGCCGCCGTACAGCCATACGCCTTCAGATGACATCCACCAGCCTCCTGCCAGAGAACCTGCACGGATCGCGGATTCAAAATCAGATGCCACTGCGATCAGGATATTGATCGCTACAATAACAAACGGAAATGCTTTGAACCAGTGTGCTTTTCCCAGTTTTCCCCAGTGGTACTTCAGGATCATAAATCCGATACAGCCTGCGGTTGCCGCATACAGTTTCGCATAATGGAACCAGCTGTTCATATGTACGTAAGTATCATTGTTCAGCGCCCATTCCGCACCGGATGCCGCACCGATATAGATGGCAATAAAGTACACAGACAATACCGCCGGGAGCACCAGGAAACATGCGATTCCTCCCCATTTCGACCGCCTTGCGATCTCATTCATGATTACCAGTCCTGCAAAGACTAACAGCCAGCCAAGCAGCTGCCATCCTGCTGTTTCTCCATAAATCTGAAAAAACATACACTCACTCTCCTTTTTCTTACGCGGAATCTTTATTCCACTTCTATTTCCTTAATGTTGAATTCACTTCCCTGCAAAAGATACGTGTGTTCACTGCCACAGTGCGGACAGATCTTTCCGTATTCTATGGTCGAATAGGTCTTCTCACATTCCTCACAGTATGTAATTGCAGGAAGTGTCTCCACAATAAGTTCTGCTTCCTCAAACAGCGGCCGTTTCTTCGCCGCCCACGTCCAGCAGTTCTGCAGGTAGGATTCGATCACCGTCGAGACCTCCCCAAGTTCCAGCACTACTTTCCGTATTTTTTCCACTTCATTCTCCTTTGCCACCTTTTCCAGATGATCCATGATATGAAATGTCACGCCAAGTTCATGCATATCTGCATTCTCCTATTTCTTCTTCGCAAACTTCACTTTAATGGACTGTTTCACCATATTCGGAAGAATGTATTTCAGTTTATCCTCCGATGCCCGCATCACGGACGCTCCCGGAAGTTCTCTGTGCAGATGGATCGCGTCAAAGACACATTTTGTGGTACATACACCACAACCGATACATTTATTCGGATCCACCACAGAAGCTCCACAGGACAGACAACGGGAAGTCTCTGCTTTTACCTGTTCTTCCGTCAGACTGTGAGACAGGTCGCGGAAGGTCGCTGCCTGTGCTTTTTCATCTGCTTTCGCCGGAATCTGGCGTTTGGATGTATCGTAGCTGTCCACGGAAATATTGTTTTTATCCAGCTCCACAAAATCACGACGGTTTCTTCCGATCGTCAGGGTACAGTTTTCATGTACATAACGATGAAGGGAAATCGCACCCTCCCGTCCTGCTGCGATCGCATCGATGGCAAATCTCGGTCCTGTATACACATCACCGCCGACGAAGATATCCGGCTCAGAGGTCTGATAGGTCAGTTTATCTGCCAGTGCACCGCCATTCGGCCGTCTCTTCAGATCCAGGTTATCCAGCATATTACCCCATTCGATCGCCTGTCCTACGGAAAAGATCACATGCTTACACGGTATGGTCACAGTCTGCTCTTCATCGTATTCCGGTGAAAATCTTCCCTGTTCATCCAGTACACGGATACATTTTTTAAATACCACACCGGCCACTTTTCCGTCTTCTTCCAGCACTTCTTTCGGTCCCCAGCCGCAGTTCAGCTCGATACCTTCTTCCAGTGCTTCCGCAATCTCTTCCTTACTTGCCGGCATATTTTCCCGCTGTTCCAGACAGAACATGGAGATCTTCGCATCCACACAACGGCTGCTGATTCTCGCCGCATCGATGGCTACATTACCACCGCCGACAACCACAACATCACCTTCAAGTGCAAAGCTTTCTTTCGCTCCCGCTTCCCGCAAGAAATCAACGGCTGCATAAGTACCTTTTGCATTCTCTCCTGTGATACCCGGTTTTCTTCCACGCTGGCATCCGATCGCCACGTAGAAACCTTTATAACCCTGTTCCCGCAGTTCTTCGATCGTGATATCTTTTCCGATCTCCACACCACAGCGAATCTCCACACCGAGTTTCCGGATCACATCGATCTCTGCTGCCAGAAGATCTTTTTCTAATTTATAGGAAGGAATTCCGTAACGAAGCATACCGCCCGGTTCCTCATTTTTCTCGAAAATAGTCGGTTTGTATCCGGTCAGCGCCAGATAATATGCACAGGAAAGTCCCGCCGGACCGGCACCGATGATCGCGATTTTCTCATCAAATCCACCTTTCAGGGACGGAATCGTCTTTTTCGGGATATATCTCGTCTCCGCCTTCAGGTCACGTTCTGCCAGGAATCGTTTTACTTCATCGATGGCTACCGCCTCATCGACGGTTCCTCTGGTACATGCATCCTCACATCTGCGGTTACATACATGTCCGCAGACTGCCGGTAACGGATTATCTTTTTTGATCAACGCCAGTGCGTCATCGTAACGTCCCTCTTTTGCCAGTTTCAGATACCCCTGTACAGCGATATGTGCCGGACAGGCAGTTTTACATGGTGCAGTACCGGTATCGTAGCAGTTGATCCGGTTCACATCTCGATAGTTATGTGACCACATGTGTTCGCCCCAAGGCTGTTCCGACGGGAGTGGGATCCGCGGATAGGTTACTTCGCAGCCCTCTTTATCACACAGTTTCTGACCCAGTTTTACCGCCCCTGCCGGACAGAATTCCACGCATTTTCCGCAAGCTACACAGTTGGCTTTTTCTACCTTCGCCACGTAAGCGGAACGGGACATATTCGGGGTGTTAAAGAGCTGGGAGGTACGCAGTGCATAACAGACATTCACGTTACAGTTACAGATTGCAAAGATTTTGTTAGCACCGTCGATGTTTGTGATCTGATGTACGAATCCGTTGTCCTCTGCTGCCTTCAGAATCTCCAGTGCCTCCGCTTTATCGATATAGCGCCCGTCTTTCTGTGTTTCCACTACATAATCTGCCATATCTCCGACGGCGATACACCAGCCTTCCGGATCGTCCGCGCAGCCCTCTCCGTGGGTCAGGCGGGAACGACGGCAGGAACACGGGCTTGCCGCGTATTTTCCCTCATATTTGTTCAGCCAGTGGGAAATATGTTCCAGATCTACGGATTCATTTTCCATCTCGATTGCTTTTTCCACCGGGATAACATGCATACCGATACCGGCACCGCCTTCCGGCACGAACGGTGTGATCTTCTCCAGCGGCAGACGGGACATATGTTCAAAGAAAGTTCCCATCTCCGGGTTAGAGTCCAGGATGTTTGCGTTCATGTTGAAAAATTCTGCACATCCCGGTACATACATCGGTAACACATACTGTTTTTCGTGCTTCGGATTCTCCCAGTTGTATTCCAGAAGACCTTTTCTTGACATTTCTTCCAGCAGCGCTTCACATTTTTTTTCTTCCAGACCGGAGAGTTTCACGATTTCTGCCAGTGTCTTCGGTTTTCTCACACCAAGTTTTACTGCCAGTTCTGCTTCCTCATCGGTAAGCACGCCGGCAAGTCCCCAGTACTCCGGATCGTTTCTGGTAATCTTTTTCAATCCCAGTTTCTGCGGAATCCGGTCTGTGATCTTTTTGCCCAGTTTCGCGATCGGCTCCCGGAACGGTTCGTTCGGATCCGGGGTGAATTCCGGATAGACATAATCCGGATACAGCTCTTTGTCCAGTTCTTTCTTCATTTTTATCCTCCTACACAGCGCCAGCCTTCTTATCTCCTTTCGGACAGACCGCCCGATATCGCTGAGTTTGAATAGCCGACACTTCCCTTTTGTCACTGTCATATCATCTCAGACACCGGTTTTCCATGCGTTTACCTGCTCTGCCAGCCACTCGGTCCACGCATCCATGCCTTCCCCTGTCTTCGCACTGATTGGAAATACTTTCGCCTGTGGATTTCTCTGATGGATATACTCTTTCACCCGTTCCATATCAAAATCAAAATAAGGCAGTACATCGATCTTGTTGATCAGCACCGCATCACAGATCTGGAACATCAGCGGATATTTCAGCGGTTTGTCATGTCCCTCCGGTACGGAAAGGATCATCACATTCTTCGATGCGCCCGTATCAAATTCTGCCGGACAGACCAGATTTCCCACATTTTCCAGGATCGCCAGATCCACATCGTCCACGCCAAGACCCTCCACACCCTGTCGGGTCATCTCCGCATCTAGGTGGCACATACCCCCTGTATGCAGCTGGATCGATTTGGCCCCTGTTTCTGCAATCGCCTTTGCATCCACATCCGAATCGATATCTGCCTCCATCACACCGATCCGGAACCGATCCTTTAACCGCTCGATTGTTCCTTTCAGTGTTGTAGTCTTTCCGGATCCCGGTGAAGACATCAGATTCATCAGAAATACTCCCTGTTCTTTTAACTCCCGGCGAAGGTTATCCGCCTGCCGGTCATTATCTGCAAATACGCTCTCCTTGATCTCAAGGACTCTTACTTCTTTCACGCTTTTCTTATCCCTTTCATGATAATCTGTACCATCTCTTCTTTTCCCTGTTCGTAGGTCAGCCCGTTCTTGTAGAGAATATCACTCTCCAGAAAGCAGGTTACCGTTCCCCGGATCATCGCCATAACGACCGGTTTCGAGATATCCTTCCGGATCTTTCCTTCCCGGATCCCTTTCTCCAGATACCGCTCGGCAAGTGCCCAACCCTGACTGACTGCTTCCATCAGGTACTTATACTGCTTCGGATACTTCTGTGCCAGTTCGAAGATCCTGCTAAGTCCGATGTTATAATACTTGGTCGGAATTGCGCAAAACAGCCGTTCCAGCTTTTCCATCGTATCCAATTCGGTATCCGCCTCGATCTCCTGCCGCATATCCGTAAAATCACGGGCATATCGGTCTGCAATCGCCATCAGCACATCCTGTTTGCTCTCGAACACCGTATAGATGGTTTTTTTACTGATCCCCAACGCTTTCGCTACATCATTCATCGTAAATTTCAAACCATTCCTGGTAAATTCTTCAATTGCTGTATCAATGATTTTTTCTCTCATTTCTCTCTCCTGTCCTGTTCTCATTTACGGTTCAGCGAAAAAGGAAACCGGGAAACTGAGAACAGTTTCCCGGTTTCCTTCATTGTAACATTACACTGACTACCGGTCAATTCACTATATTTGACAAAAAATTCACATTGTTTTTATGCAGAACCTCTTATTTCCTTTCAGATCTCGATCTGTAAACCGTCATAAGCCAGTTCCAGTCCTTCTGACGCCACAATCGATTCGTACCAGTCATGCGGCGGACACCAGTGTGGGGACAGATGCGTCAAAAGAAATCTGCTATTCTCACGCAGGCACTTATTTTCCTTCAACCGCTCCCTTATCCGGATATTGTTCACCAGACACATATGTCCGCCATACTGTTCATTCAGTCCTGTAGTTCCTTCCATAATAACTGCATCGTACTGATATTCCTGTATCAATGCAAACTGATCCTCGTCATAACTTCCGGAATCCAGCGCATACAATAGCATTTTTTCATCTTTCTGAATGATATAACTGTGGGAAAATCCCTGTTGCGATCCATGATTTCCGCGAACCGGCAAGATTCTGTACCCATCCGTTTTCTCCTCCTTTCCCTCTTTGATCTCATGCAGATTTATTTTCAGTTCTTCCATGTCATCCAGACTTTTTCCGAGTGTTTCCATCACGAAAGAATTCCCGTAAATATTCAGCTGCGGGATATCGGTAAACCGTGGACCTCCATGTCTCATCTTTTCGACATAAGTAAGCGGCAGCAAGCTTTCATCCGTATTTCTCCAGTACAGATGCTGCGGTTGCAGATGATCTTCATGAGGATGTGTGACCAGAAGTGTCTTGATCTTTGATAAATTCACTCCGAACCGGGCTGCATTATCAAAACACGATGGTCCGATATCGATCAGCAGTTCTTCATCTATCACCATGCTACTGTTTGTTCTCAGGTTTTTTCCTCTGTGTTTTCTTGCATAAGTACAATGAGGACATTCGCACCAGTATCCCGGATAACCTTCCCCTGCTCCTGTTCCTAAAAATGTCAGTTTCATACACGTACCTCTTTTCCTTATTTTTCTTAATTATAAATCTCTTTTCTACCGTTTTACAACAAAATCCGTATATTCTTCCCTTCCCGGAACAAAACTCCTTCTTCCGACAGATTTTTAAATTCCCGCATCATGGCACTCCGGTCCACACACAGATATTCTGCTAATGTAGTATAAGATACCGGCAGTGTAAATACCTGCTTCTTTTTCTCTCCTCCCACTTCATTCAGATACGCCATAATTTTTTTCCGGATGCTGTTTCTGGATAAAACATAGATCCGGTTTGCCTGCTGGCTGGATCTCATGGCGATCAGCTGTAACAGATTACTGACCATCTGGCTGTGAAAGCTGCAGGCATTTTCACAGCGTTTGATCACGTGCTCATAATCGATAAACATCACCCTGGTTCTTGTCTTTGCACATACATAATAATGTTGGGACGGTTCCGGTAAAAGCAAGGGTTCCCCGAACACATCATCCTTTTTCAGTTCATCCATCAGATACTGACTGCCTTCTACATCATTTCCATAAAGAGATGCCTGCCCTTCCAGAATCAGACCGATTTTTTTCATCGTACTGGTATACTCCATGATAATCTCATTGTTCTGATATACTGCTTCCCGCATCTGAAAGCAAACACGCATCCGTTCCTGCTCTTCCGGTAAAATATGGGAAAACAATGTCACTTTTTCCATACCGATTCCTCCCTTATATTTCTCTGATCGCTTCCTTTGCTTTTCTCTTCTTTTTTATCTATACACTTGTTTTGTTGCTTTTGCAACAGATTTTTCTGTTTTTTTCGGTTATACTATCTACAACAGAACATAGGAACTCTGCCACTCAGAGTTCGATAATTTTTTATCAAACTATAGTTTTTACAGGAGGATTTTTATGAGAATCACAGATACTATCAAATACGTAGGCGTCAACGATCACAAAGTGGATTTATTTGAAGGCCAGTACCCGGTAGCCAACGGTATGGCTTACAACTCTTACGTGATCCTCGATGAAAAGATCGCTGTCATGGACACCGTAGATGCAAACTTCACCCACGAATGGCTGGATAAACTGGAGCAGGTACTTGATGGCCGCAAACCGGACTACCTGATCGTGCAGCACATGGAACCGGATCATGCAGCCAACGTGGCTAATTTCCTGAAAGTTTACCCGGACACCACCGTTGTCGCCAACGTGAAGACCTTCCAGATGATCTACAACTTTTTCGGACTTACTCTGGAGGGACAGAAGCTCGAAGTTACCAACGGCGGCACGTTAAGCCTTGGAAACCATCAGCTGACCTTTGTATTTGCTCCGATGGTACACTGGCCGGAAGTTATGGTAACTTACGACAGCACTGATAAAGTACTCTTCTCTGCTGACGGCTTCGGCAAATTCGGTGCCCTCGATGTGGAAGAAGACTGGGATGACGAAGCCCGCAGATATTTCATCGGCATCGTAGGAAAATACGGCGCACAGGTACAGTCCCTCTTAAAAGTGGCTGCAACCCTCGATATCCAGATCATCTGCCCGCTCCACGGACCGGTACTTTCAGAAGATCTCGGACATTACATCGGTCTGTACGACACCTGGTCTTCCTACACACCGGAAGAAGAAGGCATCGTGATCGCCTACACTTCTGTCTACGGACATACGAAAAAAGCAGTTGATCTGCTGGCTGACAAATTAAGAAGCAAAGGATGTCCGAAGGTTGTCGTATACGATCTGGCAAGAGACGATATGTCTCTGGCTCTCTCCGACGCCTTCCGCTACAGCAAACTGATCCTTGCCACCACAACCTACAACGCAAGCATCTATCCGTTCATGCACGACTACATCTCCCGTCTGGTGGAACACAACTTCCAGAACCGCACGGTAGGTCTGATCGAGAACGGTTCCTGGGCGCCTCTCGCTGCCAAAGTGATGCGCGAGATGATGGCAAAATGTAAAAAGATCAACTGGCTCGATACCACCGTAAAGATCCTCTCCGCCATCAATCAGGACAATCAGGATCAGCTGGAAGCCATGGCAGATGAACTGTGCAAAGAGTACATTGCCCAGAACGATACACTTGCCAATAAAAATGACCTGACCGCACTGTTCCGGATCGGTTACGGCCTGTATGTGGTAACTTCTAACGACGGTAAGAAGGATAACGGTCTGATCGTAAACACCGTCATCCAGCTGACCGATACTCCGAACCGTGTAGCAGTTAATATCAACAAAGCAAACTATTCACACCATGTCATCAAACAGACCGGTATGTTAAATGTCAACTGTCTGTCCACGGAAGCACCGTTCTCCGTCTTCCAGCAGTTTGGCTTCCAGACCGGACGAAGCGTGGATAAATTTGCCGGTCAGACCGTACACCGTTCCGACAACGGACTGGTCTTCCTGGATAAATACATCAATGCCTTTATGTCTCTCAAAGTAGAAGACTATGTAGATCTCGGTACCCACGGTATGTTTATCTGCAGCGTCACCGAAGCCCGCGTGATGAGCAATCAGGAAACCATGACTTACACCTACTACCAGAACAACGTAAAACCAAAACCGGAAACCGAAGGAAAAAAAGGTTTTGTCTGCAAAGTCTGCGGTTATATCTACGAGGGCGATGAACTTCCGGCAGACTACATCTGCCCGCTTTGCAAACACGGAGCTGCTGATTTTGAGCCGATCGGATAAATAACAAAAATAAGAAGTTTATAGAGTTTTTACCCCGAATATGATACACTCAAGGAAATAGAATTTTACCTGTATTTTACATTAGATAAGAAAGGCATACTATGAAAAAGACCGTAAAGAAAATTTTTAAAGTACTTGGTATCGTACTCGGGGTGATTTTGCTGGTGCTGATCGCTTATATCATCTATCTCTATGCCAGTTATCACCGCATCGAAGACAATCTGGTTCTGAAAGTGGAATCTGCCCCTGATGCCGGAGAAAATCTTGCGGGACTGACTTCCGGGGCCCGCCCGGCTTCTGCATCCGCACGGTACAACACGGCACTGACTGCCGGGGAAACCTACTCTGCCCTGACCTATAACCTTGGTTTTGGTGCGTATACCCCCGATTTCAGTTTCTTTATGGACGGCGGAAAATCTTCCTGGGCAAAGAGCAAAGAAAGCGTACAGGAGACGATCCGGGGCGCCGGCGAACTAATTGCCTCTTATGATCCGGATTTCGCCCTGTTGCAGGAAGTGGATCTGGACTCCACCAGAAGTTATCACGTAAACGAATATTCGATCTTAAAAGACTGTCTGAGTTCCTATAATTCTGTCTTCGCACAGAACTATGACTCCGCATTTCTTTTCTATCCGTTTACACAGCCACACGGAAGCAGCAAATCGGGGCTTGCTCTGTTTTCCAGATATCTGGTGACCGATTCTCTGCGGAGAAGTTTCCCGGTGTCTACATCCTTCAGTAAATTTTTTGACCTGGATCGCTGCTACAGTATTTCCAGACTGCCTGTGGATAACGGAAAAGAACTTGTAATTTTTGAACTCCACATGTCCGCCTATGGCAACAGCGACGCAATCCGTGAGGGTCAGATCCGTATGCTTGCCGATGACATGCAGAAAGAATACGAGGCCGGCAATTACGTCCTGTGCGGCGGTGATTTCAACCATGATCTGAAAGCCTCCGAGGACGATTCCGAAAATCGCGAGTCCTGGGCATACCCCTTCCCGAGAGCCAGCCTTCCTGACCACTTTTCTTTCTGCATCGATCAGCTGACGGACGAGGAACGGGATTCCCTGTGGGACAGCGCCAGAAACGCTGACATGGAATATGTGCCGGGTGAAACGTATACCGTAACACTGGATGGATTTATTATCTCAGACAATATCGAATGCGTCTCCTACGACAACATCAACACCGGATACACCTATTCGGATCATGATCCGGTATATCTCGAATTCACATTAAAATAATATAAGACAAAAATATAAGGGAACAGACCTGTACAACGATCTATTCCCTTATATTTTACTCAGAAATCTGTCCGGCAATCGTATCCTCGATCACCCACAGACTTCTTATCCTTCAAAAACTATCCTTTATCCGCTGACACATCCTGGCCCTTTTTCATATAAAGCCAGACGCAAATCACCACGAAAGCCACCGTAACAGCTGCCAGAAGCGGCCATACGGTGATCGGACAGACGCTTTCACTGATCAGGTTCAGTGCCTGATAGGCTGTGTAGATACCGAAGATTGCAAAGATCACAAATGCCAGCGTATTTAACAGTCCATCCGGAGTCTTGCTCTTTAACAGATATCCCACCAGCATACCAAGAATGTCCGCTAAAAAAAGTCCCAGAGAGCATCCGATCCATACGATAAACGCAGCCCCCATCCCTTCATTGGCACCAAAGGTAATGGCTGTCAGCTGTGTTTTATCTCCCAGCTCTGCTACAAAGAACGTACAGAACACTGCCAGAGGAGCAAATTTGATCTTGCTCTTTCCGCCCTCTTCTTCCTCTTCATCCTCGTCTCCTGCAAGCGTCGATGCCGCAAAATAAAGGAAGGCAAAAGCTGCAACAATCTTAATCAGCCATTCCGGGATAAATTCGCTGACCAGTCCGCCCGCCAATACCGCAAGACCATTCAGCACCAGGATCGCTGCCGCCGTTCCCATGATAATATCTTTTAACTTATACTTGGAAGTCAGCGCGATCAGCATCAGCTGCGTCTTGTCACCCATTTCCGCGATAAATTCCGTGAAAAATACCTTTAAAAATAATAACATGTTCTCCCTCTCTGTGATTCAATAATTGTTTTTAATTATTATCTGATCACAATATAAATCGCATACGCCACATAAAGTGCGATCATACAGAATCCTTCCACTTTTCCGATCCGTTTCTTTGTCGCCGCAAAGATCCACACACATACGGTAAATACAATCAGCACACACAGGTCAATGATATTTTCTCTGATCATGCTGACCGGACTGATCGCAGATGCGATACCGAGAACCATCAGAATGTTAAATATATTGGATCCCACTGCGTTTCCAAGTGCCATATCTACTTCGTTCTTTTTCGCTGCAACGATTGAAGTTACCAGTTCCGGCAGAGAAGTTCCGATGGAAACGATCGTAAGTCCGATCAGCGTCTGACTCATCCCAAGATCACCGGCAATTCTTGCTGCCGCATCAACAGTAACATCTCCACCAATGGCAATAGCAACCGCACCTCCAACGATAAAAAGAATACTTAACGGCATGGATATCAGCCTGATCTCTTCGTCCGAACCACCTTCGATCTCCACTTGTTTTCCTTCTTTACTGGCTTTCATCGCTGTACGGATCATATAGAAAATATAACCGGCAAAGCATCCCAGAAAGATTACGCCATCCGGATGCCCCAGTATCATCGAAGATGTATCTCCGATTCCGGCGATTCCAAAGAGCAGTAACATACCGGCACAGATCAGTGAAAACGGGATGTCTCTTCGAATCGTCTCTTTTGCCACATTGACCGTAGCCAGCACGCCGCAGACACCAATAACCACCATCAGATTAAAGATATTGGAACCTACGACATTGCTCACAGCAAGTTCATTATTTCCTGTAAGAGAAGCCGACACACTGACCGCCGTCTCCGGAAGCGACGTTCCCATCGCCACGATCGTAAGTCCGATGATGATTGCCGGCACATGCAGACGCTTTGCCACACTTGAACTTCCCTCCACAAAATAATCCGCTCCTTTGATCAACAGCACAAACCCAATCACAAGTGCAACCAGAACCAGCGCAAATGGAGCATTGTTAATAAAGTTTTCCATAGTTTCCTCCTTTTTTCTCTCCATGAGTTTCCGTCATCCCAACATCTTTTCCTGTCTTCCAGCAGCTTACAGCACTCTGCTGGTTGGTACAGACACGACGTCGACCCGCTGCCTGCGTAAAAAAAGACTCATGTATATCTTCACCTCGGATCAGACTTCTTATTCCGAAGCAAAGATATACATGAGTCTCATTATTTAAGATTTGCCAGATTGTACTCTGTACTACAATCAGAATGTTGACAAACCACACTTTCGCGCTAACTACTCCCTCATGGAATATTTTATTACTTGATAAATAATATCAAATAGAATGTAGTATGTCAACGGGAAATCCGAGTATAGTATAGTTGTTAAATTTCTCCCCTTTCAGTTGGCCACGATTTTCTGAGTGCCACATAAGAAATCAAAAAATTAGCCAACCAGCCGGCAGGTACAGCAAGCCAGACAAATGCGATACCAAAACGAGGTGCGCAGATCAAAGCAACTGACAGACGGATTGCCAGGTTGACCATATTTGCAATGAGAAAAGGCCGCATGATTCCAAGTCCACGAAGAACGCCATCCGTTGCCATCTTGATGCCCATGAAAATGAAAAAGTAACCGAGCCATCTCATATAATTCCCAGATACCTGATATGCTAAAGCGGTTCCATCTTTCCCCAGGAATAACGAAGAAATTTGAGTATGCAGTGTTTCAATGACTACAAAAGCAAGAACTGCAAACCACAGATCCAACACCAGTGCAGCGTGATATCCTTTTTTGAGACGTTCTATTTTCTTTGCGCCAAGATTCTGGGATACATACGGTGAGACTGCATTTCCAATGGATACAAAAATCAGTGAAAAAACATTTTCTACCCGCATCGTTGCCGAATAACCGGCGAGTGCCTGTGTACCGAATGGATTTACAACTGCCTGTACGATCATCATACCAATGGATACTGTGGATTGCTGGAGAACTGATGGTACGGCGATTCGAAGCATAGAACGTAACTCTCTCCCATCAAACCAGGCAAAATGACTTTTATACCGGCGCATCCGACTAAAGAAAATCAAAAGTGAAAACACTCCGGAAATCCCCTGTGCAATGAGAGTTGCAAGGGCTGCACCGAACACACCCAGGCCAAGTCCTGCCACCATCCAAAGATCCATAAATATATTCAAAACAGAAGAAAATATCAAAAGACCCAGTGGAATTTTTGACTCTCCGATCGATGTGAACATCGTTGAAAGGATATTGTACATAAACAAAAACGGAAAGCCCACAAAATAAACACGAAGATACAGTACTGCTGCCTCCAGTATATCAGCAGGTGTCTGTAATAACCTCATCATCGAATGGGAAAAGCAAAAGCCAAAGACACCCAGAAGTATACTTAGAATCAGGAAACTGATCAGTGATGTTGACACGATTGTTTTCATTTTGCTGTAATCTCTGGCTCCAAAATAACGACTCACAAGCACACCGGCACCTACACCGGCACCCAATGCTATACAAATAAAGACATTCGTAAGTGCAGCACAGGCACCAACTGCCGCAAGTGCAGAGGAGCCAACAAACTGACCGACGATAATAGAATCCGCCATATTATATACTTGCTGAAAAAAGCTGCCCAGAATCATCGGCATTGCAAAAACAGTCAGTGCTTTAAGGGGCGCATCTGTGATTAAATATTCATCTTTTGACATTGTCTTATTTCTCCTTCCGCAAGAATTCATTTTACATCTTCAATATACAAAATGCAAATTTTGTCACTTCTTGTTCGTCTTATTTTACTACCTCTCTTTCTTTGTTCACTCTTTCTAGCTTCCTATCCATTTATGAACTTGTTGTTGACTGATGATTCAAGTATAATAAACTCGTAACTGTTCAGTACCTTCACAGTTACGAGCCAAAATGCATTTAAACGATAAAAACACCTCGCGGGACAGTGGCTACTTAATAGTTACATAAACTCTATATAAGAAATACACGTCTTGCATGTGATCTTATGTATTGATGATTCTCATGTTCTGCGATATACGGGGAGGAAATTCTCATGGGTAAACAATCTACCAGGGAAAACAAAACAATTTACCAGCTTTGCCGGGAAGCTGCAGGGCTTACAAGGGCAGAAGCAAGTGATAAAATGGAGGCTGTCTCGGATTCTAAAATCGAAAAATTCGAATACGAAACACAGGAGCCTACACCTTACGATATCATTCAAATGGCTGATGCTTATAAGCGACCGGATCTCTGCAACTATTACTGCTCACACAAATGTGAAATAGGCCACCGCTATGTTCCAGAAGTAGAAGTGACTGATCTGTCAAATATCATTTTGGAGACAATTGCCGGTCTGAATGAAATCAATCCTCTTACCGGTCGTCTGATCCAGATTGCCCGTGACGGTAAGATCAGCGATGATGAAATGAAAGATTTTGCTTATATCAGTAAAAAACTTGATGAAATTTCTTTAGCTATAGACTCTTTGAATCTCTGGGTAGATAAGACCGCCGGAGAACAGGGGCTTAATCTTGAGCTCTTAAATGCCGAAAAAGAAAAATTAAAATAATCCATAACGCCAAGAAAGGCAATGAACCATTTCTGACTCATTGCCTTTTCCTTTACATACGCTGTAATTGATTGACTATACTTTCTGTTCTTCGAATTGCTTCTTCTACCTGTCTTTTTGCATTATTGATTCGATCCTGGACCACCCAGTCCACAACAAAGCCATCAAAGAAATAATCCGCAAAAGAAAGGAAATCTCCAGTATCGATATTCAAGTTACATGCCATATTTACATCATTTAATTCCCTGCTGAAATTACGGAGATCATACTTTGCCTGCTCCATATTCTGCTTCGCCTGATCCATTTTAGAATGTTTTAACATCGTAGTGAAAAAGCCACCGCCAAACATATCTACCAGTCCCCAGTTCTTTGCACTGTTTAAATTTTCTTTTGCTGCCTGAAGACTGTTCAAAGCTCTGCGTCCAGCTTCAATCGCTTCTCTTTTTTCTTTTTCAATATCATATCCCATTCGTTTTCTCCTCCTGATCGATTATGAATGTGACGTCACCAATGCTATAATACCACCGATACCGTACAGATCTCCCTGGGTACCACACGTTTCTTCCTCTCCATCCGTCTGTCTCATCTATCATGCATGATTCCGTGTAGGTATTGGGCTTCAACTTGTTATGCAACCTTACCCTCGTACATAACCTCATATGAGATTTCTGTTCGTCAGACCGGAGATTTGCCCGTGGTTAGTCTGTTCCCACATCCGGCTTCCTTCAGATTCCACCTCACGATGGACACTCTTGCTGTTCAGCTATACATTTCCCACTACCTGGGCATGTTCAGGACTTTCACCTGCGAGAGCGCGCCCATGGCGCGCAAACGAAACGTGCGCCGCCGGGCGCACATAAAAAAGACCGTCAACTTTTCGCACATTGCGCCCAGGCAACGGTCTGATTTTCGATATTCGGGTTGTTAGTCTCGGTAAGGCAAGCTGGAAATTGTCAAAGATGATTATTCCAGTATTCCACAGTATTTCTATTTACATCATAAAAAGTAATGTTACCCGCATTTATAGGCAAGACAATAGCAAAAGGTTTATTGCTGTCAATATCAATCACCTGAATTGCGTTGCCATCATCTATTTCAAGTTGTTGCACCTGCTGTTGATTCATAGAAATAAATGCTCGTTCATTATATCCCTCTACAGTAAACTCCGCAATTCCTCTTTGAACCCCCGAAAGGGATCCACCTCCACGGTAAAAATATCCGAAGGAAAGTCCTGGACGATTGACATAGACAGAAAAAATGTGGTCGTTCATGTCCTGCGGATAAGAAATATAAGCAGCCATCGTGTTAGAAACGCTTCCATCAAGCGTCCAATCATCTTTAATCTTCTGCGATGAACGAATATCCGCTTCCAAATCGGTCGAAGTCATACCGATGTTATTGTTTGCATAAAGAAATCCAACGAATAAAATACAAACGAAAACAACCCCTATCACAGTTTTAAGAAATCTCTTTTTCATACTCTCAAACTCCTTGTCAGATTCAGGTTACTCTTTCAAACTTGCTGGCGGCGAACAGCATTTTATGCTGTTTGCGGACGGCAACTCCACAAGGGATAGACGCACAATCGTCGTAAGGGAGTGTAGAAGTGCACCCTTTCGTTCCTAAAGGGATTTTATCAGTTCGATAGTCGAGTAGACTAAGGCCTCTCAATCTTAGCCCCTCACAGATCCGTACGTGCGGCTTTCCCACATACGGCTCCTTATAGTAATATTCACTTTAATATAACCGAACTAAGAAAGCTCCACTGCCTATGATAAGAATAACATTTTCCAGTCTCTTCCGCAATCGGAATTATGACGCTAATGCACCTCCGAATAGGTAGATGTAATTATTAACACTACTTATTCTGGAGGTTTTATTATGTATAAAGATATTTTTGAGTCCGTCCGCAATGAAGCGGAAAAACGTAACCCGCGTGAAAGAACTATAATTGTTAAGAATATTATTGATTACTATTTAAAAGCACTTTACATACCCAAAATTAATTTTCCAATTCTTAGATAATTGTTTTAAAAAAATTCAAACCAATTATCTTTCATTTTAAAACAATTAATTCAGAATTTATTCGGAATAAATTTGACAAAATAAGCATATTATAATAGAATAATACTCAAAAGGAGGGTCATAAACATGAAATTCAGTGATGAGAAAAAAAATTCGATCAAACAGTATTTGTTAGAAAAAATAACCTCAAACGATAGTTCCCCTACAAAAACTGTAGCTGAAACTTGTAATATCAATCTTTCCACGGTTCACTCGTATATTAAGGAACTCATATCTGACAATATCATAAGAAAAATCAAACGTGGTCAATATGAATTAGTTTCTCAGAACTATACCTACACATTGTCACGTAAGAATGGTGACCTTCAAGATGATATGTATGCCTTAGCACACTGTTTATCTCCTCATATTTCTCACCTTGCTCAAAATGTGCAAGACATATGGAGTTATGTTTTTAGCGAAATGATTAACAACGTAATGGATCATTCTGCTGCAGAAATAGCAAAGATCATTATTATTCAAGATTACCTAAAAACAGAAGTAGTAATTTTTGACAATGGTGTCGGAATTTTTGAAAAAATTAAGGATCACTTTAATTTTAATACTTTAGATGATGCTATCTGCGAATTATTTAAGGGTAAATTGACAACAGATACAGAAAATCATTCTGGTGAAGGAATTTTCTTCAGTTCAAAATTAATGGATAGTTTTTTTATATTCTCAAGTGGAAAAATTTTCACAAATAATAAGTTTGATGATTCAATTATTATGGATATGAAGTTTCAAGAGCAAACCGGTACTTGCGTTATGATGGAACTATCAAATTTCAGCCACAAAACTACAAAAGAGGTATTTGATTCTTTTGCGAATGAAGATGGTAACTTTATCAAAACCAGACTCCCTCTAAAGAACATCTTTGATTCTTCACCTGTTTCTCGATCACAGGCCAAAAGAATTAGCAATCGTCTGGAAAAATTCAAGGAAGTTATTATCGATTTTGATGAAATCACATGGATGGGGCAAGGTTTCGCCCATCAACTTTTTGTTTTATTTCCAAAAAATCATCCTGAAATATCAATAACACCAATTAATATGAATGAAGATATCACAAAGATGTATAATCATGTTTTACATTCTGCTGAAAACTAAAGCTCTCATATTCTTACTCATCTGAATTCTACCTACCGGAAACGGAATCGCCAGAGAAGCGTATTTCCAAGCGATACCGCTCTATTAAAGGCACTGTATCTTGCCACATTTGAAGCTACCAAGAGATGGGCCAGTACGATCCGGAACCGGGCACAGGAGTATGGTGAACTGAGTATTATGTGCGAAGGACGCCTTCCAGAGTAACGAATAAACAAGCGAATAAGACGGGCGGAAAATCGCCTGCTCTTGGCATACCATTCAACAACTGTTATATATAAAACAAGGGTGAGAAGCCTGATTTTCAGGCTTACCACCCTTATTTTATATCATATCCCATTCGTTTTCTTCTCCTGATCGATTATGAATGTGACGTCACCAATGCTATAATACCACCGATGATCAACAATGGAAAAGCAATGTACATCAGTCCACCTACAACCATACCGATCAATATCACCGGGAAGAAAATAACTGTACAAAGTAATTTCATAATTCCCCAGGATGCTTTTAATCCAAATATAAAAAATTTTCCAACAAACCAAATCATACAAATTGTAAATAATAACGATAACATTTTTACTCCTTCTGAAACTCATTCTGATATGTGTCTTTCATTTTTTCTGTTCTTTTTCTGATAAATATTCAGATATGTTCTTTATTCCAAGCTTATTACTGAATGCCGGATTTTTCTCCATCTTTTCTATTGTCCGGATTAATCGAATTCTCTGTGCTGCTTCCATCTGATCACCCCATCTATATTCTGTTTTTTGTTGATATTGTCACTATAACAAATTTATTTTTCACAATACACATCTACCATGAGGAATTGCATCTTTATATTTCTCGAATTTTGAGAATTCTGTCTTTATATTTTCTCTGCATGAATTGTTTTTTATCTACGCTGACTCTTTTATAATAAGCATATCCGAGCAATATCATAGGTTATTAGTAACTATTCAAAAGGTAGTATCCCGCGCGAGGTGTTTTGGCATGTTTTTTGCCAAAATCCAGAGACATACAAGTCAAAATGCCATCTCCGAAGGTGATTTACGCGAGCAACGAGTCAAAGTCCGTGCTTGCACGGAACCTTGAGGAGTGCCGCGATAACGATAAAAATAAACCGGAGTAGCCAGTACAAGTACATCTGCTTTCTGAAACAGTTTAAATATCTCAGCCATATCATCGTTTCACACATTTTTCGATGGCAGAAATTAAAATATCCATATCCATCGGCTTCGCCACATGGTCATCCATTCCGGCATCCAAAGCAGCCTGTACATCCTCTGCAAATGCATTTGCTGTCATTGCAATAATAGGGATCTCCTTTCCGTCCGGACGGTCCGAAAGATTTCTTATAGCTTTTGTCGTTTCATATCCATTCATTTCCGGCATCATAATATCCATCAAAATCAGATCAAAAGTCCCCGGAGCTGTATTGCAAAACTGTATCAGAGCAGATTTACCATCGGCAGCCCTGGTTACAATCATCCCTTGTTCTTCCAATAGAGAGACTGCTATCTCGGCGTTTAAATCATTATCCTCTGCCAAAAGGACATGCAGACCATGTAAATCCATATCTTTCCTTAGCTTTTCTTCCTTTTCAGTCAGTATCTGTTCTGCTATACGCAGTGGAATTTCTACAGTAAATGTGGAACCAACGCCCTGTCTGCTGCTGACCTCAATTTTTCCACCCATAAGATCTACATATTTCTTAGCAATCGCCATTCCCAGTCCGGTTCCCTTATAACTGGTTCTTGCTCCATCATTTTCCTGAGTGAACTCATCAAATATTCTGCTCTGAAACTCCTCACTCATACCAATTCCGGTATCCGATATACGATAGCGTATGATTATATGATGGTCATCATTACCCGGAGCGTTTTCTGCAGCAAATGAAATGGTGCCTCCGTCTTTTGTAAATTTGACTGCATTACTGATAATGTTGAGCAATACTTCTCTGATTCTGAGTTCATCTGCCATCACATAAGGAGTTTTTAGTTCTTCTCTCGAAACACAAAAATTAAGATCACGGTTTTCTATATATCCCCTTGCAATCGACAAAACAGTATCTGTCATATTTCTGAAATCTACCGGTACCGGTTTATATTCCAGTTTACCGCTTTCAATGCGGCTGATATCCAGCACATCATTAATCAGTGTCATCAGGTATTCTGAACTCTGCCTGATCTTTTTCAGACAATTCTCTACTTCTTTGTCCGGCTTCCTCTTCATGGCAATATCTGTAAATCCAACAATTGCATTCATTGGGGTTCTGATATCATGGGACATATGGTTCAGGAATGTCGTTTTTGCAATATTCGCCGCATTTGCATCCTGTGCTTCTTTCAGGGCTTCCATCTGTTTTTTCCTGCTTACTGAAAGGGAATAAACCAGAAGAAGCAGTACAAAAATAATCACAAATGAAACTCCGACAGCTAAGCCTCCATACTCTGCAAATACATCCTGCAGGGTCATTTTCTTTTCTGAAACAGAATTCTGTGCAAGGACAACACCATTCAAAACATTGGAGGACTGCTCAATTGCTTTATTGATAATGGTAGCTGCTCTTCTGTTTTCTCTCGTCGTGAACAACGCTAATTCCTGCCGTTTTGCCATCTCTGCAAATGACAGGCTTTTGGTCATTGGACTTTCATTAAGAAGATTAATCTTTGAAGATGGGATAACAGTTGCTCCTGCTTTTCCATTTGCTACTGCCTCCAGGCATTCTTCCTGTGTATCATATTGTTTGATTTCTGCATCCGGAAAAAGAAAGGACACCATCAATTCAGAATACAGTGAGGTATCTGTCGCTGCGATCGTAGAGAGACTGCTCCTATATTCATTTCCTTTGTAAATAACAACCGGCGTAATATCAAAGATTTCATCCGTCAAAATCACCTGAAACTGTTCCTGTGTATATAGATCTTGAATGATAGGACCGGCAATATCGATTTCACCAGATTGCAATGCCTCATTCATCTGTTCTCCCGTGGAACAGGGAACCGCCTTGATCGTGATCTTATACTTTTCCTGAACAGTATCCAGAACAGTTCCTAAAATTCCTGTCAGTTTCCCATTTTCTTCACCACAAAACGGAAGATTATCTTTTAGATATCCCACACAGATTGTATTTTCATGTGCATCCAGCCATTGTTTTTCTTCCTTGTTGAGTGCATAATTTATGACCGCTTTTCCTTCATAACGGGCATACAGCTTGCTGCTGTAGTCTGTTTCAGTATTGTTGATTTCTTCCAGGGCAGAATTTAATTCCTTTAACAGATCTGGTCTGGATTTTGATACACCGAAATAACAGTCACCTGCACCGATATTGGCAATTGCAATAAAATCACTGTTGACGGACAGCGCTGGGACCACAAGTGCATCCAGTTCATCTGCATCCAGTTTTTCTATCATTTCATCATAGCCTTTACAGATAACAATCTCTGCCTGGATCTGATTACTGTCCAGCCATTTTTCCAGAAGTTCTTTCTGATAGCTTCCATCTGTAGCGCCGATCCGACAGCTATTCATCTGCTTCAGATCGCCATCCGCAAGATTCGCATGTTCCTCCCTGGTATAGATCCAATATCGCTCTGTACCCTCGGCATAGGTTGAATAATCGATAGATTCTGCTCTTTCCGGTGTATAACTGACACTTCCAAGTAGATCTATTTCCCCATCTGCCAGCATATCCAGACACTCTTTAAATGAACCATAGACATATTCATACTTCCAGCCGGTTATATAAGAAATCTTCTGGAGATACTCATAGCCTGCTCCCTGCTTGTGTTCCCCATAGCCGCCTTCCTGAAAATTGGCATATGGAAAATAGCCAACTCTCACGGTTTTATTTTCTTCCTCTATTGCCTGAGTTGTTGTTCCGTCACTTTTTATTTCCGACGCATAAGCAGAAACCGGTACAAAGAGTAACATGATAAGTGCTAAAATGCTCAAACATAATCTTTTTTTCTTATCTTTTTTCCCTATCCGTTTTTTTATCGTTCTGTTCATTCATTTCCTCTTATTATCCTTTTTTCTCCGCAAATCACCAGGTTATTACACGTCACAAATCTAAAAAAATGCACTGTCTTTCCAGACAATGCATCTTAAACATTGCAGCTGGCTGTCATTTTACAGACCCTATAGCTTTGCGTCTCAGTCTTTCGACTGAGACGCCGTTGAATCTTTTCTTTGTATTATATCGTATGCTTTTCATTAAAGATGTCTATTATAAATATTTCATCATAGTTGGCACGAGAATGTTCATATCTACAGGCTTTGCAACATGATCATTCATTCCAACAGAAAGGACTTTTTGTATATCTTCTGCAAAGACATTGGCCGTCATTGCAATAATCGGAATCCTGGATTTTTTCGTATCCTTCATTTTTCGGATGGCTAATGCAGCATCATATCCATTCATAACAGGCATCTGAATATCCATAAGGATCATCTTGTAATAATCAGCCTCCGCCTTTTCAATCATGTCAATGCATGCAACACCATCATCTGCTGTCTCAACTATACATCCTTCTTCCGTCAATAGTTCTCTTGCAATTTCTGTATTGATCTCATTATCTTCGACTAATAAGATTCGAACACCATTCAAGCAATTTTTATTGTGCAGATCACTATTTTTCTTCACCAGAGAGTCTTCTTTTGACGCTTTTCTGCATGGAATAGTTACTGTAAATGTGGAACCTTTACCTTGTTTGCTTTCCACTTCTATTGTGCCATCCATGAGGTCTACAAGTTTTTTTGTAATGCCCATTCCAATGCCACTGCCATCAATATGACTTAATGTAGTGTTACGTTCTCTTTCAAAAGTTTCAAAAATACGCTTCTGGAAGTCTTCAGACATGCCGATACCATTATCGATAATGGTAATGATCATATTGCACCAGTCTTCTTTTTCGCAGGATTTCTGTACAAC
>OODK01000160.1_pt1 | contig 80598 bp, 88 predicted proteins | sample 1671371 | NCBI WGS metagenome assembly OODK01 (sample SAMN06348150, study PRJEB24527) | human gut metagenome | biome: human gut; feature: ankylosing spondylitis patient; material: feces | host: Homo sapiens | place: China | collected 2015-10 | reverse complement strand
GTCAAAATCCCATCGCCGAAGGCGATTTTTAATGGATTTTGACTCGTAACTGTGAGGGTACTGAACAGTTACAATATAACAATTAAGATAATTCATGGTGCAAGACAAATGCGCATATATAACTAAATGGAATACATAAAAACCTTGTGAAAACGGATTTTTTCTGTTAAAATGACTTTTGCGTTACATTCAGGATATAAGTTGCAATAAGCATTGATAGAGAAAACGGTGTCAATCCGTTGCGGTCCCGCCACTGTGACAGGGAGCCGAGAACATGAGCCACTGGAAGAGAAAAATTCCGGGAAGGAGTTTGAGGTGATGAACTGAAGTCAGGAGAACTGCTTATATCTTTGAGATGTTTCTCACGGCTGATGGGAACTCTTAAAATATGATTAAGTGATTTTTCGGCAAGATTCAGGTGCAAACCTGTCTTATGACTGTGGAAAAACCGGAAAACTGCTGCGTCAGAAATTAAGGGGACAGTCTGCATAAAGATACAGACTGTTTTTTCTATGCTATAAAACAGGAAACGGAAGACAACTGGAAACAAAACGTAACTATTCAGTAGCCATTGTCCCGCGAGGTGTTTTGACATGAATATGTCAAAATCCCGAGACATACAAGCCAAAATGCCATCACCGAAGGTGATTTACGCGAGCAACGAGTCAAAGTCCGTGCTTGCACGGAACCTTGAGGAGTGCCGCGATAACGATAAAAACTCGCAAAGCGTGTTTTTATCGTTTAAATGCATTTTGGCTCGTAACTGTGAAGGTACTGAACAGTTACAACAAAACACAGGAGGAAAATCAGTGAAAAAAGGAAAGATACTAGCACTGCTACTGGCAGGCGTAATGGCAACAACGGTACTGGGAGGCTGTGGAAGCAAGGGAAGTGACAGCTCTTCTTCATCATCAAAAGCTTCATCCGATGAGAAGGTTCTGAACTTCGGATGTGCAATGTACACCGACGGAAGTGTCAACACTGCAGGTGACGAGAACGGTGGCTGGAACGCGATGCGTTACGGAATCACAGAGACATTGTTCAAGTTCAACGATAACATGGAACTGGAACCATGGCTGGCAGAAAGCTATACCGTGAATGATGATCATACCGAATGGGTCGTTACTCTGAAAAAAGGTCTGAAGTTCTCTGACGGATGTGATCTTACCGCAAGCAAGGTAAAAGAAGCATACGAACATCTGAAAGAAGTAGGACCGTCCGGTTCCGCAAAACCGGAAAAATATCTGGAGTTCGAGGCAACCATTGATGCAGATGATGAGGCGGGTACACTGACAATCAAGACCACACAGCCTTACGCTAACCTGATGGGACAGCTCAGTCATCCGACCATGGGTATCGTAGACGTAGAGCATACGGAGAACTTTGATAACGGTACGATCGGAACCGGTCCGTACATGATCGATTCTTTCAACGGTGTGGGTGTCGGTTATACACTGGTCGCAAACCCGAACTTCCGGGAAGAAGTTCCTTATGATAAAGTAAACCTGCTGTACATGGGCGATAACTCTGCGAAAGCAATGGCACTGGAAAGTGGACAGGTTGACCTGGTAGAGAACATCACCAACGTAGCAGATATCCAGAAATTCCAGGATTCTGATGATTATACCGTAGACATCGCAACAGGTGTGCGCTGCGGGTTCTCCTGGATGAACTTTGATGGCGTTCTGGGTAACAAGACACTGCGCCAGGCGATTCTGATGGCGATCGATTATGATACTATTTGTAATTCCAAGACAATCGGAGGACTGTATACACCGGGATTTTCTGTACTTCCATCCAACCTGTCCTATGGATATGAGAAACTGAACAACCCATACACCTATGATCCGGAAGGTGCGAAGAAACTGTTGGATGATGCGGGGATTGTAGATACAGACGGAGATGGTATCCGTGAGATTGATGGAGAAAATATCAATCTGCGTTATATTTCTTATGAAAACCGTCTGCTGAATGAATTTTCTGATGCACATACCCAGTATCTGACAGAGATCGGAATCGGTGTTACTTCCGAGTACGGAAGTTCTGATGATCAGTGGAGTAAGCTGGCAGCACTGGATTATGATTTTAACAACAACAACTGGATTACCGTAGGAACCGGAGATCCGTTCGCTTACATGGCAAACTGGGCAACAGAAAGCACTTACTGTGCATATTCCAATCCGGAATACGATGCATTATATCAGGAACTGAAAAGTGAGATGGACGAGGACAAACGTGCAGATCTGATCTTCCAGATGCAGCAGATTCTGATCGATGATGCGGCAGTTCTGATCGACGGATACTACAACTCCAGTATGATCTACTCCAAAAAAGTAGGATATGCGAAGATTCATACCGCAGATTACTACTGGTTAAGTACGGAGATTGTTCCGGCGGAATAAAAAAATCTGGAAACGCCTGGTTGTTTTTACAACCGGGCGTTATGCCGTTGCATGACAAGATAACATGTATTTTTAGTAAAAAGAAAGGTGTGAACGATTTGAATAAGAAGCAAATACTCATGCGTCTGCTGCAGATCATCGTGGTACTGTTCGGTATCAGTTTTATTACATTCGGTCTGACCTATATGTCACCGGGAGATCCGGTGCGAAACATGTATTCTGCCAACGGTGTAATGCCGACCGAGGAGATGGTAGAGCAGACAAGAGAAGAGATGGGATTAAATGATCCGTTTTTTGTACAGTATGGAAGATGGCTTGGCAACTGTCTGCAGGGAGATTTCGGAAAATCCTATTCCCTGAACAAACCGGTAACAGAACTTCTGGCAGAGAGACTGTGGCCGACCTTAAAACTGACACTGATGGCGATACTGCTGATGCTGGTACTTTCTATTCCCCTCGGTATGGCATCTGCTTTGAAAAAAGATACCTGGATTGATTATCTGGTACGGGGGATCACGTTTATCGGTTGTGCGATGCCGAACTTCTGGGTGGGACTTCTTTTAATGATGGCGTTTTGTGTCTATTTCCAGATTTTTCCGGTAATCAGTTCTGCGGGAGACTTTAAGAGTCTGTTCCTTCCGGCACTGACACTGGCGATCGCGATGACCTCCAAATACACCCGTCAGGTGCGTACCGCAGTTCTTGATGAACTGAGCCAGGATTATGTGATCGGCGCCCAGGCGAGAGGAGTAAAATGGTCCAGAATCGTCTGGTGCAATGTATTCCCGAACTCTCTGCTTCCTCTGATCACCATGTTTGGTCTGTCCATCGGATCTCTGCTTGGTGGTACGGCAGTAGTAGAAGTTATTTTTTCCTATCCGGGCCTTGGTAACCTTGCAGTGTCTGCGATCACTTCCAGCGATTATAACCTGATTCAGGGTTATGTACTGTGGCTGGCGCTGATTTATATGGTGATCAATCTGATCGTGGATGCTTCTTATGTATATATTGACCCGAGAATGAGATTAAAGGAGTAATGAGTATGAAAAAGAAGAATTTTTTTGCACAGTATAAGCAGTTTACCTTTTTTCTTATTCTGGCTGTTGTGATCATTCTGATTGCAGTATTTGCCCCGGTTGTGAGCGGGGGTGTGGATCCGCTGAAAGGAAGCCTGGATGAAGCCCTTCTGGCTCCGAGCAAGGCACATATCTTCGGAACCGATAAGATGGGACGTGATATCTTTGCACGTGTGATTTACGGAGCGAGAGCGTCTCTGACAGCAACTTTTGGTGTAGTTGCACTGATTTTCTTTATCGGAACAACACTTGGCGTGATCGCCGGATATTTTGGCGGTATCGTGGACAGTATTATCATGCGAATCGCTGATATGATGCTGTCTTTCCCGGGTCTGGTTCTGGCACTTGCCGTAGCCGGTATCATGGGAGCAAGCATGAAAAATGCAATTGTAGCCGTTGTCGTAGTAAACTGGACAAAATACGCCCGTCTCGGACGAAGCCTGGTTCTGAAGATCCGTCACTGTGACTATGTGGAAGCAGCGATCGTAACCGGTTCTAAAACACCGTATATGATCTTACGTTATATGCTGCCGAACGCACTGCCGACACTGATCATCACGGCAGCTACCGATATCGGTGGTATGATGCTGGAATTGGCAGCTATGTCCTTCCTGGGATTCGGAGCAAAACCTCCGGCACCGGAATGGGGCTATATGTTAAACGAAGGAAGAGCATGTATTCAGTCTGCACCATGGATGATGATTTTCCCCGGGCTGGCAATTTTTGTTGTAGTTGTAGTCTTTAATATGCTGGGAGATTCTCTCCGGGATATTCTGGATCCGAAAGACGAGTAAGGAGGGCAAACATGGTAAATATGTTACAGTTGAAAAATGTGACCGTTTCCTATAAGAATGTACCTACCGTGCAGAATTTTAACCTGGATATGAAACAGGGACAGATCGTATCACTGGTAGGTGAATCGGGAAGCGGAAAGACTACCGTGATCCGTGCCGTTCTTGGACTTCTGGCAGGAGGTGGAGTGGTTTCCGGGGGAAGCATTACGTTTGAGGGAAAGGATCTGCTTTCCTATAACCGCGAAGAGTGGAGAAACCTGCGCGGCAGTGAGATCTCCATGATCTTTCAGGACAGCGGTGCGATGATGAACCCGACAAGAAAGGTTGGAGATGTATTTGTTGAATATTTGCGCACCCACGAAAAAATCTCAAAAAAAGATGCCTGGGCAAAAGGCTGTGGGATGCTGGAAAAAATGAATCTTCCAAGCCCGGATAACGTGATGAAATCCTATCCGTTCCAGCTTTCCGGCGGTATGCGCCAGCGTGTGGGAATCGCGATGGGTATGTCCTATCAGCCGAAACTGCTGCTTGCGGACGAACCGACCTCCGCACTGGATGTGACAACACAGGCACAGATCGTGCGCCAGATGATGGAACTGCGCGATGATTACGGAACCAGTATCATCGTGGTGACGCATAACCTCGGAATCGCAGCGTATATGTCTGATTATATCGTGGTTATGAAAGACGGAAAAATGGAAGATCAGGGAACGAGAGAATATATTCTGCATGAGACCCGAAATGCATATACCAGAAGCCTTCTGGGTGCCGTTCCTTCCGTGGGAGGTGAGAGATATGTCTGAATCAAAAGAAGTAATCCTGGAAGCAAAACATGTGACCCGGCGTTTTCGTACTACAGACGGACGGACACTGCTTGCCAACAACGATGTCAATCTGAAGTTTTATAAAGGAGAGACACTGGGACTGGTAGGAGAGTCCGGCTGTGGAAAAAGTACTTTTATGAAATTTCTGGTATCTCTCGATATCCCTTCCGAGGGTGAGATCCTGTACCGTGGAAAAGATATCACAAAATTAAAGGGAGAAAAACTGCGTCAGAACCGCCAGAATATTCAGATGGTTTTTCAGGATCTGACCGCATCCTTTAATCCGAAAATGAAGATCCGTGATATCATATGCGAACCGTTACTGAACTTCGGGAGAATCAAAAAATCCGAAAAAGAAGAAAACTGTCGCAGACTTCTGGAACTGGTAGAGCTGCCGGCAGAATTTTCGGATCGGTATCCACACAATATGAGCGGTGGCCAGAGACAGCGTGTGGCGATCGCCCGTGCCCTGGCTCTGGAACCGGAAGTGATCATCATGGATGAAGCAACCTCCGCACTGGATGTATCGGTGCAGAAGACGATCATCGAGCTGATCACGAAATTACAGAGAGAAAAGAATATTACGATCGGATTTATCTGCCATGATATTGCACTGATCGAGCAGTGTGCCCATCAGATCGCAGTCATGTATCTGGGAAATGTGGTGGAAGTACTTCCGGGCGGACAGCTTTCCAAAGATGCTGTGCATCCGTATACGAGAGCACTGATGGGGTCTGTCTTCGATATCAACATGGATTTTTCTAAACCGATCGAGAACCTGGAAGGAGAAGCGCCAAGCCCGCTGGAGCTGCCGGAAGGCTGCCCGTTCCAGGGTCGATGTACCAAATGTATGGCGATTTGCAAAAAAGAAGCTCCGCAAATGGTCAGCCTTACACCGGATCATCAGGTCGCCTGTCATCTGTATACAAAAAATATGCAGAAATAAATAAAACAGGAGAAAAGTAAGGTGAAAGAAAATAAGAGTAACAGTCTGATTGAAGGAAACATTGGGAAAGCAATTTTATTCTTTGTACTGCCTCTGATCGCAGGAAGCCTGATCCAGCAGTTGTATGTGACAGTAGATGCGATCATTGTAGGACGGTTTGCAGGAAAAGTGGGACTGGCAGCGATCGATTCGATCAATACGCTGTTTAAGTTCCCGATCAACTTTATGAATGGTCTGGCGGCAGGAGCAACGATTATTATTTCCAGGTATTTCGGAGCGAAAGCTACAGAGCATCTGCATCGTTCGATCCGTACGGCGGTCACGATCGCATTTGTCCTGGGAATCATCAGTTCTTTCGGAGGCGTACTGCTTGCTCCGCAACTGCTGAAACTGATGCGTGTTCCGGCGGATATCTACAGGGATACGCTGACATACTGCACGATTTATTTCGGTGGCCTGTGGTCCCTGATCCTTTATAATATGGCAGCTGGGATCCTGCGTGCCTTTGGGGATTCGAAACGTCCGCTGTATGTATTGCTTGTGAGCAGCTGCATGAATATTTTAGGTGATCTTCTTTTGGTAGGCGTTCTGCACCTGGGAGTAGGCGGTGCTGCTGCTGCCACGGTTGTGGCACAGATCGTCAGTGTGATCCTGACTTTTCTGTTTCTGGCGAGAGAAGAACATCTTCGCGGAAAAGTGCATGTCTGGCATCTGCATTTTGGCAGAGAGCATATGGTGATGATGATCCGTACCGGATTTCCGCTTGCTTTACAGTCCATGCTGTTTCCGGTCGCCAATTCCATTGTGCAGGCGAGTGTCAACACGATGGGAACCGACAGCATCGCAGCCTGGAGCATCTGCGATAAGCTGAGTATGCTGATCTGGCTGCTTGCCGACTCCATGGGACCGGCGATGACGACTTATGTTGCACAGAATCTTGGTGCAGAACAGACAGAAAGAGTCAAAAAAGGAGCGGTTATCGGAACCGGTATCTCGGTCTGTGCGGTGGGAGCCGTCAGTCTGTTCCTGTTTTTTGGCTCCGGATGGGTCGGCCCGTGGTTTATTGATAAAAAAGATGCTGAACTTTTGATTCCACTTGTGGTAAAATATATGCAGATGATGGCGCCGTTTTATCTGTTTTATGCGATTGCGGAAGCATTATCCGGTGCAAGCTGCGGTTTAGGGGAGACCGTTGCACCGATGATTACGACGCTTCTCAGCATCTGTCTGCTCCGGGTATGCAGTATCTGGGTGATTCTTCCGAAGTTTGAGACGATGGAATGTATCATCTGGATCTATATTGCTTCCTGGATCGTGGCAGGTCTGTCTTTTATCGGATTATTCTGGTATAAGAGCAGAAGAAAATTACAGAAAAACAGGTAATGCATCCGGAAAAACAGCCGGGACAGGAAATATAAGACTCCGGGCATACCTGTTGGAAAAGATGGGAGTATCGTATGGAATTAAGAGAATTACAGTTCTTTGTTGTAAGTGTGGATGCAGGGAGTCTGAGTCAGGCTGCGCAGATTTTGTATACGACGCAGCCACATGTAAGTAAAACGATCAAAAAGCTGGAGCGGACACTTGGATACCAGCTTCTCGAACGAAGCAAAAAAGGTGTGGAACTTACCAAAGAGGGAGAAAAAGTATACGATCAGGCAAGAAAAATGTTGAGTTCCATGGAAGAAATCCAGAGAATTCAGATGGAGACGCAGGAGAGTACGATCCGTATCGCATCTATGCCAAGCAGTCTTCTGAGTGAAGAATTTGCCACATTTCTTGCAGAACATCCGAAGCTGCATGCGGTGTGTTATGAGGAAACACTGGAGAAGATCATTCATCATATCTGTCATCGACAGGTGGAGGTTGGTTTTGTGTTTATCTCCAAGATGCAGCGGCAGGCTTTTGAACGGATGATACAGAAAAGAAAAATGACGTTCACACCGTTAAAAGAAAAAGATATGGCACTGTATGTGGGACCGAACCACCCATATTATGAAAAGGAGTATGTGACAAAAGAAGAACTGCGAAATCTTCGCTATGTACAGCATGAAGAAGACCAGATTTCTCTGTTACATACTTCCGGACATCTGCAGGAAGATCTGATTGACAGCAGAGATTTTCAACAGATCGTCACGGTAAACAGCAGTTCACTGATGCAGGAACTTTTAAGAAAGACGGATCTTGCCAATCTCAGCTGTAATCTGCAGAAGGAAAAAGAAAGGGACAGCCTGATCCGTATGATCCCGATCCGAAAAAGCCATACAAAAGTCTGCTTCGGATATCTGCATCGGGCAGACTGCGTATTGCGTGCTCACACGGAGGAGTATTTGAAGCAGGTAGAAGAAAAACTGAAATAATAGACAAAAAAACAAGGAAAACTTTGTCGTTTTTATACAAGGTCATAATTGAAAATCTTTCATGAGATGATATGATATAACATGAAAGTAAAAAGCAGTAACGATGCGATGAAAGATAGCAGAAGGAAGTAGTCGGAACGTTACAGGGGAGAGATATGACAAAACGATGACAACGAAGAAAAAAGTTCTGACAGGAATTGCCGGTGTGCTTCTGGTGGCTGCGACAGCCGGCTATGGTGCGGCAGCATATTATTACAGCAGTCATTTTTATTCACATACGGAGATCAACGGTACTGATTACGGGGAGATGACCGTTGCGCAGGTGAAGAAAAAAATCGCGGATCAGATACCGTCTTATCAGATTACAATAGAAGAAAGAAACGGGCAGGAAGAAACACTGACCGGAGAACAGCTAAAACTGACCTACCAGGATGATGGAGAAATTGATAAACTGATGGAAGACCAGCGGCCCTGGGCGTGGGTGATTCATGCGTTTACCGGTGTTCATGTACAGTTAGAGAACATGGTGGCGGTCAATGAAGAAGCATTGAAACAGGCAGTGGAAGGACTGACTTGTATGCAGCCGGGGAATATGCAGGCTCCGAAGGATGCTTATGTGGGCATAACAGATGACGGCTATGCGGTGATTCCAGAGGAAGAAGGAACAACCTTGGACGAAGAAAAAGTAATAGCCGGACTTCATCAGGCTCTGACGAACGGGGAGATAACCTTTGATCTGGATGCCGGTGACTGTTATGTAAAACCGGAGATCATGCAGGATGATGCAGAACTAAAGGCAAAAGCAGATGCAATTAATCAGAAATTATCTGCAAACCTCACCATGGACTTTGGAACAGACAGAAAAGAGGTACTGGATAAGAATACCTTAAAAGACTGGGTGGTAGAAGCAGAAGATGGAAGTTTTTCCATAGATGAAGAAAAAGTGAAAGAATATGTGGCCGGTCTTGCAAAAAAATATGATACGGTCAACAGCAAAAGGACATTTACCACAACAGCCGGTAATACCGTAACGCTGACACCGGGAGACTATGGATGGGAGATTGATCAGTCCGGTACAGAGTCAAATCTGATGCAGGCAATCAATGACGGAACACAGGGTGATTTTGAAATTGTGTATACATCCACTGCGTTGAGCAGAAATGAGAATGATATCGGAAACTCTTACGTAGAACTGAGTTTGTCCGATCAGCATTTTTGGGTCTATGTGGACGGAAAACAGGTTATGGACTCAGAAGTGGTGACCGGATGCCGGAATAAAGGAACGGAAACGCCCAAAGGTGTGTATAAAGTCAAGGGGAAAACCACAGATTATACCATGCGCGGTGAGAAAAATGCCAGTGGTAACTGGTCGTATCAGGTACACTGTAATTACTGGATACCTTTTGCAGCCGAAGATACCATTGGATTCCATGATCTGACAACCAGAAGTGACTGGAGCAGTACTGCGTATCTGGATAATGGATCTCATGGGTGTGTGAATACACCGTTGGATAAAGTAAAAGAATTATATGATATTGTGTCGTATAAGTTTCCTGTTGTAATATATTAAGAAAAAAGCTATTCTGACAGCAACAGTCTGTTCAGGATAGCTTTTTTTGCGTTGCCAAGCATACGACAAAAAGGTCCGGTGGACCTTTTTTAGTTAAGTCGATTTTGACCGAAAATAAAGTCGGAATTGACACTGTCACTTTTAGCTGGAAATAGTATACTGAGATTGTTTCTGTTATGGGGATAACAGCAAAATAAAGACAGGATTCAGACGGGAAAGGATTGAACAGGAGATGAATTCAAAAAAATTAACTGCACAGTGTGCTGTATTACAGGGGAGTTATTGGGTGGCGGTCTGTGCGATCAATGGGTTTGCAACGGTATTTTTATTACATATCGGATTGAAAAGTTCTCAGATAGGAGTCGTGCTGGCTCTTGGAAATATTCTGGGAGTTATATTACAGCCGTTTGTTGCAGCGGCGGCGGACCGTGCAAAACGGGTAACTTTACAACAGATGACTGCAGGGATGGCAATTGCCATAATCCTGCTGCTGATTCTGATGCAGTGTATGTCAAAAATGGTACCGGGAATCGTGCTGTCATTTTTGATTGTCAATATGTTATTACAGGTGGTACAGCCACTGATCAATTCTATCAGTTTGTATTATGTGAATCATGGTATCTATGTGGATTTTGGAATTGGAAGAGGAGTGGGCTCTGCATCCTATGCGGTGGCAGCTTCGTTTTTGGGAATTCTGATCGGCAGGTATTACGGTCTGGCAATTATGGCTGTTGGATGTCTGTCTTTTGCGGTGATGTTCGTTACCTTGATTTCCATGCCGGTTGTGAAGAATCCGAATGAAAGTAAAAAAGAAGAACAAAAAAATACTGCAAACAGACAGAGAGGTGGCGGGATTCTGGAATTTGCACGTCGCTATCGGAATTATATGCTGGTATTGCTGGGAATGATATTAATCTATGTAGAAAGTACATATGTGAACAATTATCTGATCAATATTGTGGTAAGCCTCGGGGGAGATATAAAACGGATGGGAACACTGCTGACAGTATCTGCAATGAGCGAACTTCCTACGATGTTGTTGTTTTCCAGACTGGTTGGCAAATGGGACAGCAGAAAACTGATTCGGTTTGCGGCGGTAATGTTTTCTGTGAAAGCACTGGGGTATCTGGTGTGTGGCAGTATATCGTTCCTGTATGTAGTGCAGATGCTGCAGATGTTATCATTTGCATTATGTCTGCCTTCTGCGGTATACTATGTAAATGAAACGATGGCTGTGGAGGACAGAGTGAAGGGGCAGTCGCTGCTGATTGCGTCAAGTACCATGGGAGGGGTATTTGGCAGTCTGTCCGGTGGTGTGCTTGTGGATTTTGCCGGAATAAAGGCAATGCTTGCAACCGGTCTGGGACTGTCCATGATCGGCACGGCAATCGTGTGCATTTTTGTATCGCGAAAAGACAACTAGGAGGAAACGATGAATTTTATCAGTGCGTTTGAGGTGATCGGCCCCAATATGGTGGGACCGTCCAGCTCCCATACAGCGGGAGCAGTATCTATCGGAAAGATGGCAAGAAAGCTTTTCAAAGAAAAAGTGACAGAGGTGACATTCACTCTGTATGGTTCTTTTGCAAGAACGTATAAAGGACATGGTACAGACCGGGCATTGCTTGGCGGAGTGCTTGGATTTGCAACCGATGATCTGCGGATCAGGGATGCATTTTCCTGGGCAGAGAAGATGGGAGTGAAATATCAGTATATCGCTGATAAGGAGTTTGTTCCGGATCATCCGAATACTGTGGATATCCGGATGACAGGAGAAAACGGCACCAAGATGCAGGTGCAGGGACAGTCCATCGGTGGCGGCAAGATCAAGATCACCCAGATCAACGGTATTAATGTGGAATTTACCGGAGAATACAGTACGCTGGTGGTAAAACAGATCGACAAACCGGGTGTGGTAACACATATTACGCAGTGTCTGAGCAATCAGAATGTAAATATTGCTTTCATGCGGCTATTCCGTGAGGGCAAGGGAAAAACGGCTTATTCTGTTGTGGAGTCAGATGAGCGGATCCCGGATGAGATTCTGGAAGAGATTCGACAGAACCCGTATGTGCAGGAAATATTGCTGATTCAGATATAGGAGAGACGGACAGATGACAGATTTTAAAAACGGACAGGAATTATTAGAAGTATGTAAGAAAAAGCAGTGTTCGATCTCTGAAGTGATGAAACAGCGGGAGATCGAAGGCACATCCTCCACAAAAAAAGAAGTGGAAGATAAGATGCGAAAAGCCCTCGCCATCATGAAAGAGGCAGTAAGAAAGCCATTGGAAGACCCGAAACCGTCCATGAGCGGACTGATCGGCGGGGAGGCAAAGCAGATTACCGGATACAGAGAGAGCGGGACAAATGTCTGCGGAACGTTTATGAACAAACTGATCGCTTACAGCATGGCGGTTCTGGAAGTCAACGCTTCGATGGGGGTCATCGTTGCGGCACCGACTGCAGGATCTTCCGGTGTGGTTCCGGGAGTGCTTCTGGCACTGCAGGAGGAAAAAGGATTCAGCGATGAACAGATGACAGATGCATTGTTTCATACGGCGGCCATCGGCTATCTGATGATGCGGAATGCCTCTGTGGCAGGTGCGGAGGCAGGCTGCCAGGCAGAGGTTGGTGCTGCATCGGCGATGGCTGCCGCAGCTGTGACGGAACTGATGGGAGGTACACCGCAGATGTGTCTGCAGGCAGCAGCTATGGCAATCTCAAATCTGCTCGGTCTGGTCTGTGATCCGGTGGCAGGCCTGGTGGAAGTTCCCTGTCAGAGCAGAAATGCGGCAGGTGCGGTCAATGCTGTGACCTGTGCGGAGATCACACTGAGCGGCGTGGTGTATCCGATTCCGTTTGATGAGATGGTGGATGCGATGTACAAAGTAGGAAAGAGCATTCCGTTTGAACTGCGTGAAACAGCCATCGGCGGATGCGCGGGAACACCCACCGGATGTGGAATGCGTTGCAGAATCTGACGGAAAAACGACAGAAAAATAAAAAATGTATAAAATCTTTACAAAGAAAACATGAATTTTGTAAAAATCGACAATTGTGTGAAAAAAACAAAAGTGGTAAAACTAATATAAGCTCAGATAAAGAAAAACATTGATGAAGACAGATTACACAGGAAGATTTCTTTCAGAGAGTTGCCGGCTGGTGCAAGACAACAGAAAACCTGATGTAATATCCCTTCGGAGTATCCGCTCTGAAAATAGAGTAAGAGCAGACGGCACTCACCGTTATCGGAGAACTGTTATCACCGGAAAACCGGCTGACAGTACAAAAGAGATTGTCGCTATGACAATAAAGCAGAGTGGTACCGCGGAAAAGATTCGTCCCTGCAGCAAATAAAGCTGCAGGGCTTTTTATTTTGAAAGAGTGAAAAACTCAGGGTATCCTTTATGCGATGGGGAAGTCGTTCATGTTTTCTGAATGAGTCAGAAAAAGGAGGAAAAAAACATGAGTGGTATTATGATGATGGTAATTGCCATTGTGGTATTAGGCGGAGCCTATATCTTCTATGGCCGTTACCTCGAGAAAAAATGGGGCATTGATCCCAACGCGAAAACTCCGGCTTATGAAATGGAAGACGGAGTAGACTATGTGCCGGCTGATACCAATATCGTATTTGGTCATCAGTTCGCATCCATCGCAGGTGCGGGTCCGATCAACGGACCGATCCAGGCTGCAATCTTCGGATGGCTGCCGGTACTGTTATGGATCCTGATCGGTGGTGTATTCTTCGGAGCAGTACAGGATTTCTCTGCAATGTATGCTTCTGTAAAAAATAAAGGACGTTCCATCGGATCAATCATTGAAACTTATATCGGAAAGACAGGAAAGAAACTGTTCCTGCTGTTCTGCTGGCTGTTCTGTATCCTGGTTGTAGCTGCTTTCGCTGATGTTGTAGCAGGAACTTTCAACGGATTCCTGACAGCAGATGACGGAACCGTATCCAAGATCACTGCAAATGGTGCAGTAGCAACAACTTCCATGTTATTCATCATCGAAGCTGTATGCCTGGGCATGATTCTTCGTTACGGAAAACTGCATAAATGGGTCAACACAGCAATCGCTATCGTGATGCTGGTTGGAGCAGTAGCACTGGGTATGAATTTCCCGATGTATCTGCCGAGAACCACCTGGCATGTGATCATCTTCATCTACATCCTGATCGCATCCGTAGCTCCTGTATGGAGTCTGCTGCAGCCTCGTGACTACCTGAACAGTTACCTGCTGATTTTTATGATCATCGCAGCTATCGTAGGTGTGTTTGTTGCAAACCCACAGTGCCATCTGGAAGCATTTACTTCCTTTAACGTAGACGGACAGACTTTATTCCCAATCCTGTTCGTAACCATCGCATGTGGTGCCGTATCCGGTTTCCATTCACTGGTATCTTCCGGAACCGCATCCAAACAGATTAAAAATGAAAAGAACATGCTGCCGGTATCCTTCGGTGCCATGCTGATGGAAAGTATGCTGGCTATCATCGCTCTGATTGCTGTAGCATCTTTTGCAAAAGGTGAAGCAGCAGCACAGGGTCTGACCACACAGCCTCAGATCTTCGCAGGAGCAATTGCAAACTTCCTGGAAGTCATCGGTCTGCCACATACTCTGGTATTTACCCTGATCAATTTGGCAGTATCTGCATTCGCACTGACATCTCTGGATTCTGTAGCCCGTGTCGGACGTCTGTCTTTCCAGGAATTCTTCCAGGATAACGATGTGGATGAAAAAGATTACACACCATTCCGTAAACTGATGGTAAACAAATATTTTGCAACAATCCTGACACTGGTACTGGCTTACCTGCTGGCAAAAGTAGGATACGCTGAGATCTGGCCACTGTTCGGTTCTGCCAACCAGTTGCTGTCTGTACTTGCGCTGGTAGCATGTGCCGTGTTCCTGAAGAAAACAAAACGTCAGGGAATTATGCTGTGGGCTCCTGCAGTATTCATGATGGCTGTTACTTTCAGTGCACTGGGTCTTACCATCTACAAACTGGCCGGTGCTCTGATGACCACAGGTCTGGATCTTGGAAATACCCTGCAGCTGATCTTCGCAGTTCTGCTTCTGATCCTTGGTGTGATCGTAGCAGTACAGGGCATTAAGAAACTGTTCGAAAAACCACAGGAAAAAGCGGCATAATCGGACAGAGATTTACCTGAATAAAATGAATAATAGTAAAAAGGCTTTCGCAATCGGTAATGCAATGCACCCGGCCTGCGGAAGCCTTTTTATTTACGCGAGCAACGAGCCAAAGTCCGTGCTTGCACGAGACCTTGGCGACTGCCGCGTTAACGAGCATCAGCGAGTGTAGAAGTGAGCAACGAGCCAAAGTCCGTGCTTGCACGAGATCTTAGAGACTGCCGCGTTAACTTGAAAAACACGCTCTGCAAGTTTCTCATAGTTTTGCAGGAGATTGTTTTCCTGTTAAATAAAAAGCCATACGCGAGGAAAAGCGCTGCGATATATAAAACTGATATTGTAAGAACTGCCGCAGATGCATTAACAGGTAAAAGGGCGGCAAAGTAAATTTTTCAAAAAAACATAAAAACATAGTTGACAAGTAGGTATAAGGGAATTATAATACACTCAACAAAACAAAACAAGTTCCGTAGCTGCAAGGGGATCGAACAGTTGCGAAATAAAAAAAGAAAAGAGAGGAAATGTATTATGGGAAATATTTATAAGGGAACCTTAGAACTGATCGGAAACACCCCGCTGGTTGAAGTGGTAAACGTAGAAAAAGAACTGGGTCTGGAAGCTACTCTTCTGGTTAAACTGGAATATTTTAATCCGGCCGGAAGTGTCAAAGACCGTATCGCAAAAGCAATGATCGAAGATGCAGAAGAAAAAGGACTCTTAAAAGAAGGCTCCGTAATCATTGAACCTACATCCGGTAATACCGGAATCGGTCTGGCATCCATCGCAGCATCCAAGGGATACCGTATCATCCTGACCATGCCGGAGACCATGAGTGTGGAGAGAAGAAACATCCTGAAAGCATATGGTGCAGAACTGGTGCTGACAGAAGGAGCAAAAGGGATGAAAGGAGCTATCGCCAAAGCAGACGAACTGGCCAAAGAGATTCCGAACAGCTTTATCCCGGGGCAGTTTGTAAACCCTGCCAATCCGAAGGTACACCGTGAGACAACCGGTCCGGAAATCTGGAAGGATACTGACGGAAAAGTGGATATCTTTGTTGCCGGTGTGGGAACCGGCGGAACACTGACGGGAACCGGCGAATATCTGAAGTCCCAGAACCCGGACGTGAAAGTGATCGCCATGGAGCCTGCAACTTCTCCGGTGCTTTCCCAGGGTAAGAGCGGTGCTCATAAGATTCAGGGAATCGGTGCAGGATTTGTACCGGATGTACTGAACACCAAGGTATACGATGAAGTTGTTACCGTAGAAAACGACGATGCGTTCGCAGGAGCAAAACTGCTGGCAAAGAAAGAGGGTATCCTGGTAGGTATCTCCTCCGGTGCAGCCCTTCAGGCAGCTATTGAACTGGCAAAACGTCCGGAAAACAAAGGCAAAACAATCGTTGCACTGCTTCCGGATACCGGTGACAGATATTACTCCACACCATTGTTTACAGAATAAATCATAAAAGACGGGCGGACTGCTGCGAAAGCTGCAGTCCGTTTTCGTGTATTTTTACACAGAACTGTCTGGAATACCGGGAAAGAGGATGTGAAACTGTCGATAACAGCTCTTTGCATATGAATATGTGGTGAGAATACAGAAAATCGTCATTTTATGTGTTCCTTTGTCGAACGAAAAATGGGAAAACTCTGTTGTCATATCTTGAACCAAAAAAAGTTTTTTTTTATAATAGAATCAACATTTGGAACACAGTAATCTGTGGTAGGGCCCATAATTTCCAAAATACTAAGTAGATGGAGGAGTTAGTTAGAATGGAAAAATTAAACGTAGCCATAGCAGATGATAATGAACGAATGGTAGATCTTCTCAGTACACTGGTAAAAGGAGATAAAGAGTTGGAACTCGTCGGTCAGGCAGCCGACGGACAGGAAATATACAAAATTATAAAAGAGAAAGAGCCGGATGTGGTATTGCTGGATATTATCATGCCCAAGATGGATGGGATTACAGTTATGGAAAAGCTGAATGAAGATCCGTCTGTCAGAAAACGACCGGCTTTTATTATTATATCGGCAGTCGGCCAGGAACGGATCATCGAAGATGCCTTTCGACTGGGTGCCTGTTACTATATTATGAAACCTTTTGATAACGACATGGTGCTAAACCGGATCAAACAGTTCCGCAAGTTTGGAAAAGGAATTCGCAGAGAGAACCGGGGAACGGGCAATTTGGGGAGAGCGGGAGAAATATCGGAGAAAAATCTGCAGATTGATGTTACCGATATTATTCATGAAATCGGTGTGCCGGCGCATATCAAAGGATATCAGTATCTGCGGGATGCGATCATGATGTCGGTGGAAGATATGGAGATGCTCAATTCTATTACCAAGATCCTGTATCCCACCATTGCCAAGAAACATCAGACTACACCGAGCCGTGTGGAGCGAGCGATCCGTCATGCCATCGAGGTGGCATGGAGCCGCGGAAAGATGGATACGATCGATGCACTTTTCGGTTATACAGTAAGCAATGGAAAGGGAAAACCGACGAATTCAGAGTTTATAGCTTTGATTGCGGACAAAATCCGGCTGGAATATGAACATGGTACACTCCATTGATAGAATGAGATGAAAAATGCATAAAAAAACAGGCATAACCCCTTTTCTGTTTGGTAAAAATGCGATATAATATAAAACAGATGTTGTTATTAGGAAAAACAGGAGGTTATTCGCATGAAAAAGGTATTATATGTTGCATCGGAAGCAGTACCGTTTATCAAGACCGGAGGGCTTGCGGATGTTGTAGGTTCTTTACCTAAATGTTTTCCAAAAGAATATTTCGATGTAAGAGTTGTTATTCCAAAATACGCCTGTATGAAACAGGAATTTAAAGATCAGCTTCATTACATAACTAATTTTTATATGGATCTGAACTGGAGACAGCAGTACGTAGGAATCTTCGAGATGGAATATGAAGGGATCAAATTCTATTTTATCGATAATGAAGAACATTTCAGCGGAGACAAGCCATATTATGGTATGCCGGGAGATCTGGAAAAATTCGCATTTTTTTCCAAAGCGGCATTGTCGATTCTTCCGGTGATCGATTTCAGACCGGACATCATCCACTGCCATGACTGGCAGACCGGACTGATCCCGGTATATCTGAAAGAACGTTTCCAGGGAAGTGATTTCTACCGTGGTATCAAATCAGTTATGACCATCCACAACCTGAAATTCCAGGGAGTATGGGATATTAAGACTGTAAAAAGTATAACCGGTCTGTCCGATTACTTCTTCACACCGGACAAACTGGAGGCGAATAAAGATGCCAATTATCTGAAAGGCGGTCTGGTATATGCAGATGCGATCACGACTGTAAGTAACACTTATGCGGAAGAAATCAAAACACCATTCTACGGGGAAGGTCTGGATGGACTGATGCAGGCGAGAAGCAACAGTCTGCGTGGTATCGTAAACGGAATCGATTATGACGAATATAATCCGGAAACGGATGCCATGATCGCAATGAATTATAATGCAAAGACATTCCGAAAAGAAAAAGTGAAAAATAAGACAGCTCTTCAGGAGGAACTGGGACTGGAAGTGAATCCGAAGGCTATGATGCTTGGTGTGGTATCCCGTCTGACAGATCAGAAAGGTTTTGATTTGATTGCCTATATGATGGACGAACTGTGCCAGGATGCCATTCAGCTGGTGGTTCTCGGAACCGGAGAAGAAAAATATGAAAATATGTTCCGGCATTTTGCTTGGAAGTATGACAAAAAGGTTTCAGCAAATATCTATTATTCAGAAGCAATGTCACATAAGATCTATGCGGCGGCAGATGCATTCCTGATGCCGTCTTTGTTTGAACCATGTGGTCTGAGCCAGCTGATGAGCCTTCGTTATGGCACTGTGCCGATCGTAAGAGAGACCGGTGGTCTGAAAGATACTGTACAGCCGTACAATGAGTTTGAAGGAACCGGAACCGGATTCAGTTTTACAAACTATAATGCCCATGAGATGTTAAATACGATCCGCTATGCTGAACGGGTATACTATGACCGCAAACGCGAATGGAACAAGATCGTTGATCGTGGCATGGCACAGGATTATTCCTGGAACAATTCTGCAAAGCAGTATGAAGAGATGTACACCTGGCTGGCAGGTTATTAGAATTTATCGGGATACTCTGACACAGGCAGAGAAAATGTGAAAAACATCCGATATCCCGGAACAAAAGAAAAATACGATACAGGAAACACCGGCGGAAGCTCCGCCGGTGAAATATCCTGTTTTCGTAACTGTTCAGTACCTTCACAGTTACGAGCCAAAACGCATTTAAAATCAACTTCAGTGATGGGAGTTTGGCAAAAAACATGCCAAAACACCTCGCGGGATACTACCTGCTGAATAGTTACCTGCTTTCTTACTTTAGTGGAAACTTGTTCCCATGCAAAGGTAAAACGATCCGCAAGGACGTGGCAGGACACATTCCCGATCTTTTTTATTCATCCGGCAGATCGCCGAAATTCTCAGAAAATTTTTAAAAACAAAAATAGCAGTTGACAACAAAACTAATTTGTAATAGTATGTAAACAGTGGAACGAACATAAGTTCGTATATGGAAAAAAGGAGACATTATGGCAAAAGAAGATAAATTAAAAGCCCTTGATGCGGCTTTGGGACAGATTGAAAAACAGTTTGGAAAAGGATCTGTAATGAAACTGGGAGATTCCGGCAAGAACATGAATGTGCAGACTGTACCTACCGGATCTCTGAGTCTGGACATTGCACTTGGACTTGGTGGCGTTCCGCGGGGACGAATCATCGAGATCTACGGACCGGAGTCCAGTGGTAAGACAACAGTAGCGTTACATATGGTAGCAGAGGTACAGAAACGTGGCGGGATTGCCGGATTTGTGGATGCAGAGCATGCACTGGATCCGGCATATGCAAAAAATATCGGAGTAGATATTGATGAACTGTATATCTCACAGCCGGATAACGGTGAGCAGGCTCTGGAGATCACTGAGACAATGGTGCGTTCCGGTGCGATGGATATTATCATTGTAGACTCTGTAGCAGCTCTGGTGCCAAAGGCTGAGATCGAGGGCGATATGGGAGATTCTCATATGGGTCTGCAGGCGCGACTGATGTCTCAGGCACTGAGAAAACTGACTGGTGTGGTAAGCAAGTCTAACTGTATTGTAATCTTTATCAATCAGTTGCGTGAAAAAATCGGTGTAATGTTTGGTAATCCGGAGACAACTACCGGTGGACGTGCGCTGAAGTTCTACGCGTCTGTACGTATGGATGTGAGAAGAACAGAAACTATCAAACAGGGTGGAGAGGTGATCGGTAACCGTACCCGTGTGAAAGTCGTAAAGAACAAAGTGGCGCCCCCGTTTAAAGAGGCAGAATTTGATATCATGTTCGGAAAAGGAATTTCCAAAGAAAGTGATATTCTGGATCTGGCTGTAAATCTGGGAATTATCCAGAAAAGTGGTGCATGGTTTGCCTACAATGATGGCAAGATCGGTCAGGGAAGAGAGAATGCAAAGATATTCCTGAGAGAGAATCCGGAGATTGCGGAAGAAATCGAACGTCAGGTAAGAGCCCATTACGGACTTGGAGAAGATGGTCCACAGGATGCAGAAAAAGATGTGGATAAAGCAAAGGATGTTCTGACAGATGCATCAGATGATGAAGTATGAGAATCGTAGAGATTGTCCCTGTAACAAAAACAAAGTATCGTGTTGTGACAGATGAACAGCTCGCCTTTATGTTATATAAGGGCGAGCTTTCCCGTTATCGATTGAAAGAAAATGGTGAACTATCAGCAGAAATTTTCCAGGAAATCTTCAGGGAAATTCTGGTGAAAAGGGCAAAATTAAGGGCGATGCATCTGTTGACACGGATGGATTACACGGAAGCAGAACTGGAAAAGAAACTAATGAAGGGCGAATATACACCGCAGGCGGTAAAAATTGCCATGGATTATGTACGTTCGTACCATTATCTTGATGATGAACGGTACGTAGCGAGATATCTGTCTGCCTATCAGGGCAGGAAAAGCAGACGCCAGATGCAGTTTGAACTGGAACGAAAGGGGATTCCGCGGGAGATGATCCAACGAAGACAGGAAGCACTGGACGACGAAGAAGGATGTGTGGACGAAACTGACATGATTCGTCAGCTTCTGGAAAAACGGTGCAAACATCCGAAAGAGGCAGATGAAAAAGAAAAAAGACGACATTATGGGTATTTGATGAGGAAAGGTTTTTCTTCTTCAGAGATTCAGTCGGTGTTCCGGGAATATTTTTCACAGAGGGAATGAGAGGTGTAACTGTGCTCTTCGCTCACAAAAAACACCTTGCGGGATATTATCAGTGAGCAGTAATATGAACGGTAACTATATCTACAAAAAAACAGGTAATCCGTTGACAAATTTGTGAAATCATTATAGAATTATACTGTTGTAAACGTACAATGAAAACTAAATAAGGAGGTGCTCCTATGGCAAACGGAATCAATATATTAATTCCAATTATTGCTGTAGTCATTGCGCTGGTAATAGCGGTTCCTGTGGCTTGTAAGCTTGCCGTTGCCAAGAAAGTAAAGCAGGATGCAGAAAAGATTGGCACTGCGGAAGAAAAAGCAAGAAACATCATAGATGAAGCCCTGAAAACGGCGGAAACTAAGAAACGCGAAGCTCTTCTGGAAGCCAAAGAAGAATCTCTGAAAACCAAGAACGAACTGGAAAAAGAGACCAGAGAGAGACGCAGCGAACTGCAAAAGTATGAAAAGCGTGTGCTGGCAAAAGAAGAATCTGTGGATCGTAAGGCGAATGCGCTGGAAAGACGGGAAGCAGAGTATTCAGCAAAAGAGACAGAGTTAAAGAAGAAAGAGAAAAAGGTTGACGAATTACATGACCAGGGAGTACAGGAACTTGAGAGAATCTCAGGACTGACCTCCGAACAGGCAAAGGATTATCTTTTAAAATCTGTTGAAGATGAAGTGAAAATTGATACTGCAAAACTTTACAAAGAACTGGAAAGCAAAGCAAAAGAAGATGCTGCAAAGAAAGCAAAAGAATATGTGGTAACAGCCATTCAGAAATGTGCGGTTGACCATGTGGCAGAATCTACCATCTCCGTTGTACAGCTTCCAAGCGATGAGATGAAAGGAAGAATCATCGGTCGTGAAGGAAGAAATATCCGTACACTGGAAACACTGACCGGTGTAGATCTGATTATTGACGATACACCGGAGGCTGTTGTTTTATCAGGATTTGATCCAATCCGCCGTGAAGTGGCAAGAATTGCTCTTGAAAAACTGATTGTGGATGGTCGTATTCATCCGGCTCGTATTGAAGAAATGGTGGAGAAAGCACAGAAAGAAGTAGAAACCATGATTCGGGAAGAGGGGGAGAACGCTGCTCTGGAAGTAGGTGTTCACGGTATCCATCCGGAACTGATTCGTCTTCTTGGACGTATGAAATTCCGTTCCAGTTATGGACAGAACGCATTAAAGCATTCCATCGAAGTTGCACAGCTGTCAGGCCTTCTGGCGGCAGAAGTCGGTACGGACATCCGTCTGGCAAAACGTGCCGGCTTATTACATGATATAGGAAAATCCATCGATCATGAAGTGGAAGGATCCCATATTCAGATCGGTGTTGACTTATGTAGAAAGTATAAAGAATCTCCAATTGTCATCAATGCAGTAGAAGCTCACCACGGTGATGTAGAGCCGGAATCATTGATTGCCGGAATTGTACAGGCTGCAGATGCAATCTCAGCTGCCCGCCCGGGTGCGAGAAGAGAGACATTGGAAACATATACCAACAGATTGAAACAGTTAGAAGATATTACAAACTCCTTCAAGGGAGTAGACAAATCCTATGCGATTCAGGCAGGCCGCGAGGTTCGAATTATGGTATTGCCAGATCATGTCAACGATTCTGACATGGTATTGCTGGCAAGAGATATTTCCAAGCAGATTGAAGCTGAACTGGAATATCCTGGACAGATCAAAGTCAGTGTAATCCGTGAAAGTCGTGTTGTAGATTACGCAAAATAATTTTTGTGGCATCCGGCCGACGAGAAAAGTCAACAACACCCCGGTGTAAAACGAAAGTTTTAGACCGGGGATTTTTTAGTACGGGCAACAAATCTCTGGTACAGTTATTTGAAGACGATGTACCAGGTGAGAAACGAAACAATAATTACCCCGATGAGGAATAAAAAATGAAGAAAACGATAGTGCGGGAGTATCAGCTCCCATCATCCTGTATCAAAGGAAAACAGGAACTGACGATTGCTTTTCTGACGGACCTTCATGATCAGGTTACGGGTGAGGATGGGGAGAGGATTTTTCATCTTCTCAAGGAACAGGAGCCGGATCTGGTGTTGGTTGGTGGTGATGTGATAGTGGGTAAAAAAGGATGTGACACATCGAAAGCGTTTGCATTTCTGAAAAGGTTGTCTGAGAATTATCCGGTATTTTATGCCAGTGGGAATCATGAACAACGTATTTCAGAACATCCGGAGATTTACGGGGAGATCGGGAAAAACTATGAGGCAGCGCTGAAAGAGCTGCCGCTGATACGGTTGCGTAATCAAAAAGTACAGCTGGAAAAAAAAGGAATACCGATCACTGTCTATGGCCTTGAACCGGAGGAGCAGTTTTATGATAAGGGATTTCGAAAGGATGGTATGATAAAAGAGCTGAAGAAGCACTTTGGAACTCCGGATACGGATCGGCTGACGATTCTTCTGGCACATAATCCACGCTATAAAAAAGAGTATCTTTCCTGGGGAGCATCGATGACATTTTCCGGGCATTATCACGGAGGAGTTATGATGCTTGGGAAAAAGCGGGGAGCAATCGCACCTGATTTTCGGATCTTTCCGGGTGAATGTGGAGGAATGCATCAGAAAAACGGATGTGCAGTTATTGTCAGTGCAGGTCTGGGAGAACATACGATCCCGGTAAGAATCCATAACCCCAGAGAACTGACTATCGTTCGAATCTCTGCTTTACAAAATGAGAAAATGCCTGTAAAATAAAAATTCAGGTATAGAGTGAGAAGAAAAAAGAGGAAGAAACATGGGAATACCGGTAAAACTGGAAGCATTTGAGGGTCCGTTGGATCTGCTTTTGCATCTCATCGAAAAGAATAAGATCGATATATATGATATCCCGATCGTGGAGATCACAGAACAGTATATGGAATATATCCGGCAGATGCAGGAAGAAAACCTGAATATCATGAGTGAGTTTATGGTCATGGCAGCAACTCTTCTGGATATCAAGTGTAAAATGCTTCTTCCCAAAGAAGTAACTGAAGAAGGAGAAGAAAAGGATCCCCGTGAAGAACTGGTGCAGCAGCTGCTGGAATATAAGATGTTTAAATATATGTCCTATGAGTTAAGAGATCGTATGGCAGATGCTTCCCGCTGTGTATATCGGGCGGAGAGTATGCCAAAAGAAGTACTGGATTATCAGCCACCGGTGGATATCCGGGAACTGATCGGAGATCTGACACTGGCCAAGCTTCAGAATATCTTCAATTCTATCATTAAACGTCAGGAAAATAAGGTAGATCCGATTCGAAGCAAATTTGGCAAGATTGAGAAAGAAGAAGTCAGTCTGGAAGACAAAATGAGTGATCTGGAATTATATGCCGGAACACATCATTATTTTTCTTTCCGTGGGCTTCTGGAACGACAGTCCGGTAAGATCCAGGTGATCGTTACTTTTCTTGCTATCCTGGAATTGATGAAAACCGGCGTGATTACCATAGAGCAGGAACATTTATTTGATGATATTCAGATTACATCTTTAATATACGAGGAGCAGCAGGCAGATGGAGAAACTGGAAGCAGCGATTGAGGCGATTTTATTTTCCGCAGGCGATTCGGTGGAAACCGGAAGAATCGCGAAAGCAATCGGACAGGATAAAACTACAACGGAAAAAATTATCCGGAATATGATGCTGAAATATAATGCCAGAGACCGTGGAATCAAGATCCTGGAGTTGGATGGAGCATTTCAGCTGTGTACCAAACAGGAGTATTATGAATATCTGGTGGAGATTGCATTGCAGCCAAAGAAAGCAGTACTGACGGATGTAATGCTGGAGACACTTTCAATTATCGCATATAAACAACCGGTAACGAAACAGGAAATTGAAAAAATCCGTGGTGTAAAATGTGACCATGCGATCAATAAGCTGGTGGAATATAATCTGGTTCAGGAACTTGGACGACTGGATGCCCCGGGACGTCCTATTCTTTTTGGGACAACGGAAGAATTTTTGAGGAATTTTGGAGTACAGTCGACAGAGGATCTGCCAACGATCAGTCCGGTGAAAATGGAAGATTTTAAGGCAGAGGCGGAAGAAGAGATTCAGCTGCAGCTGGATCTGTAACAAAGAGAAAAAAAGGTTCTAAAAGAAAGAAAAATGCATATAGTATCTTTGGAAAACTGTGATAAAAAACGGGAGGATACTATATGGGAAAAATAAAGCTGGGATTGTTGCTGCTGCTGATGACACTGGTGGGAACACCGATGACAGGATATGGCATGCAGCTGAGTGAATCAGAACTTTATGCGCGTTCGGCATGTCTGATGGATGCAGACTCCGGGCGTGTTTTGTATTCTAAAAACAGTGAACAGAAACTTCCGATGGCAAGTACTACAAAGATTATGACCTGTATTCTTGCACTGGAAGACGGACGGATGGATGATCTGGTTACAGTATCTGCCTACGCAGCGAGTCAGCCGAAAGTACATATGGGTGCAAAAACAGGAGAACAGTTTTACCTGCAGGATCTTTTGTATGCGCTGATGCTGAATTCAGATAATGATGCTGCTGTAATGATTGCAGAGCAGGTGGGTGGATCAGTAGAAGGATTTGCAGAAAAAATGAATCTGAAAGCAAGAGAACTCGGCTGCGATGATACATATTTTATTACACCGAACGGTCTGGATGCCGAGAATAAAAATGGGATCCACAGTACAACGGCAAAAGATCTGGCAAGAATTCTTCGATACTGCATCATGGAATCTCCGAAAAAAGCGGAATTTCTTGCAATTACGCAGATGCCTGCCTATACATTCTGGAATTATAGTAAGACGCAGATTTATCAATGCACCAATCATAATGCGTTTCTTGGAATGATGGATGGAGCATTGACGGGAAAAACCGGATTTACAGGAAATGCAGGATATTGTTATGTGGGTGCTTTACAATGGGAGGGAAAAACTTTGATTGTATCGCTGCTTGCATGCGGATGGCCGAATAACCGTGGATATAAGTGGGAAGATACCAGAAAACTCATGACATATGGGCTGACCAATTATGAATATCGGGATGTGTTTGAACAGAAAGATCTTGGTCGGATCGCAGTGCTGAATGGCCGGCAACAGGGGACGACCATCGATGAAGTGGCAACGACCAGTCTGGAATACGGATCCGATGTAGAACAGATGCATCTGTCTTTGCTGTTACGGAAAGATGAACAGATCACAGTTCACTATCAGTTGCCGCCACAGCTGGAAGCTCCGGTCCGAAAGGGACAACAGATTGGAGTGGCGCAGTATTTTCTTGGCAAGGAGCTGCTGCAGGAATATCCGATATATGCAGGTGAACAGGTGGATGTGAGAGATTATTACTGGTGTCTGGAACAGATAGGGGCAGCTTACTGTGCCTGACAGGAAGGAAGAAATATGAGAAAAATAATGGAAGAACTGGAAGACTGTCCGGTGATTGCGGCAGTAAAAGACGAAAAAGGACTGGAAGAGTGCCTGAATATGGATGTAGGTATGGTATTTGTTCTATATGGAACGGTATGTACGATCGGTGAGATCGTAAAAAGGATCAAAGATCAGGGAAAAATCGCTGTGGTACATATTGATCTGATTCAGGGATTAAGCGGAAAAGATGCAGCAGTGGAATTTTTGAAGACATATACCCGTGCCGATGGTATCATTACCACGAAACCAGCTCTTATAAAGTGTGCAAAAGAACTGGGGATGTTCACTGTGCTTCGTTTTTTTGTAATTGATTCCATGGCATATGATAATATTCAGAAACAGACAGCAGGGTATCGTCCGGATGTGATCGAGATTCTTCCTGGGCTGATGCCGCGAGTAATCGAAAGAATAAAAAAGAGTGTAAGATGTCAGGTAATCGCTGGCGGACTCATTAGCGAAAAAGAAGATATTGTGGCTGCACTGAAGGCCGGTGCCGTAGCAATTTCCACCACAGACAAAAATGTATGGAAAATGTAAGAAGATAGACAGTTTTTGCCTGTTGTGTTTTCGGAAAGTTCGTTATATAATTTTTCCATACGACAGAATGCTGTAAGAAGAGAAAACAGCAACACAGATTATGGAGGAAACAGTATGTTTTGTAAATATTGTGGAAACCGTCTGGAGGACGGGGATCGTTTCTGTGGGGCATGTGGACATCCGGTAGAAGAGAAACCGATGCAGGAGACTGCAAATGAGGATTCTTATAAAAAACAGGAAGAGAAAGTGCCCCGCATCAAAAAGAAAAAGCCGGAACCTGAATATGATAATCGTATGACAGAAGGAATGGGATATGGTTATCAGATGGAGCAACATCCGGAAGACGATGATGACGATGATGAGGAAGAGTGGGAAAGAGAAGAAAAAAAAGAGAAGATCACTTTTGCTATTCTTGGAATTATTATCGTTGTTCTGGTGGTAGCTATCGTATTTGGTGTTGTAAAGCTGGTAGGTGCAGGAAGCGGAGATACGAAAAAAGTGCCGCAGCTGAATGAACAGATGAAAGAAGATATGCAGAAGATTCAGGACAGAGATGAAAAAGATACAGAAGAGAGTGCGGATGCGTCAGTTGCGGATGAAACAGTGAAAGAACCGGAGACGGTAACCCCCGAAGTGACAGCCACACCGGAGCCAACTCAGGAAACATCACCGGCGCAGGAAGCAGAAACGACTGCAGCACCGACACAGCAGGTCACGCCGGAACCGACTCAGGAGGCTGCGGTTCAGGAACAGCATAGGGAAGCGGAAGTCAATGAAGCAGAAACTGCAAGTGATACCGGAAACAGTGATTACGTGATACCGGACAGCAGTACCCGTTATCTTACCAACACAGATCTGACCGGTCTTTCCGAATGGCAGATGCGTATCGCAAGAAACGAGATTTATGCCCGTCACGGAAGAATTTTCAAGTCGGATGATCTGGCAGATTATTTTGCATCCAAAAGCTGGTATACGCCAAGTGTATCAGCAGATCAGTTTGATAATTCATATCTGAATGCAATTGAAATTGAAAATCTGAAACTGATCACAGCTTATGAGAAAGCACATAATCTGAATCAGTAACAGAAATAAAGACAGGAAACTCCTGAAACAGAAACACACGGTGTGTGGTCATCTGTTTCAGGAGTTTTTCTTTTATTGTCAGAAAAATTATGAAAAAAGTATAAAAACTCTTGCATCCGGCAAAATAAGTGATATTATTAGTTAGTCGACGAAATATTAGCTGACTAACTAATAAGAAAGGAAGAAATCGAATGAGTGAAAAAGAACATTCCGTAGATTTTCTGATGATAAAATTGCTCCATGTGTATGCGGCAAAGATATTTCATCAGCTTTCTCATGTGAATCTGCATCCGGGGCAGATGCCGATGCTGAATATTCTTTATCAGCAGGAGGGGCTCAGTCAGAGAGAAATCTGCAGCCGTCTGTGTATCAAACCGTCTACGGTGACGGTGTCCCTGCAGCGAATGGAAAAAGCAGATCTGATTTACCGGGTGGCTGATGCGAAGGATAAGCGGATCCAGAGGATCTACCTGACGGATTCCGGAAAAGAAATTCACCGGGAAGTGGAAAAGATCCGAAAAGAAGTGGGTAGTGTGATGCTTCAGGGAATGACTCCGGAAGAGGTAGATCATCTGAAAAAACAGATCCTTCAGATGCAGGAGAATATGGAAAAAATGCCGGGAAGTACTGAGATTAAGGATTACCTGTAACTGTGAATATAGCGAACAGTTACGGATATTTTAAAGAAGGAGAAGAATAGGTATGTTACGAATGTTTAGGGAACTGAAAGGTTCTTATCGTTATATCGTACTAATTTTTGCACTGCTGTTCGGACAGGCATTCTGTGATCTGGCGTTGCCATCGTACACTTCGGATATTATCAATGTGGGTGTACAGCAGGGTGGTATTCCGGACAGTGTGCCGGATCAGATCCGGGAAAGCTCCATGAATCAGCTGTTTTTATTCATGGACAGTGATCAGCAGCAAGAAGTCAAAGAATATTATACGTTAAAAGATGGGGTATATACCCATAAAAAACTGAAAGAAGAAGAAAGAGATTCTCTGAATACTATATTCGGAAAGTCGATGCTGGCAGTAAGCAGTCTGCAGCAGCCAGATATACAGAATGCTCTGGCAGAGAAGATGCAGCTTCCGAACGGTGCGGATGTGCCGGAGGCAATCGCACAGCTTCCGGATGAGGCGAGAAGGCAGATAATGGAACAAATGACAGAAAAACTGGATGGTATGCCGGAATCTATCGTAACCCAGGGAGCCATCCGGTATCTGAAAAATGAGTATCAGGAAATGGGCGAAGATCTGGACAAGATTCAGATGCAGTATGTGCTGTGGTCCGGAATTAAGATGTTGCTTCTGGCAGCACTGATCATGATCGCTTCTGTCTGTGTAACGTTCTTTTCCAGCAGGATTGCGGCGAAACTTGGTCATGATCTGAGAAATAAGGTGTATAGAAAGGTATTATCTTTTTCCAGTCAGGAGATGGATAACTTTTCCACTGCATCTTTGATCACCAGAAGTACAAATGATATCCAGCAGGTACAGATGGTATATACCATGTTGTTCCGTATCGTTTTATATGCGCCGATCCTTGGTATTGGCGGTGTTCTGAAAGTGTTGCACACAGATGCATCGATGACATGGATCCTGGGCATCGCAGTAGCAGCAATCCTGATTCTGGTAGCAGTCCTCTTCGGAGTTGCTATGCCGAAGTTTAAAAAGCTGCAGGATCTGATCGACCGTCTGAACCTGGTCAGCCGTGAGATCTTGACCGGTATTCCGGTGATCCGTGCGTTCAGCCGGGAAAAACATGAAGAGGAACGGTTCGAAGAAGCAAATCAGAGACTGACGAAGACCAACCTGTTTGTCAATCGTACGATGACTTTTATGATGCCGCTGATGATGCTGATCATGAACGGGATCAGTGTACTGATTATTTATACCGGTGCACACAGTATCGATGCCGGTAATATGCAGGTGGGTGATATGATGGCATTTATCCAATATGCGATGCAGATTATCATGTCGTTCCTGATGATCACGATGATGTCTATTATGTTGCCCCGTGCAGGTGTGGCTGCCAATCGTATCCTGGAAGTCCTGGATACACCACTTTCTATTGAAGATCCTGAAAACTGTGTAAAACCGGAAGAAAAGGAGAAAGGAACGGTAGTCTTCGACCATGTAAGCTTTGCTTATCCGGGAGCGGAAGAAGAAGTGCTGTCCGATATTACCTTTGAAGCAAGGAAAGGAGAAACCGTTGCCTTTATCGGAAGTACCGGAAGTGGTAAAAGTACTCTGGTGAATCTGATTCCGCGTTTCTTTGATGTGACCAAAGGAAGTGTCCGGGTGGACGGCGTGGATATCCGGCAGATGAAACTGGGAGATCTGCGGGAACGGATCGGTTACGTACCGCAAAAAGGTGTGCTGTTTTCCGGCACCATCGATTCTAATCTTCGTTATGGAAGAGAGAATGCGACCAGAGAAGAACTGGAGAAGGCAGCAGCCATTGCTCAGGCAACAGAGTTTATCGAGCAGAAAGAAGAAGGTATGGAAAGCCCGATTGCACAGGGAGGAAGCAATGTGTCCGGTGGGCAGAAACAGAGGCTGTCGATTGCAAGAGCCATTGCAAAACAGCCGGAAATCTATATTTTTGATGACAGTTTTTCTGCGTTGGACTTTAAGACAGATGCGGCACTTCGAAAAGCATTAAAAGAAGAAACCGAAGAAGCAACAACCCTGATCGTTGCACAGCGTATCAGCACAATTCTTCATGCTGACCGGATTCTGGTACTGGATGAGGGTAAAGTTGTCGGTATGGGAACGCACAAAGAACTTCTGCAGTCCTGCGAGGTATATCAGCAGATTGCACGTTCACAGCTGTCACAGGAGGAACTGGATTATGAGTGAAAATAGCAGACGTCCCTCCCGGGGACCTATGGGACGGGGAAGAATGAACGGAGAAAAGGCAAAGGATTTCTCCGGGGCAGTAAAAAAATTGCTGCGTTATATGAGTAAGTATAAGATTCGTCTGATTGGCATGATGATTTTCGCCATTGTCGGTACGGTATTTAATATTGTGGGACCAAAGATTCTTGGTAAAGCGACCACGGAACTGTTTAACGGTCTGGTGGCAAAGGTCAACGGAACCGGAGGGATTGATTTTGATAAAATCGGAAAGATTCTGTTGTGGACACTGGGACTGTATCTGTGCAGTGCAGCCTTTTCCTTTGTGCAGGGATTTATCATGACGGGAATCTCCAACGACGTCAGTTATTCTCTGCGGAAAGATATTTCCGGAAAAATGAATAGACTGCCGATGAAATATTATGAAAGCCGGACATACGGAGAGGTGCTCTCCAGAATTACCAACGATGTGGATACCCTGCAGCAGGGGTTGAATCAGAGTATTACACAGCTGATTACTTCCGTTACAACGTTGATTGGTGTATTTATCATGATGCTTAGCATTAATGTATGGATGACTTTATGTGCACTGCTGATTCTGCCCTGCTCGATGTTTATTATCAGCAAGGTGATGAAACGGTCACAAAAATACTTCCGGCAGCAACAGAAATATCTGGGTGATGTGAATGGGCAGGTGGAAGAAGTCTATGCTGGACAAAATATTGTAAAAGCGTTTAATAAGGAAGATGCCGTGATGGCCACTTTCGAGGAGACGAATAAAAAGTTATATGAATCCGGCTGGAAATCACAGTTTTTCTCCGGCATGATGATGCCGATCATGCAGTTTGTAGGTAATATCGGATACGTAATGGTAGCTCTTCTCGGTGGCTTTATGACTATCAAAGGAGCTATTGAAGTCGGTGATATTCAGTCTTTCTTCCAGTACATCCGAAACTTTACCCAGCCGGTACAGCAGATCGCACAGGTTACCAACATGATGCAGTCCGCAGCCGCAGCTTCCGAGCGTGTCTTTGAATTCCTGGAAGAAGAGGAAGAAGAACAGACGGTGGAACATCCGGTGACACTGGAAAATGGTGTGGAAGGACACGTAACCTTTGAACATGTAAGCTTTGGCTACCGGCCTGATCAGATCATTATCAAAGATTTTTCTGAACAGGTACAGCCGGGACAGAAAATCGCCATCGTTGGACCGACCGGTGCCGGAAAAACCACGCTGGTGAAACTGCTGATGCGTTTCTATGATGTCAACAGTGGAAGGATACTGATCGACGGACACGATATCAGGGAATTTGACCGGAGAAATCTGAGAGAGTGTTTCGGTATGGTGCTGCAGGACACCTGGCTGTTTAACGGTACGATCATGGAAAACATTCGTTACGGAAGACTGGATGCCACCGACGAAGAAGTGATCGCAGCGGCGAAAGCAGCACACGCACACCGGTTTATCCAGACACTGCCGGAAGGATACAACACCGTGTTAAATGAAGAAGCCAGCAATGTATCACAGGGACAAAAGCAGCTTCTGACGATCGCGAGAGCGATTCTTGCAGATAACCGGCTGCTGATCCTTGATGAAGCAACTTCTTCGGTAGACACCAGAACCGAAGAGAGGATTCAGAAAGCAATGGATAACCTGATGAAAGGACGAACCAGTTTTGTGATCGCTCACCGGTTATCGACAATTAAAGATGCAGATGTGATCCTTGTGATGAAAGACGGAGATATAATAGAACAGGGAAATCATGAAGAACTCTTGGCAATGAACGGATTTTATGCTAATCTATATAATAGTCAGTTTGAGAAGGTAGGATAAAATCTATGAGTACAGACTGACCATGAGGTTTTCAGCAGAAAATCACAGGTAAGAAAAAAAGGGGATGTTGCGATGACACAAAGAACATCCCTTTCTTTATGCATTCTTAAGGAGGAAATCAATGAGAAATCTTTTAGTAGCACAGTCCGGAGGACCCACATCAGCAATCAATGCGACGATCGCAGGAGTGATCATGGAAGCGCATGCATCCGATCAGGTTGATACGATCTACGGTGCGGTAAACGGCATCAAAGGTGTTCTGGAAGAACGGTTTGTTAATCTGAGCGAGAAAGTACCCGGTGAGGATGAACTGGAGATTCTTTGTCAGACACCGGCAGCAGCACTGGGTTCTTGCAGGGTAAAACTGAAAAATCCGGCAGAAGACGACAGCCAGTTTCAGGAAGTCATCCGGATTTTCCGCAAACATGAAATTATGTATTTTATTTATGCAGGTGGAAATGATTCCATGGATACAGTAGATAAACTGGCGGCATACTGTAAAGAACACAAAATTGAAGATATTCATGTTATGGGAGCACCGAAGACCATCGATAACGATCTGGTGGGAACGGATCACTGCCCGGGATTTGGTTCTGCAGCAAAATATATAGCAACTACATTTTCAGAACTTGAAAGAGACTGTCATGTATACGATACCAAGGCTGTTACCATCGTGGAAGTAATGGGAAGAAATGCAGGATGGCTGACAGCAGCATCTGCACTGGCAAGAAATAACGGTGCAGCGGGTCCGAGCCTGATTTATCTTTGTGAGCCGGCTTTTTCAGTGGAAAGTTTTCTTGACGATGTGAAGAAAAAACTGGAACAGCAGGACAGCGTACTGGTAGCGATCAGTGAAGGAATCAAGGATAAAAATGGTGTTTATATCTCCGAGCAGGTACAAAGCGGGGCCGTGGATAATTTTGGACACAGTTATATCGCAGGAAGTGCCAGAGTATTGGAAGACATTGTGAGAAGAGAGATTGGCTGCAAAGTAAGATCCATCGAACTGAATCTGATGCAGAGATGCGCCTCCCATATTGCGAGTAAAACAGATATCCAGGAGTCGAAGATGCTAGGTATGACAGCCTGCCGCTGTGCGTTGCAGGGAAAAAGCGGACTGATGGCTTCTGTGGAGAGACTCGGCAGTCATCCATATCAGGTACGCTATACTGCAGTTCCTGTCTGTGAAGTGTCTAACCAGGAGAAAAAAGTCCCGGACGATTATATTAATGAGGCAGGAAATGATGTGACAGAAAAGATGATGGAATATTTAAAACCGTTGATCCATGGTGAGACAGAAATAATCTACGAAAACGGAATTCCGAAACATTTGTACCTTTATTAAGTTTTTCTGAAGGCTTTTGTCAAAAAGTTATTGAAAAAAAAAACAAAAAATAGTAGAATTATAATCGGCTGAAATTTTGTTTTCACTTAAATTTTTTATAAAAATGGAGGGCTGAAGTATGAGCAATACAGCACAAAGCGCAGCAAGCACAAGGATAGCCTCTTTGCTTGATGCAAACAGTTTTGTTGAAATCGGTGGACAGATTACTGCAAGAAGTACAGATTTCAACTTATCTGCAAAAGAAACCCCGTCAGATGGTGTTATCACCGGATATGGTGTGATCGACGGCAGTCTGGTGTATGTATACAGCCAGGATGCTACCGTACTGAACGGAACTGTTGGTGAGATGCATGCAAAGAAAATTGCAAGACTGTATGATTTCGCAATGAAGACAGGTGCACCTGTAATCGGTCTGATCGATTGCGCAGGTATGCGTCTGCAGGAAGCAACCGATGCACTGAACGGTTTCGGTGAGATCTACATGCAGCAGACAAAAGCAAGCGGTGTGATTCCACAGATTACAGGTATCTTCGGAACCTGTGGAGGCGGAATGGCTATGATTCCGGCACTGACAGACTTTACTCTGATGGAAGAGAAAAAAGCAAAATTATTTGTCAATTCTCCAAACGCCATCGAAGGAAATGAAATCTCCAAATGTGACACTTCCACAGCTGCATATCAGGCAAAAGAAGCAGGTCTGGTAGATTTCAAAGGAAGCGAAGAAGATGTTCTGGCACAGATCCGTGCGCTGGTAACTATGCTTCCTGCAAACAACGAAGATGATATGTCTTACGAAGAATGCACAGATGATCTGAACAGAGTATGCAAAGATCTGGCAAACTGTGCAGGAGATACGTCTATCGCACTGTCCCAGATCAGCGATAACAACGTATTCTTTGAAGTAAAAGCAGACTATGCAAAAGATATGGTTTGTGGATTTATCAAGCTGAACGGTTCCACTGTAGGTGCTGTTGCAAACAGAACAGAGATCTATGATGAAGAAGGTAACCTGACAGAGTCCATGGATGCAGTATTATCTGCAAGAGGAGCAAGAAAAGCAGCAGATTTTGTAAAATTCTGTGATGCTTTCAACATTCCTGTTCTGACACTGACAAACGTTACCGGATTCAAAGCAACAAAATGCTCTGAGGCAAACATGGCAAAAGCAGTTGCAGAACTGACTTATACATTCGCAGATGCTACTGTACCGAAAGTAAACGTGATCGTAGGAAAAGCTTACGGAAGCGCTTACCTGGCTATGAACAGCAAATCTATCGGAGCAGATATGGTTTATGCATGGCCAAACGCTGAGATCGGAATGATGGATGCAAAACTGGCAGCAAAGATCATGTATGCAGATTCTGATGCAGCTACGATCAATGAGAAAGCTGCTGAATATGCAACCCTGCAGTCCAGCGTGGAATCCGCAGCAAGAAGAGGATATGTAGATACTATTATCGAAGCTGAGGATACAAGAAAATATGTGATCGGTGCTTTCGAGATGCTTTATACAAAGAGAGAGGATCGTCCAAGCAAAAAACACGGAACAGTATAATGAGGTGAGCATAAATGAAGCAGAGATGGAAAAAAATTGCCAGTCTGATGCTGGTTACAATCTGTGCATTTTCTCTGACTGCCTGCGGTAAAAAAGAAGAAACAGCTGCTTATCAGCAGATTACCGATGATATGGTAACAAACTGTGCAGAGGTATCTAAGAGTGCAGTAGAATCTCTTGCAGGTTTCGATGATGAAACTCTGAATCAGATGACTGCAAACAGAGACACATTTACCAGACTTGCAGTATCAGCATGGATGGACCAGGAAAACGAACTTGGTAAATATGAGGAAATGGGAACCCCGACAACAGATATTGACCGTGAAGAAGGACAGGTAACTGTTGATATTCCGGCAAAATTTGACAAAGGTGATGCAGAAATCAAAGTTGTATTCAATTACAGCAGTGATTATGACCAGATGGTTCCTGCTTATATGACTATTTCCGAAGTTGAAACTACCGGAATGAAATTAAACGGTGCTGCTGTCAATACCATTATGGGTGTCGGCTGTGTATTCGTTGTTTTGATCTTCCTGATTTTCGTTATTTCCTTATTTAAGTATGTTGGAAAGATCGGACAGAAAGAGACAGCACCGAAAGCAGCACCAGCACCTGCACCAGCAGTACCGGCTGCACCTGTTGAGGAAGACCTGACAGATGATCTGGAACTGGTAGCAGTTATTTCCGCAGCAATTGCAGCATCTGAGAACACATCCACAGACAGCTTTGTGGTTCGTTCCATTAAAAAAGTAAACAGAAGTAAATGGCAGAGAGCCTAAGCATAGGAGGAATATCACATGAAAAACTATACTATTACTGTTAATGGCAATGTATACAATGTAACTGTTGAAGAAGGACAGACAAGCGGCGCACCTGCAGCAGCTCCGGTTGCAGCACCAAAAGCAGCACCTGCAGCAGCTCCGAAAGCAGCAGCACCTGCAGCTTCCGCTGGTTCCGTAAAAGTAACAGCCGGAGCAGCCGGTAAAGTATTTAAAGTAGAAGCAAGCGTTGGACAGGCTGTAAAAGCCGGTGATCCAGTGATCATCCTGGAAGCAATGAAGATGGAAATCCCGGTTGTTGCTCCGCAGGACGGAACCGTTGCAAGCATTGACGTTGCTGTTGGTGATGCAGTTGAAGCTGGTGCTACTCTGGCATCCTTAAACTAAGACTGAATTTGCAGACAATGTAAATTCCCAAACAGCGACGACTTGCTGAATTCAACAACGGGAGGTTAAAAACATGAGTATAATGAATACATTGTCAAACTTATGGGAACAGACTGCGTTCATGAACCTGGATTGGGGCAACTATGTTATGATCCTGGTTGCGCTGGTATTCCTGTATCTGGCAATCAAACACGGATTTGAGCCACTGCTGCTGGTGCCGATCGCATTCGGTATGCTGCTGGTTAACATCTATCCGGATATTATGGCAGATCCTTACGTAGATGCTATGGGTATCGAACATGCCGGTGGTCTTCTGCATTACTTCTTCATCCTGGATGAGTGGAGTATCCTGCCGTCCCTGATCTTCATGGGCGTTGGTGCGATGACAGACTTTGGTCCGCTGATCGCCAACCCGAAGAGTTTTATTCTTGGTGCTGCAGCACAGCTGGGTATCTACAGTGCGTACTTCCTGGCTATCTTCCTGGGATTCAACGGAAAAGCAGCAGCAGCAATCTCTATCATTGGTGGAGCCGATGGTCCGACCTCTATCTTCCTGGCAGGTAAACTGGGCCAGACAGAACTGATGGGACCGATCGCCGTGGCAGCATATTCTTATATGTCCCTGGTTCCGATCATTCAGCCGCCAATCATGAAACTTCTGACAACTGAAAAAGAAAGAAAGATCAAGATGGAACAGCTTCGTCCGGTATCCAAACTGGAGAAGATCTTATTCCCGATCGTTATCACAATCGTAGTTTGTATGATCCTTCCTACAACTGCTCCTCTGGTAGGTATGCTGATGCTTGGTAACCTGTTCAAAGAGAGTGGTGTTGTAAAACAGCTGACAGAGACAGCTTCCAACGCACTGATGTACATCGTAGTTATCCTGCTGGGTACTTCCGTAGGTGCATCTACAAGCGCAGAAGCATTCCTGAACGTAGATACTCTGAAGATCGTTCTTCTGGGTCTGGTTGCATTCTGTGTTGGTACAGCCGGTGGTGTTCTCTTTGGTAAGATCATGTGCAAATTGTCCGGTGGAAAGATCAATCCTCTGATCGGATCTGCCGGTGTATCTGCCGTTCCTATGGCAGCCCGTGTATCCCAGAAAGTCGGTGCGGAAGCAGATCCGACCAATTTCCTTCTGATGCATGCTATGGGACCTAACGTAGCAGGTGTTATCGGTACCGCAGTAGCGGCCGGAACTTTCATGGCTGTATTCGGAGTATAATACGGTAATACAAAAGCCACAGATCCCGATGCGGGCTGCCATGTCCGCAGTCGGGTATAATAGAAAGAAAGGATAAGACTATGACAGATATTGCTAAAAAACCAATTAAAATTACTGAAACAATTCTGCGTGATGCACATCAGTCTCTGATTGCAACAAGAATGACAACAGAGCAGATGCTGCCGATCGTAGATACTATGGATAAAGTAGGTTATCATTCTGTAGAGTGCTGGGGTGGTGCAACATTTGATGCTTCCCTGCGTTTCCTGAAGGAAGATCCATGGGAAAGACTTCGTAAATTCCGTGACGGATTCAAAAACACAAAACTGCAGATGCTGTTCCGTGGACAGAACATCCTGGGATATCGTCCATATGCAGATGATGTAGTAGAATATTTTGTACAGAAATCTATCGCAAACGGTATTGATATCATCCGTATCTTTGACTGTCTGAATGATATGAGAAACCTGCAGACAGCAGTAAAAGCAGCAAACAAAGAAAAAGGTCATGCACAGGTTGCACTGTCTTACACACTGGGTGATGCTTATACTCTGGAATACTGGACAAACATTGCAAAAGAGATCGAAGAGATGGGTGCGGATTCTATCTGTATCAAAGATATGGCTGGTCTGCTGCTTCCTTATAAAGCAACAGAACTGGTAAAAGCTTTGAAAGAGACTGTTAAGATCCCGATTCAGTTGCATACACATTATACTTCCGGTGTGGCTTCCATGACTTATATGAAAGCTGTTGAGGCTGGTGTTGATGTGATCGATACTGCAATCTCTCCATTTGCGCTGGGTACTTCTCAGCCGGCTACAGAGGTTATGGTAGAAACCTTCAAGGGTACTCCATATGATTCAGGTCTGGATCAGAAACTTCTGGCTGAAATCGCTGACTACTTCCGTCCGATCCGTGACGAGGCTCTGGACAGCGGTCTGCTGAATCCGAAGAACCTGGGTGTTAATATCAAAACTCTGCTGTATCAGGTACCGGGTGGTATGCTGTCTAACCTGACATCTCAGCTGAAAGAACAGAATGCAGAAGATAAGTTCTACGATGTTCTGGAAGAAGTTCCGAGAGTAAGAAAAGATCTGGGTGAGCCGCCTCTGGTTACTCCGTCTTCTCAGATCGTTGGTACACAGGCTGTATTTAACGTACTGATGGGCGAAAGATATAAAATGGTTACAAAAGAAACAAAAGCTGTTCTCTCCGGTGAATATGGTAAAACTGTTAAACCGTTCAACGAAGAGGTTCAGAAGAAATGTATCGGTGACAAAGAGCCGATCACCTGCCGTCCTGCAGATCTGATTCCGGACGAACTGGATACTCTGCGTGGCGAGATGGCTCAGTGGTCTGAGCAGGACGAGGACGTTCTGTCTTACGCTCTGTTCCCACAGGTTGCTACTGACTTCTTTAAATATAGAGAGGCTCAGCAGACTAAGGTTGATGCTACTGTAGCGGATAGTAAGAATGGGGCTTATCCGGTTTAAGATTGGGTAAAGCATTCTGTAATTGAATGAAATGAAAAGGGTTCCACAAGATTGATGAAAAGGGTCTTGTGGGGCCTTTTTTAATGGATATAAATGTCAATTCAGTGGTGTAGAGTGAGTAAAAGTTTGAGAGGGGATTTTTCAAAGGGGACGCCAGTACTTCCGGCTCCAGGGCGGGCAAACGTGGGCAGGGGAACTTTAAACTAGCCGCTAACTCCGACTAAGACTCTCGCGAGAGCGCTCGAGCCTAAGTCTACGTAAGCGTCGGATTTTAAAGCTTCCCCTAACCGCCCACAAAGTGTTTGCTCGCCCTGGAGCCGGAAGTACTGGCTGTGAGTTGGAAGAACGAGAATGTGGTTCCAGCGTATGTTTGAAAAATTATTATTCCAGGAATCTGTCCGCCTTACATTGCGGTATATTTTATATTTGTTCAGTTGATTTTGTTCAGTTGACATAGCAGATTACGATGCCTTTATTCAGGAAAAACGCTCACAAACTGTGACGTGCATCTTGCAGAAAACCTTTTCTAAAGGTTTTTAGATTGTGATTTGAAAAGAACTTTGAAAGATACATGCAACAATTTTTTCCTTCCGTCTTGAAAAAACAGTCCACGACAGAAGGGTTCCCCTTACAGCAACACTTTGTGGGCGCTTAGGGCAAGCTTTGAGATCCAGCACCTACGTAGACTTAGGCTCGAGCGCTCTCGCGAGAGTCTTAGTCGAAGTTGGTGATTAGCTCAAAGTTGCCCTGCCCACGTTGCTGTAAGGGGAACCCTTCTGCCGGGGACGTCCCTTTTTACAAAAACGTTTAAACACTCTGATAAGGAAATTTTTATCTTAGTGAAGTTTTACGAGAATGGTTTGCGAAATCGGAGGAAGAATGGTAAGATAGTGATGTTGAAATTTTTTGTTGGATGAGATGATAAAAAAGATATACGCAGAAGGCGACCTGCCAGAGGGCGGCCCGGAGGCGGGATGAGGTGTTTGGATGAATATAATTAATATTGAGCATATCAGCAAGATTTTTGGCGAAAAAGTGATCTTTGAAGATGCTTCGTTTGGTATTCAGCAGGGAGATAAGATCGGTATTGTGGGGATTAATGGAACCGGCAAGTCTACGTTGTTGAGGATGATCGCGGGGGAAGAGGAACCGGATCAGGGACAGATTATTCGACAGAATGGGTTAAAGATTGCGTATTTGCCACAGAATCCGTTTTTTCCCGAAGGGGCTACGGTGGCTTCCTATGCGTTGAGTGGAAATGGAGATAAGGACTGGCTGGTGCAGAGTAATATGACGAAGCTTGGAATCGAAGTGTCGGAGCAGGAGGTGGAGAATCTCTCGGGAGGACAGCGGAGAAAGCTTGCGCTGGCGAAGGTGCTGGCGGGGGATTTTGATGTGTTACTGTTGGACGAGCCTACGAACCACCTGGATGAAGGGATGATCAACTGGCTGGAAGAATATCTGAAAGGATATAAAGGAGTGCTGGTGATGGTTACGCATGACCGGTATTTTCTGGATAAAGTGTCTAATCGGATTCTGGAGATCAGCAGAGGAAATATGTATGGGTATGATTCCAATTACTCTCGGTTCCTGGAGTTAAAGGCGGAGAGAGAAGAGATGGAACTTGCCAGTGAGCGGAAGCGTCAGAGCATCCTTCGGATGGAACTGGAATGGGCGAAACGCGGATGCCGTGCCAGAAGCACGAAACAGAGAGCAAGACTGGATCGACTGGAAGCCTTAAAACAGGGAAAAGCACCAATCAGTGATGCGGTTGTGGAGATGGATTCTGTAGAAACCCGGATGGGTAAGAAGACAATTGAGCTGTATAATGTGACCAAACGATATGGTGATCAGTTGCTTTTGAAGGATTTTACCTATACTGTTCTTCGAAATCAGCGTCTCGGAATCGTCGGTCCGAATGGTTGTGGAAAATCTACCCTGTTAAAGATTATGGCAGGACTTGAACAGCCGGATGAAGGTCATGTGGAAGTAGGAGAGACGATCAAGATCGGATACCTGGCACAGGAAGAGCTGCCAATCAAAGACAGTAATCAACGAGTGATCGATTATGTGAAAGAGATAGGAGAGTATGTGCAGACAAGAGACGGCAGAATCAGTGCGTCGCAGATGCTGGAGCGGTTCCTGTTCACGCCTGATATGCAGTACACTCCGATTTCCAAACTCTCCGGTGGAGAAAAGCGGCGGCTGTATCTGCTGTCCGTGCTGGTCAGCGGGGCAAATGTACTGATTCTTGATGAGCCGTCGAATGATGTGGATATCCCGACGGTTACGATTCTGGAGGATTATCTGAATGCATTTTCCGGTATTGTAATCACGGTTTCTCATGACAGGTATTTTCTGGATAATGTAGTGGATCGCATCTTTGAATTTGACGGAAACGGAACATTGCGTCAGTACGAGGGCGGTTATACGGACTATCGGGAAGCGAAAGAGCGAAGATTCGGAGAGACGGGAGCGATATCCAGTGTGCCGGGTGGAGAAAAAGAGAAGAAAGAAAGATCTACCGGAAAGGACTGGAAGCAGAACCGACCGACCAAATTGAAGTTTACTTATAAAGAACAGAGAGAGTATGAGACCATAGACGATGATATCGCAGTGTTAGAGGAGAAAATCGAAAAGCTGAACGACGATATGGTAAAAAATGCGACGAATTCCGGAAAGCTGGCAGAAATTATGCGGGAAAAAGAAGCTGCGGAAGCACAGCTGGAAGAAAAAATGGATCGCTGGGTGTATCTTAACGATCTGGCGGAACAGATTGAAGCGCAGAAAAGTGGAAACTAATTTTCGGTTGCCGTAGCCCGCTACGCCGCCCTCATTCGGATAAAATCTCCCACAAATTGGGACTCGCAGCTCACGAAAAGCCTTTTTCAGACACGCTCTAGCGTAAATTAAAATAAGATCGCGCATCAGAAAAGATGGGCGATCTTATTTGTAAATAATACAAAAGGTTTTCTTGATAAAAACCACACCAGGAAGAAGCAGAATGTCAGCAGATACAGACATTCCAGATTGCTCTCAACCGAAGTCAGAATAGAAGAACCGTATTTGAGGCAACTGTAGACGAAACCGTGAAAGATATAGATTGCCATGGTACGCTCTCCCAGATAAGAGTAGGATTTCTTTTCGGTCGGAAGTACCAGCATGAACAGGTAGATCAGAAGAAAAGAGATCAGATAACAGCCGATGCGGACAAGTACGCCTTCGACGGAACTCATATCCATATCTGCGTAAGAGTATCGTCCATAGAAAATCTTCTGATCCAGACGGTGATGGTACTTGTCAGTAAATAAAAAGACGGCAAAACTTCCCAGGATGGTCAGCGCACACAGATACCCCTTCCGGTTCCGAAAACGTGCGAGGGAAGAAGAATCAAATTTTTTCCCGGCAAGAAAGAACGGGAAGAAAAACAGAATACGCGGAATGGAAAGAAAATTTCCAAAATCAGTGAATCCAATAAGAAGTCCGGCAATGACTGACAAAACCATGCAGCCTGGAATTTTCTCAATCAGAGGAGACAACAGTCTCCAGGCGAACAGTGCCATCAGATACCAGAGGGAAAATTTCGGCCTTGTAAAATAAAAGCCGGTCTCTTTGTCCAATATAAAGGTGTATAAAAGATAATAAAGAATCTCGTATACAAAATAGGGAATGACCAGTCCACAAAGCATTTTTTTTAAGGATGGGATCCGTTTGGAAAAATATCCGGAAATAAAGATAAAAGCGGGCATGTGGAACGCCACGATTCCCCATTTTAATTCGTAGAGGAACGGATTCTGATCATTGCTCGGTTCAATAAAGTGACCGATGACTACCAGAAGAATCAATAATACTTTATAATTGTCAAACAGATATTCACGCTGATGACCTGATACGGCAGTTGCCTTTACAGTAGTGTCCATGAGGAATCCTTTCTATATAAAAGTGAAATGATTACAAATCAGTAACCATACGTATTCTAAGAGTCATGGAGAAAAAATGCAAGAAACAATATGGAGAAAATCGATGGAGAAAAGTAAAATCTGTTGTAAAAAATGACAGTATTTTTTTATGAAATTGACAGAAAGAAAAAGATATCACAAAATAGAAAAAGACAGTAGCAGAAAGGAGCAGAAAAATGGAACAACAGAAGAAGAAAAAGCGGGCTGTTGCCTTTGGAATGGTAGCAGTTGTATTGATTTTCTGGAATCTGATGCAAAATACAGCGGATCAGCAAAAATTAAAAGTGGCATGTATAGGGGATGAATTAACTTTTGGAACTGCTGTGGAAGAGCGGGAAGATAACTGTTACCCGGTACAGTTACAGAAATACATGGAACAGGCAGAAAAAAAATATCGGATCGGTAATTTCGGTGTGGAAGGCGCTGCGGTTCAGAAAAAGAGTAAAAAGCCGTATACAAAGGAAGAACGCTATGAGAGCAGTACGGAATATAAAGCCGGTCTTGTTGTTATGATGCTTGGAACAAACGATACTACAGAGGAAAACTGGACGGATATCGATACGTTTCAGAAAGATTATCAATCTCTGATCAAAGGCTATCAGGATTTAAAGAGCAGTCCGGAAATCTGGCTGGTCACGCCGCCGATGATACAGTCTGATGGAAGCACAGAGATGGAAGAGAGGGCAAAAAGAGTAGAAGAAATTAAAAATGCGATCGAAACCATTGGTGAAAAGAATAAGCTGACGGTTCTGGATCTTTACAGCTACAGTCAGAAACATCCGGAATGGTATCAGGAAGACGGTGTTCGTCTGAACAAAGACGGAGCACTGGCAGTAGCGGATATGGTAGGCGACTGTATCATAAATAAGACGAAGTAGAACAGGACGGAAACACGAAAATTTGCACACATTCATATGATAAAGAGAAACAAAACTCAGAAGTAAGGAGAAGAGAATGGATTCTTATCGTATGAATTGCCGGAATGTTTCCGGTAATTGCAGAAACCGGACCTGTGGCAATATGACAGGAAACAGAGAATCGATGATTCCGATGGATTCTACCAGTAAAACCTGCACAAATATATGTGATTGTATGCAGGAAACATCCGTACAGGAACATTTGCAGAAGCTTCCGCTGGCAATGGCATATGTGCCAATGCAGAAATTCGGAAAGGTATATGAACCTGCCCGTGGATTTCAGCTCGGAACAATTTTCCCGGAACTTTGTAAACCATTTTGTGGAAAAGGAGGCGGATGCAGGCGATGATGGGACGAAATAACTGTACCTGCCAGGGAGAACGAAGTAAAGCACAGCTGATGGAAACCATCGGGCAGTCGGCATTTGCAGCTTATGATACTCTGCTTTATATGGACACTCACCCACAGGATCAGGAGGCCATGGCATACTATCATAAACAGGCAGGGATACGCCGGGAAGCGATGGAAGAATATGCCAGACGTTTCGGACCGTTGACAATGGATCTGATCGATGAGACCGACTGTCATTCATGGGAATGGATGATGCAGCCATGGCCATGGGAAAGATCCGGGAAAGGCAGGTGTTAGTGTATGTGGATATATGAAAAACGATTGCAATATCCGGTAAATATCACGAAAACGGATGCACGGATCGCGAAGATTATTGCATCACAATACGGTGGCCCGGACTGCAATACCCTACAAATCGCCGGAAACCCTTATAAAATGGGGCTTCCCGGCGTTTTTTATGAAATGAAAAAATTGAAATAAAGACGGTTTTTCTGCTTGTCGTAGGTAATACTGTCCACGATCGTGCGAAGCAGGACACCTTTGCGTTCATAGGTCTCGTTTGGGTCTTTCAATACTTCACTGACAGATCGGATCTCATTTAGCAAAGCTTCCTTTTTGCCGGAATCAGAATCTTCCGGCTGATCGGCAGCAGTAAAAGACCGGATCTGTTCTTCTAGATCTTCTCTGGTCTCCTGCAGGCGCTGTCGGTTGGCTTTGTATTCTTCCAAGGTATCAATCCCATTTTCATAGGCCAGTTTTACCCTGGTTTCTTTTACTGCAATCTGATCCAGTTCCTGTAGCAGCAGTTCCAGCTCATCGGATTCCTTCTGATCTGGAGTATTTCGGATTGTGTAGGTGAAGTCTGCCCCGGACAGGATCTGATCGAAGTAGCTATAAACAGCAGCTTCTGCTCTGGAAAGAGAGAGGCCCTGCGAAACTTTGTGAAAACCTTTGACGTATTTCCAACACTGAAAGTAACGATACCCATTAGCCCCGCTCAGAGAAAGCGTAGCGCCGCATACAGAGCATCTGAGCAGACCGGACAGCCAGTGCTTGCAAGATGAGACACTGCGTGCCTTGCCGGGACGTTTCCGGGCGTCCATGAGGGCGATCCGCTTCTCATACCGTTCTTTTGATAATCTGGTTTCGTGACTGCCCTCAAACGAAATACCGTTCCAGACGACAGTGCCGGCATAAAAGGGATTACGCAGAATGATGGTTATATTTCTCTGCTCGATCAGGTTGCCACGTTTCGTCCGGAAGCCAAGGTCGTTGCATTTTCTTGCGATAGCGGTAGGTTCCATGTCATACAGATCGTACTGATCCATGATGTACTGGACGATCTTGTATTCCTCTTCATTGATCACAAATGGCTTTCCACCGCCAACGGCATCGTAGCCGAGACAGGGTGTAGTCTGGTAGCCGTGTTTCAGTGCTTTTTCTTTCATCCCACGGATCACTTCCCCGGACAGCCGGATCGAGTAGTATTCATCCATCCACTCAATGATTCGCTCAATCAGAGTACCAAAAGGACCGTCGATCAGCGGCTCAGAGATGCTGATCACATCCACATTACTCTTTTTCAACAGAGATTTGTAGACAATAGATTCCTCCTGATTCCTGGCGAACCGGGAGTATTTCCAGACAAGGATCACATCCAGCGGGTGAGATTCCTGCTTTGCGATCCCGATCATCTCCTGGAACTTCGGCCGCTTATCTGCGTACCGGCCGGAGACGGATTCCTCGAAGATAAAATCATTACTGATGATGATTCCGTTCTTCTTGGCATAATCCAGTAAGAGCCGCTGTTGCGCATCCGGAGACAGCTCCGTCTGGTCGGCAGTGCTGACACGGATATAGAGGGCGCCATTTCTTAACTTTGCCATATAAATATCACCTTCCTATTTTATGTAAAAATGAGTACAAAAATAACAGCCAGCGAGAGAACAGGCGTTCCACTTGCATAGCTGCTCCGAAGATGATACAATATTTTTGCGAAATTTGTGATGCATCTTCGGATGTGTTACTTGCCGGTTCCTGTTGGCGCAGGAGCCGGTTTTTTATTATAATTTTTTCATAATAACCAGGTTCGGTATAAAATACACCACATAGTTATCAACATTCGTACATACACCATATTTGTTCTGGTAGAAGATTAAACATTCTTCCAGCACTTCCTCAGTCACTTCTAGATACTCTGCAATCTCAAATCGATTCCGGCAGCCATGCTCATAGGCTCTGATCAGACCGAGCAACCCGATCTGCTTGTTATACGCCCATGCTCTGGCGCGAAGTTCCTGCTTTCGATTGGAAGTATCGCTCTGATCCAGAATGTTCCCGTAGGTTGTGTAGTGGTGTCCCAGTTCTTCGGCGAGTACACAAGCTTTCTCTACAGAGGTGGTTAATCCCTTATGGATGGCAATCCGATTTTTATAAATACGTCCGCCGTATCCAGGAATGTCCTTTTCCCTTACAATCAGATTTTCCCGATCTGATTCTATCAGAAGTTCTTCATAGTTCATATCATCACGTCCATTCGTCTGGATCTTCCATAATATTATCAGCGTGTTGCTTTTGTTCAGGTGTTGCTCCGGAGTCGTGTGCAGCGTTAAGAATTAATTCATCTTCCATCTGTTGGGTACTCAAAAGATTCTTTGCATACAAAAGAACTCTGTCTTGATTGGTGGAAGATAATTTTTGATATATGGTATGAAGCTCTTTTTGGTTCCCCTGAAGCTTTAGAACATCATTTTGGGATTCGTCACAGCCTTCTGCAAGGGATTCTTTTTTAGAAAAATGAGAGATGTTTTCCTCCCATCCCATTAAGTAAGCGGGGCTGGTTTCGAGCGCATCAGCAATTTTTGCAATTTTGTCTCTCCTCATATTTGCGATTATTCCGGTTTCCCATTTCCTTACGGTACTTTTCCCAACGCCTACTTTGTTGCCTAATTCTTCCAGCGTCATCCCCTTTTCTTCTCTTAAGGATTTAATTCGTTGACCTACATCCATTGCAATTTCACACTCCTTTCTAATTGATGTCAGTATAACACGAAAGTGTCTTTTACGCAACATAAAACTCATACAAAAGTAAAAAGTGTCTTAAAGTACAAACAAACTATTGACATCCGAGAAACGACATGTTATCGTATAAGTGTCTTAAAAGACACGTAAAGGAGGATAAACGATGGACAGATTTAAATTGGAATATGAGATGAAAAATCGAGGAGTCACAGTGGAAAAGATGTGTGCGGACATAGGAATGAGCCGGTCGGCGTTCTATAGAAAGTGCCGCGGAATATCAGAATTTACAATCACAGAGATTCAAAAAATTGTAGATTATCTTGGACTAGAAACTCCAATGGGCATTTTTTTTGCTGAGAAAGTGTCTTAAAAGACACAAGTGAAAGGAGGGAAACAAAGATGAGTATTAATGACGTAAGCCTAATTTTAGCTATACTCTCTATTATTCTTGGCATTGCAACAATAATAGAGAGATGGAGAAGAGGAGGATGACTATATTTCAACACTGGGATTATCGAACGAAATCGGATATGTGCGTTTCCCTTTGTTTGAAAAAAGAGTGATAGAGGTAGTAGATTCGTGAAGTTGCTTATCATTGAGCTTTTCATCGGTTGAGACAAAGAAAAAACCACCAACTACACCATAACCATTTATTTCGAAGGGAATATCAACTGTATGTATCTTGATTTCATCCAACTTAGTATCACCAGACTTGCAATCGGCAAGATAGACAAATTGTGGAACCCAGTAAAATTCGTACGTTTTTGAATTTATATTAAGAAATATACGTGAAATAGAAATGGGTTTCTCAACTAGATTTTCAAAAGCGAGAGAAATAGTCAGTTCGTTTTCGCGACCACGTATTTCTGAAATAGAGTGATTCTTATATACAACATGCAACTTCATTCGATTTTGCGATCGTTCATGTACAAAATTATACACAGACAATACAAAACCCAAAATTGCGATAACAAATGTGATGTTATCTGGTGATAGTAAATCTTGAAAATCTTTCATAACGTTCTCCTTTCTTTCATACTCGGGCACTGTAATACCCTGTAAACGAAAGTATAGGAGAGATGGATGGAAAAATCAAGCATAAGCAGGAAGGAGATGGAAGCAACGAAACTTAAAAAAGCAGCAGGATGGGTGCTGATCTACTTGCCATTGGCACTAAGGATTGTCTGTACACATTTACCGTATGCGGTAAATGTGGTAATTTTGAAGACATTGCTGGTTATTGGAACTATGAGCATTAGTTTTGCGGGAGTATGTCTGATCCAAAACAAGATGCCAATAATAATTAAAAAAGATGAGCAGGAGGCGAGAAAAAGATGAAAATTGAAGAATTAAAATCAGTATACCTTGATGTAGAAAAAGGGGTATTAGAAGTGAACGGTCAGGAACTTAAAAATGTGACCGAATTCTCCATGACATTCAAGGATGGAGAATTCGGTCTGAGTGTCACACATGATGATAAGTTTACTTCAAAAACAGATGGATCCAGACTCTTTCTGGAACTTCTACCCGATAAAGTACTTGGTGAGAGCGTTCCCACACACAGTAAAGAGCTATAGGCGAGGAGGAAGTGGTGAGAAAGCTAAAGAGTACACTATATGATATCAAAGAAACAATTCTGGATCACATATATGATGTGATTACGGATTCGAAACTTTCAGAGATCGCATATGGCATAGTGTCCATGGTAAGCTCGTTCGTCGGTTGTGGAATTGGAGTTTGGTTATTCTGGCTGATACTACGCATGCTCCACAGGTAACCGATAGAAGCAACGACTAAAGAAGCGATTACGGAAATTACAATTGGAATTAAGACGGATTTCAATAAAAAATCTTTTATACGGTCAGAACGGACTTCACTGTAAAAACTACCTTCATAGGTCAACTGAAAATTGAACCGAATACGCATCTGAATGTGAAGATTTTTTATGTAGCCATTCTGTTCTAGACGCTGTGCACAGCGTTGCAGGGATATCAGGGGAACATCGATATATTTAAGCAGATCATCACTGCTGATAACAGAACATTCCAAATAGTATTTGATGCAGCAATTGAGAAAACGTTTTTCTAATTTAGTCAAAAGTAACAACTCCTTTCACTATGTTGAATACGGCAATACCCTGTAAACGAAAGTATAGGAGTGGAAAGTGGAAAAATCAAGAGTGTATTTGCAACAGATGAGTAGGAGGTGAGAAAGAGATGTGGATTTCAAAAAAAGAATTTTTAAAAATACGAGAAGAAATAAATGAACTTAAAAAAGCGCATCAATTTCTTCTCGAAAGAACTGAGGCAGTAATTAAAGCTGATAAGGAATTACTCAGTATTGTAAAAGAATTGAAAGATGCAATGGAAGAATCAGTCAATTCCTAAAATACAGATTTCACAGAAAAGCTGTCCAAACGCAGATAAAGAAAAGGAAGATTTCTCTATCTCTATATGATCGGGATCTTCTTCTGTACCTTTTAATTCATCAAACATTTTTTGAAATTCAGAATAAAGCGAAGTATTTTTGACGAAATCGAAATAAATATCCAACGGGCAATAGTTTGAGTTAAAAGTTATCATGCCAAGCCGATCTAAATTGTTTACCGAGATACAGATTTCATCTTCTGACAACGAAGAACAATGGATATCATAAACCATATCCGTAGAATATTTTACTTCAGTAGCTGAATTAACGTGATGTAATCCTCTTGGCTTTAAAACGATTGCAAGCGAAGCAGCTCCGAGGATAGAACTGGAGTTGAAAATTTCTTTTAAGACCAATGCATCGTTTGGACTGAATTGTTTGAGTATTTCAACAAAAGCAGGGTGCACCTTTTGCTTGTAATCTGAGTGCATAGATTTAGACAAAAGATTTGAAAACAAATTATACAATTCTTTGTTACTCATGCAATAAGAGATAGCCTGTAAAGCTGGAACAGCGACATAAGCATCAGGTGAAACGATTTTGTTTACATCAACATTTTCGAGTTTTTGAGCTAAAAGTTTTTCGACTTCTTTCACACTATATTCGCGCTGAGCAATCCATTTTTGAAGCGGCGCAAGAGCAGCATTAATTGCTCTGGGAATCAAAGAAAGTGTTTTTCCAGCTTCTTTTGTAGCCGGCTTTAAAGCATCATCGTATATTTCAGGGACGGTTTCGGTTGCACTTTTAAGATCATTTAGTAATTCAGACATAAATTTCCTCCTTTAGTATTCAGACATGGCGGTGCCTGTGATTCACAGTATAGGAGAGAAGGTTGAAAAAAGCAAGTATCTGTAGCAACTAATCAATACCATACATATCATACCACAGGGAGGTGGTACCCATGAAAGGGCAACCGATCATCGGTGAAACCCGGTTCATCATCAACGGTCAGCTGTATTCTCCGGAACAGATCGGAGAGCAGAGGGCTATGGAACTGATCAGACAGAAGGTTGATCAGGCGATGGATGCGGCTGGTTATGAGAAAACATATAAGGAAAAGACCGCCTGAGGGCGGGGAAAGGAGGACAAGCTTGTGGAAGATAAAGAATTTGAAGAATTTTACAGCCTGTGTGACAGAGAAGTAAGACGTCAGAGGCTTCTGGGAACGGATGATATCTCGATGGCATATCTGCTGACTGGTATGGCAGCCACTCATCCGGATAGAGATTTCTCTCCGGAACAGGAACAAAGGATGTGGGGTCTCGTAATACAGAGGCCGGAAAGGGAAGAACAAACGAATGTTTCGGCAGTGTTTACACCAGCAGAATTTAAAGAGAATCTGCAGGCGGCTAGGGATGCACTGAAAGATGTCGGCAGCTATTTGAATGATGAAGAGAGAACAAGAGCGAGGTGTATGCACATCATCGGCTGGGTAACATCGCCAACCAGCAGTAAATTATATACACCAAGCCAGTTAAGGGAAATGTTTGATCTGATTTATGAGGATTAAAAAAAGTGCTCAACAGAGCGGCAACTCTGTCGGGCACAAAGCAAAATAACCAATTACAGTATACACAAAATTCGGAGGAAAAGCAAATGATTAAAACAGATGGAGGAATTACGCAGATAAAAGGAACGAAATCGAAAGTACTCGCTGAGCTTGCAGTAACAATCGAAGCTGTTTTTAAAGCAACTGCAGAAGAAGTAGGAGAAGAACGTGCGAAAGAGCTCGTAAAAACTGTATATGAAAGAGCATTTATGTCCGAGGAAGAGCTGGAAGAAGAGGTAGAGAAAGCAAGGAAGAACATCCTTGCCATGCTGAAAGGTATCGGCTTATGAGCACAGGAGACCTGATCGGAATGATTGCATCCGTATTTGGATTATTTACCTGCAAAGCGGCCTTACCGGCACTGATCTGGCTGATATTGGTATTTGCTTTCTCCATTCGGTTCGAGAAAGCACTGGATCGGATGGAATGCGGGAAGGATGAATACAAGTGTCTGGAGGATGATGAATAATGGGAAGACCGAGAGCAACGAAGCCAACCAGAAAGCAGAAGATCTTATTGAAAGCATCCGGACTGGTTCCGGAAAACTGGCTGGTTTTAAAAGAGGATGCTACTGAGCTGGTAGCAGTGAGCCGAGGATCCGGGAGAACCAGGAGGGTCAAGAAGTGAAACCACGGTATACGATCAAGAATCCGGGACGGGGAACCGGCTACCGGATGCCGCTGATCAATGATGATTTAAGGATCCAGAGAACCCCGTATGGAGATTCTGCTTATGGGGAACTTCCGGATCTGATCGGAAAAATGGAAGAAATGATGCAACTTGAAAACTGGAAAACAATGCTTGACACGGTACCGGTGCAAGAATGGCCGGCCTATATAGAAAAAAGCCGATCAGCGCACAACTGATCGGCTTTTCTACCCCAAAAGGTAGTCATATATCACAGATATTATTCTACTCCATGGGGCACAAAATGTCAAGAAAAACAGGGATGCTACGGCATCCCTCCAGACTTGATAAGCTTATTATATTATCGACCAGGAGAAGCAGAAAATGTACATGGAGAGCATCTGCCGGGCTGGTAAGACCAAGATTGTATGGAAGTACCATTGCTACCATGCAGGAAAGCCCGGTGAGAAGAGAAAGAAGAAAGCGAATAAAACCAAAGAGTCACAGCAGAAGGTCAATGACCGCCAGACAGAGCGGAGATTGACCGGGATCCTGAACGAGAACTTCGATGAAAGCTCCTGGTATGTGACTTGGTCCTACCGGGAAGATCTGAGGCCGAAGGACATCGAAGAGTTAAAGCTGCAGATCAGCCAGCTGCTCCGGGATCTCAGGAAACTCTACAAGAAAGAGGGACTGGTTCTCAGGTATGTGTGGACTGCAGAAGTGGGAAAACGTGGAGCTGTCCATATCCACATGGTACTTTCCGAGATTGATGCCAGAAAGCTGAGGGGGATATGGAAATACGGTTATGTGACCATGAAACCAATGGATCCATCCGGGCAATACAGCAGACTGGCAAGCTATTTCCTCAAATACTTCCAGAAAACCCGTGAGACAGACCGGCAGATCCAGAAACACGCCTACAACCCGAGCCGGAACCTGTCCAGGCCGGAGGCACGTAAAGAGAAGATCTCAGCAGGTACCTTCCGGAAAAAGATCCGGAAACCCAAAGGCTGGTACATAGACAAACAGGTAGCACCGGACAACGGAGGCATCCAGTACGGGATCACAGAGGATGGCTATGAGTTCATGTACTACATACTGGTAAAGGAGGACCCATGAAACACGTAGATATTTATCTGGAGAACGCCGGGAAGAATACTCAGTAGGAGGCTATTCTGAACATTTGCGGGAAGAATATGCAGAACTTGGAAGAAGCCAGCTGGAAGAGATGCTGAAGCTTCCGGACAGTGACCGGCAGATGATCCAGCCGGAGACAGCAAGAGAAGACATCAGAGGCTTGAAGAGGTTTAATAAAACCGAACCGGCAGCAGGTGAGGCGGATGATCTGGAAGCACTGATAGAGAGGTTTTACCGGGAAAACCCAGAGATCTACAACGAACTGACCGGGAAGACATTTGAAGAGTCCAACATAGGCCAGTTTACGGAAATCGTAAATCCGGCCGGAAACAGATCCTACAAGAAAGGGCTGTTCTTCCTGATGATGTATGAGAACCGTGTGACTTTCAAAAAATTCGGAGGAACACCGGAAAACAAGACGTGGTGGGAATTCTACCAGCTATCAGAGCCTGTTTTGAAGCGGATAGCAGAAAAAATGGAAGAACCAGAAGAGAAACAGGAAGAGATCCAAGAGGAAATGCAGGAAGAACCCGCAGAAGTGAAAGAACCAGAAGAAGAATTGGAAGAGCAGGATCCAGAGCCAGAGGAAAGCGCTCCTCAGGAAGAAAAAAGTGAAGATATTACAGAAATGATGAATCCGCCGAAAGAGGAAATTGCGCCGGCGCAAAAATCGAATGAAACCAAGGAAAATCAAGGGGTTCCAGAGAAGGAAGAAGAGCAGAAACAGGTACCCGGGCAGACAGAATTAACCAGGGATTTCCCGGAATATTGTCCAACACAGACCAGAAAAGCCTACATAGACAATCTGACAACAGCAGACGCAGCAGTATATATCAGCCACGGACTGAACGTTGTGATCCTTGCCTATCCGGAAAAGGTACAAAAATGGTTGGAACAGAAAGTGGATTCGAAAGGAGAAGCAATTGAAAAATAGAGATAGTATCATCCAACCAAAAGACGGCAGATGTTTCCTGTGTGGCATGCTGGATCATGAAGAGTATAAATACTGGTCTTACATAGAGAAACACCATGTATTCTTTGGGTCGAACCGAAAACACAGTGAAGAGGATGGCCTTACCGTATATCTGTGCGTAGCACACCACAGAACCGGAAAGGCAGCAGTCCACCAAAACCGGGAGTCTGATCTGATCCTGAAGCGCTACGCCCAGGAGATCTACGAAAGAGACCACACCAGAGAAGAATTCAGAACCCGGTATGGAAAGAGTTACCTATAGTGGCTTGGCACACTTAAGGATATATCACAAATACACAGAGGGTGCCTGGCTCATGAGGCACCCGGGAAGGAGCAAGATGGAATGGATCACAGATGAGTTCCCGCCGATTGCGGAAGGACTCAAGAATGTATCGATAGAAGTAGAAGCACACCTGGAGAGTGGAAAGATTATACCGGCAATCTATGCCAGATCAGATAAAAACTGGCATCTGGCAGAAGGCAAGTATCCACGGATCCAGGAGGAGGTAATTGGATGGAGGAGAAAGACATGTTAGAAATTGTAGACATCAGAGATGCAACAGAGGAAGAAATCAAGGAATATACTCGGAAACAGGAGAGTCCGGAATGGCAGCAGCGAATGATGCAGGTATTTCTGCACAGACCAAAATGCAGACAGGACTGCTTCGGGGCAGCAGCAGGGGACTGTGAAAGATGTCATGAATAAATTGAGCGAACAGGAAAGGAGAAGTATGGAAACAAAATATCGTGTATGGGATAAGGATAGAAAGGAATATCTGTCAGCAGGAAATGTGTTTATCAGAATTCAACCGGGAGAGATGCCTGAACAAAGTGACATATACTTGGATTTGATCGACGAAACGAAAAATAAGTATAAAAACAGATTTGTAGTTGAAGCGTTCACCGGTATGAAAGACATTCATGGAATAGAAATCTATGAAGGAGATATCCTTATGGGATATAAAAACAAAGATGACCTTGCTGTGGTGGAATATGGAGAATTTTTCGTGATCGACGCTGAAACTTACAACAGAGTTGACAAAATAATTGGATGGCACACTCATGTCCTGAAAACAGATGTGATATCTGAGTGCGAGCCATTTTGCCTGACGATGCCGTTGAACGAAGATTACATAGCAAGAAGAGAATATTCGGTTTCAGAGAAACGGATCCACCAGACAGAACTTAAAAGAGTGAGAAAAGTTTAAGAAGCGAAAATGCGGGTGAGGATATGGATTTAGGCAGAGCAAGAAGAATCATAAGAAACATCTATGACAAAGAGACAGAAGTAGCGGATAAGATAACGGCCATTCAGGAAGAATTGGATGCGGAAAGGCATACAGCGGTATCAAAAGAACATCTAATAGAAGTACTGAGATGGCTGATGGAAGAATATATCTGATATACATATTTTGTGGGGAGGTGATACCGTTGCAAGAGATGACGGAAAACGAAAAGAAAAAGGAATTCCTGAGAAGGTACCGGAGAGCAGTAAGAAGAGAACAGGAGATCCTGGACGAGATACAAAGACTCCGGGCAGATAAAATGTTTCCAAGCGTGTGCAACGATGGGATGCCACGAGGCAGCAGTCAGACAGATCTGTCGGATTATATGGCAGAGATTGACGCAGCGATCGAAGATCTGAAGGAAGAACGCCTGGAAAAGATAAAGATTTACCGGGAAATAGAAATGCGCATCCGCTGCATGAAAGACGAGGACGAGCAGGAAGTACTGAGGATGAGGTACATAAAGGGGATGAAATGGGAAGGAGTAGCGGAAAAAATGAAATATAGCTACCGGGGAGTATTAAAAATCCATGGAAGAGCACTTGAAAATTTTGAAATAAAATAGATAAAGTGTTCATAGAAATGCACACTCTACCTGTGATATAGTGTAAATGGGTTTAGTAGATGAACAACAAATCACCTCCTTGATCCGGTTATCAAGGTGCTGAAAGATAACCGGATGGCTCAGACGGTCAGCCAGTCCAAGAACCGTCACCCACTTCGGAATATCTCCCTGATTGGGAGGGAGCAAGAGCCGTAAAAGCGAGCCGCAGGTTCGAATCCTGGTGTTCCGATCGCCGATAATGGCGGTACAACAGCCCGCCTACCTGAACAGGCAAAAACAGGCAAAAGTAGTTCAGGAGCCCGTCAGAGCTGATCTGGCAGCAGGTCACACCAGACTGAGACCTGCAGATGCGTATGCGCCTGGCAGAGATGCCGGGCGTTTTAAAAATCCATTGCAAAAATGTGTCAAGTAAGATATCCTTTTCAAAAAAGGAGATTGGAAGTATGGGACAATTTGAAATTAATGGGAATTTGGCAGAATATAAAGGATTGAGCAATTGCGAAACGTTTATCCAAACGGTTTGCAGAGTGAGGTCGTATATGATGGCATATACGTTAGATATCATTCAACAAGACATAGACGTATATGTTGATAATGGGACAGAAAATACAGGATATGTGCCAGTTACAACACCAGTATTTGGAAAATTTCTGATAATAAAACTTGGAATATCAGAGGCAAGCTCAGATGGACAAATTGCTTTTCAATTTGCACATGAATATACACATTATCTATTCTATTGCAAATATGGAATTAATAAGCCGCATGCAGACAATAGGGAAGAAGCTATTTGCACGGCGCTATCTCTTGCAGTTGTTTGGAATCTATATCCACATTATTTTTCGGATGCAAATCAGTATGTGGAAAATGAACCGGATGAAAGATATCGTCCAGGAGCAAAGCTTGCGAAAGATGCGAATTACAATCCTGAATACCTAATTAAAAAGATCTGAGGTGGTAATCATGTATACAAAAACATATGAGCGCTTAAATGAATGCACAGTATTAATGAGCCCAGCATTATTGGATTTATGTAAAACACACAAAGGATGTCCGAGAGGTCCTATGGGAGTCCCGATGGTCCTGAAGCAGGAGAAAGATGATTTCGCAAGCCGCATAAAAGATGCATTGCTCATGAATGGGAAATATATTTTAAAAGGATCGGAAGAAGATTTTGTATGCGTTCCGCGAATACAGTACGAAGAAATTTTGCGAATTCTATCAGAAATGAAATAAAGTAAGGCACCCTCCGGGGTGCTTTTTCTATACGAAAATTTAAAGAGACAGGAAGGTGAGGTGAGTGGCCAACTATGAAAACATAAAAGACAAAGGATTTGACAAACGAACCACGAGCGAACTACGAGAAATTTCTTCAAAAGGTGGAAAAAAGAGTGGTGAAACCAGACGCCGGAAAGCCAACTTCCGGAAGACCCTGAATAAGCTCCTGACAGCAGAGATCGATAACGAAGAATGGAAGCCAGTTTTGGAGGCTCTTGGAGTGGAATGCACACTGGAGACGGCTATGCTGGCAGCGCAGATCAAGGCAGCGATGAATGGAGACACCAAAGCAGCGTATTTTGTTGCACAGTATGCCGGACAGAGCGGACAGACTAAAGCTGACGATGAGGAGCAGCGGATAAGAACCGATCGTGCACGTAGAGCCAGGGATCAGGAAGTTGGGGATACGGATGATAAAAACGAAAATATCCGAAATTTCCTGAAAGCAATGAATCCGGATCCGGAGGAACTGAAGAATTTATTTGAGGAGGAAACAGATGCCAGCCAGGAAGAAGAGACCGGCGAAGTTTAATTTTGCACCGTTTTCGGAGCAACAGAGACGGCTAATCCATTGGTGGCGTCCGGGGCTGAGAACAGCGGAAAACAATTACATAGTTGCAGATGGATCTATCCGTTCTGGAAAGACGATTGCCTGCATTATAGGATTCCTAACATGGTCACAGGAAATGTTCAGTGGACAGTCTTTTATTCTGGCAGGAAAAACCATGTCTGCCTTGAAAAGAAACGTAGTAAGACCGATGCAACAGATTCTGGAAGCATGGGGATGGCCTTACGAATATATCCGGTCAGGATCAGAAGCACGATTAGAAATTGGTAGCAATACCTATTACCTGTACGGAGCAAATACAGAAGCATCGCAGGATGCCTTACAGGGATTAACGGCAGCAGGAGCCTATCTGGACGAAGCAGCCCTGTTTCCGAAGAGCTTTGTAGATCAGGCAGTCGGACGATGCTCCGTAGATGGTTGGAAGTTCTGGATGAACTGCAATCCGGCTGGACCGCACCATTATATCCGGGAAGAATACCTGGATCCGGAACTGATGAAAAAGAAAAAGGTTTACCACCTGCATTTCACCATGGACGATAACCTGTCGTTATCCCAGAAGAGAAAGGAAGCCTATAAGAATGCATGGCCACATGGCAGCGTCTTCTATAAACGCTTTATTCTTGGAAAATGGGTGGCAGCAGACGGTTTGATCTACCAGCAGTTCGCAGACCACACAGAACAATATCTGATTGATCAGAAATGGTTAGAAGAACATGAGATCTTATATGCTGTGATAGGAGTCGATTTCGGAGGAACGAAGTCGGCTCATTCTTTTACTTTGACTGGATTTACCAGAGGATACCAGCAGGTTGTAGTGCTAGATGAGTATTACTGCAAGAAACGGATCAATCCGAAGCAGCTGACCAGTGACTTTATTGATTTTGTCAGAAGGGCGAAATCACGGTTCCGTGTAATGGAAGCGTATTGTGACAGTGCAGAGCAGACATTGATCGCCGGACTGGAAACCGCCTGCGTAAAAGAACATGTGGCAATAGATATCAGGAATGCGATAAAAGGGCCGATCAATGACCGGATCGCATTCTATAACAGTCTGATTGCACAGAGCCGCTGGAAGATCATGAGCCACTGTACACATATCATAGCGGCATTCGAAGAAGCGGTCTATGACGAAAAGAAAAAGAATATGGATGTCCGGCTAGATGACGGGGAAATGAACGTGGACAGCCTGGACAGTACAGAATACAGCACCGAAAGCATACAGAATGAGATTCTATATCTGGCGGCATAAGGAGAGAACATGATAACGATTAAAGGATATCTGGAACAACTGGGATACCACACCGTTCCAGATGAAACTTTTTCTCATATCGATGAATGGCTGGAATGGTACCAGGGATATGTGAAACAATTTCATAGTTATTCGGTATACAATGGAATGAACAGGATTACACAAAAAAGAATGACGATGGGAATGGCGAAAAAGGTGGCGGAAGATTGGGCAAACCTGATCCTGAATGAAAAGGTAGCAATTAAAGCCGGAAAATACAGCGAACGTCTGCAGGAAATTCTCGATCGGAATAATTTCCGCGTGAGAGGAAATCAGTTGGTAGAACTGACTTACGCACTTGGAACCGGTGCTTTTGTGGAATATCTTGCAGATGGAGAAATTGTTGTGGATTACATCCGGGCAGATATGATCTATCCGATTTCCTGGGATAACGGGGAGATTACGGAATGTGCATTTGGATCTTACCGGACGGATACCGGAAGGGAGAGCATCTATCTGCAGATTCATAGGCTGGGTAGTGAAGAGGGAGAAAATTCGGATGCATATTACATAGAAAATCATCTGATCGATGCGAAAACGGGAGAAAAACTGGAACTGGGAGATACGGAAGAGATTATTGATACAAGGGCAGAGTTTCCACTATTTCAGATCATTGTGCCGAACATCCAGAATAACATTGAACTGGACAGTCCAATGGGAATATCAGTTTATGCAAACGCTATTGACCAGTTGAAAGGATGTGACCTGATATATGACTCCTACCTGAATGAATTTGTCCTTGGGAAAAAACGGATCATTGTACCACAGAGCATGGCAAAGATTGAAATGGGACAAAGTGGCGATATACGACCGATTTTTGATCCGAACGATACTGTTTATTACGCCATGCCAACGGATCGCAATGACGACAATAAGATTACAGAGAACAACATGCAGATCAGAGCACAGGAACATGAACTGGGAATACAGAGAGCACTGGATCTTTTATCTTTGAAAGTAGGAATGGGCACCGGCCGCTACCAGTTTGATGCAAGCGGCGGGGTGAAGACAGCAACAGAGGTTATCAGCGATAAGTCAGACTTGTACCAGAATCTGAGAAAAAATGAGATCCCGGTAAAGGCAGCAGTGATCGCAATGGGAAAAGCCATTGCGTTTCTTGATGGGAAGGAAGAAGTAGAGGTAACAGTGGACTTTGATGATTCCATCATGGAAGACTCCAGTGCAACCATAGACAAAAACACAAAACTGGTAAATGCAGGTTTACGCTCAAAACTCACAGCGATCATGGAAATTGATAAGTGCAGTGAAGAGGAAGCCCAGAAAGAACTGGAACGGATCGCAAAAGAAGAACAGATCACCGGAGAAAACATCGATTGGACAGATTTGGAGGATAAGGATGAACAGGAACAGAAGGATGATCCATCCGAAAAGACAGAAAATCGGGAAGAAACCGAGAAAGAAAAGCAGAATTCTGGAATTTCTGAAAAGGATAATTAAAAAATGCTGGAACAGATAGAAAAAATGCTGCTGGCAGAGCCTCTGGAGCATGCTTATCAGGAACTGGAAGCTCTACTGATGAGAAATATCATCCGACATGTGGTGAAATACGATCAACTGATCGCTTCTGATGACTGGCTGCTACAGAAACTTGCTGAGATCGGGAAACTGAATCAGGAGAACATAAAGCTGATTGCAGAGGCAGCCGGCAAGAACCAGCCGTTTTTACAGGAAATGCTTGATAAAGCGGTAGATACGGTCATGGATCGGATAGAACCGGGAATGGAAAAACTGGAAAAGGAAAAGATCATCCGGAAAGCAGTGATTCCGAAAAAGAGTAAAAATATCCAGGAAGCCATGAAAGCACTATACGCACAGGCAAAAGATGCACTGAACCTGTGCAATACGCATATGCTTTATATGTCCCGGGAAGCTTACAAAACTCTTGTGACAAGCGTTGCTGAGAAAGAGCAGGAATACCGGCAACAGCAGAAATATCTAAACATCCTGAATAAACATGCAGTCGCAGAAGCAACCGGATCGGAAGCACGGCAGCAGGCGATCCGGGAAACAATCCGGGAATTTAACGAGAAAGGGATTCCGGGGTTTATCGATAAAAGAGGGAGGAAATGGACACCGGAAGCCTATGTATCCATGACACTGCGGACAACCTCCGGGAATATGGGAACGGAAGCGATGTTTGCCCGGATGCAGGATCGTAATCTTTCCCTGTTTAAGATGAGCACTCATCCGGGATCCAGACCAAAATGTGCAAAAGATCAGGGAAAGATTTTTGACAGGAACAATGGAAGCGGTTATACCACAGATCTGAAGGGAAATAGGATTCGGTATTACCCACTGAATTCCTCGTCATACGGGGAACCGGATGGAATGTTCGGAATCAATTGTGGTCATCATGGAACACCGTGGATCCCTGGCGTATCTGTGGAACGTTATTTTCCAACGGAGGACGAGAAGAAAAATGAAGAATTATATAAAAAGATGCAGACCCAGAGAGCCTACGAGCGGCAGATCAGAAAGGATAAACGCCTTCTGATGATGTATAAAGAATCCGATGATGAAGCAGCGTTTCAAGGGGCTTCGGAAGCACTGAAGCGCCATGAAGCAAAACTGGATGATTTTGTCACTAAAGAGGATCTGGCAAGGAGAAGAGACCGTGAAGAAGTTATAGGATTCGAAAAGAAGACGGCAGCCAGTGCCAATACAAAAGCCCGGAAACACTATAAGGAATGGGCAAAGTCTGTTGGGGCTGAGAGTGGCCCTGAAACTCTTGCGGGATACTATAAAATGAAGTACAATGACGATAAGGAAAGCCGGTTATACAATGGCTATCTGAAAGCTGTTAAAAATGGAAGTGTATCACCGCTGGTAGGGTATGATGCTTATCAGGAGGTAGCGCAGCAGGCGGAAAAAGCACTGACAGGGAAAAAGACGGCACAGGGGCAGGAAATTCAAGGAATTACGGCTCATCTCGTAGACAGAATCATAGGACAATATGAAGACTCTGAAAAACCACGTAAAGGAAAACGGAAAGGTGTAAAACTAGAAGATGTTGTGGATACTATCTGCAATGGAGAAGCAGGACCTGTCGTCAAAAGGAAAGATGGACGGCTTGGACAGCTGTTTTATGGAAAAAACTGCCAGGTTTCCTATAATCCGGAGGAAAAGGTTGTCATTCAGGTATCGCCAGGGGGAAAGAAGAAATGATCTTAACAGAAGAACATAAAAAATTTATAGAAAAACATCTGAAAGATGGAGAAAAACTCCTTCGTAGGCAGGATACCTGGGAGATACTGGATGCGTTGGATCATCTGATGCTGTATGAAGGATTCGGATCAGATGATGAACCGACTGAGTGGGGATTGGAAATTGAGCGAATCCGGGATGAAATTTATACAAATAATGAACAGTGAATACCACCAGCCAGAACGGTCGGTGGTATTTTCAGTTGCACCGGTGCAACCGGGAAAGGGGAATATGATAAAAATTGATATTTCACCACATGGTCTTACGGTAGACGGCCATGCAGGATATGCAAAAACCGGAAATGATATCATATGTGCGGCTGTATCGGCACTGGCACAGGGACTGATTCATTCGTTAGACGCCTTAACGGAAGATACAATCAGTTACCGGCTGGTGGATGGCCATATCGATATAAACTACAGGGATCTGTCAGAGAGAGGACAACTTCTGATTGATTCCTTTTTTCTTGCAGTAAGTGATATACAGCTGACTTACGGAGAAGAGTACGTGAAGATTACGGTCGCCGGACGGGCGTAAAACGGAAAGGAGAACATCATGAAAAAGATGAACATGAAAAAAAGATACTGGGTGATGAACCTGCAGTTGCTTGCAGAAGATTCGGAAGACCAGGAACAGGATCAGGAAGAAGATTCTGAGGATGATGCAGAAGATGATGATCAGGAAGATTCCAACGAGAAGAAATTTTCACAAAAAGATGTGGATGCGGCAGTAGAAAAGCGTCTGGCAAGAGAAAAGAGAAAGTGGAAACGGGAAAAGGAAAAGACATCAAAACAGACTCAGGAGACCACAAAAGAAACAGAAACATCATCCGAAGATAAAAAGAAGCTCTCCAGAATGGAAGCCAAACTGGCATGCTACGATGCGGGGGTACAGAAAGAATCTGTGGAAGATGTGACAGCTCTGGCCAGATCCTATATGGCAGCAGACGAAGAACTGAGTCTGGAAGAGGCGGTTGCAAAAGTAGTAAAAAAATATCCGCAGTTTACAAAAGGCAAAGCCGATGAGGAAGAGCCAGAAGGAAAGAACTGGGGAAAAAGACAGAAAGGAAAAGGCGGGAAAGAGGTTGACGGTGTAACCAAAGCTTTTCTGAAGAAAAATCCTGGATTAAAGGTAGATTAAAACGAAAAGGAGAAAAAGATGAACTTTAAGAAATTTACGATGTTTTTACAGTTGTTCGCACATGAACACGAAGAAAGATATTCTAATCTGGTTCTGGCGAAGATCAGAGAAGAGCTGGTACTGAAGGATGGTGTTATCTTCAACAACGATTATGAAGGGGATGCCGCCAGCGGTGCGGTTAAGATTCCAAAACGAGACGAAGAAGTAAAAGTATCTGATTACGATAAGGCGAATGGAATCGATGGAACACACGGATCCACAGGATACGAAAGAATGCTGATCACAAAAGACAAAGCGGTTAATGAGGTGATTGATGGATACGACGCACAGTCAGTACCGGATAATCTGGTCGCTGACCGTCTGGATTCTGCCGGTTATTCCATGGCAAGACAGATCGACAAAGATGCCGGGACTACATTACTTGCGGCGGCTACTACAGACAATGAAGTGCTACTTACGAAGGATAATATTTACAGTGTGATTGTAGATATCCGAGCAAGAATGAACAAAGCAAATATTCCAAATGATGGGAAACGCTATCTACTGGTAACGGCAGATGCAATGGCGCTGATTCTGAAATCTCCGGAATTTATCGCAGCTTCTTCTCTGGGAGATGCGGTAAAACAGACTGGGGCAATCGGAAAGATCGCGGGATTTTTGGTCATTGAATGGAACGATAATACGGCAAATCTGCAGATGCTGGCAGGTCATCCACGATTTGCTACGAGAGCGACGGCATTCGCAGTGAAAATCCATCTGCAGGATCTGAATGGATCCGGAAAATATATCGGAGCTTCTGCAGTACAGGGACGTAAAGTATATGACCATAAAGTATTGAGAAGCGTAGCAATCCGCGCGATATATTCGCCTGCAGCACTGCTTTTGAGTGCTGAGAAAGGAACTGAAACCGGAAAAACAAAGATCACCGTATCAGAGACCGGAACATTCCTGTATAAGAAAAACCCACCAGAACGTGCCGTATACAATATGACAACGGCACAGTATGGTGGAACTGCCCTGACAAGTGGTACGACAGAGATTGAAGCAGCAGAAGGTGATATTATCGAAGTGGTGAAAATGACATCTTCAAAAGTTGCAAGTGTTGGATACTATCTGGTAAAGGCGGGAGATATCGTATAAGGAGGCAATATGATGTGATGGCATATGTGGATGAAACTTATTATCTGGAGGTGTATAAAGGGGAGTCGGTAAATGGCTTCCCTTATCTGGCAGATCGCGCATCTGAAATTATAGAAGAGCAGACTATGTACCGCTTGCGAAAAGAAACGTTTGAACAGATGCCGGAGGCATCGCAGACGGCAATAAAGAAAGCGGTATGTGCGCAAATCGAACATCTGGATCAGCTGGGCGGAACAGAGGCTGAAAGCGGTATGTTGGCGAGCGGTTCCCTGGGAAAATTCTCATTTTCAGGCACACAGGAAGCAGAACAGGAGATCTGTTCACCGAAAGCACTGCGTCTGCTGTATCCTACAGGTTTGCTGTACAGGGGGAATGGATGATGAGGGCGATCCCTAAGAAATTATTAATCCATGATGCAGTCTTGAAACGGGAAAAGAAGAGCGAATGGGGATCTGGGGCACTGGAAACAGTCACAGAACTGTCAAGAATTCGAATAGAACCGTCCAGCGGGATTACCAGGGATAAAAATAACGTGGAATATCAGCTTACAGCCATTCTGTTTTTTGACTGCAAAAACAGCCGGCCATCGAATCAGGAATTCCGGGAGGATGATATCATTGATTTTCATGGAAGTTTACACCGGATTATATCCGTAGAGCCGCTGTACGATGAAAGGAAACTGCATCATTATGAAATGGGGATGATACGATATGCCGGCAAGGACGAAGATTACCTTCCAGACAGAACTGATAGCCAGGGAGATTCTGGAGGATGGTGACCGTGCATTAACGCTGATCCGTGATGAGATCATCGAAGACTGCAACCAATATGTTCCGGTTCAAGGATCAGAAAAACATAATGGAGGTGGCGGATCTCTGCAAAATAGCGCCTTCATACATTCAGATCAGGAAGCAAAAGATGGAGAACTGGTGGTGCGATGGGATACGCCGTATGCCCAGTATCAGCATGGAGGACTTGTAATGCATGGTACTCCAACAAACCGGAGTTATGGTCCGCAACATCTGAAATATACTTCTGCAGCAGCAAAAGAAGAGTGGACAAAATATGCAGCAGAACGCCATGGAGAACAGTGGTCTGAGATGCTGGATAAAGTATTGTGAGGAAATTATGAAACCAATTGAAGAATTAATGCTGAACATCAAAAAGGATCTGAAAGAGAACCTGCAGCTGGATGCCAACCTTTCTGAGCTTCCACAAAATGGGGGGATTTATCTGGAAGTTGGCAATGTGACGGAAAAAAACTATATCAGGAATGTACAATGCAAACGTACAGTTTTGGTGCTGTTTATGTGCAAACAGGCAGATGAGCCGAAAACTATTGAAACGTTGGAAAAAATCTGTCAACGCTATCGGGAACTCAAAAAACCACCAGCAGGTAAGAGCTATCGGGCTTTTTCTGCAGGTATTATTTCCGGAACACATAAAACAGGGAGAACGGAAGACCTGCAGGTGGTCTATTCGGCGATTATCGCTTACACGATTTATTAAAGGAGAAAGAACATGACAGTAAAAGAATTAATGAAAAAATATAATCCAAATCCGAATTATGAAGGCTATGTCACTAATGATGATTACGTTTTAGCAATCAATACAGGTGGAGAAAGTGTGAAAGAAGAGGAGTATCAGGTGGTAGAAATCGGGGTATCTGGTCTGGATTCCCAGATGAACCCGATTACAACGGACAAAACTTACATCCGTGCAGGACAGTCTACTATGAAAACCGGAACACAGCGTTCGTTTAAAGTTTCCAGCGATCGTTATGTGGGAGATGAGGCTCAGGATTATATGCTCAGCCACGGAATGAAATATGGAACAGGTAATTCTGTTGTTACAGATTACATCTATTTTAACATCCTGAATGGAAAAGGGGAAAAAGGAAGAGTATCCATCATCGTAAACTCAGATGGTTCCGGAAATGCAGGAGAATCTTCAGCAGTGGATATCGAACTGAAGAAAAATGGTTCTATTCCGTCAGAATACACTTATTCTGCGGTAGCAGCATAAAAGGAGAGATATATGAAGGGAAAATTAGCCGGGGTGGCAGTAGAACTGGATACATTGACAGATCCGGATGTTGCAAAAGCGTATGAGGACAGTATCGATGAGATTCTGGAGAAGATGTCAGAGGCAAAACTGAAGGAACGGGGCTCAGATGGAATCCGGATGCAGTGCGAAGTGGTAATGATGGCGATCCAGAACGTGTTCGGGGAAGATATCAAAAATAAGATCTTCGGAGAGCACACAAATCTGATCAAGTGTCTGGATGTTTTTGAGGAATACATGAACCTGTATCCGAAACAGGTAGTGCCACTGATCGAGAAAAAGTCAGAAAAATACAGCCGCCAGAGAATTGAACATTAATATCATTCTGGACAGGCTTCCGGAAAGCGTAGAGGTGAGGGGAAAGGAATACAAAATCTATTCCGATTTCCGAACCTCTATTTTGTTTGAAACGATGATGCGCAGCAGAGAATTACGACCGCATGAGAAGATCCGGCAGATGCTGCAGATCTATTACCCAGTGATACCACCGGATCGAGAAGAGGCGGTAAAAAAGATTCTGTGGTTTTACGCTGGGGGAAAAGAAGCAAAACAAAAGAAGGAAGAAAAAAACAGAACAAGAAAATCATTCCGGAAGAATCAGACAGCTTACAGCTTTGAACAGGACGCACCGTACATTTATGCAGCATTCCGCAAAGAATATGGAATCAATCTTCAGAAGATAAAAAATGAAGAATTACACTGGTGGGAATTTCTGGCATTGTTTGACAGCCTGCCGGACGACAGTAAGATCATGAAGATTATGTACTGGAGAACTTGCAGCACCAGTGGACTGCCAAGAAAAGAAGTGGAACGGTTAAATGAACTGAAAGAACGATACAAACTGGTGGATGAAGAGAGCGTAGAAGAAAAGATCTCCCTGGAACTGAGAAATCAGAAGATGCAGGAGTATGTTCAGAAACGTTACGAGGAGGTGGGAATGTGTGAGCAAGAAAAGCCAGGTAGAAATTGATATTACACTGAATGACAAAAACGTAAAAAAAGATCTGCAGTCTATGGCAAAAGAGGCAAAGAAAAATGCCGGAACAGTTGTTGAAGCTATGGAAAAAGCTACACATTCCATTGAAGAGAGCGGGCATGAGACGAAGCAGACCGGAAAAGAAATTGAGGATACAACCAGAAATGCCGGTGAAAATTTCGAAGACATGGGAGAATCTGCCAGACAGATGGGAGAGGATACATCTGATTCTGCCCGATCACTGGAAGAATTACGGGAAAGCACTGAAAAAACCAACCAGAGCGTAGAACGTTCACAAAAGAGCTTCATAAACTGGGGAAGCGCGGTAAAACTGGCGATTGCCGGTGTAGTAACAGCGGCAGCGACAGCATTTGGAGTAATTGCTGCAGGAACCGGTGCGGCAACCAGTTTCGGGATTGAATATAAAAAAGCGAGTAATGACATTCAGGCACAGACAGGAGCCACAAAAGAAGAAATGGAAGGTCTGTCGGATGCCATGAAACAGGTATATGCTGATAATTTTGGCGAAGACATGAATGATGTTGCCGAAGCGATTGCAACGGTAAAAAAGAACATTGGAGGGACAGACGATGAGATCCGGCAGGCAACAGAAGAAGCAATTGCCTTTCGAGATACTTTTGGATATGAAGTGCCGGAATCTACAAGAGCGGCGAGCGCGCTGATCAAACATTTTGGCGTAGATGCAAAAACGGCTTATGATCTGATGGCGAAAGGTGCGCAGAATGGTCTGGATTATTCGGGAGAACTGATTGATAACATCGATGAGTATTCTGTACAGTTCGCGAAAGCCGGACTGTCTGCAAATGAGATGTTCAATATCATGGCAGCCGGATACGATGCAGGATCCTGGAATCTGGACAAAATCGGTGATGCGGTAAAGGAACTGAATATCCGCCTGGTGGATGGATCAGATACCACAAAAGCAGGTTTGGAAGCCATCGGGATGAATGCAGATGAAGTGGCGAAGAAGATGTCAAAAGGCGGTGAAACTGCTAAGAAGACATATAAGCAAGTAGTAGACAAACTTGCAGATATGGATGATCAGCAGGCAAGAAACATCGCCGGTGTCAATCTGTTCGGAACAATGTGGGAAGATCTGGGACCGGAGGTCGTTGCCCAGCTGGCAGTTCTGGAAGGAGCATATGACGATGTATCCGGAACCATGGACAAGATCAACGATGTAAAATACGATGATGCTAAAAGTGCTCTGGAAGCATTGAAAAGAAAAACACAGGTTTCCCTGTTGCTGCCGATTTCGGAGGATATCATGCCGGCAATTTCCGGAGCTACGGATGCGGCTATCGGATATATTGATCAGTTGGCAGATGCATATGAAAATCACGGGGTGAACGGATTACTGGACGAAGCTGGTGAGGTGTTTGCGGAAATTTCTGTAAAGGCAGCAGCAGAGGCACCAAGAATGGTGGAAGCAGCGGTTGATTTTGTGGAAAATACAGTGGATGGACTGGCTGCGCATAAAGGAGAACTGGTAGATGCTGGAGCAGACATGGTAAAAACCCTGGCTGGAGCAGCAGTTAAAATATTACCGACAGAACTACAAAGACCCGTAAAAGAGGCAGTAAATGACATTGTAGACAGTTTTACTGGTGGTGGAATCAAAAAAGGTACCCAAACATTTGGAAAAATCTTTGAAAATGGTTTTAAAGTGGTGTCCAAGGTGACAAAAACAGTATTGCCACCATTTACGAAAGCGGTTGACAAAGCAGCTGACAACATGGACACACTGATTCCACTTGTGGTTGCGGGTGCAACAGCATTTAAAACGTATAGCGTAGTTTCTAGCGTAACTAGTGGTCTGAAAAGTCTTACGGCAGTCACAGCAACACTGACAACAATGGAAAAGGCAAATACACTGCAGCTTGCAGCATCTACTGGAGCACTGACAGCAAAAGAGATGGTGGTCGGTGTATTGACAGGCAAAATCACTCTTGCAACAGCAGCGACAGCAGCATGGAACGCTGTACTGAATGCAAATCCTATTGCACTCCTTGTAACGGGTGTTGTAGCGGCAGGAGCGGCTCTGGTAGCGTACAATTTAGCCACAGGAGAAAGCAAAGATAAAGTCGGCGCCTTATCCGAAGAAGAAGAGAAGTTAAAAAACAGAGTAGAAGAACAGGCAGACTCTTATAAACGTCTGAAGGATGCCCGGGAAGAACAGATGGGCAAGATTGGCGCCGAATATGCGAATACTCAGGCACTTGCGGATGAACTTTCCAAGATTGTAGATGAAAATGGAAAGATCAAAAAAGGCTATGAAGACCGTGCAAACGTGATTGTCGGGATTCTGAGTAATGCACTTGGCATCGAAATTGACGTGACAGATGGCGTAATCCAGAAGTATGGAGAACTGAAGCAGACGATTAATGAAGTGATTCAGACGAAAAAAGCAGAAGCGATCCAGAGCGCCATGGAAGACAGCTATACGGATGCTATCAAAAACCAGACACAGGCTTATCAGGATTATGCACAGGCGCAAAAGAATGTGGAAAAGACATCAAAACAATTAACTGAGGCGCAGACTAAGGAGAAGCAGGCAAGAGAAAAACTGATAGAGGCTTCGAAAGAACAAGGAGCTGCGGTTATTGAGTTAAATACAGAATATCAGCAGGCAAAATCCGAGGTAGAAGCTCTTGAAAATAAACAAAAAGATCAGAAAAATACTCTGAAGGAATCGGAAAATACTTACCTGGGATATGTAGCGACTATCCAGAACTATGAAGGCGTTGTAGGAGCAATTGCATCCGGAGAAGCAGACAAAATTGACGAAGCCATGCGGAGAGCAGTAAACAGCTTTGAAACTGCAGAAACAGGAACAGAAAAAAGCCTGAAAAAACAGGTTCAGAACATGACAGATAATTATACGGCTCTTCAGGACGCTGTGAAATCCGGAGCACCGGGCGTAACACAGAACATGGTGGATGAGGCTGCTATTATGGTTGCGGAGGCAACCGCGGAATATGCGAAAGTTGCTCCGAATGCATCAAAAGAAATTGCTAAGCTGGATCCTGCAGTGATGAGTGTTCTGGCACAGGCAAACCTGCAGGGAAAACTCGGAAATGAAGGAAAGAAAGATCTGAAAGCATTAATAGACGGCTTGGATGGTCTTGACTCCAAGACGCGGGATAAGTTTGAAATGGCTGTGGAAGGAGCCCTGGAGGGACTGGAAGGATTTGATGAAATCAAAGCCAAGGCAGAAGAAAATGGCACCTCATTCCTGGAAGCACTTGCCACTACGCTGGAAGTGCATTCACCATCGGCAGCAGTCCGGAGGATCTTTTCACAGGTCAATCCGGGAGCCAAAGAGGGCGTAGAGGAAGGTAAAAGCAGTCTTCTGGAAAAAGGAACTTCACTGGCACAGGAATTTCTTAACAGTCTAACCGGTGGTTTGGCAAGCGGGAAAATTCAACTTACACAGGTAGGGCAGGATACAGCTGAAAGTGTAAAGAGCGGTGCTGAATCTGTGGATGCCACACAATCTGGCACATTATTCGGAACTCAGTACGCTACTGGCATCAAAGCGACAACAGGTAAAAATAATATTGCAGCAAATGGTGTGGCAAAAGCAGCAAAGACGGGAATTGAACTGATCAAAGCACTGGCGAGCGGTACAGCATTTGGAAACCAGTATGCAACGGGAATTCAGGGAAAACGCGGAAATGCTAACAGCGCGGGAGCAGCGTTAGGTTCAAGTGCAAAATCCGGAGCAGGATATGCAAACCCCACTCCTGAAGGAAATACTTTTGGAAATCGATATACAGCGGGAGTCCAGGCTAATACGTCAGGAGCGAGAAACGCCGGTAGTGGTTTGAGCGGTGCGGCACGCTCCGGACTTGCAGCAAATGGATCCACGGATCTTGGACGCAATTTTGGACAGGGATTTATCAATGGTATCGGCTCTATGATGGGCGGTGCTATTAATGCAGCAGCGAATTTCGCGGCAAATGCACTGAACGCAGCAAAAAGAGCGTTAGATTCCCATTCGCCGTCTAGAAAAACAGATAAATTGGGAAGTGACTTTGACCAGGGATTTATCAATGCAGTTACCAGAAGAACAGCTGATGTGATGAAAGCTGTTGGACAGATGGGGAAAAGTGCTGTTAATGAGTTCCAGATGGCTATCGGAGAAGGATTTGATATTGAGGAATTGATGGGAACAGCAGATTTTGTGGTACAGCGGCAAATCGCTCAGTATTCGAGCTACCGGGAAAGCAGAAAGAGTGAAGACAAGAGAAGTAATGACGCACCAAGGGTAAAAGAAATTAACCAGACGATAAACATTTATCAGCCAGTAAAAACACCGATTGAAACCAGCAGAGCACTCCGAAGAGAAGCGAGGAGGATGGCACAGCAATGATAGAACCTATTTTTTTACTGACCAGAAATGGAAAAACACTTATTTTAGACGAACCGGAGTACGGGGTGACCGATTATTCCGGTCTGGAAGCCACGGATTACGATCTGGAAAAAGCGGTCAACACCAACTACATCGGTGAACGTCTGAAGCGAAAGAAGATCCTGTCCCGACCAATCTCCATATCTGCAGACTGGCTGGGACGGGACGAGGAGAAATCAGCGAAACGCCAGGAGCTAATCGCATTTTTCTCCCCGTTCTCTTCCGGAACACTTACGGTCAATTATATGGGTGTGGAGCGCACCATTGAGTACGAAGTGGAGGCTTTCAAGATCAATACGGTGAATCTCAATGAAACACTGGATTTTCAGGTGGATCTGATCTGCATGGATCCGATGTTCCAGGATATTCTGGAGACCGGGGAAACGATCGCTACCTGGGTACGTGGCTGGAAATGGAAGTTCACCCTGCCTTTTAAGATGAAGGAGCGGGGTGAACCGCAGAAGAATATCATCAATACCGGTCACGTAGAGACGCCGGTGGAGATCTATTTCCACGGACCGGCGGTCAATCCCAAGATCACCAATCTTTCCACGGGTGAAAGTATCCGGATCAAACGGGAGCTGACAACAGACGATGTGCTGTATATCAGTACGGCGTTTGGAAAGAAAAAAGTGGAGATCATCCGGAACGACACCAGAACAGATGCATTTGACTATATCGACTTGGCTTCCCAGTTCTTCTCTCTACAGGTCGGGGACAATGTGATCGAGTACGCATCAGAAAACGGATTGGATCCGCAGAACGTAGAGATCAGGTACAGAAACAGATACATAGGAGTATAACATGGAACATTATGGATTTTTTAATGGGGATGCGGAATACGGACAGGAAGAATTTAACCGGTATTTTGATAATGTGTATGAATCCGGGATTGCTGCAAATTCGGATCAGAGTCTGCAGTACCCGCTCAGCATCAGTTCTGGGAAGGTACAGGTAGGAATTGGCTTCTCCATCGTGAGAGGCTTTTTTCATTATAACGATTCTATCAGGGAGCTGACACTGGCACCGGATGCAAATCTTCCGAAAATCTACCGCATCCTTTTGCAGTTAAATATTGCGAACCGGACGGTAACGCTGGTTGCAAGAGCCGGATTCGCAGCGAGCAGCCCCACACCGCCGGCATTGACCAGAAATGAAAGCATATACGAACTGTCCCTGGCACAGTATCAGGTGGAGAAGTCCGGGGCAGTCAGCCTGGTAAAGGATGAACGTCCGGATGTAACCGTGTGCGGTGTGATCCGGCCAAAGACGGTCAGCGAATATGACACAGCGATGAAGGACAACCAGCGCCGGTTTGAAGAGTGGTTTGCCAGACAGCAGGGAACAGGATGGAGAAATATCTACATTCAGGACACAGAGCCAGAAGGGGCGGTGGATGGAAGCGTATGGATCGGAGGAGAATAGAGATCCGGTTTTTTGATCCGGATCTGAAATTTATCGGGGAAGAGGATGCCTATCAGGGATTGGAATTCATCAGCCGATGGACAAAATGTGGCACGTTCAAGATCTTTGTGGACAAGCTGACCAAACAGATGAAAGTTGGAAATTATATCATGCTGGATAATGACCGGAAAAAGACCGGGATCATCAAACGGATCGAATGCTCGGATGAGGAAGAATCCGGTGTCCCGATCACGATCAGCGGGTATACATTGTTACATCTATTAACGCAGCGGATCACCTACCCGCCCGCCGGTCTGGCATATCACAGCTTCTACGAGCCGGCGGAGGATATTATTTGCAGCCTGGTTACAACAAATGCTGTGGATGCAGCGGACAAAAAGAGAAATATCCCATACCTGGAAGTAAAGCCATCTCAGAAGAGGGGCGACAAGGTGTATTTCCAGACGAGATATGAAAGCCTGGATGAAGAAATCACCTCCCTGTGTGAAGCCTCCGGGCTGGGTGTCTGTATTACGATGAATCCGGAAGAACAGAAGCTGGTCTTTGAAGTTTTGGAAGGGACAGACCGGTCAGCCAACCAGACAGAGCGTCCGCCGATGATCTTCGACGTGGACTATGACAATGTGATCAGCCGGGAATTTATCTCTGATACGACAGAGTATAAGAACACGGCGATCGTAGGCGGTCAGGGTGAAGGCGCAGACCGCAAGATCACGACGGTAGGCGATGAGAATGCCGGTATGGAGCGATATGAGATGTTCGTCGATGCCAGGGATATCGAGGATGAGTTGGCACTTCCGGACAGAGGAAAAAGTAAGCTGGCGGATTATACTTGCAGCGACACGTACTCTTCTGAGGTGGACGCATCCGAATACCAGACAAAATGGGATCTGGGAGATGTGGTGGTAACGATTGACCGGGAATACGGTGTCAACATGAATGAACGGATCGTAGAGATCACAGAAACGTTCGATGAGAATGGTTATACGGTAGCCCCGACTTTCGGAACCACACAGAAAACGATTCTGGAAAAAGCCCAGGAATCGACTTCTTCCAGTGGGCAGGCTACGGTAGAAGGTATCCGGGGAGCGGACGGAAAGACACCGCGCATGATGATTAACAGCGACGGGCATCTGATCGCGATATATGATGAAGATTAAGGAGTTGAATCATGACTGTAGTTGATTTAGGAAAAGTGATTGGCCCACAGGGTCCAACCGGTCCCCAGGGACCACAGGGCGTTCAGGGACCAAAAGGAGAAAAAGGGGCTACCGGGGAACCGTTTCAGATCAAGAAGATCTATAAAAGTGTGTCAGAAATGAATTCCGGATATGCGACAGATGGATTGAGCGTTGGCAGCTTCGTGATGATTGACACTGGAAGCGTACAGGATGCAGACACCGGAAAACTGTACTGCAAGGGTGAAAAAGCCTACACCTACATCGTAGATCTGTCTGGTGCACAGGGTATCCAGGGGCCGAAAGGAGATACTGGACCACAGGGACCAACCGGTCCGCAGGGAATCCAGGGTATTCAGGGACCAAAAGGAGATACAGGTCCAACCGGACCCCAAGGTCCGAAAGGAGAGAAAGGCGAACAGGGTGTTCAAGGACCGGCAGGAAGCACACAGAGTTATATTGTTTTTCAGAAAGAATTCACGGCAACGGAAGGGCAGACGGATTTTTCGTGGACAGATTACCAGTTCCCGGTAGGAGTCAACGCGCTGAGTCTGTATGTTATGGGTGTCAGACAGAGCGGAAAAGCATTTACAGAACATACAGACGGAAAAGGATTTAAGTTGAAAGCTGCGCTTTCCGCTGGAGATTATGTATTTGTTGAAGGGTATCAGATGGTTGTCGATCTGCAGGGACCAAAGGGAGATACCGGAGCTCAGGGACCAAAAGGTGAAAAGGGAGATACCGGCGCAAAAGGCGCGACTGGCGCTACGGGTCCACAAGGACCAACAGGAGCGACCGGACCACAAGGTCCACAGGGAATCCAGGGAGAAAAAGGAGCAACTGGAGCCACAGGTCCACAGGGAAAGACAGGAGCAACCGGAACCAGAGGAAGTCGATGGAACCAGGGAACTGCTATTACCGGTACATCCACAACTGCCACGATATTTACCGGAAGTGGAATCACAGATGCACTGGTAAATGACAACTACCTGAATACATCTACCGGGAATACGTATCGTTGCACTGCAGCAGGAAACGCTTCCACAGCAAAATGGGTGTATACCGGATGCATCAAAGGCGCAACCGGAGCCAAGGGTGCCACTGGAGCCACAGGTCCAACCGGTCCACAAGGACCAAAAGGTGAAAAGGGAGATACCGGTGCTACCGGCCCACAGGGGAAAACCGGAGCTACGGGCCCGCAGGGACCACAAGGCGTGAAAGGCGATAGTCCGACGTTCCAGATTGATGACAATGGTCATCTGATCGCTATCTATCCATAGGAGGTGACGAGATGAATACAAGAGTTGATTTAGGGAGTGTGATCGGACCGAAGGGAGCTACCGGAGCGACTGGACCAAGAGGAGCCACGGGAGCTACCGGTCCCCAGGGAGAGAAAGGAGCCACAGGTGCGACTGGTCCCAAAGGCGCAACTGGTGCTACTGGAACACGCGGCAGCCGCTGGAACCAGGGAACTGCAATCACCGGCACATCTACAACAGCAACTATTTTTACAGGAAGCGGGATCACAGACGCGCTGGTAAATGACAATTACCTGAACACATCTACAGGGAATACGTATCGTTGCACTGTAGCAGGAAACGCTTCCACAGCAAAATGGGTGTATACCGGATGCATCAAAGGCGCAACCGGAGCCAAGGGTGCCACTGGAGCCACAGGTCCAACCGGTCCACAAGGACCTAAAGGAGCCACCGGTGCAAGTGGACCCAAAGGAGCCGATGGAACGAAGATCTATGTACAGAGTAGTGCGCCGACTGGAGTAGCTTCCGGAACGGTATGGATAGGATAAGGAGAGAAAAATGAGCATATTTAAAAAACCATTTAAAATTTTTAACGGAAAATCCTGGGACGAATATCATCTGAAGACGGACAGTACACAGGTAGTGCATACAAAAGCAGACGGAACAGATACAACAGTGGCGGAACAGCTTCTTGCGCTAAACTCCACTTTGAAATCCGCAATAGAATATGTTGATTACCCAGTAACACTGGATTCGAATGCGTATGTAGCGCCGTTTTCGTATTATGCTAATAACTATCTGCCAATTTCCGATATCGAGAAATATGGGATACCGATATCAATTACAGCTGTAGAACCGAACGGTCAGCCGAGTCCTATATCAATTACACCAAGTACTAACGGAAACTACCGCTACACCATCGCTGCTACCGCAGGAAAAGTTGTCGTTACAGTAGCATATCTAAAATTTTAATACGTGATTTTTACGTCAAGTTCCGCGCTGATTGTATTGCCGGAATTTTGGCGTGCATAAAAAACGATGCTGTCACCAGCTTTTAGGAAAGCAGCGCAAGATACGGGAATATAAGTTGCGTAGTCCGGCGAATAGCCAAGCTGCGCAGTGATATTTTTCATATTTCCGCCGAACGAGATGTCATATTAGTTCCAGAGGGCAGTGAAACAGTCCTAGTGACGTTATCAGCCCGCGAACATATGCAAGTGGAGTATAGCCCAGAAAGGAGATATATGATCAGAGACAGACCAACCCATCAATTAATGAGTGGCCAATAAATCAAAAAAAGGAGAAAAATCATGGGAAAAATCAAATTAAGTAACGAACAGGAATTGAGCATCATCGCAGACGGCATTCAGGCAGCAGGAGATAGCCTGACAATCAGCCTGACCGCAGATAAGACCATTGCAGAGTACGATGAGATTTTCAGCGAAGCGATGAATACAAAGAAAATTACAGTCCTGGATCCCGCCGGAGAACCTTTTATGATTCATTCCGGCTACACCAAGCTGCAGAGTGTGGAAAAACTGTATGATACAACTGTAGACTACAATGAAGACGAAGATGGAAATAAGGTACAAGTAATCGGAACAGCTATCAGAGTATCTCTGATCCGTCCAGACAAGACAGAACAGAGAATTGCATCTTTGGAAGACACTGTTGACACTCTGACCATGGAAATCATGGGACTGTGAGAAAGAGGGTATATGTTTATGTGCGAGACTATCAAAAGACTGTATGCGAAAACAAAAAATAAATCTGTAGTTGAGAAAGCCCTGGCGAAAGGCTGGATCACAGAAGAAGAGAAAAATGCCATTCTGGCAGGGGAGGCGTAAATGAAAGTAATTGATACATACAATGCAATCTTAGGGGCAGCAGTAGCTGTCCTTTCTTATATTCTGGGAGAACACTGGTTTTTGTTTGTCCTGTTCCTCCTCCTGAACGTTATCGACTGGGGAACCGGATGGATGAAATCGAGGATCAACAATGTGGAAAATTCCAAAGCAGGACTGAAGGGTGTCCTGAAAAAATTAGGATATTGGCTGATGATCATGGTAGCTTTTGGAGCATCCGCAGCCTTTGTAGAAATTGGCAAGACGATCGGCGTGGATTTGGGGATCACAACATTATTAGGCTGGTTTGTACTGGCATCCCTTCTGGTCAATGAAATCCGATCTATCTGCGAGAATTTTGTAGAGATGGGAATCGATGTTCCGAGAGTATTGATTAATGGTCTGGAAGTTGCGAACAGAGTTGTGAACAGAGAAGAGGACAATCATGAAAATAAATAACTTTGCAAGAAAAGCCTACACTGCCTACACTGCCTTCGGATTAACTCCGGAGGGAGCCTGTGGGCTTATGGGAAACCAGTATCCGGAATCAGCAGGATTCCTGGCAAACAGACTGGAATTCCTCTGCGTCAAACGCTACAAGGAAAAAGGAAAGACCTATACCGATGCAACGTATACGCAGGCGGTAGATAACGGAAAGATCTCCAGGGCAGAATTTTTAAGCCCCATGGGCAAGCACTACGGCTATGGCCTGGCGCAGTGGACAACCTCCAAGAGAAAGGCCGGTCTGTATGATCGGGCGAAAAAGCAGGGCGTGTCTATTGCGGATGAAGATCTGCAGATCGAGTACGTTCTCTGGGAACTGGAACACAGATTTCCGAAAGTTCTGCAGAAACTGAAGACAACAAAATCTGTCCAGGAAGCCAGCGATTACGTTCTGCAGTATTACGAACAGCCGAATGGATGGCAGAGCATGAAAAAGACAAGAGCATCTTATGGCCAGACTTATTACAAGGAACTGGCCGGAAAGGAGAAAACAGTGACAAACGTTGTATTAGCCGGTCATGGATCCGGAACTCCATCAACAAAAGGAATGAATGCCTACTGTACTACCAGACAGGCAAAAGGGAGAGGACTGGTAGAAGTCCTCAGAGAAGATCTCACGGACAAACAGAGACAGCAGATGCATGATCTGTATAAAACGATCCTAGGACGAAACATCTACAGCCAGTCATTAAGACTGTACTGCTATACCAAGCATAATGGTAAATATTATTCGGATTGTAGCAGCTCCATCTGCAAGACGGCAGAAAAAGTCGGCGTACCTAATATAGGCACACTGAATACAGCCGGCATGCACAAAAACTGGAAAAAAGTAACCGATGTAGTTATCAAGAACGGAATCATCCAGAACCCGGAGGTTCTTAAAGTAGGCGATGCGTTGATGTTTAAAGGCAGTGACCCGAGCAGACCATTAGGAATTGGTCACACAGAAATGGTCTATGAGATCAACGGGCAGACTGCAGCATCCGCCACACCCGCAGCAACGAGCAGCAAAAAAGATATCGTCAAAGCCGGTCAGATGCACGCCAACAACTTTACCGGAGCCGGTTTGGTCGTTGATGGTATCCGTGGAACCCTTACGAAGAAAGCTGGTATCATGGCAGTACAGACCGCTCTGAACCTGGACTTCAAAGCGGGTCTGGTCGTAGATGGCGAATGGGGACCAAAATCAGCCGCTGCATTGAAAAAACGATCTGTTAGACTGGGAAGTACCAGATATCTGGTTACAGCGGTAGAGATTCTGCTGATGCTGAAAGGCTACAACCCGAATGGCGTAGAGTGTCCAGGACAGTTCGGATCCGGATGCGCTGCAGCTACAGGAAGATACCAGACGGATCACAGCCTGAAAGCTGATAAGATTGCTGGATATAACACCATCAAAAGTTTAATAAAATAAAACACAAAAATAATCTTTTTCTTCTAATATGCACAAAAAATAATAATATATAAATTAATATATAATTATAAAAATAGA
>OODK01000152.1_pt1 | contig 82696 bp, 70 predicted proteins | sample 1671371 | NCBI WGS metagenome assembly OODK01 (sample SAMN06348150, study PRJEB24527) | human gut metagenome | biome: human gut; feature: ankylosing spondylitis patient; material: feces | host: Homo sapiens | place: China | collected 2015-10 | reverse complement strand
AGAGTTCGACGGAAGTCGAACTTTCCTATTGTAGTACAAAAAAACCCTGCGTGATTTCTCACGCAGAGTCTCAAAATACTTACATATTTTAATCAAATATTATTCGCATACATATGGCATGAGTGCGATGTGGCGAGCGCGCTTGATAGCTACAGTTAAAGCTCTCTGATGCTTTGCGCAGTTGCCAGTGATACGACGAGGAAGGATTTTACCTCTCTCAGATACGTATCTCTTTAATTTGTTAGTGTCCTTGTAATCGATAACGCCGTTCTTATCGCCACAGAAAACGCAAACTTTTTTTCTTCTGCGCATTCCGCCTGGTCTTCTCATCTTAGCGCCCTCTGGTCTGTCTGTTTTATTAAATGCCATTGGTGTTGTCCTCCTTTATTATTAACCATGGAACATGTCCGGCATAATAGAGCCTAGTTGAACGGAAGTCCTTCGTCTTCAACTCCGTCCGGAATGTTCATAAACCCATCACCAATCGCGCTGGTAGGAGCCGGTCTCTGAGATGGAGCTGACTGTCCATAGCCGCTCATATCAGATGCCGCACCCTTACTGTCTGCGAATTCCTGGTCATCAAGGATGACCTCGGTGGTGTATACACGCTGACCGTCTTTATTTACATAGCTGCCTGTCTGGAGCCTTCCGGAAACCAGTACACGCATGCCCTGACGGAAATACTTCTCTGCAAACTCACCTGCGCGGTCAAATGCTACACAGTTGATAAAATCTGCAGTCTGGTCATTTCCATCCTGACCTCTGCGGCCTCTTCTGTCCACTGCAAGAGTGTATCTGGCGATTGCCATAGAACGCTCTCCCTGTGAATATCTTACTTCCGGATCTCTTGTTAATCTGCCCATTAAGATAACTCTGTTCATACGGTCACACTTCCTTTTTTAACTCCGTTTTCACGGTCTGGGTATTCTTATGCCTCAACCTTAACGCATAAGTATCTGATCACTGGTTCCATAATACGAACGTGAGCTTCTACTTCGTTAGGGCATACAGAATCGGACTCAAACTGGATGAAGTAGTAGTATGCTTCATGAGACTTCTGGATCTCATAAGCAAGTCTCTTCTTACCCCACTCATCTACGTTGGTCACAGTGCCACCGAAACGGGTGATGTAACCTTTTACCTTTTCGATTGCTGCTGCACGCTCTTCGTCTTCAAGCTTCACATTCAGAACAACGGTTAATTCGTACTTGTTCATCTTGTTTTACCTCCTTGTGGTCTCTGGCCCCTGCTTTCAGTTTCAGGAGCAAGGATTTTATATGTCACGAATAGTTATTCTAGCAAAGAAAGCCTTTAAATGCAAGACCTTTTTGCAATTTTTTCAAGACTTTTTAAGGACTTTTTTGCGATAACGGCCGCCATTTGTCAACGGCACATACTTAATTTTTATTATTCGCAAACATTACCGCATATTCAATAGAATTTCTGAGGCTTAATTCACTTGCTGTACCGGTTCCGGCCTGGTCAAATGCAGTTCCGTGGTCTACGGATACGCGGATGATCGGCAGTCCTAAAGTGATATTTACACCTGCCACTGCATCCCATGCTTTCTTTTCATGGTTGTATACAAAACCTACTACCTTTAACGGGATATGGCCCTGGTCGTGATACATGGCAACTACGATGTCATACCAGCCGCCTCTTGCTTTGGAGAATACAGTATCAGGCGGTACAGGTCCGTCTGCATTGATGCCTTCTGCCTTTGCTGCCTCAATTGCAGGGATGATCTCATCGATCTCTTCTCTTCCAAACAGGCCGTGCTCACCGCTGTGTGGGTTCAGGCCTGCTACGCCGATCTTTGGCTCCTTGATGCCCAGATCCTTGCATGCCTTGTCTGCAATACGGATCACGTCTAATACTCTCTGCTTCTTTACACGGTCGCAGGCTTCACGCAGGGAAACATGGGTGGAAACATGGACTACTCGCAGATTTTCATGTGCCAGCATCATGGTATAGTTCTTGGTGCCGGTCATATCTGCGTAGATCTCTGTATGTCCGGAATAATGATGTCCTGCCAGGTTTACAGCTTCTTTATTAAAAGCATTGGTAACAGTAGCATCTACCTTCTTATCCATTGCCAGTTCAATAACCTTTGTTACGTATTTAAAAGCGGCATCTCCGCACATAGCGGAAACTTCCCCTCTTTTTAACTGTGCCATGTCAACCAGACCCATATCCAGCACATCAATGGTTCCATATTCATATTTTGCTTCAGAAACATCCTTAATGGCATGGATCTTCATTTCTGTATGTCCTACAATAGGAAGTGCTGCTTCCATTACGCAGGCATCCCCTACTACTACCGGGTTACACAGGTCATATAAGGACTTGTCTGCAAATGCTTTTACAGTAATCTCCGGTCCGATACTGGCCGGATCTCCCATGGTAATACCTACGATCTTCTTTTCGCTCATATCTGCCTCCTGAAAAATGGAATAATAAAATTTTCTGTATTCAATATACCATACTTTATTGAAAATAGTATGTCATATGCTTAGATTTCCTACTCAGACACGCCCGCTGACGCAGGTGGTCGGCATTTCTGTAACAAACAGGACCGGATGCTTCCACCCGGTCCCACTTATCTTACAGCCAAACCAGCTGTACTTATTCTTTTATTATCTATTTACTTATTTTGCTGCTCTGCGCTTATCCTCAAGCTTATGGAGCCATGATACAAGGATCGGGCAGCAGATAGCGGTTACGATGATAGCTGCTGTGATCTGAGCAGTTGCTGCTTCAGATACTGCCAGTAAAGTTGCATCTACAGCTGCTACAGATGCAGGAGTTGCTGCTGCGTTTCCTGCTGTTGTACCAATAGCACCACCAACTTCCGGATGATCCATTCTTAACAGCTTGTATACAAGGTATCCAACCAGACCTGTAATAAGAGTACAGCCAACACCTAAAAGGATTCCAGGGCCACCTGCCTTGATCAGGTTCATGATGTTTAAGCCAGCGCCCAGAGGGAATGCGAAGAACGGGATCAGCATAGAAGCACCTGGTTCGCAGAACTTACGGATGTCTTCATCTAAGTTACCCATGATACAACCAACGATTACAGGAATGATACAGCCTACAAGTACGGACATTGGGATCTTTGCAACACCAGCAGCACCTAAAGCTACCATGGTGAAGAAAGGACCATCGTTGATAGAAAGGATAGAAACAGCACCTACGTCTGTTGCATCACCGTACTCACCAGCTAATGCTGCGTACAGACCACCATTGGAGTTTGCCAGGGCACCTACGATCGCCAGTGTGGACAGTCCCAGGAAACCTGCTTCGCCAAACAGCTTACCACAGATCAGACCAATGATAATACCAACACCAACTTTGACAGCGGTAATTACAACGCCTTTATAAACGGTAACGCCTGCTTTTTTGAAGTTGATAGTTGTTGCATTACAGAAAATGAACACTGCCAGGATCGGCATTGCACCTGATTTCCAAAGGTATGTAGTAAATGTACCATCAAACATGGTCCAGATCGTACCGCCAAAAAATGTATTAATAATTGCACCTAACAGCAACGGAACTACCATTAAACCACCAGGAATTTTTTTCACGGTTTTCAGAATGTTCATTCTAGTATCCCCCTTATGTTAAATTATATTTTTTATTTTGCAGCGATCAGTCTTAAAACGTTATCTACTGTATAAGCCAGGTTCTCCTTGCTGTGATGACGGCTTATGGAGAAATCCTGAGGCAGACGGTTGATAGGGAATACGGCAGTTACACCCATTTCATATGCTTTATCGATCTCTGCATCATCTGCACCGCCTACAACAGCGATCACATTTTTATTCTGTTTCTTTGCACGCTCTGCAATACCAATCACAACCTTGCCGCGAAGACTCTGGGAATCCAGCTTTCCTTCACCGGTGATAATGTAATCAGCATCGCTGATCATTTCGTCAAACTTTACAGTGTCCAGAACCGTCTGGATACCCATCTGCAGACGGGAGCCAAAGAAGGCGATCATGCCTGCGCCCATAGCGCCTGCTGCACCGGTTCCAGGAACTTCACTGATATCCTTGCCGATGGCTTCTGTAATAGCACGGCTTAAGTTCTTGATACCTTCATCCAGTTCCAGTACCATTGCCTCATCTGCACCCTTCTGAGGTCCGAAGATGTGGGATGCGCCGGTTGGTCCGTACATTGGGTTATCAATATCACACATGGTAACGATCTCAACTTTATTTAAGATCTCTGCCTTGCCGCTTAAGTCGATCTTACAGATATCTGCGGTGGTTCCGCCGGTTGGAACGAATTCCTTTCCGTCTTTGTCATAGAATTTAACGCCAACTGCTGCTGCTGCACCGCAACCACCGTCATTAGTACTGGATCCGCCCAGTCCTACGATGATCTTTTCTACGCCGCTTTCAGCTGCTGCTAAGATCAGCTGTCCAACGCCATATGTAGTGGTCTTTCTTGGGTCCTTGCGGTCTTCTACTAATGGAAGTCCTGCGCAGGAAGCCATTTCAATGACTGCTGTCTTGCCTTCGTTGATCAGACCGTAGTAGGAGTCCATATCTTCAAAATATGGGTTTTTAACCTTTACAGTTACCTTGCTGCCGCCTAAAGCGGTAATAAATGCATCTACAGAGCCTTCGCCGCCGTCTGCTACAGGAACGCAGGCTGTTTCAGCTCCAGGAAAATGTTTTTCTACTTTTTCCTTTGCAATCTCGCAGATCTGCTCAGAACTTAAGGTTCCCTTAAATGAATCAGGAATGAGAACAAATTTCATGTCTGTCTTTCTCCTTTTTCTTTATATGTTCTCTCGGAATCTTTCTGTACCTGATCTTGCGAGAAAGACTCCGGGAGTACATTTATTTCATCTGTCTGGAAACACACCAGAAAGCCTGCTTCCAGACAATTCAGAGTTCAAAGTTGATCAATTACTCTCTGACGATAACAGATACACCATCCGGGATAACAGTTACCTTGTAGTCATCCTTCTTAACGATGGCTTTTGCCTTCTCCAAAGCTTCTTCCATGCTGTGTGCAGGAACCATATGCAGGTCTTCTACTAACTGGTCATCGCAGGAAGATACAAATACTACGGTTGCCTTTAACAGCAGTCTTGCAAAGATCTGGGACTGCCACTGGTCGATAATGGTCTCTTCCGGTTTTCTGTCAAGGAAGGTCTTCATCATACGGTTCAGATCCTTCTCATCACGGAAAGTCTCATGGAAGTATTTTCCGCCGTGTCCATCAGCTGCCTTGGAAAGCATGATGATAACGCCGCCTTCCTTTACAGTTGCCTCAGCTGCGGTCATACCCTTTACAGACTGATAAATGTTCTGGTCCAGAGGATATCCGCCGTTGGTGGAGATAACGATATCTGCCGGAATTGCATCTACCTGGCACTTGGAAGCTAAGAACTCACGTCCAACTCTGTGAGCCAGATCACAGTCACCAGCTACTGCAAAAATAGGATCATGTGCTGCATCAATAACTACATTTACGATGAAATCCAGTCTTGCTGCTCTTGCTGCATACAGCATATCATTGTGGATCGGGTTTCCTTCAACAACACCGGTACGTGCATGAGGATCAGCAATAAATCCGGAGTTATGGTTGTACATAACAGTCTCACGGCTTGCAACACCAGGAAGAATACTCTTTCTGCCGCCGGAGAAACCTGCGAAGAAGTGTGGCTCAATAAAGCCTTCTGCTACTAACAGGTCTGCTTCTGCTGCCAGACGGTTAATGATCAGATTGCCGCCGGATGGAAGCTTGCCAAGGTATACCAGGTTGTCCTTGTCATCGCAATCATGAACTACGATCTTCTCATTTGCCATGATCTCAGGACCAAATTTTGCTGCCAGCTCTTCTTTGGTAGTTGTTCTGTGAAGACCGGTTGAAATAAGAATGGTAATATCAGCATCAGGATTGCCCTTACGGATCTCTGCTAAGATCAGAGGCATCATGATGTGGCTTGGAACAGGTCTTGTATGGTCAGAAGAAATAACAACTACCTTTTTCTTTCCAACTGCCATATCGCACAGTCTTGGAGTTCCGATTGGATGCTCCAAAGCATCCTGAACCAGCTCTGCCCCGCTCTTTGGCGCCTTGTAGCTGTGAAGTTCAGATAACAGCACACCTGCCAGATGCTCATCCTCGATCTTTGCTGTTAATTTTTCTTTTCCATAAGGTAATAAAAATTCTTTCATCTCTGCTTCCTCCTGTTTTAAATGAATGATTGGATCGTTAAGTTTTAAGTTGTTTTTATGCTTCTTTGATCTTACGCAATGCAAATGCAGCTGCATCATCAGCTCCAAAAGCACCTGCCTTTGTTACCAGCTTCATTCCTTCGTACTTTCCGCCTTTTACCCGGACTAACGGGATACCTACGCGGATCTCAGAAAGGATCTGTGAACCGTCTGCTTCAATGTTCATCAGCATTCCAAGGGCTGTATCACCACCTGTAAGAAATACACCGGAAACCTTTACCTGTTCCAGGATTTCCATTGCCAGACGGCCAACTATGGAACGTACCTTATCACCAGTCTCTACAGGGCCAAGTCCTAACGCCTCACCAGCTTCAAAGGAAAGCTCCAGTTCGCTTCTGTCATAGGCTGTATTAGTAAGAAGAATGGTATCTTTACCTGCCTTTAAAGAATCTACCACTTCTTTCAGATAAGGCTCTGTCTCTTCTTTTCCGGACAGAATATCATGCATCGGAAGCTTTACCATCTTGATACCCGCTTCCTCACAGTATTTCATCTGCCGGTTGGTCACGGTGCTTACGCTTGCAACTACTCCCAGTGCCGGAAGTGACGGACGTTCCAGTTCCATCAGGTTATCTGCCAGACCTGCGGTACCAATATAAAGTACCTTCTTTCCTGTCTTTGCAACTGCCTTTAAAACTTTCTTTAAGTCATCATTGCAGTCTGCATCGCATACATAAATGCGGCCTTCTGTAAAGTCAAGATCATCACTTCTCACATCCGGAAGTCTCTTTAAAATGACCTTTTCTTCATAATATCTTCCCAGCATCCGTACCAGATTATCTTCTACTACCGGGTTCTTAGGGTCGCTGGCAAGCTCCGTGCGGCAGATCTCTACGCCGTTTAAACACTGCACCCCATCTACAGTCGTTCTCTTTAAATCCGGAAGAGCCGGTGCAAAGATCATTAATTCCGGTTTGAAATGTTCATCTACTGCCTTGATCTCTGCTGCAATATTTCCTCTCATGGTGGAATCAACTTTTTTGATCACATAGCGGAAGCTGTCAAAATCCACATCTTCCAGCGCATGGGACACTATCTCATATGCATGATCAGGATGAACTGTTCTGGACTCTGTATCAATGACAATGGATCTGTCTGCACCCATCGGCTTTCCGCAAAACAGCACTTCTGTTGGAAAACCTCTTCTGCGCAGCTGGACTCCGGTATCATTGGCTCCGGTAAAATCATCTGCAATGATCAGGTATCTTTCTTCCAACCATTTCACCGCCTTTCTAATTGTTCATTTTTGAAACACTTTTGTGAGAGTTCATATTTTTTTTAGATTTTTTTCTCATTCGTTTTATATTCTACACGCTTTTGTCTTTCTATTTCAATGAATTTATTGTATAATATGTTTAAATTTGTAACATTTATAAATGTGAGGTGACTTAAATGATAAAAAAAATCCGTATACTGGGAATTGCTCCCTATAAAGGACTTGCCACTCTTATGAAACAATGTGCCCTGCAATACCCTGAGATCGAATTTACCGCCTATGCAGGAAGCATGGAACAGGGACTTGCCCTTGCAAAACGCTACAGCGAACATTATGACGTTATCATCTCCCGCGCAAACACAGCCAAGATGATCTCCCAGTCTGTGCATATCCCGGTCATCGATATTGGTATTGGCTATTATGATGTACTGCGCTGTATTAAAATGGCCCAGAATACCGGGACCAAATTTGCCCTTTTAGGCTTTCAGTCTTTGACTGTCATCGCAAAAAACCTCTGCGATCTTCTCCAGATCCATGTAGATATTTTCTCCTTCTCCGTAGATAACTGGAAAGGCTCCGGCGATCTTCTGGACCGTATGAAGGAACAGGGCTATAAAACTGTAGTCTGCGATATGATCCCTTATGACCATGCAAAAATGATCGGACTTACGCCTATCCTTCTTACCTCCAGCGCAGAAAGCGTAAAACAGGCCATGGAAAATGCCATTGGCACCTGGCAGCAGTACCAGAAGCTGTGCAATTCCAATGCCATGATGCAGTCCCTGATCCGCAGCAGCTCCAACCAGTATCTGATCCTGGATCTGGAAGGCCGCTGCCATTATTCCACAATCAATGATGAAAAAGAGGAAGAATTTATCCAGAGCCTGCAAAAAGAGCTTGGAAAATGCCGCACTTCCTCCAGGCGTTCTTTCTTTGTCACACTGGGAAACCAGCTGTATTCCGTCCGCTCCAGCCTGGCTGAGGAAGGGGATTTCCCTTATATCATCTTCCGCATCATGTTATCCAAGATCCCTTTAAGCCACTCTAAATACGGCATCACCATTATGGATAAAGAACAGGCATTACAAAGCTTTATTGAAAGCTTTTACAGCAATACAGAACTATCCCGCAGCGCTGCCGCTGCCATGGATCAGTCAGGTTCTTCTTCAGTCCCTCTTATGATCACCGGAGAGATCGGTACAGGCAAAGACCGTGTAGCTTATCTCCACTATGCAAAGAGCCAGTTTAATGATGAACCGCTTTACGTTGTAAACTGTTCCATGTTAAATGATAAAACCTGGAATTTCCTGATCAATCATTACAACTCTCCTTTTACAGACAACGGAAATACCATTTACATCTCCAATCTGGGCGTTTTGTCCCACCCGCGGCAGAAACAGCTGTTATCTATCATACTGGACACCAACCTGCATATCCGCAACCGTCTGATCTTTTCCTGCACCCAGGCAAAGGACGGTCATATGCCCCATGCTGCATTGGAGTATACCAATATGCTTGGATGTGTGCCTCTTCCTATCAAGCCTTTACGGGAACAGAAAAATGACATTGTTCCTTCAGCCGCTCTTTATATTGATACGTTGAACCAGAATCTGGGCCGCCAGGTGGTAGGACTGGAAGACGGTGCCGCAAAGCTTCTTATGGAATATGACTATCCATGTAACCGCACCCAGTTTAAACGTATATTAAAAAAAGCAGTACTGGAAACCAGCACTGCCTATATATCCCGTGATACCATTGAAAAAATATTAAAAGAAGAATCTGCCTTTTTCCCGGATGACCATGAAGCGCATATGATAACACATTCCAAAGCAGCCACCGAAAAAGAAGGCTTTTCCCTGAACTTAGAACAGCCTCTTGACCGCATCAACCAGGACATTGTCCAGCATGTTTTAAACAGCTGCAATGGAAACCAGACAGCTGCAGCAAAGAAGCTGGGAATCAGCCGGACCACTTTGTGGCGCTATATCAACCGGTGATCTCGTCTTTTTTCTTTAACCCTTTTGTATTCTTCTCCACCAGTCTGCGGGCTACCATGATCTGGTGCCCGCAGCCGGTACATTTTAAGCGGAAATCCGCTCCTACTCTTAAGATCTCCCATTCACTGCTTCCGCATGGATGGGGCTTTTTTAATTTTACGATATCTCCTACTTCGTAGTTTAAACGTTCTCCTGGCATAGTTCTATTTCTCCTTGGATCTTCCTGATCCATTGTCATTTCCAACAACTGTTCCCAAAACCTTTCCGATGCTGTCAGAAATCACCAGATCTGCCTGGGAGTCCCTGGATGTTACGCTTTTATTGATCAGAACCAGCTTGTTGCCTCTGTAATAGTCAATAAGACCGGCTGCCGGATAGACCACAAGGGACGTACCTCCGATAATAAGCATGTCCGCGTTGCGGATATAATCAATGGACTTCTGGATAGTCCGGTCATCCAGTCCTTCCTCATAAAGGACTACATCCGGCTTGATACGGCCGCCGCAGGTGCAGGTAGGAACGCCTTCGCTGTTTCTCACATAGTCCAGATCATAAAACTGGCCGCAGCGGGTGCAATAATTTCTGTGTACAGAACCGTGAAGCTCCAGCACTTCTTTGCTTCCTGCCATCTGATGAAGGCCGTCAATGTTCTGGGTGATCACAGCCTTTAATTTTCCTTCCTGTTCCAGTTTTGCAAGGGCTTTATGGGCTGCATTAGGTTTTGCATCCGGAAACAGCATACGGTCTTTATAGAAGCGGTAGAACTCTTCCGGATTTTGTATGTAAAAGCTGTGACTGATGATCCGCTCCGGCGGGTACTTATATTTCTGATTATACAGTCCGTCCACACTGCGGAAATCCGGTATGCCGCTTTCCGTAGAAACACCGGCTCCGCCAAAGAATACGATGTTGTCGCTTTCATTGATCCAGTCTTTTAACTGCTGCCATTTTTCATCCATATGCGTTTCCTCCTACACAACCTCGTCCAAAAATACCCCTTGCAGCGTCCTCACATATTCTGTCCAGAACGGTGGCATCACACCTAATGTCTCTTCCAGCGTCTTGTACCCAAAGATCCACTGTGCCAACTCGTCAATGTTGATCTCCAACACTTCGCTGGAAGATGGGATCTGTTCTGCCTCATCTGCCTCTGTCTGCAGCCCCAGTCCCTTCATCCGTTCCAGAGTACTTCCATTTTTTCCCAGTTTCCACAACCAGCATCCTTCATTTTCCGAAATAATCGGATCTTTTATGGAAAGAACTGCCTGAAATTTATCTCCTGGCGCGTTTTCATTTAATCCAATGACTTCTAACAATGATCTTACATCTGTGATCCGGACCATGATCGCCGGGTGCATATCTGAAGGCTTTATTTCCGATATGCTGTAATAAAACCGCTCTTCTCTTTTTCCAAGTCCCCACCAGGCTTCCAAAGCATGAAGTTTTCCGTCTTTTTCATACAGCCCCGTCACTTCTCCTGCTTCACTTTCCAGCTCTTTTTTAAGAAGTTCCATATAAGCCCTGTCTCTCACTGCATAGACTTCATAACGTTTCTCAAGCCAGTTATTCAGCCAGTGAGCCAGCTCTTCTGACTTTTCCGCCAGATCTACAGGAACCTTTTCCAGATCTTTTTCCGGTTCATCCTCAGGCTTCCATACCGGCTGGTCATAGATAAAAGCAAACTGAAATGGCCGGTAGATAGCCTCTGCAGCAGGCATCAGGAAGCAGAACGGCTTTTTCTCCTGATTTAAGTCCCGGAGCATTTGATTAAGAACCTGGCGCATATAGCCTTTATGGCGCTGGTGGGCAGCTGTGGCTACACCAACGATATAAGGCAGTTCCCATTTTTTTCCATTTACAGAAATGGTATAGGGATTTAAGTGAGCCATGGTCAGAAGTTTTCCTCCTTCTATGGCAAGCACTTTACTGCCGGGAAGTTTTTCGGAAAAATAGTAATCTGCAAAGCTTTTTGAGTCTTCCGGAAATGCCTCTTCCCATAAGGGCCTGCATTTTCCATATTCACTTTTCTCTAAATATCGTACCATATCCGCCTCTTTCTGCCCAGTATCACAGCCTCATTTAATGGAATATTTCATCCTCATTTTCATGATCTTAGTATTTCTTCTTAACCGAATATTTTCTTGCAAAATCCACCGGATAATAGCTCATCTTCGCCTTGCGCAGTCCCGGCATACCTACATCATCTTCTCTGTTTACCAGGGCTACATCCGGGAATTCATGAACTAAAAACTGCTGATTGATAAACTGATACAGACCGTTGATCTCCGGATCAGCCTTTTCAATATGGATCACTGCCATATTTTCCCGCTCATTTAAGCTTCCTACTGTAAATGCCTTCAATTCCCCGTCAATGTAAACGCCTGCCATCGGCACATTGAAAGCAGAGCAGTTCTTTAAAATATCATGGATACCGGCTACCTCGTAATCCAGGGAGATCTCATTTTCATAAGACTCTACTTTCTGCTGTCTCCATTTTTCCATAAACTGCCATACTTCCTGACGGTCGGAGCAGCAGATCCTGCGGTATTCATATCTGCCTTCATAGGTCTTTAAAAAGCCGTTTAAGCGGTTTTTCTTCTTATGAAGCTTCTTTCCAGCCAGTGTACGCATGGCATTTCCATCATAAAGATAATCTTTCAGATCATCTAATTCTGTTACTTCAAACTTTTCCGGATCCAGGTTCAGATATTCTACAGCTTCTGCATCAGCCAGAGAAATATAGAAAGGTTTATGGAGTACATTGTCAAAATAATCTACCATCTGATAGAAGAAATATGGAAGATCTTCTTCCTTGCAAAGAGGCATGGCGCTTGAAAGTATGCCATCTTTTTCCATAAGCCATAAAACTGCCTTGTCTTCGCTGACTGCACATTCTACCTTGTAGTAATCTTTCCATAAAAAAGAGTCCAGGAATACGCTGTCACAGGTCCTGTTGGGCCTGAGACCATAAAAAGGGCGCAGCCTGGACATATCTTCAGCCTCTACAGGCCTAAAATTCAAATCCATTTCGTACCTCATTTCTTTTTTCGTTTGCGCACATCAGATTATACCATATTTCCTATCTATCTTACATTACTTTTTTCTCCATAGCACAGGCGGTCCACCTACACTCCCACCTCTTTCACCAGAAGCAGCCTCTGCCCCGTTTTTACCTGTTCACCTGGAAGTTCATTGGTGGTAACGATATTTTCCACTGTAGTATGAAATTTTTTTGCAATATCCCAAAGAGAGTCTTTCTCCTGGACAATATATCCGACGATCCCGGGAAGTTCCTGTAACTGTTTCAGATCCAGGGGTTCTTCCTTTATTCCGGTTATCACCGTTTCCTGTACCGGTTCCAGGATCATAAAGTCCAGGGCTGCCACACCTTTTACTTCCACCGTATCTGCTCCCGTCATTACAGCTGTCAGCTGATCTACTCCTGCATCCAGCTGATAAATACTCTTTTTGGTAATACCTGCTGCCTGGGCGCTGCATTTAAAAGGGATCTGCCTGGAAACAGACTGGATTGGGGCACTGTCATCACTGGTGAGATAGAGAATGGTCACATCCAGGATTCCTTCTATATCCAAACTGTTTTCTTCCGGTTCGATCTCATCTAACTGTACCATTCCCTGGGTATGGCAGATCTGAAGGATCCGCTCCTGCTGCCCCAGATGTATTTTCTCCCCAATCCTCGGTCTGCATACATTTCTTGCGATCAGCCGGTCATATCCCATCTCATTTTTCTCCGGCGTGATCTGACAGCTGTTAGAATAAATATCTTTTAACAGCATTTCTTCTTTTTCTTCATACAGCCGGATATCCAGATCTAAGACTACATCCAGATCCAGTTCCCGCATCTGCCCGTCCGGATCCGGTTTCGCCTCCACTTCTCCATGAGCCAGGCGCAAAGATACCATGGGGATCTGTCCTTCATGTGCCTGGGCTATCTCTATATCACCTGAAAATGGGATCACCTCTTCCATCCACTGCACCGGCATATTTTCTTCTTCTGTTTCATAGATCACAAATAATGTAAGCTGTCCTTCCAGGTGCAGGCGGCCATCTAACGGCTTTACAGACTGGCTGCTTATGGAAATATCCTTCCACAATAGATTTTCTATATCCGGTCTTCCCCCTGTAAGGACCGTATTTTCCCGTATACGGTAAGTATCTTTACGGTGAAGAGCCAGTATAACAGGAGAAATACTTCCCATTTTCACTTCCGGGGGCATTTCTTCTGTCTGACTTGAAAAACTTCCGGCTGTTCCCGTCTCCTTCAGGTCCGAAGCTGCCATCTGGGATGTTTCTCCCTCTGTATGGATCTCCACCGTGATCACAGCTTTTACCCCCAGCTTCCTGGAATTGATCATATCCGTTTTCATGTCTTCCAGGATCCAGTTTAAACCTGTATGATCTCCTTCTGCCAGTCCCGGAACATTTACAGTCTCTTCAAAAGGAATGTTTCCTCCTAATGTTTCCAGTCCCCCATTTTCTTTTCTGTAAAGAACCTGAAATTCCAGTTTTCCTTTTACGGTTATCTTCTCCTCCTGGGTCTTTACATTTTCCCCCTGGATATGAGCCTGCTCCAGTATGACCTGTTCCATATCTTCCAGTGTATCAGGAACAATAAAATCTTCATCCAGAGTGATCTGGGTCACTGCATTTCCTTTCCACCGGTTCATATGTATCTGCTTCTTTATTAATTCCATAAAAAACACCTGCCGTTCTAATAGTCTTTTACGAAAGTCTATGCGGACAACAGGTGTTTTATAACTTTACTGCTTATTTAACTTTTCTTTTAACTGGCGTATCTCCTCTTCCATCTGGAGCATACGCTCTTTCATTGTTTCATATTCTTCCAGAGTCATGGTCTCTTTCCGTTTTGGAAGTGTAACACCATCTTTTTTTACAGGTCTTGCAGGAATTCCCACTGCTGTTACATTATCTTCCAGTGGTTTTAAAAGAACTGCATTGGCAGCAATGGAGCAGTTGTCACCTACTTCAAAGGCTCCTAATATCTTGGCTCCGGCACCTACCATTACATTATTTCCAAGAGTAGGATGACGTTTGCCTTTCTGGGTACCAACACCGCCTAATGTAACGCCCTGATAAATCGTACAGTTATCACCTACAACAGCGGTTTCACCGATGACCACGCCGGAACCATGGTCAATCAGGATCCCATGTCCTAACTGCGCTCCCGGATGGATCTCGATCAGAGTGAAAAACCTGGCGATCTGTGAGATCAGTCTGGCAATAAAGAACATTTTATGCTTATAAAACCAGTGGGCAAAACGATGCCAGATCAAAGCATGTATCCCCTGATACAAAAGTAAAACTTCCAAAGCACTTCTTGCTGCCGGGTCACGTTCCTGTACTGCTTTGATGTCTAACCAAATGTCTTTAAATATCATAATACGGCTCCCTCATGGTGTATTCGCAATGCGTCACTCATGGACACGCACTGACGTGCTCTACTGTCTGCTTACGCAGACGGTCCATTCGTTAATGGCCCAAACAAAACAAATGTCTGCTGCGCAGCCGCTTGTTTTGCTTTAGGGCTCATTATATCATATGTTATTTTTCAAAAAAAGAGCGCATTTTTATTTTTCATGCATTTTTATTGAAACACAACCGGCAGATCCAGTAATTCCGTTTTCACCACAATATATGGACTGGAGCTCTCAACGCCTTTATCCTCTCCATTTTCAGGTCCTTTTAATTCCGTTGCTATTACAACAGAATTTCCCGTCAGATATAGCTCATTCACACAGATGCTGTATCCGCCGCCTTCCTGGGGCCCATATCCAACAGCTATGTACAGATTTTCATCTGTTGTATAGGTCATTTTAAAGGGTGCTGATGTTTTCTGTTTGATCAGCGTCTGCAGCTCCTGAGGAAGTTCGCTGTCGGAAACAGGTGTGATCGTGAGATCCCGCACTTTTTCCTCTTTTTTACCCAGAATGCTGCAGCCGGATAAAAGCAGGCAAAGTGCCACGATCCCGACGCAGACTGTACATAATAAACGCTTTCCGTTTTTCATCAAAAAAATCTCCCGGATATACTGTTACAACAATATATCCAGGAGATTTCATTTCTATGTTTGTCTGTTTGATATTTATTAGCAGATCTTTCTGATCCAGCCTTCTGGAGCTTCGATACGGCCCATCTGGATACCGGTTAAAGTATCATACAGCTTCTTGATCACTGGTCCCATCTCGTCCATACCGCTTGGGAAGCAGATCTCTTTGCCGTGGTCTACAACCTTGCCTACTGGGGAGATAACTGCTGCAGTACCGCAAAGTCCGCACTCAGCGAAGTCACCTAACTCAGACAGCTTAACAGGTCTCTGGGTAACCTTTAATCCAAGGTAGTGCTCTGCAACGTATACCAGAGAACGTCTTGTGATAGAAGGAAGGATAGAGTCAGACTTTGGAGTAACAACTTCGCCGTCCTTGGTTACGAACAGGAAGTTTGCACCACCGGTCTCTTCTACATAAGTTCTGGTTGCCGGATCCAGGAACATGTTCTCATCAAATCCATTTGCATGTGCTACTTCATGTGCATGAAGGCTCATTGCATAGTTCAGACCAGCCTTTACATGGCCTGTTCCGTGAGGTGCTGCACGGTCGAAGTCACTGACACAGATGGTGATCGGCTTAGCGCCGCCCTTGAAGTATGGTCCAACTGGTGTAACGAACATTCTGAACTGATATTCGTGGGATGGCTTAACACCGATTACAGGACCTGAAGCAAACATATATGGACGGATGTATAAGGTTGCGCCGCTTCCGTAAGGTGGAACCCATGCTGCGTTTGCCTTAACAACCTGATCTAATGCGTCTAAGAATTTCTCCTTAGGGAATACTGGCATTTCCAGTCTGGATGCGGAGTCCATCATACGCTCTGCGTTCATGTCAGGACGGAAAGTAACGATGCTGCCGTCTTCTGTTGTGTAAGCCTTTAAGCCCTCGAAACATTCCTGGCAGTACTGTAAGATACCTGCGCACTCGTTAATAGTAACATTGGAGTCAGCGGTCAGAGTTCCCTCATCCCATGCTCCGTCTTTATAGTTTGATACATAACGCATATCAGTTGGCATGTAGCTGAAACCGATATTTGCCCAGTCAAGATTTTTCTTTTCCACGATCTTGTATCCTCCGTTTCTTAATTCTTCTTACTGATTTTCATCATTTTAAATATGTACTTACCTTGTTGCTCATTATAGTCTCATTATTTCTGAAAATCAATGAAAATTTGTTTCATCTGCTATGCAATTCATGCATATCTGGTATAACCGCGGGCTTTAACAGCTGCCCCGGCTATATACTCTGGTTATTTTCCAGCGCCTTCTCCTGCAAAATATTCTTTTGTCAGTTTCACCACTGTTCCGGAAAGAAGGAACAGGGCGATCAGGTTGGGGATCGCCATAAGGCCGTTAAATGTCTCTGCAATATTCCACATCAGACCCAGATCTGCAGTAGCCCCTAAAATAGCCACCAGGGAATATGCTACCATAAACGGCTTAATGACTTTTTCTGAGAATAAAAATTCAATACATCTTGCGCCGTAAAGTCCCCAGCCCAGAATGGTAGAGAATGCGAAACAGCACATGGCAACTGCAGTAAAGACAGATACCCAGTTTCCATAAACAGAAATAAATCCCTGAATAGTCAGCTCTGCGCCTGCTGCCTGTCCGTAACCTACCGGTACCTGGCTGCAAAGGATAACAAGAGCTGTTAATGTACAGATCACAATGGTATCGGTAAATACTTCAAAAATACCGAACATACCCTGCTTTACCGGTTTTCTGGTATCTGCACATGCATGGGCGATAGAGCCGGTACCAAGACCTGCCTCATTGGAGAAGATACCTCTGGAAACGCCTTTTTTCATACTCATAAACAGGCTTCCCACTGCTCCGCCTGTTACAGCTGCAGGTTTAAAAGCACCTTCAAAAATGGCCTGGATCACAGATGGAAGTGCCTGGATTCTAAAGAGGATGATACCTACAGATAACACAATATAAAGGAGCGCCATAAAAGGAACCAGCTTCTCTGTTACCTGACCAATACGCTTTACACCGCCTAACAGGATCAGGGCTACCAAAGCGGCAATGATGATACCCTGGATCAGGTTGGAAGTCTTTACTGCCCCTTCTGAGATCAGTCCGCAGCTTAAGAGAGCAGAGTTCACAGCCGTTGTGATCGTATTGACCTGGGTGGCATTTCCTGTACCAAATACAGTGAGCACACCGAAGGCGGAAAACAGGACAGCTAAAAACTGCCAGTTCTTTCCAAGGCCATTTTTAATATAGTACATAGGACCGCCTACCAGATCCCCTTCTTTGTTTGTCTCACGGTAGTAGACAGCCAGAGTTACCTCTGCAAATTTGGTACACATACCAAGAACGGCAGAAACCCACATCCAGAACACAGCGCCTGGTCCTCCAATGGCAATGGCTCCTGCTACACCGGCAATATTTCCTGTTCCAACTGTGGCCGCCAGAGCCGTACACACCGCCTGAAATGGTGTCAGCGCTCCGTCAGAAGCATTTCTCTTGCGGAACATCCTTCCGATGGTAGTCTGGATGGCATAGGAGAACTTGCGGATCTGCAAAAAACCGGTACGGCAGCTTAAATAAAAGCCAACGCCGATGATGCAGACCATTGCAGGAACACCCCAGATAAAATCATTCACAACCTGGTTAATCGTTTCAATGGTGCTGAGCATGGATAAATCCTCATCTTTCTAAATCAAAACTGATCAAAAATTAAAACTTGATTTCTTTTCCTTCCAGACGCCACTGTCTGAATTCTGCAGATGCAGAAAGAAGCAGGTCGGAAGAAGAGTTTAATGCTGTTTCTACAGAGTCCTGGATCACGCCGATGATAAAGCCGATACCTACGATCTGCATGGCAATGTCATTGGAAATACCGAAAAGTGAGCATGCCATAGGGATCAGAAGCAGGGAACCTCCTGCTACACCAGATGCGCCGCAGGCAGATAAAGTTGCCAGGATACTTAAGATAATGGCACTTGGGATATCAACTGCGATACCTAAGGTGTGGGCTGCAGCCAGTGTCATGACTGTGATAGTGATCGCTGCACCGTCCATGTTGATGGTTGCTCCCAGTGGAATGGTAACAGAATATGTATCCTTATCCAGTCCCATTTCTGCGCAGGCTTCCATATTAATAGGAATGTTTGCAGCAGAACTGCGGGTAAAGAATGCAGTAATGGCACTCTTTTTTAAGCACTTGAAGATCAGCGGATATGGGTTCTTACGGATGCACCAGAATACCAGGATCGGGTTGGTGACAAAGTAGATAAACAGCATAGAGCCTAAAAGCACTGCTAACAGTTTACCATATTCTGTGAAAGTTGAAAGTCCATTTACAGAAACGGTATTGTATACAAGACCCATAATACCAAATGGAGCACACTGGATGATCCAGGTTACGGTCTTTGAAAGAGCTGCGGAAATATCATTTAAAGACTGCTTGGTGGTATCAGATGCCTTACGAAGTGCGATACCGATAAGAACGGCCCATACAAGGATGCCGATGTAGTTTGCAGATACTAAAGACTGTACCGGGTTTGTTACCACATTCATAAGAAGTGTTCTTAATACTTCTGCTACACCCTGAGGTGCTGCCATATCAGTTGCCGCATCCACCAGTGTCAGTGTTACAGGAAATGCACTGCTTGCAGTAACTGCTACGATAGCTGCAAGGAAGGTACTGAACATATACATAATAATAACTGTACGGATGACGCCTCCGTGGCTTTTTCCTGCGTAGCACAGAGAACTGATAACTAAGAAAAATACTAACAATGGCGCAATGGCTTTTAACGCGCCAACAAATACATCACCTAAAATGGCGATCCCTCCTTCGGACGGAACAAACATTCCTAATAAAGCACCGATCACAAGACCAGCCACAATCCTCTGCACCAGGCTGATGCCGGTCCAGGCCTGAACTATCTTCTTCATACTCTTTTCCTATTCCCTTCTATTTGGTAAAGTGTTAAAAATACGCAACGGAAAACATTATACACAATATGTCTGTAAAATACAAATGTTTTTTTCTGGCGGACACTTTTAGATGATTGTACACGAACCTGCATAAATTTCCCATTGTCCTAATATGATGTAAAAAACGTTCTCAAGGGGATAACCCATGAAAGATTATATTGAAGAACGAGCTGTCGCCATTGCCAATTACATCATAGATCACAACGCTACTGTCCGGCAGACAGCAAAACGCTTTGGGATCAGTAAGAGCACAGTGCACAAGGACTGCACGGAGAGACTGATCTCCATCAATCCGGCTCTCGCCGCCCAGACAAGAGTAGTCCTGGATCTGAACAAATCCGAGCGTCATATCCGGGGTGGGATGGCTACAAAGGAGAAATATCAATACCAGCATCGACTTGCCATCTGCAGTCGGGAAGAGAAGTAACGTTTATTTTTGTAATAAGATAGGGTTCAGCCATCTGCCGCCTGCAGGACCTCTTTCAGCGTATCTTTAAATGCAAGAGCCGCTTTGGAATGGTATCTGCCAGGCGGCAGTGCTATTCCCAGATCAATAAAAGCACTTTCTGCACCCAGAGATAAAAACTCTGCATTTCTGAAATAATGTCTGGAACTGTAATAGGTAAATGCAAGTCCCAGTCCTGCTGCTCCCATAGCTGCTGACATAAGGGCTGACAGCTTGTGATTGCTGGCAATCGGTTGTATTCCATTCTTATTAAATATCTGCCTTGCTTCCCGGCCCAGGATCGTATCATAATCGCTGAGAAGATATTCATAGGAAAGTGTATCTTTTAAATTCACATATTGTGGTATCCTGGAGTCCGGATTATCCTCATTATTTCTTGCAAACTCCATGACCGGGTAGGTATGGCTGGTAATAAGGCATATCTCATCTTTCAAGACCCACTCTATATTCAGTCTGGGATCTGCCTCAGACATAACTAAAAGGGCAATATCGATCTCGCCGGACAACAGCTGCTGCTCTAATACCATGGAATTTTGCTCCACGATCTCCACTTTCACATCCGGATGCTCCAGGCGGAATGCATTTAACACTGGTGGAAGAAGATAAGAACCTCTGAAACTGCTGACCCCCATGATCACACGACCGCTTTTTAACTGTTTCATATCTTTGATCTCGTTTTGTACAGACCGGTATTCTGCCAGTGTCTTATATGCATACTGGAGCATCAGTTCCCCTTCCTGGGTCAGACGCACTCCCCGGGAAGTACGGATAAACAGCTTACTCCCTACATTATTTTCCAATATGCTTAAAAACTGACTGAGGCTGGACTGGGCCATAAACAGCCGCTCTGCCGCTTTTGAAATACTCTTTTCTTCTGCTATGGCAATAAAATAATCCAGTTCTTTCATTTCCATGATCTGTATTTCCCCCTTTGTTTCGCTGATCCCTGCTGACCAATCTGTGTTTTCTTTATAACTATCGGTTTTTCCGATATATATTATAGCATATTTTGTATTTTTTCGTTGGCAAAAGTAGATTATTATAATTACATAAGCGATAAAAACAGATCAATAAAATATTCTCTCAAATTGGAGGTTTATTATGGGAAAGATTTCCATGAAAGGTGTGTGCGATATGCACGTACATACAAATCCAGACTTAAGGCTGCGTGCTTATGATGACTTTGAACTGGCAGATGCAGCAGTCAGAGTCGGCGCCAGAGCCATTGTCATCAAAACTCATCTGGGCTTTACAGTAAACCGTGCTTATCTCACCAATCAGTACGTGAAAAAAGTATACGGTGAAAATACCGGTTTCACCATGTACGGCGGCGTTGTTATGAACAAGGTCATCGGCGGTATCAACCCGGAAGCCGTAGAAAAAGGCTTAAAGCTGGGTGCAAAAGAGATCTGGCTTCCTACCCAGTCTGCAAAACGCCATTTAGAGAAAATGGGCCAGGATCCGGCTAAAGGCATCGAATTAGTGCGGGATGGGAAGGTAGTTCCAGAACTTGTGGATGTATTTAAACTGATCCGTGACTATGACGTAGTCCTTGGAACAGCCCATGTTTCCCCAGAAGAAGCATTTGTAGTGGTAGAAGCTGCAAAAGATGCCGGCGTTAAAAAGATCGTTATCACTCATCCGGAATGGTGGGTAGTGGATATGAGCATAGATGACCAGATCCGCCTGGTAAAAGATTATGACGTGATCCTGGAACGGTGTTACGCACAGAATATGGGCGGCGGTGCTTACAAGAGCAATCTCCCGGACAATCTGGAGCTTATTAAGGCCGTTGGTTATGAACACGTTATGGTAGATACAGACGGCGGTCAGACCGAAAATCCGCACTGGGAGCTGGCTTTAGAGGAATATATGCAGTATCTGGCAGATCACGGCATCCCGGAAGAACATATTTACCACATGACAAGAACCATTCCTTACAAGCTTCTTGGAATTGAATAAGAAGCTTGCAGAATAAAAGCTTCAGGAAAATATAACACCTATCAGGAGGGGAACACATGTTAAGTATCATTATTATTCTTTCAATCGCACTGGCGATCTTTCTTGGATACAGAACCAAGATCAATACCGGTCTTTTCTGTATTGTATTTGCTTACATCATCGGATGTTTCGTTATGGGATTAAAGCCAAAGCAGATCATTGGTTTCTGGCCTACAAGTACCATGTTTGTTATCTTATCTGTTTCATTATTTTATAATTTTGCAGCGATCAACGGAACCCTTGAGAAAATGTCCGGTGCCCTGTTATACGCCTGTCGCAATTTTCCGGGACTTCTGCCTTATGCGCTGTTTGCAGTAGCAGTCATCCTTTCAGTTATGGGAGCTACTTTTTTCACCGTTCTTGCATTTTTAGCTCCGATCACTCTGGTGATCTGCGATGAGTCCAGAATGGACAAACTGACCGGTGCTGTTGCCATTAACTGCGGTGCTTTAGCCGGTGGTAATTTCCCAACCTCCAATCTTGGCGTTGTTTTCCGCGGACTGTCTGACACTGCCTATGAAGCTTCTCCTGAAATCGCAGCTGTAGACTCCTTTAATATGGAAATGAAGATTTTTGCATTTGCCATCTTCTTCTCCCTGATCCTGATCACTATCTTCCGTTTTGGCTTTAAAGAAAACAGAAATATTGGTAAAGGTGTTACTTTTAAGAAACCAGAAAGCTTTACAAAAGACCAGAAGACTACCCTTACCTTAATGATGGCTATGATGGCTGTTGTCCTGATCTTCCCTCTGTTAAACATCCTGATGCCGGGAAATGCTGCTGTTAAATATATCAGCGGAAAAGTAGATGTAGGTCTGGTTGCCATTATCTTTACTGTGATCGCCCTTTTATTAAAACTGGCTCCACAGAAAGAAGCCATTGCAAAAGTTCCGTGGAATACCATTATCATGATCGCAGGTGCCGGTATGCTGATCGCTGTTGCAGTAGAAGCCGGAACCATTGAAGCACTTTCTACCTGGATCGGTTCCAATGTACCAAAGCCTCTGGTTCCTATTGCTTTCTGCCTGGTAGGTGCCATCATGAGTTTCTTCAGTTCCACTACAGGAGTGGTTGCTCCGGCATTGTTCCCGCTGATCCCGAATCTGGCTGCTTCTGTAGGTTTAAGCGCGCCGGTATTATTTGCCTGCACGATCCTTGGTGCCCAGTCCAGCGCTATCAGTCCATTTTCTTCCGGCGGTTCCCTGATCCTTGGTTCCACCCCGAAAGAGGAAGAACGCAATGAGCTGTTTAACCGTCTTCTCATGGTAGCTGTTCCCATCAGCGTGATCACCTGCACTATTTATAACTTTGTGATTGCTATGGTTCTGTAAATATAATCGTGTTTCATTCAAACGGGTTTTCTGTCTTTCTTTGCAGAAGACCCGTTTTTATGTATAATGGATACAGAGTACATAAACAAAAACGGAGGAACCTCCCATGGCAAAAAAATCCACCCGCAACACCAGAGGCCGCATTGTAAGCGCAGCCTGGAAGCTATTTTATGAGCAGGGCTATGAAGATACGACAGTAGAAGAGATCATCGAGCTTTCCGGCACTTCCAAAGGCTCTTTTTACCACTATTTTGACGGCAAAGATGCCCTTCTTTCTACTTTAAGCTCTCTTTTTGATGAGAAATATGAGGAACTTACCGGACTTCTGACACCAGAAATGACTGCTATGGAGCAGCTGCTGTTTTTAAACAGGGAACTTTTTCATATGATCGAGGACAGCATTTCCCTGGACCTGTTAGCAAGGCTTTATTCTACCCAGCTGACTACCAATGGGGAAAAACATCTGTTAGACCACAACCGGATTTACTATAAACTGCTGCGAAAGATCATCGCCAAAGGTCAGGCTGAAGGCCAGTTAAGCAGCCGTTCCAATGTAAATGAAATGGTAAAGCTGTATGCTCTCTGCGAACGGGCCCTTCTTTATGACTGGTGTCTTTGTGCAGGCGAATATGCCCTGACGGAATACAGCGCAAAGGTCCTTCCGGGTTTTTTAAGCAGCTTTCTTCCTTAAAAATGTACAACCTGCTGTGGATATTATTTTAATTCTTATTTTTTGTATATGTTTTATTTATTATAATCGTACAGTTATTTTTTCTATATAAACACTGGGTTTTTGTCACATTTCATTAATATTCGTACAGTATTTATTCTATACTTCATTCTGTATTGTAGTCTATTTTTATGTATGTTATAATCGTCCTCAATATTATGTTCTCCCGAAATCATTCTGCGCATGAAAGACTAGGGAGATCATTATTTCGAGGAGGAATAAGATTATGATTTCAGGACAGGCTGGTATCCTGGCAGCCATTGTGATCTATCTGCTTGCAATGGTGTATGTAGGATTTTATTTCAGCAAGAAAGGCAGCGGTGATTCCGCAGATGATTTCTATTTAGGCGGCAGAAAGCTTGGTCCCTTTGTAACAGCTATGAGTGCGGAAGCCTCTGATATGAGCAGCTGGCTGTTGATGGGTCTGCCAGGCGTTGCTTATCTCACCGGTATTGCAGACGCAGGCTGGACCGCCATCGGCCTTGGCATTGGTACTTATTTAAACTGGCTGATCGTAGCACAGCGTCTGCGCCGTTACTCGATCGTATGCAATGCCATCACCATTCCGGACTTCTTCTCCCGTCGTTTTAAAGATGACAAAAATATCCTGATGTGCATTTCCGCCATCATCATCCTTGTTTTCTTTATTCCTTATACTGCTTCCGGATTTAAAGCCATCGGAACCTTATTCTCCAGCCTTTTCGGTACCGATTATCACATTGCAATGATCGTTGGTGCAGTTGTTATCGTAGGTTATACCGTTATGGGCGGCTTCATGGCAGTTTCCACTACAGACCTGATCCAGAGCGTGGTTATGTCCATTTCCCTGGTCGTCATCGTATTTTATGGCATCCATATGGCCGGTGGCTGGAGCGAAGTTGTAAACAACGCTACTTCTCTAGCCGGTTACCTCTCCATAACCCAGCTTCATGACAGGGCAACTGCTTCTGCTGCACCTTACGGCCTGCTTTCTATTGTATCTACCGTAGCATGGGGCCTTGGCTACTTCGGTATGCCTCATATCCTCCTTCGTTTCATGGCTATCGAAGAGGAGAAAAAACTGGTACTTTCCCGCCGGATCGCAACTGTATGGGTACTGATCTCCATGTGCGTTGCCATTCTTATCGGTATCATCGGATATGGCGCTTCTGTAGCAGGTTCTATCCCAATGTTTACCACCAGCTCCCAGTCTGAGACTGTTATCATCCAGTTTGCACATCTTCTTGGACAGAATGGTTTCTTACTGTCACTGGTCGCAGGCGTTGTACTTGCAGGTATCCTGGCATGTACCATGTCAACTGCTGATTCCCAGCTTTTAACTGCTGCTTCCGGTGTATCCCAGAACCTGCTCCAGGACTTTTTAAAGATCAAAATGAGCACTGCCGCTTCCATGAATGCAGCCCGTCTTACGGTTATGGGAATTGCCATTGTAGCCGTTTTCCTGGCATGGAACCCGGACAGCTCTGTATTCACCATCGTATCCTTTGCATGGGCCGGTTTTGGAGCATCCTTCGGACCGCTGGTGCTGTTCGCCCTCTTCTGGCGCCGTACCAATATGCAGGGCGCACTGGCCGGTATGCTTACAGGCGGCGTTATGGTCTTTGTATGGAAGTATCTGGTACGCCCATTAGGCGGAAACTTCAATATTTATGAACTGCTTCCTGCATTTGTCCTTTCCTGCCTTGCTATTGTCATTGTTTCCCTTCTTACAAAGGAGCCTTCAAAAGAAATTTATGATGAATTTGATTCTGTTGGAAAATAAATCTTAAGCTATAAATCAAAGCTTCTTTATATAATAAATCTTCTCTTGACAAATCTTCTTATGTGTCATACCTTAGATTGGTATTAATGATAATTTTTATCAACAAAATTACCCCTGGTATATCCTTTTCTATAATATACCAGGGACAAAGGAGCCTAGTATGACACTTCGCGATCTACCCATTGGAAAAACTGCAACGATTTTGTCTGTTGGCGGAGAAGGAGCTTTGCGCCAGCACTTTTTAGACATGGGCCTTATCCCCAAAGGAGAGGTGACCATGGTGAAATATGCCCCTATGGGCGACCCTATGGAGCTGCGCATCCACAGCTATGAGCTGACCTTGCGCCTTGCAGATGCAGAAAAAATAGAAATTACAGATGTAAGGGACGGCGTTCTTCCCCGCCCCCAGAATCCGGACTTAAGCACCATTGAACAGTCCAAGCCTCATCCAGGCCTTGGTGAAGGCGGAAAATACCATATTAAAGCAACGGAAAATCCACTGCCGGATACAGAGCTGCTTACCTTTGCCCTTGCAGGAAACCAGAATTGCGGCAAGACCACACTGTTTAACCAGCTTACCGGTTCCAACCAGCATGTAGGTAACTTCCCTGGCGTTACCGTAGACCGGAAAGACGGTATGATCCGCGGAAAGAGCAATACCCTTGTAACAGACCTTCCTGGTATCTACTCCATGTCCCCTTATTCCAGTGAAGAGCTGGTAACCCGAAACTTTCTTTTAGATGAGCATCCAAAGGGCATCATCAACATTGTAGATGCCACCAACATTGAGCGAAACCTGTATCTGACCATGCAGTTAATGGAACTGGATATCCCTATGGTCCTTGCATTAAATATGATGGATGAAGTGCGGGATAACGGCGGTTCTATTATGGTCAACCAGATGGAGGAAATGCTTGGTATCCCGGTCATTCCTATTTCTGCTGCCAAAAATGAGGGCATCGACGAGCTGGTAGAACATGCCATCCACGTTGCCAAATATCAGGAACCTCCAAGAACCATGGACCTTTGTGATGTAAATGATGACGGCGGTGCTGTCCATCGTTGTCTTCACGCCATTATGCACCTGATTGAGGACCATGCAAAAGCCGCCGGTATCCCACTGCGTTTTGCTGCCTCCAAGCTGGCGGAGGGAGATTCCCTTATTATAAACAGCTTGAACCTGGATGAGAACGAGAAACAGACCTTAGAGCATATCATTACCCAGATGGAAGCAGAGCGCGGCCTGGACCGTGCAGCAGCCATTGCACATATGCGCTTTGATTTTATTGCAAAAACCTGTGATGCTTCCGTTATCAAGCCAAGAGAAAGCAAGGAACATCTGCGCAGCGTGAAAATGGATAAGATACTTACCGGAAAATATACCGCTATACCCTGTTTTGCAGGTATTATGGGACTGGTATTCTACCTTACCTTCGGCGTGATCGGAAGTTTCTTATCTGACCTCCTTGACAGCTGCATTTCCGCTCTTTCCACGCTGGTAGACCATTTCCTGATCCTTTGGAATGTAAACCCGGTGATCCATTCCCTTGTTATGGACGGTATTTTCAACGGTGTGGGAAGTGTATTAAGCTTCCTGCCGATCATTGTTACACTGTTCTTCTTCCTGTCTTTGCTGGAAGACAGCGGATATATGGCAAGAGTAGCCTTTGTTATGGATAAGCTGCTGCGAAAGATCGGTCTTTCCGGCCGCAGCATCGTGCCTATGCTTATCGGCTTTGGCTGTACCGTTCCGGGCGTTATGGCAAGCCGTACTCTTCCATCGGAACGTGACCGTAAAATGACCATTTTGCTGACCCCGTTTATGAGCTGTTCCGCAAAGCTGCCTATCTACGCCTTTTTTACCGCAGCATTCTTCCCGGAGCATGGCACCCTTGTGATGATAGCCCTGTATTTTGGCGGTATTATCATGGGTATTTTAATGGCACTTATTTTACGTGGAACTTTATTTAACGGAGAAGCTGTTCCTTTTGTTATGGAGCTGCCAAATTACCGTATGCCAGGTGCCAAAAACGTTGGTCTGCTGTTATGGGATAAGGCAAAGGATTTCCTTCAGAGAGCCTTTACCGTTATCTTCATGGCAACCCTTGCTATCTGGTTCTTACAGACCTTCAGCCTGCGTTTAAACATTGTTACAGACTCTAAGGACAGTATCCTTGCTATGATCTCCGGCCTGATCGCCCCATTAATGCATCCAATGGGACTGGGAGACTGGCGGATCGCCACTGCCCTTATTACAGGATTTTTAGCAAAGGAAAGCGTTGTTTCCACGCTGTCTATCCTCTTTGGAAAAACCAGCACACTGGTATCCAGTATGACTTCTCTGTCCGCTGCCAGCCTGTTAGTTTTCTGTCTGCTGTATACACCATGTGTGGCTGCCATTGCTTCTATTAAGAGAGAGCTGGGTGGAAAATGGGCACTGACCGTTGTGATCTTACAGTGTGTGGTTGCATGGATCGCAGCTTATATTGTTTATCTGATCGGAGGATTTTTCTTTTAAATATATTTTGGTCCGGCTTACCGGATCATCTCATTCACTGCACAAAAAAGCAGCCGCTCTGCCGGTTCCATTTATAGGGCCTGCAGCAGAGTGGCTGCTTTTTATATGCATATATATGTTTTTCCTGGACTGTTAACGAAGGTTCAGCCTGCGTTTATGATAATTTCTTATATAATAAGTTTCCTACACTCTGGATCACCTGCACAAAGATGATCAGCACAATACTGGTACTTATCAGATACGGCATTTTATAGGCCTGGTATCCATAACGGATGGCCACATCGCCCAGACCGCCGGCACCAATGGCACCGCCCATTGCGCTGTAACCGATCAGGCTGATCATAGTCAGTGTGATACCGGAAAGGATAGCCGGAAGAGCTTCTTTTAAGTATACGCGGAAGATGATCTGCAGGTCTCCTGCGCCGAAAGAACGGGCTGCTTCGATGAGACCATGGTCTACACTGCGAAGAGCAGACTCAATCACTCTGGCTACAAAAGGAATGGCAGAAATGGTTAAAGGCACTAAAGCTGCCTTTGTACCAATGGCCTTTCCTGCGATCATACGGGTAAACGGGATAACAATAACCATTAAAATGATAAATGGGAAGCTGCGGAATACATTTACAAGGATATCCAGGATACCGTAAATGATCTTGTTAGGCCGCAGGCCGTCCGGTGCTGTCACTGTAAGCACGATGGCCGGGATAAAACCTAAGATCACGGAAAAAATGGTAGAACCGATGACCATATATACAGTCTGCCCGAAGGCTTTCATAATTACATCATACATTTTCAAGCACCTCCCATAAAATACCTCTGTCTGTAAGCCATGCAGTTACACGCTCTCTGTCTGCTTCTGTTACATTGATCACCAGGCTTCCCATAATGGTTCCGCGGAAGTTCTCCAGCTTGCCCTGGCAGATACCAAAATTGATTCCCAGTTCATGCGCCAGGTGAGTAATAGCACTGTCGCTGGCAGTTTCATCGTTAAAGAACAGACGGACATTGACGCCGTCTTTTGGAAGGAACTCTACGCTGTCACCTACGAACTCCTGAACGTCCTTATTTGGCGCTACGAACAGTTCTTCCGGCTTTCCGGTAGCGATCATTTTACCATGCTTTAAGAACGCAACTTTGTTGCAGATCTCTTTTACAACTTCCATCTGGTGGGTTACCACAACAATGGTGATCCCCAGCTCTTTGTTGATCTTTAAAAGCAGTGCCAGAATACCTTTTGTGATCTGCGGATCCAATGCAGAGGTTGCCTCATCACAAAGGAGGATCTTTGGATTTAATACAAGGGCTCTTGCAATCGCCACTCTCTGTTTCTGACCGCCGGAAAGCTGTTTGGGATAGCTGTTTACCTTATCCTTTAAGCCGACCAGATCTAACAGTTCCATAATACGGTCATGATTTTCCTTGCTGTTCTTATTCTGTCCCCAGAATTGAAGAGGAAGGGCAATGTTATCATACACATTCAGACGGCCTAACAGATTGAAGTTCTGAAAGATCATTCCCATGTCCTTGCGCACCAACTGAAGTTCTTTCTGGCTGAGACCTGCGATCTCCTTTCCTTCTACTGTAATAGAGCCGCCGTTGTACTTTTCCAGTCCGTTGATGCAGCGCAGCAATGTGGATTTACCGGCGCCGCTCTGTCCGATGATCCCAAAGATATCTCCCTGGTCGATATTAATGGAAATATCCTCCAGCACCTGAAGGCTACCAAATTGTTTGCTTACGTGTTCAATATTGATCATAAATTTCTCCTTCTAAACAGATATTGAAACAGATATAAAACGGGCAAACGGCTGCTGCAAAATTTCCTGTTTTTCAGGTTTTTACAGCAGCCTCTGCCATCTCATAATCTCATATCAGGTAACATTCAGAAGTGGGGGATTTCCGGATGTTTCTGTCTGTTGCTATTGTATACATGGAACGGTAACTGTATCCTAGAATGCCGGGATAACGGAACCGCTGTACTTCTCTTCGATGTAGTTCTTTACATCATCATTCTGTAATGCTGCGATCAGAGCCTTAGTCTTAGTGCTTTCTTCATTTCCCTCTTTAACAACCAGATAGTTAATGTACTTGTAGCTTTCGTCACTGTCTGCAAGCTCTGCTGCTAAAGCATCCTTCTCAGGATTTAAGTTTGCTTCCAGTGCGTAGTTTCCATTGATAACTGCTGCGTCTACATCGTCCAGGGATCTTGGCAGGTTTGCTGCATCCAGCTCAGTGATCTCGAAATTATGTGGATTTTCTGCAATGCTGGTCAGGTTGTAAAGATCCTCTGTTTCAGCCAGAGTGATCAGTCCATTGTCTGCTAACAGCTTAATAGCTCTGGATTCATTGGATCCATCGTTTGGTACTGCAATAGTTGCTCCGTCAGGAAGCTCTTCCAGGCTCTTGTAATTCTTGGAATAGATACCCATTGGCTCTAAGTGGATGCCTGCAACTTCTACTAAATGAAGTCCTCTTTCCTTGTTCTGCTCTTCCAGATAACGGATAGTCTGGAAATAGTTTGCATCGATCTCGCCATCTTCCAGGCTGGTATTTGGCTGAACATAATCATTAAATTCAACTACTTCTACATCCCAGCCAGCTGCTTCCAGCTTTGGAACTACTACATCATTTACGATCTCAGCATGTGGAACCGGTGTAACACCGATAGAAATCTTGTTGTCATCGCCTTCCGGAGCAGGAATTTCGCCTTCAGCTGCTGCCTCTGCCTTGGTCTCTTCTGCGCTGCTTTCAGCTGCTTCAGAAGAAGCTGCTTCGGTGGTTGCTGCCTCAGTTGCTGCTGCGGTAGTCTCTGCTGCCTTGCTGCCGCATCCTGCAAGAACGGTAATTGCTGCTGTTGCTGCTACTGCTAATGATAACCATCTTTTCTTCATAATATTTGTCTCCTCTCTTATCAGGCCCCGGTGGTCTGATCTCCCTTGTTTGTGTTTGTTGCTTGTTGTCTGTGTTTCTTTTGATAGTCTGAATTCTAACACATCCCCCTTGGTCTGTCTATTTCATAAAATCTTTATCTGGCTATAGGTAAAACCTATAACAGGCAATTTCTGATTATGCTATACTCTAATAAATATACCTATAAAAGAAAGGCATACCCCCCATGAGCGAAACAAAGATCATTCCCACAACCGGGCGGAATAACTGCGGCGGCCGCTGCATCATCTACGCCCACGTCTGTGACGGAGTTATTGAAAAACTTTCCACTGAAACAAAAGGAACACCGGAGCATCCTGTTCCCTTATGCGCCTGCGCCAAAGGCTTAAACTACCATAAAACATTTTTAGGCGAAGACCGGCTTCGCTGGCCTATGAAACGGGTCGGTGAACGTGGAGAAGGGAAATTTGCCCGGATCAGCTGGGAGGAAGCCCTGGATATCCTTACATCTGAATACATCCGCATCCGGGATACTTACGGTCCCGGTTCCCGCTATGTCAATGACGGCTGCGGCATCAGCGCTGTTATGCGTGGCGACCGTATGATGCAGCGCCTGCTGGCATTAGACGGCGGTTATCTTGGCTGCTATAACTCCTACAGCTCTGCCTGCATCCGCAATGCAACGGATATTACCTATGGAACCAGCGAGACCGGCACCCATCCTTCCGACTGGTTAAACAGCCATCTGATCATCCTGTGGGGTCATAATCCTGCAGAGACAAAATTTGACAGCAGCACCATGTTTTACTTAAAAAAGGCAAAAGCCGCCGGTATTCCCATTATTGTCATTGATCCCCGAAAAAATGATACTGCTGTTGCCTTAAATGCCCAGTGGATCCCCATCCGTCCTGCTACAGACAGCGCTTTGGCGGATGCCATGGCCTACGTTATTATAAAAGAAGGGCTTCAGGATCAGGAATTCTTAGATAAATGCTGTCTTGGCTTTGACGCAGCCCATATGCCGGAAGGCGCAGATCCATCCCTTAACTGCCTTTCCTATTTAATGGGCGAAACAGACAGTATTCCAAAGACACCTGAATGGGGTGAAAAGATCACCGGTATCCCAGCTGACACCATCCGTGAGCTGGCGATCCGCTATGCCACCACAAAACCGGCTGCCATTATCCAGGGATATGGCGCCCAGAGAAATGCATATGGGGAGCAAAGTGCCCGTGGCGCTATCCTTCTTGCCTGTCTTACAGGAAATGTAGGCATCAGCGGTGGTTCTGCAGCCGGTGCCGGTGACTGTTCCACCCATGAACTGCCGGGATTTCCGGTCCTTGATAATCCTTATAACAGAGCACTGCCAGTTTTCCTCTGGACTGATGCAGTGGATCATGGTAAAGGCATGAACGAATATGACGGCATCCGTACCTGCGATCAGGGGATCTTTGATGATCCAAAGGATATTACACTGAATTCCAATATAAAAATGATCTTCAACCTGGCAAGCAACACCCTTGTAAACCAGCATGGGGACATCAACCGCACTGCCAAACTTTTAAAAGACACTTCCAAGTGCGAATTCATCGTCTGCTCCGACTTATTTATGACCGCCAGCGCCAAATTTGCAGACCTGCTCCTTCCAGGAGTTTCCATGTTTGAGGAGGAAAATATTACAAAGCCGTGGAAATTTACGGAATTTCTGGGATTTAACAATAAGGTCATTGAACCTCTTTATGAATGTAAAACAGAATATGAATGGATCCGGGAACTGGCAAAGCGGATCGACTTAGAAGAAGAATTTACAGAAGGCCGTGATTACAGCCAGTGGATGCGCTATATTTACGATGACCTGCGCACCAGAGAACCGGAACTGCCGGAATATGATGAATTCCGTGAAAAGGGTATTTATAAATTTGAAGAAGGTCATTATCCTATTTCCTTTGAAAAAGAGGTAAAAGACCCGGAGCATCATCCATTCCCGACTCCAAGTGGGAAGATCGAGCTGTTTTCTACTAAATTGTGGAAAACTCCTATGAAAGACTTTATGCCGCCAATCCCCCGGTACGTAGCCCCGCCGGAAGGTCCGGAGGACCCGCTGACAAAGCGCTTTCCGTTGCAGTTATCCGGCTGGCACAGCAAATGCCGCACCCATACGGTCCATGACAATAACCTGGGGCTTCGCAGACTGGACCCACAAAAACTCTGGATCCACCCGGAAGATGCCGCCGCCCGTAGCATCCATGACGGTGATATGGTTCTTGTATACAATGACCGGGGGCAAGTAAAGATCCCTGCTAAGATCACCGACCGGGTAGCCAAAGGTGTCGCCACTCTTTCCCAGGGCACCTGGTATACGCCAGACGAAAACGGCGTAGATACACGAGGCTCCATCAACGTACTCACCTCCCAGAGACCGACTCCATTTGCAAGAGGGAACGGACAGCATACGAACCTGGTGGAAGTGAAAAAATTATAACAATATACGAAAAACAGGAGTTATCCGCAAAATATCAGTTCGGACAACTCCTGCTTTTAACTGAGTGCTCAATAAATATTATCTGTTTTATAATTACTGTTCAAGACGTAAGATTTCTTCACCTTTCACAGCAAACTCTTTTTCCAACAGCGTAAACATTGCTCCGCTTGAAAATACAACCGGTGATACCAGAGATTTTCCTGCGCCTGTCACCTGGTCCAGATCAACCTTTACCAGCACCTGTCCCTGTTTTACCTGATCCCCCTGTTTTACTTTTACATCAAATCCAGAACCATTTAATTCTACTGTATCCAAACCAATATGGATCAAACATTCTAAACCGTCTTCACGTTTTAAACCATAGGCATGTCCTGTAGGAAATGCAGCCGTCACTTCGCCGTCAAATGGAGCAATTACTTCACCATCTGTAAGTTCCACAGCAAAACCATCTCCTAGGATTTTAGAAGCAAATGTCTCATCTTCTACCTGATCGACCGGAATAATTTTTCCTGTAGCCGGAGATACAAATTCTGCTTTTTTAATCTCTGGTGCTTTTTTCAGCCAGCCAAATAATCCCATACGCACCTCCTGATCACTTTAATTCAGGCCAGTAATCCTTGTTTGCTTCAATCAGATCATCCAGGATCTGTTTTGCTACAGAAGCACTTGGAACTGTCTTTGATAAAGTAAGCGCCTGCCACAGTTTTAAATAGCTGTGTTCTACATATGCCTGTACAACCAGTTTTTCAACTGCAAGCTGTTCCTGCATCATACCTCTTTCAAAGGTTGGGATTTCTCCCTGGCACATTGGCTCCGGACCATTAAAACCTACAACACAAGGAACCTCTACCATAGCGTCATCATCAAAATTGCTGATGGCACCCTTATTTTCCACAATACACAGCATGATCTCATGTGTATTATAAGCCAGCGCTCTTGCCAGTGATACGATAAAAGCCGCATGATTATCAACAGTAAACTCACCGCCTGTAGCAGTTCCTTTGCGGATGATCTCTCTTGCTGCGCCAAATACTTCTTTCTCCCTGCCTTCAATAACCTCATCTGCACGGGTGTGGTTTGGATCTGTATGTTCTACTACATAATCCGGATACATATAGTACTTTAAGTATGTATTTGGTAAAAACTGTGGATCCAGGGCCAGAAGATCTTTCGCTTTTCTGTGTGTCGCCTGCCAGCTTGCATCCATATGCTGTGTTTCGATTGCTTTCTGGGTAAGATAACCGTTTTCAGCAACATATTTTATTAATTTAGGCATATAATCTTCGCCCGTTGTTTTATCCTTTACACTGGTCCACCAGCCAAAGTGATTTAAACCAAAATAGCGAACATCCAGATCATCGTACTCTTTTCCTACAATGTATGCCATTCTTCTTCTGGTACCTACCGGCATATCACAGATATTGATCACCTTTGCCTTTGGTCTTAATACACGGCAGGCCTCCGCAACGATGGATGCAGGATTAGAGTAATTGAGCATCCAGCAATCCGGAGAATATTTTTCCATATAATCAATAATCTCCAGCATACCGGTAATGCTTCTCATTCCATAAGCAATACCGCCCGGGCCACAGGTTTCCTGTCCAACAACGCCATATTTCATTGGGATCCGCTCATCCAACCTGCGCATTGCATATTTTCCTACACGGATATGTGCCATACAGAAATCCTTTCCTGTAAACGCTGTTTCTGGGTCGGTCGTATATGCGAAATGAATCTGTGGAGCCTCTTCTTTCATTAATATTTCAAGTGCTTCACCTATAACAGCCTGACGCTCTGCATCATTATCATAAAGTGTTACTGAATTCAGCGGAAAGTCTTCCTGATGTTCCAGCATCATTTTTACAATTCCTGGTGTGTAAGTACTGCCGCCTCCGGCAATCACTACATTAAACTTTTTTCCGTCCATTTTTATGATCTCCCTTCTATTACTGATCCAAGCCCAGTTCCTTGTCTACTGCCTTTCTTACCTGATTGATCTGAAGACCGTAAACTACCTGAACTGTCTCATTTTTCTTAAATACGCCTGCTGCTCCTGTTTTCTGCTTTAAAACCTCATCCTTAACAATTGAACTGTCTTTTACGATCAGACGTAAACGTGTAAAACAGTTATCTACTTTTTCAATGTTATCCGGACCACCTAATGCCTCTACGATCAGCTTTGCATTGATCTCCCCTTTTTCAGATGCTGCCGTTTTTTCTGTAGATGCTTTTGCAGTCTTTTCTTTATACTCAGCCTTTGTATGAAGTTTCATTTCCATTCCATTATCTTCACGCCCAAGTGTTTTTAAGTTCAGCTTGGTGATCAGGAAACGGAATAAGAAATAATAAATAACAAATTCCGCAACTCCTATTAAAAGATAAATTGGCCAATGTGTCTTTCCAATTCCTAACGGGATATTATACAGGAGGAAATCAATAAATCCATTTGGTCCGATGGCACGGCAGTTTAATATATTAAATACTACCATTCCAAGTCCGCTTAATACTGCATGGGCTACAAATAAGATCGGCGCTACAAACAGGAAAGAGAATTCAATTGGTTCTGTTACACCGGCAATAAAGGATGTAAATGCAGCCGGGATCAGGATTGCTTTGATCTTCTGACGGTTTTCGGGTCTTGCTGTGTGATACATTGCAAGGCATGCGCCAACCAGACCAAACATTTTTGAAAGTCCTCTTGCATCCCATACTACAGAAGAGGATAAGATCGGGATAGACGGATCTGCCATTTCCGCATAGTAAATATTTCGGCAGCCTTCGTATACCTGACCTGCAATCTGCTCTGTACCACCCAGTTTTGTGTAAAGAAACGGGGTGTAAACCAGATGATGAAGTCCTGTAGGGATCAGAAGCCGTTCTAGTGCTCCGTAAATAAAAATACCAAAGTTTCCGGTTCTGTTAATGAAATATCCCAGACTGTCGATCACCATCTGCACAGGAGGCCATACATAAGTAAGAACAACTGCAAGAATGATGATAACCGGGATCAGTACAATAAATACAAATCTTGCACCTCCATAGATCTGGAATGCATTGTTAAATTCCGTATCAATGAAACGGTTATGCACATATGCACTTACACATCCAAGAATAATTCCCAGGAATACACCCATATCCAGGATCTGAATTCCCAGAACTACTGCCTGGCCGCTTCCTCTCAATGCGTCTGCATCCACTAACATTCCTCTTAATCCCATGAATTTATTCATGGCATTGATAAATACCAGGAATGCAAGAAGTGCTGTAAATCCGGCTTCCGCTTTTTTCTTCTTTGCAAGTCCGATTGCAATACCAGTACAGAAAATCAGTCCTAGGTTATTCAGTATCGCTACCAGTGCGCCTGAAAGGATTGTTCCAAATCCCTTTGTTACCGGATTGTCAAGAAACGGTAAGATTTCCATCAGTCTCGCATTTGTCAAAACATTTCCCACGGCGATCAGAAGGCCTGCAATAGGAAGGATCAGCACAGGCATGAACATAGCCTTTGAAAAGGCCTGCATAGCACTCATTACTTTTTCTTTCATTTTACCTCTCTCCATTTTCCAACATAATATTCACTGTCTGTAAAAGATTATGTTTTTTATTCCACGTGGTGATATTTGGAATTATACAGCTTACTGAGAAAAAGTACAGATTTTCAGACCAAAAGAAAACGTGTTACCCAATTACGTAACACGTTTTTACCCAATTGCGTAACACGTTTCACAGAATTATATAAAATTGTATAAATACGCTCTTATTTTATAGAAATGCGATAATATTCATAGATCAAAAGTTCGATCATCATCATTGTTTTTGCAAAATAAAGGGTAGGTTTCATATTCCTGTCATCTAAAGGATTATCATCTTCTACCTCGATCACACAATCACTTTGCTCTTTCAAAGGACTATCCCCTGCATGTGTAAACCCTACTGTAAAAATAGAGTTTTCTTCTGCTGTCTTTACCCGGTTCAACACATGAGGTGAACGCCCCGATCTGGAAAACGCAATAAAAACACCTATGGACTCCATGTTATTTTCAAAAATACCAATAGAATCTGCCCCATCTGATAAAATACATTTAATACCCAAAACCAGAAGTTTTTTTCCCAGATAATTTGCCATCATAGAGGAAAAGCCCATACCATAAATAAATACAGTATCCGGCGTTGCGCAGATTTTTTCTGCCGCCCTGCGCAGGTTCTGGTAGTTTTCCAAAGATACAGCTTCCTTTCCGGCAAAATGGCTGACAAAATCTTCATTTACCTCATAACCACGGCTGACACCGCCCACTGCTCCCAGAAGTTTATAATACATCTCAATAAAACCATTATAACCCAGTTTACGCGAAAGTCTCATAACTGTGGATGTAGACGTAAAGTTTTCCCGGGCCACTCCCCGTACCCCTAATTTTAAAGCCTGATCAAGATGAGTCAGCAGATATTCCAATACATTCCGCTCTATATCTGTCAACTGTATTCCACAAGTCAGTTTCTCAATGTCAATCTCCATATACACAGCACCTCTTCATCTTCATTGCATTGTTCCTGAGTAAGCTAATTATTGTAGTATACCATTTTCATTTTGATTTTACAAATTCCACCAGTCGCTGTATACTTTTATTTTGAATAAACTGAATTTGTTGATTGAATATTGTAAAGGACATGTTGATTATGAAACCATTTGTAGATACCTGTATCCGCTTTTTTAAAAAAGAAACTGTATTATGTGTTGCCGGAATTTTAGCCTTTATTTCCGCATTCTTTGTACATCCCTCTGCCGCTTATATAGGGTATATCGACTTCCGGGTCCTTTCCCTGCTTTTCTGTCTTATGCTGGTGGTGGCTGGATTTCAGAGTATTGGTCTTTTTCATTTTCTCGGCTCTGCACTGCTTACAAAAGTACGGACTACACGGCAATTAATACTGGTGCTTTCCCTGCTGTGCTTCTTTTCCAGCATGTTCATCACCAATGATGTATCGCTGCTTACATTCGTGCCTTTTGGCATTATGATCCTGACTATGACCGGACAGCAAAAACTGTTGATCTCCACCATTGTTTTGCAGACTATCGGAGCAAATTTAGGAAGCATGTTCACACCTGTAGGTAATCCCCAGAACCTGTATCTGGCCTCTGCCTTTTCTGTTTCCACAGGGACTTTCTTGATGCGTATGCTTCCCCTTACAGCCCTTTCTCTGATTTTGCTGGTTGCGGCAGCCTGCATGCTTCCCTCTGCATCTGTAGACATAGCTTCCCAACCAGTAGAAGAACAACCAGAACCGAAAAAGCTGGCTGTTTACCTGGCTCTTTTTGTGGTCTGTCTGGGATGCGTATCCCACCTGATCCCATATCCTGTTATGCTGGTTCTCGTCCTCGTAACTTTGCTTTTTACCAACCGGGCATTGTTCCATAAAGCAGATTACTTTCTGCTTTTAACGTTTGTTTTCTTTTTTCTGTTCATCGGAAATGTGCAGAACATCCCAGCAGTATCTGACCTGCTCCACAAGCTGATCCGGGGACGTGAACTGGGCGCTGGGATCCTTTTAAGCCAGTGCATCAGCAATGTACCTGCTGCCATCCTGCTTTCAAGCTTTACAGACCAGGTCACACCTCTGCTGTACGGGGTCAATATCGGCGGCCTTGGAACTCTGATCGCATCCTTAGCCAGTCTGATCTCCTATCGTTTTTATGTGGGGACAGAAAATGCGCATACCGGGCGCTATATGAAGGTATTTACACTTTATAATGTGATCTTTCTGGTCATCCTGGCTTTGGTGGCATGGAAAATTCTTTAAAATATACAGCAAAAATCCCCGTCTGATCCGACGGGGATAACTGGCAGATTTTTACTTTTTAATCCGCTTTAAACAATGTCATTACAAAGCTGCTGATCTTTTCACTGGTTTCCCGGCAGACCGCCTGAACTTCCTCACTGTCTGCTTCCGGGTCTTCCCCGCATACATCCACACCAATAAGCGTTTTATCCGGTGTCTGCTGCATATACGCATCTATAAAATGTAAAACCTGATTTGAAGCCACATTTCCCTGATCCCAGTTGGTCTTTCCTTCAGACTCTGATAAAATATCTTTATCAATGGAAATATACAGTGGCAATAGATCTTTTTCATCGGCTCCTAAATCATTTTCTTTGCACTGTCCACAAAGTTTCTTTATTCCATCCGGCTTTTCCACATTTTGAAGAAATTCTTCCTCAGAGATCCAGGTTACTTTCCTGATCAATTCTTCCCCGTCTTCCAAAAGCTCCCTTTTTGTTTCTTCCATGGCAGTTTCCGGTGGTCCCACCAGAATTACATGTTTTAAATTTTCATTGGTCTCCAGTGCTTCCCGGATCCAGCCACCGCAGGATAAAATGCCGCCAAAGGCCGGTCTCTGCATATCCGTATGGTGGTCAAATACTAACAGTTCAAAAGGTTCCTTTACCAATTCCAGCCACAGTTTTGTCAGATAATGGTAATTGCCGGAGTCTAAAAAATGCAGTCCTTCCGGACCAAATGGGACAATTCTCTTTCCGATCTCTTCCTCTGCCAGGCTATCACAATAGCAGTTAGTCCCCGGAATGTTCTGGCAGTCCAACTGGGAAATAATATGATTATTTGTTTTTCCTGCCTCCAGCACTGCCTTTAGGCCCTGCACTTCGTAAACTCCACTGAAATTCATGATCACAATGTTATTCTTCATATTTAAAACCTCTCCGTACCTGATAAATGGCCTTGCACCGCTTTCCGTTCTGCTCCAAACGCTTCACAGCCTGCAACGCGCCCCCCGGGCGCGTTTCCCACTTCCATTTTAAGCGAAAAAAAGCTGCAGCTTCTAAGAAACTGCAGCCATTTTTATTTCACAACTATTACTTATTTCTCAGCGATTGCTTCGATCTCGCAAAGAACGCCCTTTGGAAGAGACTTAACTGCTACGCAGCTTCTAGCTGGCTTAGAAGTAAAGTACTTAGCGTATACTTCGTTGAATGCTGCGAAATCGCCCATATCTGCTAAGAAGCAGGTGGTCTTGATAACTTTGTCATAGCCGCTTCCTGCTGCTTCCAGGATAGCTCCTACGTTCTTGCAGCTCTGCTCAGCCTGTGCAGCGATGCCTTCTGGTACAGTGCCGTCAGCTGGATTTACCGGGATCTGACCGGAAGTATAAACAATACCGTTTACTTCAAAACCCTGAGAATAAGGTCCGATTGCGCCTGGTGCTTTTTCTGTGTTGATTAATTTCATTTTCAAATCCTCCTTTGAACTGTGATGTTCACATCATGTATCCAATATTATAGCCAACCTTTGTAAATATTGCAATGTTTTTATACATATACATCTTTTAGATTAAGTAAAAATATACATTACAAATTTTTATAAGCCTAAATCTTTTTTGTATATCTATAGTAACTAATAAATTTAAAAGCTGCTGCGAAAATAGATTTTATCTATTCTGACAGCAGCTTTTCAGGGGACTGGCAAGTGTTAATTAATTATTTCTTTTTATAATCTGGCTGACGTCCGATCTTTGCGATCTGTTCTTTCATTGCATCGATCATTACATCAATATCCTTCTTGTTGTTGAAGTACTGGCATGAAATACGGAAGCCACCGATAAAATCTGTAAATCTTAAAGCGATAAAGATCTTCTGATCCTGGAGAGCCTTCTGGATCACTCTGTCAGTATCAAGATCATCATACAGACGGGCGATAACGATTCCGCCAAAGTGATTTCCTTCTCTCTTTGTGATCAGTGTACCGCCGATCTCTTCCAGACGATCCATGCAGTAATTAGCAAGTTCATGTACATGTGCTTCGATATTATCAATACCGATCTCATTTACCAGCTGAAGAGACTCACCTAATGCAAGCGCTCCTGTATAGTTGCAGGTACCACCGATCTCAAACTTTCTTGCGGTATCATCAAAATGCCACTCATTTACAGATGGTGCTGCCGGATTAGCCCAGTATGCTGGCCAGCCGCCTTCCGGAACGGATGTGTTCAGATAACCGAAGTAGGACTGTTTTAACTTCTTGATGGTATCTTTGTTTACATACATAACGCCTGTTCCGTATGGGGAGTTCAGCCATTTATGTCCACCAGCTACCAGAACATCAATATGAGCTTTCTTGGTATCGATCTTGGTAACGCCTAACTGCTGTACAGCATCTACTACCAGGTAGATTCCCTTTTTCTGGCAATATGCGCCAAGTTCTTCCAGATCTGTCTGCCAGCCATTGCACCATTCAATGGTTGACATAACGATTGCCTTGGTATGTTCATCTACCAGTTTGTCAAAATCCTTAGAAGAGAAGGTGTTGTCTGTAGTCTTGCATACACGGATGTCCAGGTTGATCTCATTGCGGAGCATGCACCATGGAAGTGCTACCTGAATGAATTCCAGATTGGTAGTGATGATGTTATCGCCATCTTTCAGATCCATACCACGGGCTGCGATGTTTAAACCATGAGTTGTGCTCTCGACCAGTGCGATCTCATCTAAATCTGCATTTAACAGCTTTGCAGCTTCTTCGTATGCTTTCTCTCTTACAGCATCCAGTGCCAGATGATGCGCGCCTGAGCTCTCTTCGTCCTGTCTTGCTGTCATATCAGCAAAATCCTTAACTGCATTGACGATCCTCTGTGGTGCAAAGCTTACGCAAGCTGCATCTAAGAATGTCATTGTCTCCAGAACCGGCCATTCCTCTTTACGTAATTTCTCCCAATCAAAACTCATTATTTTTTCCTCCTTTATTGTTATCAGCTGTTGCTTTATGTCTATATCATAGAGTTTTCTGATCCTAAAAAATATCAACCCTTTTACAGTTTTGCGATTTTTTTATTTTTTTAATCTCCGTCATACATACGGCGCTCCAACACGCCAAAAGCAAGGGCTGCAAATGCAGCTCCATAATAGAAAATAAGAGTACCCCTGCTAAATGCAAACATACACTGCAGCAAAGACGCACCTATAAAGATCAGAACTCCCAGAGCCTGGAAAGCCAGTGCCATTTTTCGTGATACCAGATGTTTTTCCCCATTCTTTTTCATAAATAGTTATCCTTTCGTATGCTGATCTTGCCGGATCTACAGAAAAAGGAGCTGAAATGCCAGCTCCTTTGCCCCTGTTATGTGCTCTCTACCAAAGATGCATTGCTACAAGTAAAAATCTCATGATGAACATACCGATCACAGTATCAATGATCGGAACCACTAACAGCAATGCGCGGCGTTTTGATTCTACATTTGCTACCAGTACGCAGCGGGCATAATGACCGATCAAAGTACCCATAAGCATACATGGGATAATACAAAGAGTCGCCTGACCTGCTGTGAGAACACCTGCTGTATACAGATTAGCTGCCGCAGCCGCTCCGGAAGCTTTTGCAAATATGGCTGCAATAAACACTGCCACTGCATCGCCTGGCAGACCGAAAATCCCCATAACCGGCCCACATACTTTGGATAACATCTGGATCAGTCCTGTAAGTGTCAGAAACTGTACTACTACATAACCAAGTACCATTGCAGGCATAATATTATTTAATGTGATCTGGACACCGGTCTTACAACCGCCCATAAAACTTTCAATTGCGCCCTGTTTTTTTGTCTCTTCTTTTGCATTTGCTCCCATTTATGCCACGCTCCTTTCCTTCTTTCCACCAAACATGATCAGCAGACGTACTATATTAGCACCAATTGTTTTGCATAACCAAAGCACAACTATCACCATACCTGTAGAAACTACGATATAAGGTAAAAGAGCTGCCTGGGTACTGATGGTATTGCCGATCACAGCTGTTGCAGGATACTGATACGCAATAAAAATGGTTCTCTCATCTTCTGTTATATCTCCGTCTTCAGCCAGCTGTCTGGTCATAAGTGCTGCAATATCACTGCTTGTGAAAGAAGCCACATAGGCAATGCCACATATTCCAGGTATTCCATACAGCGGTTTTAAAATGTAACGGAATACCCGTTCAGCAGCATCCATCGCTCCCATATTCTGGGCCAGCGTAATAAGTCCAAATGCAAAGGATACCATTGGCATCAGTCCAAATGCCACCAGGATACCTTCTCTGGCACCGTTTCCGCCCTTTCCCTGGAAAGTATAAGAAGTTTTAGCAACTGTGCCATCATCTTTTATTACTACTTTTCCTTCTTCATCCACATTAGGTACCACGATCGTACCAAATGCACCGGAAAGATTTGTAAAATCAAACGCCTTTAAAAATGTAGTATTTTTCTGGAACACACCGGATAACAGAACGATCAAAGCGATCAGTGCGATCCATCCCATTGCTCTATTGCCTGTTTTTTCAGTCTTTACCTCTGCCATAACGCACCCTCCTTCATTTATTTAGCTGATTCTTTTTTCAAATTCCTCGATCTCAACCACTGCATTTGTAAGAATTTCCGCACGTTCAAATAATGTTTCTACAATTGCATATTCACGGTCTGTATGGTTAAATTCACCCCGGACACCAATAGAACATATCGTTGGAACACCTGCGATGGTTACATGTGACGCATCAGAGCCACCGCCCAGTCGGATCTGTCCCATTTCTTCTTTGCCACACTTCACAGCAATTTCTGATACAAAATCTGCAAGTTTTGTTCCTTCTGGTGTCTGTTCAAATGGAGGCATGTATTCATTGTACTGATATTCAGTTCTGCAGCCCTCAATATAATTGGTTTCTGCGATCCTCTTAAATCCATCCATAACACGCTGCTTTTCTGAAAGTGTTCCATAGCGGACATCCACATCCAGTTCACACTGAGGCGGGATACCATTTGGCACTGTACCACCTTTTATGATCGTAACTGCAACTGTAGTATTAGCTTCCAGATCTGTCAGCTTACGAAGTTCAACGATCTTGTATGCTGCTTCTTCAATGGCATTTCTTCCTTTTGTAAAATCATTTCCTGAATGAGCACCTACACCATAAACAGTAAAGTGTGCCTGAGCAGTTCCTTTGCGGCTGACGCAGATCTTATTGCTCACAAGACCTGTTTCCATATTGAATGCACATAAAGCGCCTTTTGCCTCTTTGGCGATCACTTCCGGAGCACTGCCTTTAAGGTGTCCCTTTTCTTCATCACCAAGGAACATGATCTTTACAGGACGTTCTTCCCAGCCAATTGCTTTCAGGGCTTTTACAACATATAACGCGATCACGATCCCGCCCTTCATATCAAGCACGCCAAGTCCGTGAGCCATTCCTTTGCTGTCAATAACAAAAGGATGTTCCCCAGCCAGATTTACTGTGTCATAATGACCGGAAAATAAAATCGGTTTTCCTGCTCTCTCTGCACCCCAAATACCAGATAATACAGGTCCGTTTACTGATCCCACATCATAAGTCTCACATACAAAGCCTTCATTTTCAAACCAGGTCTTTAACAGCGCACAGGTTTTTTCACAATCTGCCTTATTTCCGGTCTGGCTTGGTGAATTAACCAAGGCTTTCCAGTCAGCCACCATTTCTTTCTTGTGGTCAGTAATAAATTTTTGGATCTCTTGTCTCATTTTCTCCATCTGCGTATCCCTTTCTCCGTTGTTTGATGCCCTTATTCTGACACAGATCTGTCTGCGTTTCTATTAACTATTTTACAGTTTTGGATCTTTATTTTCTGTTATTTTTCCATGTTTAAAAAGTATTTTAATAATGTATAAACTACTTTATATATTTCCATTTTTTTTGCGGGTATGATATGGTTATAACATACAGTCCGTACCTACGAAAGGAGATATTTCTATGCCCGATTCTTTATATTTTTACATGATGATCGTTGTTATTATCTTTGCAGCCGGGGATATGATCGGACAGTTCACACGGGGAAAACTATCTGGATTAATGGTCGTTATGCTACTGTTCCTTTTTGGTTTTGTAAGCGGTATTCTTCCCAAAGACATCATTAACCAGGCGGGTCTTTCTCATCTGGCAGCTATTTCCACAGCCATGGTTCTTTTTAATATGGGGGCCTCTATTGATATCATGCAGTTAATCAACGAATGGAAAACCGTTCTTATGGCCACTTTATGTATGATCGCATCCTGTATTACCATGTTTTTAGCTGCACCCATTCTTGGTATTGAAACAGTGCTGATCGGTATGCCGGTTATTAACGGTGCCGCTATGGCAACTTCCTTAATGACTCAGGCTGCTTTAGACCGGGGGCTTACTCATGCCGCAGCTTTATGTGCCGTTATTTACTCTGTTCAGAAATTTGTGGGAACCCCTATTGCATCGGCCATGGGACTTCAATATGCCCGCAAGATCATTGTGGAATTCCGCAAAGATCCCCAGAAATATATGGCTGATCTGACCCAGCGGCAAAATAAAGACAAAACCCATCGTACTTTATTCTGGAAACGCCATGAAAAATATTTTACTTCCAATGTTCTTCTTGCGATCATATGTATTGGCGGCTGGCTGGCACATTTCCTGTCACACCATACACCCATTGGTTATAGTATATGGGCTCTTCTGTTTGGGATCCTGGCACATACTTTGGGTATCATTCCTTCCAAGCCCCTTCAGCGCAGCAATTCCTATGGCCTGGTCATGATTGCTGTATTAAGTTCCATTATCCCATCTCTTGCTTCTGTTTCTTTAAGCAGTCTGGGCGAAATGGCATTCCAGACGATCCTTCTTTTTGCCTCCGCCTGCCTTGGTATCTTCCTAGTTGGCTGGGTACTGCCTTTCTGGAAATTAGTAGGAGACCGCAGTCTGGCAGTTGGGATCGGTGTAGAACAGTTTTTAGGTTTTCCATCCAATGTTGTCATCTGCCATGAAGTCAGTGAAGCCATCGGAGAAACGGAAGATGAGCGTACTTATATTGAAGAGACCCTCAGTATCCCTTATCTAGTAGGCGGAATTACTGTAGTAACGATCCTTTCTACCACCTTGGCCGGGATCATTATCGGACTGCCATTTTTCTCATGATCGTGTTATACTGTTTAATAGAAAATACGCCGTGTACAATATACATACGATTAAAACGGAGGCATCACTATGGATGAAACATGGGTAAATGAATCTTCTCCATGGATCGACTATCCACTGGAAAACTGGAAACTTCTTACAGATGGGCGCAAACCTGTTTCCTACAAGAAAAAGTGCTTTCTTTATCATCAGGAAGATGACGCTCCCAGGGCCTATATCGTTAAATCCGGCCGGGTTCGCTTAACACTTTTCAGTGCAGACGGCACGGAAAAACAGTTATATATTGCCGAACCTGGCTGCCTGTTTGGTGAGATCGCCTGTATTATGGGACTGCCTCATACAGAGTCCGCTCTTTGCGTCCACGATACTCAGGTATATCAGATCCCGCAAAATGATCTGATCAATACAATGCAGAATAACTGGGAGATCAATAAACGTGTATATAACAGCGTTTTTAGAAAAAATACGGTTTACCATCATCAGATACTGGAATTATGTTTCTTATCTTGTGTACAGCGCATTGCTATCCACCTTCTGGATCTCTGTAAACGTCATGGAGTGAAAGTAAAAGAAGGATACAAGCTGGATCTGCGTTTTACTCATTCTGATATCGCAAGTATGATCCATACCAGCCGCGTTACAGTCAATAACACATTTACCTGGCTGATCCAAAACAACTATCTGGTTAAAACAGGACAGACTTATCTGATCCCATATGAACAGATTGACCGACTGCAGCAGCTTGCTGAAGAAGCGCCATTATAATAAAACAACATATATGGTCCGTGAACGCGCCGCTGGCTCGTTTTTCGTATATATAACAAAAAACAGGAATCTGCGGTATCATCACACGTTTCCCTGTTTTTTATTATCCTGTTTCTATTATTCTGTTTTGATCATATCGCCTTGGAAAAATAGTTTACTCCCCAAACTCCCAATAAGATCAATACCATTCCAATCAGTACTCCTATGTTGATCCCTTCATGTGCTATGAAAACTCCTGCTAATACAGAAACGATGGTACTTAAATTATTAAATACTGCAGCTCTGGCTACTTCCATATGTGAATTTACATAATTAAGACAGAACATGGCTCCAATGGAACAACCTGCTCCTAAATATAAAACAGGGATCAGCCCTTCCGGCTTTAATATTGGTTCAAAAAGAAGGGGGAATGTATCTGTTCCATGTAGTATAAATAATTCTAAAGTGAAAAAAACGGCTGCCACTGTGTTCATAACAAGTGTCATTTCCAGACTGCTGAAATGCTTTCTCTGGCTTCTTACCAGTACTCCCTGTCCCGCGCCGCAGGAGGTACTGCCGAGCAGACATAAAATTCCCAGCAGGTTATGCCCCGCTTCGACCTGCTCTGAGCAGACTGTAATTACAACTACACCAGCTACAGATAAAAGAGCCATTATATTCTGTGTCCACTTCATATGTTCTTTTAGGAAAATTGCCCCCATGATCATCGCTATTACAGGCATAAGAGATACGATCACACCTGCCTGTGATGAAGGGATCATAGTCAAGCCTTTTGTCTCCAATGTATATGACAGAAGTGGATACACAACCGATATTCCCAATAAGCGATACCATGGTTTTCCTTTTAAATCTATACGGATCACATGAAAAATTGCCAGGATCCATAAAATACAGGCTGCCACTGTAAAACGCCACGCCAATATTGCCGGTTGTACAAATACACTTAAAGCTGTTTTAGAAGCTAAAAATGAAGTTCCAAATAAAATAGCGATCCCCGCCCCCGCCAGGTAACTTTTCTTTTCATCCATATTTCCTGACTCCTTCCATTTTGCTTCTTTTATCATCCCTGATTTATAACTTTATTTCTATTAAGCAGTTTACAATTTTCCCGGTATTTATTTCCATTATTGCTTTTGTTTTTTAAGTGCAAAAAAGACGACCTCTCATCTCTATGATAGAAGTCGCCTTAAATTTTTTATTGCGCACTGTCGTACCCTGCTAATCTTCCAGGCTTTTTAACAGATATTTTTTCGTATTCTTCTCCGGCTCTTCCAAAACCAGTTCCAGAAAATGATGCAATGTCTGCCCCACTTCTTTTCCCGGCTTCATTCCGGCTTTTATCAGGTCATTTCCGGTAACAGCAAGCATTTTTAAGGAAATACAGTCACCGTCTGCGCGGATCTCATCCCGCAATGCACAGATCCGCTCTAACTGCCTTACCGCCACACTTTCGCTATCCTTGTCTTTTGCTGCCTCTTTTGCCAGACACAGCTTAATATTTAACAGATCATCAAATAATTCCGGTTCCATCTGGCTCATGACTTTACGGATCTGTGGCTTGCTTTCGATACCTGGCATAAATTCCAGTTCCGCTGCCGTTTCCAGCGTACACATTTCATCTGTTTTTTCATCTGGAAGGGCGGTTTCCCCGCAAATGGATCTTTCGATCCAACCAGTCAGCACCTTTACCTGGTAGATAGTATCGTTATCCAGTTTCAGATCCCGTAAAATGCGCACCGCCTGCTCTGGTGTTCCTTTTCTTAAAAATAAAGCCCAACGAAGGGCCTTTTTTGCAGGAACAGTAATCGGCATATCTGCAAGCATTTCTCCCATTTTATGAAATGTTTCCGAAACATAGGGACTAATGCCTGTTTCATATACCAGTTTCATAGTCTCCGTCCGGTCGCTTAAAAGCAGTTTGGTCAGTTCCACCTGGATACGTTCTTTGCTTACGTGGATCAGATTTGGAGCGATTTCTGTGATCGCCTGCCGTGTGGCATCTTCGATCTCAAATCCCAGCTGGGCAGAAAAACGGATGGCACGCAGGATACGCAGGGCATCTTCTGTAAAACGTTCCGTTGGATTTCCAACGCAGCGGATCACTTTACGGTCAATGTCTTCCCTGCCGCCGAAAATATCCACCAGGCCTGTATTATGATTATAAGCCATGGCATTAATAGTAAAGTCACGGCGCTTTAAATCTTCTTCAAGAGAAGGGGTAAAAGTAACAGTATCCGGGTGTCGGCCATCTGTATAATCGCCGTCCACCCGGAATGTAGTTACCTCATATCCCTCTTTTCCAACCATAATGGTCACAGTGCCATGCTGTATGCCTGTATCCAGTGTCCTGGTAAAAAGAGCCTTGACCTGCTCCGGTCTGGCACTGGTGGTAATATCCCAGTCTCCCGGCTCTCTTTTCAGGATCATGTCCCGGACACAGCCGCCTACTACATAGGCCTCGTAACCATGTTCATTTAACCTGTCAATGATCTTTCTTGCAGGTTCCGGGATATTCATTTTCATATTAATATGCTCTGCCCCAGTAAACCATCTTCTTAGCTGGCTTTCCGCAGCATACGCACTTGTCAGACAGAGTTTCCTGCTCAAATGGCATGCATCTGGAGGTTGCGCCGGTTACTTCCTTGATCTTGTCTTCGCATTCCTGGCATCCGCACCACATAGCCTTTACAAAACCTGGCTTTGTGTTAATGGTCTCAACGAACTCATCCCAGCCTAAAGCGGTATAAGTGTGGGCATCTCTGTGCTTTCTTGCCTTCTCTAACATGTCATGCTGGATGGTATCAAGCAGTTCTGCTGCCTTTGCTTCTAACTCGTCCAAGGAAACAACGGTCTTTTCGTGGGTATCGCGGCGTACCAGAACAGCCTGGTTGTTTTCCATATCCTTTGGTCCGATCTCTACTCTTAACGGGATACCACGCATCTCGCAGTCAGCAAACTTCCAGCCTGGGCTCTTGTCGCTGTCGTCTACCTTTACAGAGAAGCCTGACTTGATCAGACGGTCTCTTAACTCGAATGCCTTGTCTAATACGCCTTCCTTCTTCTGCTGGATCGGAACTACCATGATCTGTACAGGAGCAATTCTTGGAGGCAGTACCAGACCATTATCATCACCATGTACCATGATAATAGCGCCGATCATACGTGTTGTCATACCCCAGGAAGTCTGGTAAACATGCTTTAATGTATTGTCTTTATCAGTAAACTGGATATCAAATGCCTTTGCAAAGCCGTCACCGAAGTTGTGGCTGGTACCGGACTGTAATGCCTTACCGTCATGCATCAGGGACTCGATGGTGTAAGTAGCCTCTGCACCTGCAAATTTCTCCTTATCAGTCTTCTGTCCCTTGATAACCGGGATCGCTAAAACCTGCTCGCAGAAATCAGCGTATACATTTAACATCTGGATGGTACGTGCCTCTGCCTCTTCAGCAGTTGCATGAGCAGTATGTCCTTCCTGCCATAAGAACTCTCTGGAACGAAGGAATGGACGGGTTGTCTTCTCCCAACGAACAACAGAGCACCACTGGTTGTATACCTTTGGAAGGTCACGGTAAGAATGGATGTCTCTTGCATAGAAATCGCAGAACAGAGTCTCAGAAGTAGGTCTTACGCAAAGTCTCTCCTGAAGTGGCTCTAATCCGCCGTGGGTTACCCATGCAACTTCCGGTGCGAAACCTTCTACATGGTCTTTTTCCTTCTCTAACAGGCTTTCCGGAATGAAAATAGGCATGTACACGTTCTGTACACCTGTCTCTTTAAATCTGCGGTCCAGTTCTTTCTGGATGTTCTCCCAGATCGCATATCCAGCTGGCTTGATGACCATACAGCCCTTTACGCTTGCATAATCGCACAGCTCTGCTTTTTTAACCACATCGGTATACCACTGGGCAAAGTCAGTGTCCATGGATGTGATCGCTTCTACCATTTTTTTGTTGTCTGCCATGATTTTTCTCCTTATTTGTTTCTTTTTAAACCATGTACTCTCGGAACTTTTTTGTACTTGATTTTGCGAGAAGATTTTTTGTCAGTTGTGCCCAGATTTCTGAGGCGTACGCGGGGCGTACGTTGATGAAATTTGGGCGCGACTGGCGGAAAATCAGCCGCAAAGGCAAGTGCAGGAAAGGTTTCGAGAGTACATAAACTCAAAAGAGCCATCCGATCCCATGCATCAACTTACTGCAAGGGACCGAATGACTCGGCGGTACCACCCTTCTTAGTTCCTGCGAAAATGTTGAGGCAAATGACATTTTACCTCTGCAGAAACCCTCTTGTTTATCCTCTAACGCAGGAAATACGCTGCATTTATCATACAGAGCTCTAGGGCAGGTTGGGTCACGCTTTCGTAAGGAACTTCCACCAGTGTTCCTCTCTCTGTAACGGGCTGTCCGACTTAATGATCCCCTTCAACGCCATTTTCATGGAATTTCATAGATTCTCTTTGATTTACGTCATTTCCTTTCGATTTTACGCCAGAACGGGATTTTTGTCAATGGGACATAAAACGGTTACCACCGTCTATCATAGCTGACTTGTTCCATCATGTTGCAATTCGCCATTCATAGGCTGCATGATCAATAATTCTGTCATATCCTCGATCAGCAACAATCCCAGCGGCCCCAGAAACAGCCCTGCTATCCCAAACAGTTTCAGTCCCACATACACTGCCCCCAGTGTCTCAAAAGGCGAAAGCCCCATCTGTCCACTCATAAGATGTACCTCCAGGAACTGCCGCATAAAAGTACAGATCAGATATAAACCGGTTAAGATCAATGCTGTTTTCCAGCTTCCCATAGCAATCTCAATGACCGCCCACGGCACCAGCACCGTTCCTGTTCCTAATACCGGAAAGGCATCCATGATCCCAATCCCCATTCCCACAAGGACAGGACATGGATTTCCCACCAAAAACATACCTATCGTACACAGAAATGAGGTCAACAAAAATATGATCCCCTGACTTTTAAACCACACTTTCCCAGTGCTTACCAGCCTGTCACCGATCAGCCGGAATTCCCGGCTGAAAGCAGAACAGTCCCGCCGTTCTTTTAACTCTTCCATTTCCTGTAAGCTTAAAATGGCGCTGCAGAAAGAAAACAGGCCTACAAATCCAATACGACCTATCACCCCGGCTATATAATAAGAGCCTACCATCAAGGACGGCACCGATTTCTCCTTTAGATACCTGGTTCCTGCTTCGATCATACTTCCTGCCACATGGATCCCCCAGCCGGGATCAAGTCCGAACCGCTTCTCAAGACCGGAACATTTTTCCTCGATCCAGAAATAAAGCCCATCCAGCCATACCGGAAGCTGGTTCATCAAAGTAGACGTTTCTTCCCACAGACGGCGGATGCCCAAAGTCAGCAGAAAACTTCCAAGCACCGCTAAGATCAGCAGCTGTACTGATCCGATCAGTCCCAGTGACGGCTTCCATTTTTTTCCAAATATACGCACTGTAATCCGGTGCTGTAAAAACCGGGCTGACGGCCGAAGGAGCAGTGCCAGTGTATAACCCAATAAAAGAGGAACCACAAGTGGCAGCAGGTATTTAAGACCTGCATACACCATTCCTGTGATTCCTGTTATAATAAAAAATTTCTTCAGTTTCTTTCCCGGTTTTTCCATGGACTCACCTGTTTTTTGATCTGTACTTCCTTTGTACATTCTTATTATGAGTCTTATGGACGGGAATTATTCACGGTCTTTAATTGCATTCCGATATTTTTCTTTTTCCGTTATACGGTTTCTTTTTCGCCATCTTCCGGCTTTTCTTCATCTTTGCACACATCTTCCAGATATGCCAGAGCAGCTCTTAAACAGCCGTCAACACCAACTAAACTGCTGTCCACGCAAAGATGATAATTCTGGGCTCTTCCCCAGGTATTTCCAGTATAATACTGGTAATAATCCCGGCGCTTGCGGTCAACAGCACGGATCTTCATTTCCATGTCTTTTTCGTTGATGCCTTCTTCCGGTTCCAGTTCCATCAGACGTTTTATGCGCTGTTTCATTTTTGAATATATGAAAATGTTCACGCTGTCCTCCAGGATCATATCTGCGCAGCGTCCTACGATCACACATGGGCCATGAGAAGCCAGTCTGCGGATCACATTGGACTGGGCCACAAAAATCTGATCAGACATAGGCACTTTATACAACTCCGAAAAAGAATGATGGATCTTGTGATCCAAAGGATCGTCCTCGATCACATGCTCATCATATTTGCGGAACGCTTCCTCTGCAATATTAATATCATCTGCTGCCATGGAGATCAGTTCCTTGTCATAAAAAGGAATCCCCAGCGCCTCTGCCAGCTTCACACCCAGTTCTCTTCCACCGCTGCCGAATTCACGGCTCACTGTAATCACCTTGTTCATAATACTTTTCCCCGCCTTTCTCCTTGGTAACTGCTGTTCTAGTAGTATAGCACATTTCCCTGGAAAAAGGGGTTAATTTTATCTTAAACCATATAAGTAAGCTCGTGTTTTCAAGAATACATTCAAAGGGGCATAGGTGTCCGCGCGATTAGAATAACTGCCAAAACAGCGCCCGCAAACGCTGCAGCAGCAACAACTGCTATCACTTTTCTGCTGAGTTTCTTCTTTGCTGCCTTACAGATCAGCGCAGCACAAGCCACGCAGACAACCGCAGCAGCCATGGCGATACCTATCATCTCCCATAACCAGGATAACTCGTATAAGAGTCTCATACATTTCCCCTCACCTTCTGTTGATCACCGCAAAATACCTTTTGCCACAACATCATGATAATACCATAGCCAAAAGGCCAGAAATCTGATGCAAGCCTGCTTGCAGGAAGATTTCTGGCCTCAGGACACCGGTACATCGTTTTCGTAAATAATGTACCAGTATCATAACATTTTGACGTTGCTGTGTAAACCTGTAAATTTTACAACTCATTCATTTGTTTTTTATATAAACACTACTTATTAAAGCAGATATACTCAATTCCCACGATCTCGCAGAACATCTTCAAAACCTTCGCATACTTTCCATAAACCATATGCAGATGGTTTGAGTTGATCTTCTCGTAGAACTTTTCATAGTCTGCCTCTGCTTCTACGAATGCATGTGGATAGCAGTATGTAGTCTCTTTTAACTTCTCAAGAGGATACATCTTTGTGGTTCCTTCAAAGCAGCCTAATACATATTTCCCATTGCTGCGGAACAGTCTGGCAACCGTTACATCACCTGGTTTGGAGATAAACTGGATGGATGCACCGCCTGCTTCCCCGAAGATATGAGGCATTAAAGCGATCTTCTTCATAGCTTCTTCTTTGTTGTCCGGATCAGCGAAATATGGTGCCACGCTGCCGCAGTTTGCCAGTACAAATTCCTTATCGTTTCCGTCAAAGAACTTGATGTCCAGCAAACAGGAAGGCTTTCCTTCTGCGCACAGATTTAAGATGCGCATGGTCATAGCACCATCGCAGTCACACTCGCAAGAGGTAGGAATCGGTGTCTTTTCGCCGTCTGCGTCATATGGGTTGTTTAATAATGCCACGCCCAGACACTGGAGAACAAAATGGTCACTCATATCCTGCTGGCACTTGATGCCCATGAAGTTATATTTCTTTTCCGCAGCCATATCCTTTAACGCCAGATAACTGCGTACCTGTAATTCCAGTGTTTTCTCTGTAAACTTGTCACCGTATTCGATCCTCGGGACATTTTCCTTTACCCACTTTAAATGCTTCTGGACACGTTCTTCGTCCAGTGCCTTTGCACGGTATACGATCTCATACTGGTCGCAGTGGTCAAACTCTACCCCAAAGGTACTCTGCCACTGGCTTGGATCTGCTACCGTAGTCCCAATACCAATACTTCTTCCGCCGATCATTCCATAGCTGGAACGGCGAATGCCTTCTGCCACATAAACACCTTTTACAAAGTTATCTACCTTTTCCTGGATCTGTGGATCTTCATAATCACCTGATACACGGATACACTTCTTTCCGGTCTGGTCCAACATACCCCCAACTGCCAACAGTGTTACAAGGCTGGACGTATTGCGCTGCAAATTTCCTAACAGCAACACCGGATAGGAAGTTCCATAGGCAATGCGGAATGCTAAAGATGGGGTTGCCCAGATAGGCACATGGATGATCACAGCTTCAATGCCCTGTTTCTTGATCTCATCAGAAATATTCTGTCCATCTTCTGTGTCAAATACAATAGGTGAGATATAAAGGTCATATTTATCCCCAAAGGCCTTTTTTACCTTTTCAATCTCGCTTGCTACAATTGCTTCTCTCTTTTTATAAAATTCGCGACGGCTGTCACCTAATGTGACGATCGCTACCTTCTTTTTCTCCATGAGAAATCCCTCCTTTAGAATTACATGTTAAAACCACTCTGGCTTAATAAGTTTCGGTAATGCAAAGGCGATATCCGGTAAAAATGCGATCAGCACTACTACTACTACAGAAACCATGATATACGGGATAACAGCCTTAAACGACTTTTGCACACTCATTCCGGAAATCCTTCCTGCGATCAGCAAACACAGACCGTAAGGAGGTGTTACCTGACCAACTGCCAGTGTGATAACGATGATCAGACCTAACTGTACTGGTGTGATGCCAAATGCGGTTGCAACAGGCATTAATACAGGAACGAACAGGATCATTGCAGGAATAGCATCCATAAATGTTCCAAGGAATAAATAGAATCCGATCACAGCCAGCAAGAACTGCCACTTATATGGGAAGTAGGTAGCGAACATCTGCTGAACGCTGGTACTTACATTGTAGTAGCTTAAAAGCTGTCCCAAAGCATTTGCGGTTGCCAGAGCAAACAGGGAAGTGGCGCTGGTACGCAGTGTGTCATAAAGTAATGGTTTTACATCTTTTAAAGAAAGGTTCTTAAATACGAATACACCAAGGATGATCGCGTAGATACATGCAATCGCTGCGGACTCAGTTGCTGTACACAGGCCTCCGATAACGCCGCCGATAATAATAACAGGTGTTAATACTGGAGGAAGACATTTTATAGCCAGCTTTAAAAAGTCTTTAAATGACATTGGATCCTGTTTTGGATAATGATATTTCTTATTTCCCATGAAAATAACAAACATCTGTCCAAGACCGATCAGGATACCAGGAACAACACCGCCTAAGAACAGAGCGCCGATGGATGCGCCTGCTACGGAAGAGTAAACGACCATAGGAATAGATGGCGGGATAACGATACCGATGGTAGAAGAAGCCGCAGTTACACCTACGGAAGTTTCCTGATTGTAACCTTCTTCCTCCATAGCCGGGATCAGAATAGAACCGATACCTGCTGTATCAGCCTGGGAAGAACCGGAAATTCCGGCAAATAACATAGATACTAATACATTTGCATAGGCAAGACCGCCTGGGAATCTTCCTACGATACCATTACAGAACTGGATCAGTTTCTCACTGATCTTAGCACGGTTCATAATGTTTGCTGCCAGAACGAACAGCGGAACTGCAAGCAGTGTAAAGCTGTTCAGGCCGGTAAACATTTTCTGTACAACTGTAATTAAAGAAATAGAATTTAACTGGGAAATACCAAGGAGTGCCACCAGACCCAGGATATAGGCAATGGGGATTCCTGCAAATAATAAAACTAAAAACGCTGCTACCAGTACCAGGATCATAACTCTGCCTCCTTCATTGCCTTTTCAACTGCATCTTCTACCTGGCCTCTGTCAGGATGTTTGATACAATCTATGATATTTTCTACAGAGAACACTGCTGCTGTCAGACCAAAGATAGGAACACATAACCAGCTCCATCCTTTACTTACTGGCATAGAAGTCATTTTCCAGGCTGCAAACTGCTGTACCAGCTTAATGCCGTAAATGCCAACTACCAGATTGAAGATCAGGACAAATACATGTCCTGCCAGTTCATCTGCAAAAAGGGATTTTCCTTTTAATTTTTCGGTTAATGCTGTAAATTTAAAATGCTCATTGGAACGAACCATTGGTGCTGATCCGATAAAGCAGCACCATGCCAACGCTGCGTTGGCAACCTCTTCTGTAAAAGCTGCCTGGAATCCAAATACACGGGAACATACCTGTACAGTGGTACACACAAAGAAAACTGCAACAGATGCCATTCCTACTATGTATAAAACTTTTTCCATCAGATCACATATCTTTTTCACGTTAAAACCTCCATTTTCAATGTTCTCCCGGAATCTTTTCACGGGATCAGGTGCAAAATATACCGGAAAAACATATGAAAAACGCGTACAACTATCTACACAGCCATACGCGTTTTCCTTACAATGCCGTATCTGCTATGCCTGCTTATTTTGCTGCTTCATTTACCTTGTTGTAGAGATCAGTTACACCGATCTTCTCAGCTGCTGCATTTTTAGCGTCTGCACAAGCTGCGATCAGGCTGTCTTTATCTACTTCGTTTACGATACCGCCATTTTCCTTAATGGTCTCAAGTGCCTTATCGTTCAGGTCTTTATCAAATGCTCTCTGCTCTTTGCAGGCATATTCTGCTGCTTCATCTACCCACTGCTTCTGCTCATCAGTTAAGCTGTTGTACTTGTTAGCTCCGATCAGGAACATTCTGGTTGCAATGTCATGGTCAGTCAGAGATACGTAAGGACCAGCTTCGTAGAACTTCTGCAGTAAGATGTTTCCAAGATCATTCTCTGCTGCATCGATTACATGGTTCTGAAGTCCGCTGTACAGCTCGTTATAAGCCAGTGTGGTTGGATTTGCTCCCAGCGCAGACCATACGGAACGTACTACATCAGAGTCCTGGACACGGATCTTTACGTTCTTGAAATCTTCTACTGTATTTACAGGTTTAACACCGAAGTACTCTCTGGTACCGCAGCTCCAGTATCCTAAGTTATGAAGAACGCCGCCTGCATTGATCTTATCTGTAATGGTCTGTCCAACTTCACCGTCTACAACTGCTGTCCAGTGATCTAAGCCTGTGTAAAGGAATGGGATGGAGAACAGGTCTGCTTCTTTAACACCGGTGGTTGCTACGAAGTTTGGAGAAGCAACGATCATATCAACGGTTCCTGTTGCCATCTTCTCAACTAATTCTGCTTCATTTCCGCCTAATTCGCCGTTTGGATGGATCTCAACGGTCATCTTTCCGCCTGACACCTCTTCCAGTTTTTCCTTCATTGCGTCGAAACCAGCCTGATAGGAACTGTCAACCGTATTAACATGTGCACCGATCAGTTTCACCTCTGGTTCTGCTGCTGTTTCTGTCTTCTCCTCTGCTTTTGTTTCCTCCTTGGCAGGTGCCTCTGTAGCTGCCGGTGCTGCCGTGGTAGCTGCTGTGTCCATCTTTGTACATCCTGCTAAAGATGCTGCTACGCCTGCTGCACACATTACATAAAACATTTTTCTCATAATAAGTACCCCTTTCTAATACATAAAATGTTTTTGGTTTTATACTCATACAGTGTGATCACTGTACATAGCCTTGATTTTGTGTGGAAAACGTTTTCCACAGTGGGTAAAAAATATATGGAAATCGTTTTCCATTTTCCTGATTTTTTTGCACACCGGATGTGGTGTGCAAAACATATGTGACGATATCACCAAAAGGTAACTTGTCTGTTTATATCTTCTATATGGCCAACTTGTATTTAGCCGATCCTCTTTGTACTCTGGCGTACGATCAGTCTGGATTTTACCAGAACTTCTTCCTCGCTTACACAGGATTCTTTCACTTCCGGATGCTCTAGCAAAGAAAAATAATACTGTGCAAGCTTCTTTCCCCAGAGATACTGCTCCAGTCCTACTGTGGTAAGTGCCGGATCAACGGAGTCTGCAAAGACCAGATCATCGAATCCGACAATGGAATAATCATCCGGCACTTTTTTTCCGGCTTCCCGGACTGCTTTGAAAGCACCTAATGCCATGGCATCGTTCATACACACAAAAGCAGTAACTTCCGGAGTTCTCTCTAAAAGAGCCTTTGTCAGATAATATCCTTTATCCGCGGATTCTGTTACATCAGCAACAGCATCACGTCCCCAGATATAAACATATTCTTCCCGATATGGGATCTTCGCTTTTCCCAGCACCTGCTTATAACCGGTCAGACGGCTTCTTCGGATGGAATTATCCAGCTTATCAAAGAGCATGGCAACCTTTTTATGTCCAAGGTCCAGCAGATGCTGTACTGCCAGTCCGCACTCTTCCACCTTATCTACAAGGATGGTGTGCATATCCGGGATACAGATACCATTGGAAACAACATTTAAAGCAACTCCACCACGTTTTACCAGGCGAAACATAGCTTCCGGGATCTCATCAATGTAAATGCTGATAATTCCCTGAACGTTGACTGCCAGCATATTTTCAATACTGTAGTTGATCCGCTCTTTATCTCTGTCACAGCTTGATATGGACATGTGATAATTCCGGCTGACGATCTCATCTTCGATCCCTCTTACAATAGATGGATAAAAGGGATTCGCAATGGACGGAATAATGATCCCGATGGATGTACTTTTTTTGCTCTTTAAGTTTCTGGCCTGAAGATTTGGGATATATCCTAACTGCTTGGAAGCAAGAAGGATCTTTTCCTTTAACTCCGGCTTTACCGGATGGTCTGAGTTGTTTAAAACTCTGGAAACCGTGGCTGGAGAAACATTCGCTGCTCTCGCCACATCATGGATAGTTACTTTGTCTTTGTTCATATTATTCCAATCTGCATAATGGAAATCGTTTTCCGTTTGCTTTTTTATACTAACATATTGATAAGATTTTTTCAAGTATTATTTAAAATTTATATAAAAAATATACCGAAACGCAGTTTTTAAGCCACTTTCCGGTATCTGTATTGATTTCACTTTTATATTTTTCTGTTCAGACCCACTACTGTCTCCACATGGCAACTCTGCCCAAACATATCGCAGCATCTTACCTTCTCTACCTCATACCCGCCATCTGCAAGATATCTTAAATCTCTTGCCAGCGTAGAGGAGTCGCAGCTGACATAAACCACCCGTTTCGGTGCCATTTTTAAAATGGTATCCAGGCAGACCTGGTCGCAGCCTTTTCTTGGGGGGTCTACTACGATGACATCGGCGTAGACTTTGTTCTTTTCATACTGTTCCGGAAGGACTTCCTCTGCCTTTCCGGTGAAGAATTCTGCATTGGTAATGTTATTTAAGGCAGCATTCCTTCTGGCATCTTCAATGGCCTGGGGAACAATCTCAACACCGTAGACCTTCTTTGCATTCTGGGCTAAAAACAGGGAAATGGTTCCTATTCCGCAGTACAGATCCCAGACTGTTTCATTTCCGGTCAGTCCCGCATATTCCAGGGCGGTTCCATACAATTTTTCCGTCTGCACCGGATTGACCTGATAAAAGGACAACGGAGAGATCTGATAGGTCACATTTCCAATATTATCAGTGATGTAACCAGGGCCATATAAATTTACGATCTCTTTTCCCATGATCACATTGGTCTTTTCCTGATTGATGCTGTAGGAAATGCTGGTCATGCCTTTCACCTGGCACAGTTCTTCTACCAGCTGTTCCTTTGCCGGAATATCTTTTCCGTTGATCACCAGACAGACCATGATCTCACCGGAATGGAAGCCTTTGCGGATCAGTGCATGACGCACTAAGCCCTTATGGGTCGTCTCATCATAAGGGCGGATCCCATGGACTCTCATAAATCCTTTGATAATGCCTAAAATATCCTTATTTTCTTCCACACCTAACAGACAGTCTTCACACTCAATAATGTCATGGGTACGGCCTGCATAAAATCCAGCCACAATATTTCCATTTTTATCCAACCCAAACGGAAACTGTGCTTTGTTGCGGTAACGCCACGGCTCTTTCATTCCCATGATGGGAAGCATATGGATCTCATCTTCCTTAAACTTTCCGATCCTTAACAGGTGGTTTTTTACCTTACGCTCTTTAAATTTCAGCTGCTCTTCATAGGACATAGCCTGAAGCTGGCAGCCGCCGCACTGGCGGGCAACCGGGCACTTGGGCTCTACTCTTGCCTCTGACGGCGTAAGGATCTCCATCAACCTTGCAAACCCGTAATTTTTCTTCATTTTCATGGCACGGGCACGGACTACATCTCCGATCACTGCATCTTTGATGAACCAGATATAACCATCCAGTTTGCCGATCCCTGCGCCGTCTTCACTCATATCTTCAATGGATACTGTAAATTCCTGATTTTTTTCCATATTTCTATTTTACTCCGTTGTTCTGCGGATATTAGAGTCTAAGAAACGGTTAAATCCCAACCATCCCTTGATTTCGCCACCAGCATTTAATGCCTCGATCATGGTCTCCATCTTTGCATCTGTCGTATCTGCAAAATTCAGTGCCAGTGCCTCAAGTAAGGCCGGCTTCTTAGGAGAACCGTATTCCAGCTCCCCGTGATGTGCCAGGATACAGTGTTTTAACTCAACTGCAATACTTGCCGGAAAACCTTCGATCTCCTTCATACGGTCTGATATCATTTCCGTGCCAATGATGATATGGCCCAGTAACTGTCCGTCATCGGTATAATCATTTTCCGGGAAACGGGACAGTTCTTTTGTCTTACCGATGTCATGGAAAATAGCCGCTGTGATCAGCAGATCACGGTTTAACTCTTTATAATATCCTGCGTAATAATCACACAGCTTTGTAACACTTAAAGTATGCTCTAACAGTCCGCCTACAAAACCATGATGAACGGTCTTTGCTGCAGAATGGAACTGGAATGCTTTTGCAAAAGCAGCATCATCTACAAAGAAGCTGGACAGCAGGCGGTTTAAGTATGGATTCTTTACGCTCTTGATAAATGCCAGAAGCTCTTCATACATTTTTCCAATATCCCGCTTGGATACAGGCAGATAATCAGACTCTATATACTCTCCTTCTCCTGCCTTGCGGATGCGGCGTACATTTAACTGGTTGGAGTTCTGGAATAAGGTCACATCTGCTTCAATGCAAACATAATCCATGGTATCAAAGTCTCCAACACCAGGAGAATTTAAGTCCCAGATCTTGGCATCAATGGTTCCTGTCTTGTCCTGAAGGACCAGGTTGCCATATTCTTTTCCATTTTTTGTAAGCTGGATCTGCTTATTTTTACATAAATACACATCAGATACGTGCATACCTTCACGGAAGGTTTCGATATATCTCATTTTCTTACCTCATCTTTTCTAATTTTGATTTTTTCCATAAAAGAGAGCCCGGCACCTTTCCTACCTGGCTCCCACTGTTACTTCAAATTCAATCTCTTTGTACTCATCTTTTCCATTGTTTCTCTGGACTGTTACTGTAATGCGGTCTCCTACATGGAGTTTTTCCACCTGGGCCTGGAAATTCTTCATTCCCTCGATCTTAATATCATTGATCCCGGACAAAATATCACCAGGCTGAAGTCCGGCATTATAGGCAGGACTTTCGGCAGCTGCCGCGATCATATAAATACCAGATGTCATTCCATTTTTTTCCATTTCTGAAGTAACTTCCTGACCTTCAATGCCTAAATAAGGCACCTGGATCCCATTACTTAAAAGTTCCAGAGCTCCTTTATAATCAGAAATGGACATAAATGTTTTCATGCCTGTATCCACATCCTGCTCATAGCGGTCTGTGGCCCAGCCAACCAGTTCTCCCTCTGTATTAAACAGGAAAGTCCCTGCATCTGCCTTACTTTTGATATCCGCATACAGAACACGGGCATTTCCATCTGTCATCTGTACATTTTTAGCCATATAGGAAATGAAACCATAGCTGCTGGAGTGTACCATACCTGCCGGTGAACCCATGGATATAACCAGATCTCCCTGTCTGACCCCATAGGAATTTCCCAGTTTTACCGGTTTTATCTTCTCAAACTGTGCATCATCCAGTGAAGTAGCATCTACACGGATCATGGTCAGTCCCATCCGGGAGTCTGTCTGTTTTACAGCTCCAGGAAGAACGGCACTGTCTGAAAATGCAACTTCCAGAGAGTCTGCTGTCTCTATTGCTTCTGTTGGTGCCAGGATCAGAACTTCTTCTTTTCTGGCATCGATCACAACACCTGAAAACTGTCCTGTGGTTTCGATCGGGTTATCAAACCAGTCTTTTTCATGCTGGATGGAATGGATCGCAGCAATGGAACTATCTGCTTCTGATACCAGTGTCCTTAAATTTCCGTACATCTTGTTCAGATCTTCCAGAGAATATGGATATTTTTCCAGCTCTGAACGAACTTTCTCTTCTACCGGTTCTGTCTCTTCTGTTGAAGCTTCCTGAGTCTGCTGTACCGGAGCTGATGTTTCCGGTTCATCTTTCGGTATTGTAATGGAACGGCTTTCTTCTATTTTTTCCTGTCCCATTATCTTTCTGACTACCGTTTTCGTAACTGTAAAACAAACCGCCGATATGGTCCCAAACAGTACTGCACAAATAACAGTCAATATAATATATCTGACGATCTGCCTTCTTGATAACGGCTGACGCACGATCTTCTCCTGGATAAACTGCCAGGAACGCTCTTCTTTTACGTTGTCATCCTTATCTGTACGCTTATCCGCCATTGCGTTCCTCCTTGCGAAGAATCTTATTCCTATTATAAGGTTCTTCCTGCTATTATGCAAGATGTTCTATGGGATTCTTGAGCCAAAAGTGCCCGTCTTACTGGGTTTTCTCCCCGCACCACCTGAGAAATTTCCCGTAGTAAAACAGAATGTTTACTGGTATAATGTAAAGGCGCAAAGAAAAAACAAGCGCTTATTTTCCTATCACTCGGAGGAACCAACATTTATGAACCAAAAAGCCTTAAAAACTTTAGAATATACAAAGATCATCGCCCAGCTGGAGTCCCATGCGGCTTCCCCACTGGGTAAAGCCCTCTGCCGGGATCTTGTGCCATCTTCTGACCTGGAAGAAGTTCGTACCTGGCAGGCGCAGACCACCGACGCGGCTGACAGAGTCCGCTTAAAAGGCACTGTCTCCTTCTCCGGCCTGCGGGACATCGGCAGTTCTTTAAAGCGCCTGAAGATCGGCAGTGCTTTAAGCATCAGCGAACTGATTTCTATCAGCTCTGTTCTTACAGTTGCTGCCCGTGCAAAAGCCTACGGCCGTCAGGACGTCCCGGAAAACACCTTTACACCGCGTTTTCCAGGTCAGCAGCCACCGAAACAGACAGCAGCCGAGGAATATGTGCCTGACTCCTTAGACCCGTTATTCCAGGCCTTAGAGCCTCTTACACCTGTCAACAATGAGATCAAGCGCTGCATCCTTTCCGAAGACGAGATCGCAGATGATGCAAGCCCGGGTCTGTCCCATGTGCGCCGTTCCTTAAAGGCCTGTGCAGACCGCATCCATACCCAGTTAAACTCTATCCTGAACTCCCACCGTACCTATTTGCAGGACGCCGTGATCACCATGCGTGACGGCCGGTACTGTCTCCCTGTCAAATCAGAATACAAGAGCCAGGTTTCCGGTATGGTACATGATCAGTCTACCACCGGTTCTACTCTTTTTATCGAGCCAATGGCGATCATCAAATTAAACAATGAGATCCGCGAGCTGGAGATCCAGGAGCAGAAAGAGATCGAGGCTGTTTTAGCTTCTTTAAGCAACCAGACAGCTCCTCATATTGAAGAACTGCAGATGGACATGGCACTGTTAGCACAGCTGGATTTCATTTTTGCGAAAGCTGCACTTTCCCACCAGTACCGCTGCACAGCCCCAATTTTCAATGATAAGGGCTACATCAATATCAAGGACGGACGCCACCCATTACTGGACCAGAAAAAAGCAGTACCTATCAATGTATGGCTTGGAAAAGACTTTGACCTGCTGATCGTAACAGGTCCTAATACCGGCGGTAAGACCGTTTCCTTAAAAACCGTAGGTCTTTTCACCTTAATGGGACAGGCGGGACTTCACATTCCGGCCTGGGAAGGTTCTGAATTAGCTGTATTCGACAATGTATTTGCTGATATCGGTGATGAGCAGAGCATTGAGCAGAGTTTAAGTACTTTCTCCGCCCACATGACCAATACGGTACGTATTTTAGAGGAAGCAGACTCCCGTTCCCTCTGCCTTTTCGATGAGCTGGGAGCCGGTACCGACCCAACAGAAGGTGCTGCCCTTGCCATTGCCATGCTGTCATTTTTACACAATATGAAATGCCGTACCATGGCAACCACCCATTACAGCGAATTAAAGGTATTTGCACTTACTACCCCGGGCGTGGAAAATGCATGCTGCGAGTTTAACGTAGAAACACTGCAGCCGACCTACCGCCTGCTGATCGGTGTTCCGGGAAAGAGTAATGCGTTTGCTATTTCCAAAAAACTTGGACTGCCGGACTACATTATTGAAGATGCAAAGAACCATCTGGAAGCAAAAGATGAGTCCTTTGAGGACCTGCTTACCAGCCTGGAAAACAGCCGTGTGACCATTGAAAAAGAACAGGAAGAGATCCGTTCCTATAAAGAGGAGATCGCCCAGTTAAAATCCCGCCTCACCCGCAAGGAAGAGCATCTGGATGAGCGCAAGGACAAGGTGATCCGCAATGCAACAGAAGAGGCACAGCGCATCCTTCGTGAAGCAAAAGAGACTGCCGACCAGACCATCCGCCAGATCAACAAACTGGCTGCTGACTCCGGCATTAACAAAGAATTAGAGGCCCAGAGGACCAAACTGCGTGAGCAGTTAAAGAAAACAGACGACAAACTGGCAGTAAAGGCCAAAGGTCCAAGCCAGCCTGTTTCTGCCAAGAAGTTAAAGATCGGTGACGGCGTAAAAGTCCTTTCCATGAACTTAAAAGGTACTGTCAGTTCCCTTCCAGACAGCACCGGAAACCTGTTTGTACAGATGGGTATCCTGCGTTCCAAGGTCAATATCCGTGATATTGAACTGATCCGTGAAGACGATATCAGCGCTACCTTAGGAGATGGTTCTTCCCGTTCCTACGGTGCTGTTTCCGGTGTAGGAATCAGCAAATCCAAAAAGACCTTTTCACAGGCAAAAGGCTCTAATTCCGGCTCCGGACAGATCAAGATGTCCAAGTCCTTCTCTGTTTCACCGGAAGTCAATCTGATCGGTATGACAACAGACGAAGCAGTTCCTACTATGGAGAAATACTTAGATGACGCTTATCTGGCCCACCTGCCAAGTGTACGCGTGGTACACGGAAGAGGTACCGGCGCCTTAAAGACTGCCTGCCACAAGCGTTTAAAACAGTTAAAATATGTAAAAGACTTCCGTCTGGGCGAATTTGGCGAAGGCGGAACCGGTGTTACTATTGTTACATTCAAATAGGAACATAATCTAACTTTTAGGGAGGTAAATTGTAATGGCAGAAAAACAGCGGATACTCATTGTAGATGATGATGCCAACATCGCAGAGCTGATCTCGCTTTATCTGATGAAAGAATGTTATGAAACCATGATCGTAGGCGACGGGGAAGAAGCCTTAAAGCGTTTCCCGGAATTTAAACCAAATCTGGTACTTTTAGACCTGATGCTTCCAGGTATGGACGGCTATCAGGTATGCAGAGAGCTGCGCTCCAGTTCCCAGGTGCCGATCATCATGCTTTCCGCAAAAGGTGAGATCTTTGACAAAGTCCTTGGTCTGGAACTGGGTGCTGATGACTACATGATCAAACCATTTGACTCCAAGGAACTGGTAGCCAGGGTAAAAGCGGTCCTGCGCCGTTATCAGGCTTCACCTGCAGCTGCCATCACAGAGCCGAAACAGCAGGGCGATTATGTGGAATACCCGGACCTGATCGTAAACCTGACCAACTATTCCGTCATTTACAAAGGTCATTCCATTGAAATGCCTCCAAAAGAGCTGGAGCTGTTATATTTCTTAGCTTCCTCTCCCAACCAGGTCTTCACCAGAGAGCAGCTGTTAGATCATATCTGGGGATATGAATACATTGGTGATACCCGTACAGTAGACGTTCACATCAAACGACTGCGTGAAAAGATCAAAGATCACGCCAGCTGGGCCATTACTACAGTCTGGGGCATTGGCTACAAGTTTGAAGTAAAGAGGTGATGTAATGGCCCGCTCTCTTTATTCCAAATTTGTCCTGGGCTACCTGATCTTCGGCCTTTTAAGCGTGCTTACCATTGCCACCTTTTCTTCCGGTATAACCCGGGATTATCTGATCAAGGACCGGGCAAATGCCCTTTACGATGAGGCAAATGATATTGCGGCTTCCTGCAGTCTTATGTATCAGGGCCAGCATCAGGATATGGATCTTTTTTCCACACAATTAAAAAATGTGTCCACCTATCTGCACACAGAAACATGGGTGGTCAACAAAAGCGGCGTTGTGATCATGGACAGTAAAAATGGCAGCCGCGTCCATACCACCATCCCGGATTTTGACCCCACGGCAACGGGAAACCGTTCTTATACCATCGGCACCTATTACAAGTTATTTGACCAGAATGTACTCAGTGTTTCCGCTCCTGTGACCGGCAATTACACTACGTATGGTTACGTGCTCATCCACCTTCCCATCAGTGAGATTGCAAATTCCCAGAGCCATATTTTGGACATTCTCTACATGACCTGTGCCATTATCTTTGGCCTGTCGCTGATCATCCTTGTAGTATTTACCATCACGGTATATCTGCCTCTGCGAAAGATCGCAGCCGGTGCCAATGAATACGCTGCTGGCAACTTAAACTACCGGATCAAGGTAAAGACCCACGATGAAATGGGCTACCTTTCCAATACCCTAAATTATATGTCCGATGAGCTGAATAAAATGGAAGAATACCAGCGCAATTTCATTGCCAATGTCTCCCATGATTTCCGTTCACCGCTGACCTCCATCAAAGGATATCTGGAAGCTATTTTGGACGGCACCATTCCGCCGGAAATGTATGAAAAATACTTATCCAGAGTGATTTCTGAAACAGAGCGCCTTCATAAACTGACAGAAAGCATGCTGACTTTAAACTCCTTAGATGCAAAAGGTTTTTTATCCAGAACTAATTTTGATATCAACCGGGTAATAAAAGACACTGCCGCATCCTTTGAAGGAACCTGTGACTCCAGACATATCCGCTTTGACCTTACATTTTCCGATAACATCCAGATGGTCTACGCAGACATGGGCAAGATCCAGCAGGTCCTTTATAACCTGATCGACAATGCCATCAAGTTCAGCCATGATGACTCTGTGATCTACATCCAGGCATCCAGCAAATACGAGAAGATCTTTGTCTCCGTAAAAGATACAGGCATCGGTATTCCCAGAGACAGCATTAAAAAGATCTGGGACCGCTTTTACAAGACGGATCTTTCCAGAGGCAAAGATAAACGTGGTACCGGTCTTGGTCTTTCCATTGTAAAAGAGATCATCCAGGCACATGGTGAAAATATCGATGTGATCAGTACAGAAGGGGTCGGAACTGAGTTTATCTTCTCCCTTCCAAGTTCTACCTCTTTATAAAAATTTTTACACGACCGGCATATTTTAACTTTTCCTTACGATTTGCTCCAGAGCCCCTTTTTAAGGGGTTCTTTGCTTTAAAAAGGGGTGGAACTGTGTTATACTTTAATGAGCCAAGTAGAAAAACAAGCGGCTGCGTTAGCAGACATTTGTTTTTCCCAAAAACTGCTCTCAGGCAATTTTTTTAAAGAAAGGACGATGAATAATATGATCCGTTTAAAAAAAGTAACTGCCCTTCTTCTTTCCGCCCTTCTTGTTTCTTCCTGCATGGCACCCTGCACCTTTGCTGCAAGCAAAACAAAAGTGGGAAAGATCAATCTGACCATTGACACGGACATCCGTTCCGGAAGCAGCGGCGGCGAAGTAGAAGTAACTCCTACCGGTGACAACACAGAATATTTCTACATCGACTCCGTGGAAGTTACCAATGACGAAGGAGATGACTGGAGCAAGTCCAATCCACCGGAAGCTGAGATCCGCATTGGTCTGGAAGATGAAGATGAATATACCTTCTCCGGTTCCAGTTCCAGCAACTTTAAGCTTACCCTTGCAAGCTCTATTAAATCCCGTTATGACAAGGTAGAATATGTAAGCGCAAGAAAAACAGACGGCGGCGCTACCATCATCCTGAACATCCGCCTTGTATTTGATAAAGATGCTGATATGAGCAATGCGGCTGCACCAGGCAGTGTAGAATGGAGCGCTTCCTCTGAAGGTACTGCAACCTGGGGCGATGTTTCTTCTGCCAAATATTTCCAGGTACAGCTGTATAAAGACGGTAACCTGGTAACACCTCCAGATGGTTCCGCTTCCACTGTTTCCGTATATGGAACCAGCTATGATTTCTCCAGCTGGGTAAGCGCAGGTTCCAAATACACCTTTAAAGTACGTTCCGTAAAAGCCAGCAACAACGCAAAGAGCAAATGGGTATCTTCCAGCTCCTGGACCCCAGGCTCCAACACTTCCGATAACAATAATACCAACACCTTCCCAGAAGGCTGGCAGAAAGCTGCTGACGGCATCCGCTGGTGGTGGCAAAATCCAGATGGTTCCTACCCTGCATCCCAGTGGAAGGAAACAGATGGAAAATGGTACTATTTCGATGCGGAAGGCTACATGGCTACCGGATGGATCAATGTTGGCGGCGTAGATTACTGCCTGGCTCCTGACGGCGCCCTGTATGTAAGCTGCACTACACCAGATGGCTACAATGTAGACGCAAATGGTGCATGGATCCACTAATTCATTGCTGCGTGCTTTGCACTCCCGCAATTCAATTACATATGACCACAAAAAACCCGCTGAGTCGATCACATCAGCGGGTTTTACTTTATTTCAAATTTTCTTTATTTCAGTTTTTATTTATTCCAGATTTTAATTTTCTTCTACAGCACCAGTCTTGCAGCTCCATAAATACCTGCGTCATTTCCCAGTGTTGCCAGTCCTAATTTTGCCTTGTTTTCAGAGATTGGGGTAAAATGATCATAATCCTTCTGGATCATATCGATCAGGAACTGTCCTGCCTTTGAAACGCCGCCTCCGATAACGAAAATCTCAGGATCAACGGTCAGAGCTACCTGTGCCAGTGCAAGTCCCAGATAATGGCTGACTGTCTTCATAACTTCCAGAGCCATCTCATCTCCTGCTTTTGCAGCGTCCAACACATCCTTAGCACTTACATTATCCCCAAATTCACGAAGGGCAGAAGGCTTGTCAGATTTTGCCATGGTCCTTCTGGCTTCTCTTGCAATTCCAGTTGCGGAACTTACCTGCTCTAAGCAGCCTACACCGCCGCAGTTACAGTGTTCCCACTCATCATCCCGTACATGGATGTGACCGATCTCACCGCCAAGGCCATGTTTTCCTGCAATGATCTTCTGATCCAGGATCACGCCGCCGCCAACACCGGTTCCCAGTGTGACCATGACCAGGTCAGAGTAGCCTTTTCCGCCTCCCTGCCACATTTCGCCAAGGGCAGCTACATTGGCATCATTTCCGCTCTTTACAGGAATTCCATCTAAAAGGCGGCTTAACTCTTCCTGTGGGTTTAAGTCGCGCCATCCCAGATTGACACATACTTCCACGTATCCATCTGGCATAACAGGTCCCGGAACGCCCATTCCGGCTCCTGCAACATCTTTCTTCAGATCCAGTCCCTTTTCATCCAGTTTTTTCCGGATGGATGCAGCTACATCCGGAAGAATGTTCACACCGCCGTCTTCTTTGCGGGTCTTTACCTCCCATTTGTCCAGTAATTCTCCTGTTGTCTCAAAAAGACCAATCTTTACACTGGTTCCTCCTATATCAACACCGATGCATTTCATCCCCATGGTATATATCCTCTCTTTCTTTTATTTTACCGTAAACTTACGCCCCACGCATTTGCGCTCTACTGCCTGCTGTCGCAGGCGGTTCGTTCGTTAATGGTCTACTTTTACTTTAACCGGATCTCTTCCATTTTCTGTGTTCCCAACACAAGAAGAGTTCCAGGGAAACGTCCGGACAATACTTTTGTCACTGTAAAATCAAAACTTCCGCTGAATTTTTCCGTTCCCGCCATGTTGTAAACACAGCAGGAATTATCATTATACAGTGTGACCAGATCTCCATCTATATCAAATCCTGTATACTGGTAACTGAACGTAGTCTCAAAAACCTGGCTGCCATCAGGGCGGTAGACCCGAAGACAATATGGATCCGCACCTTCCCCGTTGTCCGTTATCACACCTGCATACTTGTCAGTATAGCTGATGCTGCGCACATTTTCATCTAACAGGATCTGATTGACAGATTCCGGAGAAGTTTCCACTCTGGTGGAGAAAAACTGCAGCCCCTTGTCTGTAAAGATCACTGCATGGCTTTCATCCATAAAACGGACTCTGCCGGCCATAGCATCGCTCAGATCTTCCGGAAGGAAAACTCCAACCACTCGCTTAGGATCATTTTTTCCAAGACCAAAGTTATAAAATACAATCTTGTTTTTGATCATTCCCTGATCCAGATACATAAAAGAAGTGATCCACTGGGTGCCTCCCGGTGAAAGGCTTACATCCACCGGATATCCATCTCCTGAAAGAAGGGATTTTACATAAATATCCAGAGCGCTTCCGTCTTTTTTATAAAGATAAATATAACTTGCTTTGGAGTCTTCCTGTACAGAGGCTACCACTCCTTTTGCAGATACAGATAAGGACAAAATAGGCAGCGCCGTGGTTGCCTGACCCTGGCAGCCGCTTCTGTCGCAAATATAAATGGAATTTCCCTGTTTGTCCCCAATGGCAGCAAATTCGCCGTTGACAGAAACAAAGGGGGATTTCATTTCATAACTCTGGATCCAGATGGTCTTTCCCCTGCCATCAATATAAGAAGCTCCGTCTTTGGTGTATTTGATCACCCCATCACCAAAGTCTACATACTCGCAGAAACTTCCCTCTCCTTTTACTGCTGCTTCCTGATTTTCCTCTGCCAGGCTCTTCTCCCACACGACCTGATAATCGTAAAAGGAATGATAACGGTCATAATAATAAATACCAAAAGCAGCACCTCCTAAGAGCACTGCCACAACTGCCAGAACAGCCAGTCGCTTCCTGACTGTCTTTTTATGAGCATTGCGGATCGCCTGTTCACTTTCCTCTTCCGTCTGATACCTGGGAGGAACGATCTGACGCCTCAATTGTCTTTTTTTATTTTCACGGTTCATTAAACTGGAATTATCCATCCTTGTCTCCTGTGAAATGTTCTTTTCTTCATACTCGCTTAAGTATACAACATTTCACAGGAAAAATCGACAGCCAATCCTTGCAAAACAAAAAATCTCCGTCCTGATATATCTTAAGGAAGAAGCAGCTTCTGACCTGCATAAATACTGTTTTCATCTGTCAGGGAATTGATCTGGCAGATCTCCTGAAGTTTTCTGATATTGTGGTATTCCTTAAAACAGATCCCGTACAGCGTTTCCCCTTCTCCTACTACATATACTTTGTAAGAAGCCTCTGCATTGGCTGCCTGGGCCTGGGTGGTCTGGGCGGCAGTCGTCTGTGCCGGTTCTGATGTTGTCTGGACTGGTGGCACTGTCTGATCCGGCGTTTCCTTGGTTAAAGAAGCTTCCACTGTCCCTGCAGTAGATCCCCCTGGTGCCATTGTCTCCGGAATTACCTCCACTGGCGTTTCCCCGGTTGTCCTGCTTCCCGCAACAGAAGAAAGATTTCCCCTGGCTTCACGGATCACTGCTTCCGGATCTACAGAAGCCACCACCTGTTCCATTTCACGAAGCCGTTTATAATTATTAAACATGGCTACACCGCCTGCCAGCACCATGACTGCCAGCACACTGCAAAGCCCGGAAAGTACACTGACCGCACTTCTCTGGCGCACAGCCGCTGTTTTATGCTCGTCCATTTTCTTTCTGAAATCCCGGATCGCCCGGTCATCGGTCTTGCTTTCTTCCCGCAGGATATCTTTCCTTGCGATCATATAATCCTGCATCATCTGGTTGCGCTCATAGTAAATACTGTATCCACGCAGCTGGTAAAAACCATCGGAAGAGGTAATATAAATAGCTTCTTCCCCGTCCAGTCCACTGTTTAAATACATCAGCTGGTTTTTCCCTGTAAAATACTGGCTGTGCTGCCTCCAGTAATTTAAAGGGCTTAAGGTAACCCCTTCTCCGGCGCACAAAAACCAGCCCTGAACTGTTCTTCGTGGGAACATGGTCTCTACCTGCTGGTATGCCTTTTTCCACGCTTCCTCTGTAAAGACCACCTTTTCCCCTTCCTGGGAAAGGATCTCCATTTCCATTGCTCCATCTACAAACACATAGGGCATGTCCTCATGGATCTCCCGGTTGCCAAGGAGCAGTCCTACCCTCAGGTTCTGGCCTGCCGTAGGCTTTAACCGTTTTAAATATGTATTTACATAATCTTCCACATAAAGCCGCAGCACTGTATCGCGTTCCCCGATCTGCCGGATGTTCTTTGGCAGTTTGGGATAAAGTTCATATAATTCGCCCATATTTTAACACCCCTTTTGCTGTTCTTATCTGTTTACGTTCTCACCTAAGAGTAGCAAAAGGAATGCAAAAATTTTGTCATATTATGGCTGTATTTTCCCAAAATCGTTCGACAAGGGTAATGCTTTCGCAAATGCAGTCTGCCATTTTCATTACCATGGAAAGACGCACACTTTGTAACATCACCGGATCATGGCTTCCGGGACCTCCCACGATCCCTGTTATGGAAATATCTCCTACTTCCATCAGTTCTTTGGAAACTCCCAGCCCCGGTTGAAGAGCGCCTTTCCCCAATGTTGCAAATCCAACGTGATCCGGACTTCCCACAGAAGCATCTATGGCCACGATCACATGATCCGGAAAATGAGTACGGATATAAGCTGCATAAACTTCCAGGTTCATAGCATGGACCGGTTTGTCTAACGTCCCGATCACAGCTGCTTTTTTTAATCTGCATTTTCGCAGCTTATGACCTACCAAAGGCCCCAGACTGTCTCCTGTGGAACGGTCCGTTCCAATACAGAGAAATATCACTCCGGCCTTCTGTTTTTCCGCCATTGCCTCTGCGATCAGCTGGTTTAAATTTACGGCAAACCGCTCCGCTTCAAACTCTCCCATTGTATCATAATAAGAAATCTCGTTCCTTCGCTGTACCCGAAAAGACTTCCACAATCTCATTGCCAAGTTCTCCACCCCGGTATCTGTTTACTATAAATGATAAATACTTTACCTGTTATCCTGTAACTGGTTTCGTTTTTATAGTATAGGCGGGGAAAGTTGGTTTTATTCTTTTCAGATACAAAAAAGAGCCTTCCATTGCGGAAAGCCCTTTTCTCATCCTGAATTTGATCAATCAAATAATTTCTCTTTATAAACTCCGGCATCGATCAGACCCTTGATTGCGTCTACAACTGCCTGCTTGTCCTCTTTGTAAGTAACACCAAACCACTTATCTGGTGTATCCAGAACGCGGACTTTTGCCTTGCCTTCATGTACTAATTTGTCGATGATCTTTGGAAGCAGGTATTCTGCCTTGATATCACCTGGCTTTAAGCTGTCTAAGAATTCCGGGAAGCCCTTTTCCAGCTCATTTAAGAAGCTTACTGGAAGTCCCCACATATTCATGGAAACAAGCTGCTCTGGCTGAACCTTTACAGGATTTCCTGCTTCGTCAGCTGCGTGAAGTCCATCTTCTATCATACGGATATCATAAGTCTCAGTTACTTTCTTTAAGATACCGTTTTCCTCTTCGCAAACGCCTCTGGTAACAGCGCCGTTGTCGCTGAGGGTATTCTTTAAAATGAAACCGCCCATGCAGATGTCATATACATCGCCATCTTCTGTCATTTCATTTACCATATATTCATGGATCTTGCGGAAGCCTTCTTTTCCGTAGTAATCATCTGCATTGATTACCAGGAATGGGCAGTCGATCAGTCCCTTTACCATAAGAACTGCCTGGCCGGTTCCCCATGGTTTAGTACGTCCTTCTGTTACTTCATATCCTTCTGGAAGAGCATTTAATTCCTGGTATGCATAGATAACAGGGATCTGCTTTTCGATCCTGTTTCCGATGATCTCCTTAAAGTCTTTCTCCAGATCCTTACGGATAATAAATACTACTTTATTAAATCCGGCTTCGATAGCGTCATGAATGGAATAATCCATGATGATCTCACCACTTGGTCCTACAGGCGCCAGCTGCTTAATGCCGCCGCCGAAACGGCTGCCAATACCAGCTGCCATGATCACTAATGCGGTCTCTTTCATAATTCTTCTCCTTGATTTCTAAATATAGTTCAGTCACTCGCCAAACTATAAGTGTTTGTATCGGTTACACTATAACACACTTTCCAGTAAAAGGCAAAATGTTCTCTCGGAATCTTTCTGTGCCTGATTTTGTGAGAAGATTTCTTGTCAGTTGTGCCCAAATTTCTGAGACGTATGCGGTGCGTACGTTGATGAAATTCGGGTGCGACTGGCGGAAAATCAGCCACAAAAGCAGGTGCAGGAAAGACTCCGAGAGAACATAAGAGGATAAAGGGGAATTTTAATGGATTTCTATCCAAACAATACGTTTTCTGCCAGTTTTGTTAAAACCTTCTGCACTCTGCACACATCTTCATAAGGAACAAACTCATTTGGTTTGTGCGCCAGCTCCAGACTTCCCGGTCCATAAGACATACAGTTATGGTTCATTAATGTTCCTGCGATCACTGCTGTGTCGGTATAGCCATTAAAGGAACCTACCACTGCTTCCTCTCCTGTTGTCTGCTTTACTGCTGCCTTTAAATTTGCTAAAAGCTTAGAATGATCATCTTTTTCCACATAAGGCCTGTCACCGGTAATGATATAACTTCCCTTTACTCCCGGTATCTCTTCCTCTGCTTTCCTGATTGCACGGTCTACAATGGCTTTGGCTGCCGCTGTATCTGTAGGCGGCACCAGACGCATATCGATCCATACTTTCGCGCTGTCCGGCACTACATAAGGACGGTAGCCGCCTGTGATCTGACCGAAAGTAACAGTAGAAATTCCCAGGTCATGATGCTTCGGGCATGCCTTGATCTCTTTTCTGATACTGCTGATGGCTTCTGCCATGGCTGCAATGGCATCGGCTCCCTTCCATGGATTGCTTGCATGGGCGGTAATTCCTGTTATGGTCAGTTCAAACCAGGTTCTTCCCTTGTGAGCCACCTGGATCTGTCCGTCTGTAGGCTCCGTATCCAGGATCCAGTCATCTTTTGTGACCCAGCCGGCCTTAATAGCAGCTTCTACGCCACGCATAAAGTCCTCTTCATCTACAGAGCAGATCATGGAAAATGGCTTCTCCGGAAGTTCGCCCCTTTCTCCCACTTTCTTTACCATGTTTTTAAAGGCAGTTAAAGCGCAGGCAAGACCGGATTTCATATCGCAGGCTCCGCGGCCATACATTTTTCCGTCACGTACCATAGCACCTAATGGGGAAATATCTTCATCCCAGCCATCACCCAGCATAACCGTATCCATATGGCAGATATAAATAAGTCCCGGTCCCTCTGTTTTTCCAGGGATCTTTGCCATTACATTATAACGTCCAGGCAGAACTTCCAGACGACTTACATGGATCTGGTCTGCCAGCTTACCTCCAAAGTCTGTGATCTGCTTTTTAAACCAGTCTGTGATCCACAGACCGATCTCCTCTTCATAGGCTCCCGGGTCTGAGCTGTCGATCTGCACCAGCTGTTTTGCCAGTTCCCAGGCTTCCTGTTCTTCTCTTTCCATAGTATTTATCTTCTCCTTCCTGAATGACTCATACCTGCGCGCTCCCGCGTATCACAGTCATTTTATTGTGGCAATGTTAGTAAAAAAGGTGATTGCACTTGTAGCTTTACCCTACTATTATAAGAGAGGGTTAAGAATATGAAAAGCCCACTTAATAAAATTAAGAAATATGATCAAGGAGCATTTAAGTCATTATGATGATGAAAGAAATAAAAAGTCCATTTTGGCGTACCATTTATGAATATGGATTAATTACCGTCAGCATCTGGATCATGGTAGTAGGAATTTATTTCTTCAAATTCCCAAACCACTTCGCATTTGGCGGAATTACCGGTTTTTCCACTGTAGTCAGCCAGCTTACACACTGGTCCGCCAGTGATTTTACATCTGTTACCAATACAGCCCTTCTGCTGTTAGGATTTTTATTCCTGGGCAAAGGCTTTGGATTAAAGACTGTATACGCAACCATGGTCATGTCAGTAAGCTTATCACTTCTTGAGCGTTTCTGCCCATTAAGTGCACCGCTCACCAGCCAGCCGCTCTTAGAGCTGATGTTTGCCATTTTCCTTCCGGCTGTAGGAACCGCGATCCTCTTTAATATTGGAGCATCCAGCGGCGGCACCGACATCATTGCCATGATCTTAAAGAAATATTCCAGCATGAACATCGGTACCGTGCTGATGTTAGTAGACATTGCATCCGTTGTTGCTTCCTACTTTATCTTCGGAGTAGAGACCGGCCTGTTCTCCACCATCGGTCTTGCAGCAAAATCACTGGTGATCGATGATGTAATTGAAAATATCAATCTTTGCAAATGTTTCAACATCATCTGTGATGATCCAAAACCAATCTGCGATTTCATTATCAATGGTTTAAACCGCAGTGCTACTGTATACCACGCAGAAGGCGCTTTCACCCATCACGATAAGACCGTTATCATGACCACCATGAAACGCAGCCAGGCATTAAAACTTCGCAATTACATAAAACGTGTAGAGCCAACTGCATTTATGCTGATCTCCAATTCCAGCGAGATCATCGGAAAAGGCTTCCTTGCAAATTAAGCCTCTTCTGTATTCAGTTCCTTTGCCACTTTTTCAAGGTCTGCCCTTATGGATAATCCCTGAGGACAGGCTTTTTCGCATGCCCCGCACTTTTTGCAAAGGTCAGCAGATGCATCCTGGACCTTCTGTTCTGCGTATGCTTTCTTCGCTTTTTCTTCCTCATCAAACATGGCACAGTTATTCCAGATGGAAAACATTTCCGGAATGTTTACCCCAAATGGACATGGCATACAGTAACGGCAGGAAGTACAGCCATTTTTCACCCGGCTGCGGATCAGGTCTGCTGCCTTCTCAACTGCTTCCTCTTCCGCTTCTGTCAGCGGCTGAAATTTTCCAAATGTTTCCAGATTATCTTCTAACTGTTCCATAGAGGACATTCCGCTTAAGATCACTTTTACATTTTCATGGCTTCCTACCCAGCGCAGAGCCCAGGAAGCAGCAGAACGGTCCGGATCTGCCTCATTTAAGGCTTCTTTTGCCTCTTCCGGCAGGTTTGCCAGACGGCCGCCCTTTACAGGTTCCATGATCACCATAGGAACGCCCATTTTTGCTGCAAGCTCATAGCCTTTATCCCCGGCCTGTACCTGGGTGTCAATATAATTATACTGGATCTGGCAGAAATCCCACTGACGGTAAGTAAGGATCTCTCTGAATACCGGGTATGTATCGTGGAAAGAAAAGCCCAGATGACGGATCTTTCCGCTTGCCTTCTTCGCTTCTGCCCATTCAATGATCCCTTCTTTTACCAGTTTTTCCCATCTGCCGGCATCTAAGGCATGAAGCAGGTAATAGTCAATGTATTTGGTCTGGAGCCTGGATAACTGCTCCTTAAACAGTCTTTCCGCATCTTCCACAGAATTCACCAGCCATACCGGCAGTTTTGTTGCCAGATAAAAGCTGTTTCGCGGATATTTTTTCAGGGCTCTGCCTAAAAATGGCTCGCTTTCTCCCTTATGATAAGGATAGGCCGTATCAATATAATTGATGCCTGCATTTAATGCTCTTCCGATCATTGCCTCTGCCTGCGCCTCATCAATGGTCCCGTCCTCATTTAAAGGGAAACGCATACATCCCAGTCCCAAAAGGGATACATTCTCCTCTCCTCCAATAAAGCGCATGGTTCTGTACTTCATTCTTTTTCCTCCTCCTGTTATTTTGAGCTGTTCTTAACTGTTTTTCTTCTTACATTTTACAGCTGCCTGCTTTCTTTATTATAGCAAATTATCTGCCGTATTACTATTAGATTACTGTCAGATAAAATCCCCGCCATTGTAGCCATTTTGGATTTATGTTATACTATAAGAAGCGCGTCAGCATGTGTTTGTGGATCAATTTATCACACACTAACCGAAAAAGAGAGGGAAACACTATGGATCTGAAACTACAGGTCAAACAGTCACAGGTCTTGTCACAACGTATGATCCAGTCTGCTGAGATCCTTCAGATGACATCACAGGAATTAAATACCTACATAAATGATCTTGCACTGGAAAATCCGGTGATCGACATTGTAGAACCGGCTGCCGGGGACAGCCAGAAAGAGTCTATTGAACAGCAGCAGTGGCTGAATTCTTTTAATGAGGAAAACTATTATTTATATCAGTGTCAGAATAATGATGACGACTACGATTTTAAAGACACCTGGAACATTAATACAGACGAAGGGGAAACATTAGCTGACTATCTATGGTCCCAGCTGATCAGTGAAGATTTTTCCGAACAGGAAACCGAGATCATCCACTTCTGTCTGGACAGTCTGGATAACCGGGGATACCTGACGGAAACACAGGAAGACATTGCCGCTTATTTTAAAACGGATACAGAAACCATCGACCGTATTTTAGAAGAGTTAAAATCCTTAGATCCTGCAGGGGTCTGTGCCTTTAACCTGGAAGAATGTCTAAAGCTTCAGTTAGAACGTAAAAAAATGCTCACACCTGTTATGGAGTCCCTGATCGACAATCACCTGGATATGGTAGCGAAAAACCAGATCCCGGCCATTGCCAGAGCCCTCCATCTTTCTTCCGGGGAAGCAGCCGGTTACTGCCAGATCATCAAATCCTTAAATCCAAAACCGGGAGTATCTTTCAGCAGCCGTGACCAGCTGCGCTATATCATACCGGATGTGACCATTGTAAAGTTCAAGGACCATTTTGACATTTTATTAAATGAGTCCATGTACCCGGGCATTGAAGTCAACAGCTACTACCGCCAGATGAACCAGGCACCTGACTCCCAGGAATTAAAAGAATACCTTGGAAATAAGATCCGCCAGGCCGAATGGGTCAAACAGTGCATCACCCAGCGCAGTAAGACCATGATGGACGTATCCAGAGTGATCTTAGAGCGCCAGGAAGCATTTTTCTCCCATGGTCCTAATTATTTAAAACCACTGCGTATGACAGATATCGCGGAAATCTTAGGGATCCATGAGTCCACTGTCAGCCGTGCAGTAAGCAAGAAATATCTCCAGTGCTCCTGGGGCGTATATCCCATGAATTTCTTCTTTTCCAGAAATGTGGGAACTTCAACTTCATCGACAGAGAAGTCCGACGATCCTTCCAAAGCAGTGACAGCCCGTAAGATCAAACAGCTGCTCCATGAGATCATTGCTGAGGAAAATAAAAAGAAGCCTTACAGCGACCGCCTTCTTGGAGAAAAGCTGACGGAAAAGGGGATCTCCATCTCCCGCCGCACCGTTGCAAAATACCGGGAAGAAGAAGGAATTCCCGATGCCAGCGGCCGGAAAGAATATACCTGATATAGCCCTCTGAAAAAATTTTTAAAAAAGTTTTTAAAAATGCTTGACATTTTTTCTAAAAAAAGGTATGATATCACCGTTGTCGGTAATACAAATCATTGCTGACCGGGATGCCCAGATAGCTCAGTTGGTAGAGCAGAGGACTGAAAATCCTCGTGTCGTTGGTTCGATTCCGACTTTGGGCACTGTGCAGGTGTAGTTCAATGGTAGAACACTAGCCTTCCAAGCTAGATACGTGGGTTCGATTCCCATCACCTGCTTTGAAAATTAAATATTTTCAATTATGCGCGAGTGGCTCAGGGGTGGAGCACCACCTTGCCAAGGTGGGGGCCGCGGGTTCGAATCCCGTCTCGCGCTTTTTTTATTTTCTGAAGATCCTGGTTTTGCAGGATCTTTTATTTTTGTGTATAAAAATGAAAAAGCAGGCTCCGAAGAACCTGCCATTCATGGTACAATAAGATCGGCACCTTTTTCCTAAGCCAGCACTTTTCCTTCCGGGAACAGGCTTCTGAATACAGTTCTTACTAACGGTCCCGCAACGATCAGCTGGAAAGGCAGCGCCATAATAAAGTTTTTAGGAATGTTGGTAAGCCAGATGATAAGCAGCAGGTTCCACTGTCCGGAACGGACACAGGCTTCCAGTCCGCCATAGAAAGACATGATGATCACCATTGGAACTACCATACAGGTAGAGATAACGATCACTTTCTTTAACACACTGCTGTCTCTGTTTACAAAGAAACGGAAAGCAACTCCCTTAGCAGGTCCGGATACTACAAACCAGTCCATACAGAAAGCAAACACAACGGCAATTGGAAATCCCAGCCATCCTTCACGAAGCACCTCTGTGCTGAAGCCACCCATATGAAGGGTAACATTATACATGCTCATCCAGAGCACCATGGTAAAACACATCATTACACTGTAGATCAGACTTTCTCTTTTGTTCTGCGGCATTTTTCATTTCTCCTTTTTCATTTTCATGTACTTTTTTATGTTTGCATACGACAACCTGCCTGATCAGGCAGATGCGCATCGTCAGCGCAAAAAAAGAGACCATACGGGGACCTGGAAACATGTTTTCATGTTTCACGGTGACTCGTTTGATCTCTACTGCTATATCTCATATATTCGTATGCAATCTCACTGCGTCATACGCTTGCGCATTCTGTTTTGACAAAACACTATTATAGCGGCTCTTTTCCGGTTTCGTAAGTACTTTTTTTGTATTTTTTACATTTCGTCACTTTCTATAATACACTATATCTGTATACAGTATATTTTGTACGTCACTTACAACACCATTTTTTAGCCGGTCAGCCCCTTCTTACTGGTTCTGGTTCAGATATTCCATGATCCCCATATGTAAGGTCCAGGCCAGCCGGTCCTGGTACTCCTCTGTTTCCAGCTTTTTCGCCTCTTCCCGGTTGGATAAAAAGCCGCACTCTGCAATGACAATGGGTTCTTTCACATGAAGGAGGAGATAATAATTATCGTTGGCTTTTGCCTGCCTTTTATTACTATCTCCTAAAACATAGTCAAACCGTTTCTGCAAACTTTCTGCCAGTTTCTTTCCCCGGACAGAAGTCTTATAATAAAATACCTGTCCGCCCCGGATGGCCTCTTCATGGTAGCTGTTTTGATGGATACTGATCACCAGATCCGGCTTTGCCTCTTCGATCAGCTGGCAGCGCTTTTTCATATCCAGATCGGAAGAGCGTCGTGTAGGGAAAGA
>OODK01000151.1_pt1 | contig 83303 bp, 78 predicted proteins | sample 1671371 | NCBI WGS metagenome assembly OODK01 (sample SAMN06348150, study PRJEB24527) | human gut metagenome | biome: human gut; feature: ankylosing spondylitis patient; material: feces | host: Homo sapiens | place: China | collected 2015-10 | reverse complement strand
CTAAAAAATAGGCACTACACTAATTCAAAATGTCCTTGACAAAGGGGACAGTTTAATTTTCTTCTCTATTGCTTTCAGCAAAAACTCTATACAACCATTCTCTTTATCCTCATTCATTGCATGTTCATTAAAAACAATAATCAACGAATCTTTCTGCATATTTAACTTGCATCTCTCAATATTTTGATTATATATTACACTATAATCTACGCCATAAATAGCCAATTGTTCTATTAGTTCTTTTTGGAAAACACTTGACTCCTTAACCGCCTTCCCGGTTATAGAAGAGTCTATAATATACACTTTCATGTATTCATCTCCTTTAACCTTAGTTTTCTTCTTGTTCCTTAAATGAATATTTAAACCAATCCTCCAATGTTATTATTGTAAAAGTATTATCTTTCTTTGGAATACGAACACAATAGTCTGTATGAAAATCTTTTATATCATTCGAAATTTTTGTCTCACTGGCTGGAATAATGTGAGGATAAATTGATAAATATTCATTTCCTTTATAACTACCTTCTTCATCTCTTAAAGATAATAATGCTATATCTCCCCCTGGATATTTTTTCGCATCTCCATAGCCTAACTCCCAATTACACCATTTTGATTCAACAGCCTTATCTGTTGCTAATAAAATAAATTTATCGCACTTATCAATTCTATCTTTTATTCTAATTGCAGTTTCACCAGATGTCACTTGAGGCATAACAGCATCCTTACTGTCTATATAAATTTTTACACCATATTTTTTCTCAAAAAAACCGATTACACCACTTAATATAGTCAAATCTTCATGTTTATGGGATACAAAAACATTAATACGTTCTGTGCCATCCTCTTTTTTACTTTTCTTTACATCCCCCCGCGCGCTTTCAACATTGTCGCTTTCGTATTGTTTAAATGTCTCCTTCTCAAAAATTGCCCCCTTTTCAAAGTCATTTTTCTTTTCTTCTCTATACAGGTAATAACCATCACGAAATACATCGACATACTTATCTGGAATTGTATCTATAACTTTCTCATAATATCCACTAATTCTTTTCGTTTTAGCTTCAAAAACGAAATTATGTTTTTGAATTAATTGCTCTACAAATTCATTACAATTTATTCTATTTCCCGTCTTAAGCGCACTTTTCAATGCATCTAAAAGTTTATCTTTGTCAATCCTACACTTTATTCTAAACGCATCAGAATAGGAATTTGTTTTTTTATTTTCTTCATAAGTAATTAGGAAAATATCTTCATTACATAATGCCCCTACAGTCTTATAATACTCGTCTTTACTTGCAAATTTTAATTGCTTATCCTTTCCATATTCAAGTTGTTCTACTTCAAATCTCAAAATATCATCCCCTTCTTCCTTGCATATTCTTCGGCTTCTTCATCGTCCAAGAAAAAAGCATCATATTCTCCACGCAATCTTTTATCATTATCTGTTGTATCTACAGCGACATCGGATATAAAAGTTCTAAAATCTTCATTTTCTTCCGCAAGCCGTTCTATTGTATCCCAATCCAAATTATTACGTTCTTTAGACGCGAACAAAATTTCACTTTGACTTATGTTTATCGGATCCAATCGAATAATGCCTATTCCAAATGCATTATTGAGACGTCTCAATTCTTCATGTAATTCCTCTTCAACTTTTAACGCTACTAGATAGCCTTCATGCGCCCAACTAGAGTTAGAAACTGCTTGAAAATAATATTCTCTCAAATTTCCAAACGTTATTTCCTTCTTCATTTCAAACGAAAATAACTTATATGGATTTTCACCAACAACCGAATACAGATTTAACACCGGGGTAGTATAATCCGCGAATGGATAATATACACCTACCATATCAGGATGTAGCCATTTGTTTTTTCCTTTAATAGTTTTTGTTGATATTTCATGGAATATAGTCTTAGTTTGACATTTAAAATGAGAATCCATATGCACAAATGAAGATAACAGAACATGTAAGTCTCTTTCTGCAAAAGATACTTTTTCTGTTTTTTCCACTATTTTACGATTTTCCTTTACCTTATCCCTCTTTGAAATCAAATAAAACTTTGCAGGTCTTTTACTACTTTGATAAAAGATGGTTTTTTCGTTATCACGAATATCAACATATAATCTTGCTGCCAAAGTTTTTTCAGGTGTTTTTCCAGAAGTCCCGACTTTACTAACTAAACCAATTTCTTCAGCCTTTAACCATATCTCATGTACTGTAAGCGGCTCTGTGCTTTTTCCTAAAACATCCTTTGTCAAATCTAAAAAACTATATTTCACCACTATCACCTCTTTCCTTAAACTACATCATGAGCCCTGAAATGCAGTCAGCCTCTTGAATTTTATCTACAAACTCATCAATAGCATATGTGGCAATATCCAAATCTTCTTTAAACTTATACCACTCTGCCATTTGCTTTGTATCTTCATGAATTGTAGGAGCAATAAAAACAGAAAATGTCTTTTCATAGTTTTTCTTTTCCTCTAACAAATGTCTCCTTATCGGTACAATTTCATTATTTACTTGGTCCTGTCTTCCACACATTAACGTTACTTCAACCAGACTTTGATACTCTTTATCAAAGCATACAATATCAGCCTTTCCACCTGATGCTGTATTGGTCGGCAGACCTTCGTCATCTATTGTGTAATTAGGTGTCACATCCAGATTTTCAAAATTCTGTACCATAGCAATACTCGTGAGAAACTCTAATCTCACTGGTCCAGGAAGTAGCTTTAACATATAATCTGTACTTGCAGTTTTTTTACATACTTTTTGTAATTCAGAATATATTGCTTCTTTCGAATATTCTGCTGCAAATCTTTTCAGTGCATTTTTTCTCAAATCTGTTGTATCAGCCGGAACAGCACTTCCCATACTTATTACAGTAGTGTCAATCGCTCCAATGTAATCAAAATATTCATCCTTTGATTCAAAGACCTTATACTCCGAATAATGTTGAAGTATATAATCAATCTTCTCAACTTCCCATGCATTGTAATCTACAAACCGGCCATTGCCTCTTAATGATATGATTCCGGTAGTACGCATTTTACGAATATACTCATCTACTGCTTCACCGCAAATTTGTGAAAGTTTGAATCTGTTACGCTGTTCGTCCGTTGCACCTAATAATTCCAGACAAATTTCATACATATATTCATCACTATATGAGAAACCAACTTCACTTCTAATCTGTTTTATTTTATCATACAGGGCTTTTGCATTATTATCCGGCCAACATATAAACAGACTCAACTCTTGTCGAAAAACTCCAGCTCCATTCTCCTGTGTATCTTCTTTCAACATCTTTAGCACCTGCAAAAGCAGAATTAACGGAACATTCGCATTTGCATTTTTTCTATAAGGATTATTACTCTGATACTTCATCATAGAATTGAGAAATACCATCTGAATCTTTTCTTCATTAGGTTCTTCCTCATTCAATGCATCAATCAACATATGCCCAGTTGTTGATATTTTTATCGGTTCTCCCATCGCATACTTCACAAATCCAAATTCCATTGGTAGCTTGAATATTGTATCAAATCTTGAATCCCATCCGTATTCAAATCCAGCTTCTTTATGCTTTTGAGGACTCATCTCAATTATATATTCAATCTGTTTATCAGAGTATTTTTCATCTTCACTTCTTAGAATATAAACTAAATCTGGAGTTCTATTTACTACAACCGGTGTATACAGTTTTTCTTTAATTGCATTATGTACCACTTTCATGATTACATCATGTGTCAAAATTTGATTTTCATAAGGTAACAAACAATTTAAGAAGCTTACAATTCTATTTGGATTTCTCATAGTTGTCGAAAATGACAACGGCTTCCTTTCGGCTTTTCTACTACGCATAATTAGTAACAAACACCTCCTGAGAGTCAGCTTTTATCGTATTGTCATTAAAGCTGATATAATTACTCTTTACATCATAAGCACAATACCTTTTTGACCATTCTAAAAATCTCTGATTCACTTTACCCTTATGGGTGATCAAATTCGTTATTCCAAACTTAATTCCTCGCTCATTAAGTGAATCCAAATATTCACATAATTCATCCTCTTTCTTATCGTTCCACAACTTATTATACTCACTCATTGAAATCAGATATGGCGGATCCAAAAACACATACGAATTTTTTTCAAACCTAATTCTTTCTAAGAATGATATATAGTCCATATTAAAAAACTCAATCTCATGTTCACCAACAAAATCCAGGTAATTATTCAATGCCTGATATACATTGTTATTAAAATCCACATTTCCAACCGGAAGATTAAAATCTCCCTTTCCGTTAAAGCGAATCATATGATTAAATCCATATATTAGTAACAAATATAATCTGAGAAAATCATTTTTATTTGCGTTAAAATCTTTTCTCATACGGATATATGCATCCTTATTATATTTTGAATAGTATGTCTTTACATATTTCTTTTTCATATCTTCTGGTACACAAATGCCTCGATACGAACAGGATAATCCGTAAAAATCAATGATTTCGAATAACGCATCAAATAATTCTTCCGATTTTCCTGTATAGCTTCCGATTTGTCTGTGTAACTCCACAACGTATGAATCTACATCATTCAGCATATAAGAAGTTCCTTTAGAATTCAAAAAAGAACTACCACCTCCAACAAAAGGTTCAATATACTGTTCTATTTTCTTTGGCATAAGTTGCTTAAGTTGTGGCATAAGTTTATACTTATCCCCCACATAAAAAAATGGAGATCTTATTGTCTTGCTATTTTCCATCATCTTCACCCACTTTCGTTATGAAAACAAATTCCTTATGATTATCAAATTCAGTCTTTCCAGCATTAAAACACTGATGCCTCTTTTCGTATATCGTAGTCTTTCCTTTTGCAGATAAAATATCTTTTATTTGTTCCAAGGTAATTTTGTTTCTTGAAGAACTACTCTTAGAATTATAAGTATTGTTATATGTAACAACTATATATTTAACATCAATATTCTTTATCAAATCTGCAAATACTTCTGGAGCATCACTTCTGCAGTATTCACTCATATTTTCTGCTTGTGGCTTTAATGCTGTGCCTTCTAGTTTCGGTTTTTTCCATTGCACAATATTTTCTAAAATATGATAGAACCTGCTATACTGACGACTATTGTACGGAGGATCTATAAATGCAATATCTGCCTTTACTTTACGAACTAATTGATTTGCATCCATTCTGTAAATAGAAAACTTATCCGATGGTTTTTCCGGATTAATTAATTCATAAACAAATTTATCATCAATATTTTTTATCTTTCTGTATGCATCATAGTGTCCAACCGTGTTCGCAACCTTATCCATTGAATAGACTAATGATGCTAACAATATACAATACTCTCTGTCCGATAAACTTCTCTTTGATTTTTTTATTTCCTCTCTGATTTTTCCAATTATTTTGGCATCATTGTTGGAAAAATATTTTCCACCGAAATTTTCAGAGAAATAGTTGTCCTTTAATCTGTTAGGATTAATTTTTCGAAACTGTTCCCTATATTTCTCAATAACTGCTTTGTCAAATTCACCATTGCCAAAGAATGCCTTATATATGATTTCATTAGAATATAAAAAATCATTCATAATAACTTTCTTATAATGTTTACTCATATGTGCACTTACCACACCTGTCCCGGCAAATACATCAAAAAAACTATCGCCTTCACAGTTCTCCAATATCAGTTTTTCTATCCAATCAAGCAGTTTATATTTGCTGCCAGTATATCTTCTATTACTGATGCTATACATGTTAACATCCTCTTTTCTCACATTTTTCTTTTATCTGCAGGCTTCTCTGCTTCTTCCGGTATCAACCATGTTTTACCCTTCTTTACGACTCCTGATATCCTTCCTTGTTCACATAATAATGCTATTCTTCTTGCTGATATGCCCCATTTTTCCGACATTTCTAATGTTGTTAAATATTCCATATCGCGCCTCCTTAATTCTATTTACTATTATATTCATTTATCTGAATAATTGCAAGTGTTTTCTGCAAACATACGTTCTTTTTATTAAATAATTTGCTACTTAAACTCCCATTATGGTCCCATTATTTGATAGTATTTCTTCGTACAAACTCGTCAAATACTCCATATAACAGAAACCGGACGCTATTTCAACTTCTACCAAACAGCATCCGGCTTATCCTTACCTCTCCCTTACTCTTGTTCTCTCCATCTCTCGCACCATCTCCTCCGCTGCCACAATCCCTTGTTCCAACTGTTCCAGCGTACCAATTCGGTTCTCCGGCTTAATTTCCTCCTGAATGCTGTCTATGCTGTACTTTTCTTTTGTTACAACATTCATATATGCTTTCAATCGGTAATCATAACCTTCATTCTTATAGTCCGAGAACACCGGTGCAACCTCTCCTCTACTCGTTTTCCAGCGCATAAGTCTTGGAAACCAACACACGCCATCAACAATCAATTCCTTAAATGCTCTTAGGAACTGTCCCAACACATTTAGCAGACCTCTGAAACTGTTTCCGGCTTCAATATCCTTCTTAAGCTCTACACAATTTGCAAATTCTTCAATTAGCGGTGATAACGGAAGATATGCTGAAATATACTCTTTAAGCATTTTCAGTGTATACTTAAACTGTTCCCACTTGGATATCTCGTCCTCGTATTCTTCCAGCTTATCCCTCTTATACGAAATAGCATAATCCAGTTTCAAATTTTCACTTTGCTTTTCAGAAATCTCTTGTTTGATTTCTCGAAGCTCGCCTTCATTCTCACGCTGCACCTGACGGTAAGCAAGTTTTGATGCAAATAATTCATTATCTGTATCCACAACTTCCCTTTGCAATTCTTCCAAACGCTCAGTTTCTTTGGCAACTTTGTATTCCATAACCGACAAATCATGATTCCGTCCCTGCTTTTTCTCAGCAAGTTCTTCCTTCACATTGAACTTGAAACACGAACCTGCTTCTTCCCTTAATTTATCCTGTAATATTACAGATAAACTTTCCGGAGTGAATACATTACGCTTGGACACCTTCTTTGCCAGTCCTTTTTTAGCACCTTCCCATACCGGAACTCCTACCACATGCATATGAGGACTTGCCTCGTCAAAGTGTATCACTGCATTTGCCACTTTGAAATTTGGAAGAAGTCTTTCCATTGTGGATAACAGATAAGCATACACATTGTACATTTTTTCCTTTTTATCCGTATGTTCTTCCCAGAATTTCTTATCTCCGCATTGAAAAATAATCTCGACTGCCATATCCTGATCCAAATTGGCTACATGCTCAAAGTAATCCCCTATCCGTCTGTCAGCCCGCTTTTGCTTTTGATTATATTGTTGTACCGCTTCATCAAATTCCTGATGATAGACATTCTTCACATCCTGATACAAATCTTCCGTTCCTCTCAAAAGTAAAATATTATCGGAACTGTATTCCGGCGATTTATACTTCCGTAAATTGTGTTTTGCTACTCCAAGCAATTTACTCTTACTTGTTATGGCACTCTTTCCATTGCTAATGTGTGCTGAGTAAGAAACATTACCCATAGGCACCTCTCCTTCCTTCTTAAATCAGATTTCCCGCTCGCTTATCATCTCGGCTCTGCCGAAGATGATAACCCCCTAGCAGATTTGTCACATCCAATGTGCCATTGTCTGTGCCAAATCTGCGGGGGCTCTCCGAGGGTTACACCGACAAGAAGTAAACTCCGTCGGTGTATATTAGCTACCTCCCATACTGATATATCTATCCATCGTGACCACATCCTTTCCTAACCTAATCTATACCGCTTCCGATATATCTCTGAAGTAACCTGTCTCTTCCCATACCTTCTTATCCGGACAATAGTAGCTGAACTCATTTGAGTTACCTACTTTAATTGCCGTGCCAAATTTGAGAATTCCCTGTTGAAGTCCAACCCTTACATACTGTGCATCCTTCCCCATTGCCTGTGCAATTTCTTTGATTGGTACATTCCGTCCTGTAAAAGCTGGTAAATCAACCTTGTATTGTACCTCTGGCATTTCTACCACCTCCTGCATATAGAGCATTTCTTGCTCTGTTTATATTCTGCATTATACAGACCTTTGTTTGCTCTGTCAATAGTGCTAATAATAATGTTGACAATTCATTTTCGATATGTTAGATTAACTTTACAGGAGGTTGGTAAGATGAATACAGGTAAAAAAATTAAGCTAATCCGTACATTTCGAGGATTAACTCAAAAAGAACTTGGAGAAGCGTGTGGCATCCACGAAGTTGCCATCCGCAAGTATGAATTAGGCAAAAATATTCCAAAACCTGAACAATTAAGGAAAATTGCCGAAGCACTTAATGTCAATGTAAACTCATTGGTTGAGTTCGACATTCAGGCTGATGGCGATGTACTCCCTCTCCTCTTTGCCATTGATGAAGTATTCAATGTATCAATTAAAGAGATAGATGGCGAACCGGGAATATTTTTTGACAACAAGAGTCTTGTACAATTTTTAAAAGACTGGCAGGCAATGAAGGAATTACTTTCATCCGGCAGTCAGACGGAAGATAATTACGAGATTTGGAAAACCATACGTCCAAGTGTAACAAAAACAATCCACGAGGATTAGCAACTACTCTGTTTTGCTATCAGCTTGCTGAATCCAAAGCGAAAGGAATGGTGCTTATGAAGTTACCCAACGGATACGGAAGCGTTGTAAAACTTTCCGGAAAAAGAAGAAAGCCTTATCAGATCAGAAAGACAACAGGCTGGCACTACGATAAGGAAAAGGACAGACAGGTTCAGGATATGATTACAGTTGGATACGCTGCTACAAGAGCTGAAGGCTTACAGATGCTTGCAGAGTACAACAATAATCCATTCGATACCAAAGCTGCCAAGATGACCTTCTCTGATGTATATGAAGAATGGTCCAAGCGTAAGTATCCTACTGTATCCGAATCCAATGTCAAAGGATATACCGCATCCTATAAAGCCTGCGGTACCCTCTACAACAAAGTTTTTAAGGATATTCGATTAGTGGATTTACAAAATGTCATTGATACTTGTGGTAAGAATTATCCTACTCTCAGGAAAATCAAAGTGCTTTTCAATCAACTTTATGATTACGCCTTGAAAAACGATATTTGCAACAAAGATTATTCAAGTTTTGTGGATGTGGCACAGTACAAAGACCGCAATCCGAATAAGTATGACAGAAACAAATTTGAAAAGGATGAAATTGAGAGAATCTGGGAACAGAAAGATGATAAGTATTATCAGATTGTTCTGATGCTTCTCTACAACGGAGTCAGAATTTCCGAATTGCTTGATTTGAAAAAGGAACATGTTCATTTAGGTGAACAGTACTTTGATGTAATCAGCAGTAAAACAGAAAACGGCATCCGAAAAGTACCCATTGCAGATAAAGTTCTTCCCTTCTACAAGAGTTGGTATGAATCATGCCCTGACTGTGAATATCTGCTTCATACGGAAGACGGAAAGCATTTCACCTACAGAAACTATTATGACAGCTACTTCCAGCCATTAATGGAACAGTTAAAGATTAATCGCACACCGCACTGTTGCAGACACACATGCGTGTCCATGTTGGCAGAAGCTGGCGTAGATCAGACGATTATTAAGAAGATTGTGGGACACTCCGGAGCTATGACACTTACAGAAAAGGTATATACCCACTTTGATATTAAGGAGTTAGTAGATGCGATTAATAAGATTTAACAGAAAAGGACATTCCCAGATTGCTCTGAAAATGTCCTATACATATCATTGATATATTTGTTGCATACTTGTTGCATATGTGTTGCATTCCATTGAAATTCCAGCACATCTGACAACTTTCCACAACCTCTGTAACCCTTGTAAAATGGGCTTTTCTTGATTTCTCTGTATGAGAAAAATTATCTCTTTGAGAACTGTGGTGCTCTACGAGCTGCTTTGAGACCGTATTTCTTACGCTCTTTCATACGTGGATCACGTGTTAAGAATCCAGCAGCCTTAAGAACTGGTCTGTACTCTGAATCTACCTGAAGGAGTGCACGAGCGATTCCGTGACGGATTGCTCCGGCCTGTCCTGTGTATCCACCACCACGAACGTTAACTAAAACGTCGAACTTGTCAACTGTCTCAGTTGCAACTAATGGCTGACGAACAACTACCTTTAATGTCTCAAGACCAAGGTACTCATCGATATCTCTTTTATTGATTGTAATCTTTCCTGTTCCAGGTACTAAATATACTCTAGCAACAGATGATTTTCTTCTTCCTGTTCCGTAATACTTTGTAGTAGCCAATTTACTTTACCTCCTATTAAAACTCTAATGTCTCAGGCTTCTGAGCTGCATGTTTGTGATCTGGTCCAGCGTATACGAATAACTTTGTATACATCTGACGTCCAAGAGGTCCCTTTGGAAGCATTCCCTTTACAGCGTACTCGATAACGCGCTCTGGGTGCTTGTTCATCATCTCTCTTAATGTTGTCTCTTTCATACCACCGATATAATCTGAGTGATGATAGTAAATCTTCTGGTCTAATTTCTTACCAGTAACCTTAACCTTGTCAGCATTGACAACGATTACATAATCACCTGTGTCAATGTGTGGTGTAAAGATTGCTTTATTCTTTCCTCTTAATACTTTAGCAACTTCTGATGCTAAACGTCCTAATGTCTTACCTTCAGCGTCTACTACGTACCATTTTCTGTCGATTGTAGCAGGACTAGCCATAAATGTTTTCATCGGTTTTCCTCCTTAAATGATTCGATTACTTTTAATGCCGATGCCTCTTGAAATCGCGTATGTCCGGACGCCACTTCCTTTTTGACATCTTATAGTCCTCTGTTCCATCTCAGATGACTATCATTATCTATACTAAATGGTTGCCGGGGCTTTGGCTTCCATTTATCTACTTTTACAGACCTAGATATTATACTTGCGTAACCGGCTGTTGTCAAGTGTTTTTCACCCTTATTTTCGGCTTTTTCTTTAAGCTTTTTCTTTAAGCTATTTCTTGAAACTTTTTCTTTAAGTTTTTTCTTTATGTTTATACTTTTTCTTTAAACTTTTATTTTAAAACTGCATATATACAAAATCAGCCGGATTCACTCCCGGTCCGTAGTAACCGAATATTATTACTATAAAGATGCCAAGATATATTATCGCCCAGCGAAGCGGCAGCTTTCTTGAAAGTATGAAATCGCGCATGTCGAGCTTTTTATTTTCCTCAACGAAGCTGATGAAGAACCACAGCAGTGTACATATTATAAGTAAAAGTATATCGTACTCGTCCAGTCCACATGCTCCGAGATTCAAAATGATGTTGTTTATTCCAAGCTCGCTTATATGGAAATCCGTGACTGATTTAAAAAGCATGTGAAATGCTGTCGACGCATTTGCCGCTATATCAAAATAGTAGCCTACCAGTATGAGCATAAATGTCCACAGCACTGATACAATCGTTGCAAATATGCCCTTTTCCCTGAGACCGGTCAGCTTAAAAAAGCCGCCTGCCACCTTTTTGTTTATCGGAGCAAAAAGCTCTGCAAGCATGATGACAATGCCGTTCCAGAGTCCGAAATACAGGTATTTCATATTGGCACCGTGCCATACTCCGATGACTATAAATGTGATGACACTCGCGATGCAGCCCGGCAGCACCTTACTGATATGCGCACCAAATCTCGGCTTTAGCCATTTGCCAAAGTTCAGGAAACGCTTTGAGATTGAAAGCGGGTAGAAGATATAGTTTCTACACCAGTCTCCCAGAGTCATATGCCAGCGGTGCCAGTACTCTGTGAGTGAGCGCGAAAAATACGGATGGTTGAAGTTTGTTGACATCGTTATGCCAAACATCTCTGCAATACCGCGCACTATATCGATTCCTCCCGAGAAATCCGCATACAGCTGCAGCGCATACACTACTGCCGCAAAAAATACATAGGTGCCTGAAAAATCCATCGGCTTATCCATTACAAAATTGATGATATTTACCGCGCGGTCTGCTATCACAAGCTTTTTCATGACTCCCCAGAGCACCAGAAGCGCACCCTTTTGCAGATTTTCCAGCCTCAGCGAATGTCCCTCGTAGAGCTGTCCCGCAAGCTTATCATATATCGCAATCGGTCCCTGTATGATCTGTGGGAAAAATGACACAAACAGCGCTACCTTAAGGAAATTCTTTTCAGGCTCGACAATTTCCCTGTATACATCCATCACATAGCCCATGGACTGGAAGGTGTAGAAGGATATGCCAAGTGGAAGCAAAAGTCCAAGCTCCCCCGCATATGGTATATATTTAAGGAATGCCAGAATGCCGAAATTGCAAAGCAGCGCAAAAAGCATGACTGCCACTCTCTTTTTTCTGCCCTTTTCCTTGTATTCCTTTCTGGTCTGCCTGTCCCAGTCCTCCTTATGGCTTTTTACGATGGCATTCTGCTCCTTTAGCAACTTGTCAATCCATATTGTTGAGCCATAGGTGGTGCATATTGTGAAAATGATAAACAGCACATACCACTTACATATAATCACATAGTATGCCATGCTTCCCGCCAGAAGCACATACCAGCGATATTTCTTCGGAAAGCAATAATATAATACAAGCAATACGATTACAAATATCGCATATTTTAATGAAATGAGTTCCATTTTATTTACTCCAAATCTATTTTCTAATGTAATACTGCCAGACATACTTTAATTGACAGGCAGTATTTATTTTAAAGTCCATACACTATCATGCTATTTTTTAACCGGGGTATTTAACTCCTTTACAGGCTTTGCATCGTTGTTTGTATCTGCTACCTTATTTGTCGCAAGGCTTGACGAAAAATTAAAAGGCAGATAAACGGACATCTCAAAATAATGATTTCCCAGACTCAGATCCGTATCCTTTGCGCAGGCACTCATCACCTTGTCAGCGCGCCTTGCGCACTCGCCCCATGCACTCTGAAGCTCCGGTGAGTGGTCTGCATTAAGCCTGTAATTATCAGACAGATATTTCCCCATATATGCAGTGAATTTGCGGCTTCCATTTATATTCAGATGCTCTGAATTGTAGAAATCATCCCTCTCATTGATTCCGATAAGTTCCTTATCGCCTTCAAAGCTTGCAAAATCATAGCCATAGGACTCCACCAGCTCCTTCACGTCGCAAAGCACCTGCGGATTCTTTACCTCCTTCTCATGAGGGAACCTCGCAAAAAGCACCTTTTCCACACCCTGTGCCTTACAATACTCAAGCAGATCAGTCATATACGCTCTGCTCTTGTCGGTAAAATAGAGCTTTTTCTGTTTTCCTGATGGACAATCGGAATATTTTGCAATAGATGAAAATCCCTTCATGCATGATGTTTTTGCAAAATACATTCCAACTCTTGTGGCAAAGGTGTGTGCACATTTGTCAATATCCTTCCAATTGCTGTGATATAGCTTTAAAGGGTTTCTAAAGTTGTCCTGCTCATCCTTTGGCACAATCTCTTTTATTGTATCAAGCCTGTTTTCCTCATTGTGGATATTGTCTATCCAGCTGTGCAGCTTTACCGTCCTGTCGTAGTAGCTGTCTTTTTGTAAAAAGCCATTCACCTCAAACACCACAACCTTCGGATGCTGTCTGGTGAGAGCTTCCCTGAGCATTGATTTGTACAGGCTGCCGGGCGCTCCGGATACCCCCAGTGAGTATGAGGTGTATCCATAATTCTTCCAGGCCTCTGTTGCGCTGTAATCAGCGTATACCTCGCTGGCGCCTATCATCATCACATCAATTGAGTCCTTCGGTTCCTTATAAAAGCCCTCTATAGTCGCAATATTGACAGCATCCGTCATCTTAAAAAATGTCGAGACAAACGAAAACAGCACTACAAATATCAGGGCAAACGCTCCTATACGGATCACTCTACGGTGTCTGCCTTTTACTTTGTCTGTGCTGTTTATGGCTTTGTTTTTTATAATTTTCTCTTTAACTTCTGTAAATCTCATAACCATCTTCATCTCCAAGCTTCTTTTTACCGTACCATGTCTTAACCGTAACGACATTATAACCTATTATTGAAGCTAAAAACGGATATTCCAAAAATCTTAATATAATATTAAAAATCTAAAGCTGTTACTCGTACTCCAGTCCTATCATTGTAAGCCCATGTGCCGGGGCTGTAGGACCTGCTGCTGCCCTGTCTGTTGCAGCTATTATGCCCTTCATCGCATCGGCCGGCATATCGCTTCCACCTATCTTCACAAGAGTTCCTGCGATTATGCGCACCATATTGTACAAAAAGCCGTTTCCTGTCACACGTATTGTGATGATGTCACCGGTCTTTGATACCGTACAGTCATATATCGTACGGACTGTGGTCTGTGCCTGCGAGTTTGCTGAGCAGAAGCTTGCAAAATCATGCTCTCCGATGAGATATTTTGCAGCCTCACTCATCTTTTCTGTGTCAAGCGGATAATGATAGAAATATGTGTCAAGCCTGCGTGTCGGATTTCTGAACCTCGCATTCAATATGCGGTATTCATAGGTTTTACGGCTCTTTGAGAAGCGTGGATGAAAATCATCGCTTACCTCACAGGAATCGACCACCACTATATCCTCCGGCAGCTTCTGATTCAGTGCATACGATATCTTTTCCGCCGGCATGCGGGTATTGGTGTCAAACATACACACATTTCCAAGTGAATGCACTCCCGCATCGGTGCGGCTTGCTCCTGTCACCTTTATATCCTCCTTTAACAGGCGGCTCAGGTGCTCGTTTAATACCTGCTCAATTGTTATGCCGTTTGGCTGTATCTGCCAGCCGCAGTAATTTGTGCCATCGTAGGCTACAATCATTTTTACACGCATATATCTCTCCTGTTTTGCCTGCACTATCTATTTCACTATCTGAAAATAAGATTGCCCAGATTCACCGGCAGAAGGATTCTAAGCACTATCACAACCGCTAAAAACGCAAATATGAAAAGATATGCTATTTTATCGTCCTTTTCATATACGAGCGGCTTCATCTTTGTCCTGCCCTCTCCACCATTGTAGCATCTGGCTTCCATGGCCATTGCGAGGTCATCCGCACGCCTGAAGGCCGATACGAAAAGCGGTACTAAAAGAGGCACCATGCTCTTTGCTCTTTTTATGATATTTCCATGCTCAAAATCAGCTCCTCTTGCCATCTGTGCTTTCATTATTTTGTCTGTCTCCTCAATAAGGATTGGAATGAAACGAAGCGCTATCGACATCATCATGGCTATCGCATGCACCGGAACATGTATTTTGTTTAAAAAGCCCAGTGATTTCTCAAGACCGTCCGTGAGCTGGTTTGGTGTGGTGGTGAGTGTCATGAGCGAGGTTCCTATAATAAGAAGCACAAGTCGTATCATCATGGTTGCTGCATTTATCAGTCCGGTGTCAGAAATGTGCAGTATACCGTACTCCCAGATTGTGTACTCTCCCTGTGTGAAAAATACACTGAAGCAGGCTGTAAAAAGGAGCAGTATTATAATGGATTTGAGTCCCTTTACCATGAACTTAAAGGGCACCTTCGAAATCTTTATAACTGCTGCAAGCGCTGCAACTATAAACAGCACACCGGCTATTCCCTTGTAGGAAAACAGCGCAATAATATATATAAGTGTTGCGAAAAGCTTTACTCTTGGGTCCAGTTTATGTATTGGCGACTGAGCCGGATAATACTGGCCTATGGTAATGTCACGAATCATTTTTGTATTCCTTCCTCATGTTTTGTATCAAAATGTCAGCATTGGTGAGCTATTTAAAGGCTTTTAGTATTGAGTCCCTCGCCTCCGCAACTGTCGTTGCCGAAAGGTCAACCGGTATACCCTTTTCCGCCAGATCATGCATCAGATATGTGACCTGCGGTGCTGCAAGTCCGACTGCCTCGAGCTCCTTATAGTGTGAGAATACCTCCTTCGGCACTCCGTCAAACATCACCTCTCCTGAATTCATAACAATGATGCGGTCCACATACTCCGCAACATCCTCCATGCTGTGTGATACGAGTATGATTGTGATACCCAGATCCTTTTTCATCTGTAAAAGCAGTCCCAGTATCTCATCTCTGCCCGCCGGATCCAGTCCCGCTGTCGGCTCGTCGAGTATGAGTACATCAGGGTGCATTGCAAGTACTCCTGCTATGGCTACACGCCTTTTTTGTCCTCCGGATAAATCAAAAGGCGGCTGATAGTAGAGGTCCTCCGGAAAATGTACATTCTGCAGTGCCTCATAGGCTCTTAGCTCCACTGTTTTCCTATCGAGCCCCTGATTTTTCGGTCCAAAGCATACATCCTCAAAGTTGGTTGTCTCAAAAAGCTGATGCTCCGGATACTGGAACACCATCCCCACCTTGTGACGCAGCTTGCTTAAATCATAATCATTGTCATATATATCCTGTCCATTGTAGTATATATGACCGCTTGTCGCCTTCAAAAGGCCGTTCATATGCTGGATAAGTGTGGATTTTCCCGAACCGGTGTGACCGATTATTCCGATAAACTCTCCATCATTTATCTCAAGGCTTACATCCTTAAGTGCCTGCACCTTGTAGGCTGAGTCGGCACTGTAGCAATAGTTTATGTGATCTAGAATTATTGACATATTTTCTCCCGCCTATCTGTTTTTCAGCGCAACAAGCGCATTTACAAGCTCTTCTCTCGTCAGGATTCCATCAGGGATATCGAGCCCTGCCTTTTTGAGCTCATCGGCTACCAGTGTCACCTGCGGCACATCAAGCCTGTGTTCCTTCAGCTCGTCCACCCTTGAAAAAATCTCACGCGGTGTGCCGTCCATGACCACCTTGCCCTTTTCCATGACATAGACATGGTCTGCGCCGACCACCTCCTCCATGTAATGGGTGATGAGAATGATGGTCACACCCTTTTTCTTATTGAGCTCATGGGCTGTGGCTATGACCTCCTTGCGGCCGTTTGGGTCAAGCATGGCTGTAGGCTCGTCAAATACTATGCATTTTGGCTCCATTGCCACAACTCCCGCGATTGCCACACGCTGCTTCTGTCCTCCGGATAGCTTGTTCGGTGAATGTGTGCGGTACTTTGTCATACCGACAGCCCTTAGCGCATAGTCAACGCGCTGCCAGATTTCATCTGTCGGCACACCGATATTCTCAGGTCCAAAGCCTACATCCTCCTCCACGACATTGGCGATAATCTGATTGTCGGGATTCTGGAAAACCATACCTGCACTTTTCCTGACAGGTATGACATTCTCTTCCTTTGACACATCCATGCCATCCACCCATATGGTGCCGTCGCTCGGCGCAAGAAGTGCATTGATATGCTTTGCAAGAGTTGATTTTCCTGAACCATTGTGACCGAGGATTGCAATAAACTGTCCCTCTTTTATGTCGAGGTTTACGTTGTCGAGTGCTGTAGTGATTGACTCTACATTGCCTTCCTCGTCTCTTCGTATAAATTCATGTACTAATTTGCTTGTTTTAATTATGCCCATTTCTTTTTCCTAAAAATCTACCGTATTTACAATTATCATAGCTGTTAAAGCCCAAATAGCTGCCAAAAATATGCGCTTTGCCGCTTGATTTAGTCATCCCAGCTCAGGTGATGAAGCTCTCCCTCAAGCCTCATATGATCAAAATTATTCTGTCTCAATGCCTCGTAGAGCACGATAGCTACTGAATTTGACAGATTAAGTGACCTTGTCTCACCTATCATCGGTATCCTGATGCACTCATCCGGATGCTCCTTTAGTATCTCCTCCGGAATGCCTGCGCTTTCCTTGCCAAACATAATATAGCAGTCGGGCTCAAAATGAGCATCAGAGTACACATGTCTGCCCTTTGTTGTCGCATAATATATCTTTGCGCCCGGATTTTTCTCAAGGAAATCCTCCCAGTCCACATATGTGGTGACGTCAAGGTCCTTCCAGTAATCCATTCCGGCTCTCTTTAGTGCCTTCTCTGAAAGCGAAAATCCAAGCGGCTCTATAAGATGAAGTCTCGTGCCTGTCGCGACGCAGGTTCTTCCGATATTTCCTGTATTTGCCGGAATTTCCGGCTCATGTAACACTATGTTCAGCTTTGCCATTTTGTCTCCTGTCAATTTAAACTATTTATTATCCATCCCGGCGCGAAGCTCTGTGACAAACTCCTCAATGCGGCCGAGCGCCTCCTTTAAATCATCAAGCGAATATGCATATGATATACGTAAAAAGCCCTCACCGCACTCTCCGAATGCAGTTCCCGGAACCACGGCAATCTTCTTGCTGTTTAGAAGCTTTGTGGCAAACTCATCGGATGTCATGCCAAACTCCTTGATGCTTGGGAACGCATAAAAGGCCCCGAAAGGCTCAAAACACTTAAGCCCCATCTCCTTAAAGCGGTGAAGCACATAGCGTCTGCGGCCGTTGTATTCCTCCCTCATCTGTGCAACATCCTCATCGCCGTTTTTCATAGCCTCGACAGCCGCATACTGGCTCGTGGTCGGCGCACACATGATTGCAAACTGATGAATCTTTAGCATCTGCTTTAAAATGGTCTCAGGTGCACATGCATATCCAAGCCTCCAGCCTGTCATGGCATATGCCTTGGAAAAACCGTTTATGAGCACTGTGCGCTCCTTCATTCCCGGAAACGATGCTATAGACACATGCTTATCCACATATGTAAGCTCCGAATAAATCTCGTCACTTATCACAAACAGATCATGCTCCTTAACCACCTGAACGATTGCTTCAAGGTCTGCTTTTTCCATGATAGCGCCTGTAGGGTTATTAGGGAAAGGCATGATAAGTATCTTTGTCTTTGGAGTGATAACAGCCTCAAGCTCCTCGGCTGTCAGCCTGAAATCATTTTCCTCCTTGAGTTCCACAATCACAGGTGTGCCACCTGCCAAAACAGTACATGGCACATATGAAACATAGCTTGGCTGCGGGATAATCACCTCATCTCCCGCATCGAGCATGGCGCGCAGTGCGATATCTATAGCCTCGCTGCCACCGACAGTTACCATGATCTCTTTGTTGTAATCATATGTCATGCCGTATCTTCTGTCGAGATATCTTGCAATCTCAATCTTTAACTCCTTGAGTCCGGCATTTGAGGTGTAGAAGGTGCGTCCCTTTTCAAGGGAATATATGCCCTCATCCCTGATATGCCACGGTGTGTCAAAATCAGGCTCACCTACTCCGAGCGAAATCGCATCCTTCATCTCGCTCACTATATCAAAAAACTTACGGATGCCCGATGGCTGGATAGTCTTTATGGTACTGGATAAAGGGTCTCTCATTATGACATAATTCCCCTTTCATCGGATTTGACAGGTGCCGCCATGATAGTTCCATGGTCCTTGTATTTCTTCAGAATAAAGTTTGTCTTTGTCGAAAGCACCTGATCCAGTGTAGAAAGCTTATCTGTCACAAACTGTGATACCTCGCGCAGAGTCTTGCCCTCGAGTGTGACCATGAGGTCGAAGCCGCCTGAGATAAGGTATACAGACTTCACCTCAGGATAGTTGTATATACGCTCGGCAATCTTGTCAAAGCCCATGCCGCGCTGTGGTGTCACTCTGACCTCTATCATGGCTGTGACCTTCTCAAGACCTGCCTTGTCCCAGTCAATCAGTGTGTGATATCCGCAGATGACATTTTCCTGCTCCATCGCTGCAATCTCGTTTGCCACACTTGCCTCATCCACTCCAAGCATGATTGCAAGCTCCTTCAGGTTTATCCTGCTGTTTTTCTCTATAAATGTTAATATCTTTTCTCTCATGATATATAATCTCCTGATTCAAATATGTTAGTTGAAAACCTTGTATATCTCGTCAGTCTGGGCAGTCTCCAAAAATCGTCTCTCCTCGCCGGAAATCAGTACTCTGTCGTTTGAATCGGTTGCCGCACCGACTATAACAGCATTTTGTCCTGTTTTCTCAAGCTCTCTGACCACGCGGGTACCATCTGCAGCTATGATTATCAGACTTCCTCCTGACAAAAGCTTATACGGGTTTATGTCAAAAAATTCACTTATTTCAATCGTATCCTGCCTGACAGGGAGCTTCTTTAAATCGATATCAAGACCAATTCCCGAAGCCTCTGCCATATCCCAGAGTGCTCCAAAAATGCCTCCCTGCGAAGCGTCATGGATTGCCGCCACACCGGCGTCAATCGCGGATGCAGCCTCCCTTGCAGTGGAAATATGGTCTATATAAGCTGCTGATTTATCTATAAATGCCTTGGAAAATCTCGTTTCAAGCTCGGCTCTTTTCTCATTTGCAAGAATTGCGGTGCCCTCAAGCCCCACATAGCCTGTCACTATTATGTCCATGCCGGGTGCTGCTTTAGATGATGGTGTGAGCATCTGCTCACAGGCCTCACCTATTGCTGTAACTGTCACCACGATATTCTTCACCACGCGGCTCACCTGTGTATGCCCGCCAAGCACCACAATGCCTGCTTTCTCACATACAGCATCAATCGCTCTCACCGTCTCGCGAAGCACGGCTTCGTTTTCTGTGGTAGGTACAAGCAGTGCCAGCTCTATCCCAACAGGGCTTGCCCCCATGGCATAAACATTGTTCAAGGCATCATAAACTGCGCAGTTGGCACGCACATGCTTATCTGAGACATCCAGCGTGAATGTCTGGGTAGCAGTAACTAACTTAGTTTGACCGCCTGCTTTAAGGGAAATCACCGCACAGTCCTCACCTACTGCCGGTTTAAAAAGTACTCTGTCGCTTTTGGTATGAAGTTGTTTTAAGACAGAGCGCTTTAAAACCGACTCTGATATTTTACCGTTTTTCATGTGTTTTCCTGTTCCTAATAATAATATGATATGAGGGCATTTACTGCGTCTGTGCTCCCTGTGTCTGTCCTGCCGACTGCGTCTGTGTGCCCTGTGCCTGCCCTGCTGCATTCAGATCTGTAGTCTGGGTCTGCGCGCCCTGTGTCTGAGCTGCCGCGTTTGGATCCTGTGTCTGGGTTGCCTGAGCCTGTGCTGCCTGAGCCGCTGCTGCCGCAGACGCAGCAATAGATTTAACCGAGCCCTCATCATTAGCCGCTGCCGCCGCCTGAAGCTGCGCAACAACCTCCGCTGATGCTCCTGCTGTACCGACCGTCACGATTTTCGGTGATGACTTGTACTTGCTGTTGTTGAATACCTCATCACTCTGCACTGTACCATCGACTGTGACCGTCTTCCAAAGCCTTGCGGTCACCCCCTTGTGCGCAGACTGCTCGGTGTTGAAATAACCGACCGGCTGACCTGCATCAAAATTAAACTGCGTAACCGGATCCTCCTCGGAAAGTGTCTCACTTCTAAAAGAAATTTTCCTGTTTGCGGGCCTCGTCTCAACTCCGTACACATTGAAGGTGATGACTCCACCACTGCAATAGCCCTCTATATACACCGGATTGTCCAGATTATTTTTAAACTTAAGATCCTTGTAGGTACCTGCGATTGCCGCATCGTCAGATGGCTTTACGTAACTTACTATCATGGAATGGTTGTAGCGCTGCACTATCTCAAGCTCAGCCCTTATAACCGCATTGTAGAGTGTGGTAGCAACCTGGCACACGCCTCCGCCTACCGAGTCCACTACCTGACCGTTCTCGTATGCGCCTGCTATCTGATAGCCGTTGTCAGTTGTGATAGGGCTGATAGCCTCGTAAACCGAGAACTGCTCACCCGGATATATGACACTGCCGTTTATCAGGCTGCACGCGTTCTTTACATTGGCTGCACGCCCTGCTGCCGATCTGCTGAAATCTGTAGAAAAGCCTCCCAGATTATCCTTAATCTTTGAGAGCTCCTCCTTTGAGCCCCTCGGCTGAACCGTATTTGTGACCAGCTCTATCTCATTCGCCGAACCATCCCAGCTATTCTGCAAAAAGTCATTTATCGCATAGACGGATTTTACCACATCCACCTCTTTGCCTTCCTGTCCCGGAACAAAATCGAAGCTGTCACCGTTTCTCTGCAGCGAATTGTCAACTGCCTTTATATTGAGCTCATCGCTCTTGTCATAAATCATCTTTGCGGTCTTTTGTTTATCAACCGACAGATACATGTTGACGGCAACATTGCCCTTTTTGAGCTCCTCCGACTCCACAAATCTGTCAATCAGGCTGCCCTCATGGCATACTGAAAGAGCCTCGTCCACCGCTGCATCAGAATCCGCCGAAACAGACATTTCCTGTGCTGTTGCATCAAATGAACTATTGGCACCCTTTAATGAAAAGGATGTATCCTTTATGCTGTCAACATAGGCATCAACTGCTTTTTTTGCTTCTTCCTTTGTCATACCGCCTACATCCACACTGCCAATGCACACACCCTCTGTAATTGTCTGTACCTTTGCCTTCTTTGTGCCTGACGAACCGCTTGCATATGCACTTACCATGCCTGATGCTGCCACAAGCACAAATGCCATTGTACCCAGTAATAATGCTTTTTTATTAATCTTCATTTCCGCTTCCTTTTCCTGAGGCTGTTAAAAGCGCCCATGTCATCGCTTAACTGAACTGCATTTTATATCATATTATCATATTTTTTCCATATTTCAAGAAAAGCTATACAAGACTTGACACAAATGTTGTCACAAGCATCGCTGCTATAACCACTATTATCACTATAGCAACCACCTTCTGATTTCTTTTTTTATTAAAATCGTACATACTATTCACCTCTGTTCAAAAATGAGTTATACTATTTTCATATATGAGAAAGGATTTTCCAACATATGATTCCAATTTGTCTAATTTTATTCATTTTATTTATTGCAGTGATTACTTTTGCCATAAAGAGAGCTGATTCTGCCCAGGCAAAGGTCACCGAGGAGTTCTGGGAAAAGGAGCGCAAAGCCAACTCAACCCTCCGCGGAGATACCACTGACCTGTGTTATATTACCATACCGGAAAAATTTTTTCCATTAAATAATGATAAAATAAATGATTTAAGGGATAAAACCCTTGTCAATCTCACCGGAATGACAAACACTGATTTAAAGCTTAAATATGGCATTCTCAATTTTAAAAAGCTGTCTGAATATGATGATAATTTCACGAAATTTGTTTCAATGCTGCCGGACTATTACGATAGGCTTAAGGAAGCAGGCTATGAATCGCTGGCCAATGAGCTGCTTGAATTTGCAGTGGAGCAGGGTGCCGATTCAAAAAACGTATACAGTCTGTTAGCCAACGCCTTCATCAGCATGTCAAAAACCGACCGGCTTGCAGAGCTTATCGAGAAAGCAAAGCAGCTCAATTCTCTTTCAAGGGATGGAATCGTTTCTATGCTTGAGAGCTTACAGGCTGATACCGCCCTGGCCGGTAATTAATTTGCGTTATAGCTTATTGTATTATAACTTATTGTATTGAAACTTATTCCGAGCCATCCACACACCTATTAATATATGTGCTTCGATATTCATCGTACAGCCTTGAGGCCTGACTTCTGGTCAGGTTGTCCCACGATATGACATCTGCTATCCCATACTCAGCCATCAGCTCCTTTAGCTGTCTGACCTGATGTGCTGTGGCAGGTGTCTGTTTTTTTGCCTTGTATACAAGTGGCTTTGACTCCACCGGCTCACCCTTTTCATCCATCAGTGCAAGCAGCTTTTCAAATATCTGCTTTGTCTCTATCGCATCATCGAGCGCCCTGTGCGCATTTTCCCTGCTCACACCAAAATACTCACACAAATCCTCCAGCTTCTTCGACTGCTCCGCAGGCAGACATTTTCTGGCTATTTTCAGAGTATCATATGCATTCAGCGAGAGGGTTCGCTTGTGATTTACCGCCCACTGCTTTAAAAAGCTGTAATCAAAGGTCACATTCTGCCCGAGTATGATATCATCTCCGATAAAATTAAGCAGGTTATCCACAGCCTCGTCCATATCTGCCGCGTTTTCCACATCATTGTCGGTAATTCCCGTTAATTCCTGCACACGTTGTGGAATATGCTGCTTCGGATTTACCAGTGTGGATATCGTATCCACTATCTCGCCGCCCCTCACACGTGCCGCACCTATCTCTATTATCTTGTCATTTTTGGCGGAAAGACCTGTCATTTCAAGGTCAATCACCGTGTAATTTTTTATATTATCTATGTTGCTCATTTTTCTTAGTCCGTAAACCTTCCCGGCTTTTACCGCTATAGTCATTTCACATTACTGTTATTTTATACGCTCCGCTATAGCCATATCGCTTTACTGCCTTTTTATATACTCCGCTATAGCCATATCGCGTTACTGTTATTCTATATACTCCACCAGCGCCTGGTGGTCAAGCGGGTCTCTCATGTCGTAGTGGAAAAGCGCCCACACCGGCTCCTTATGATACTTTGGCAGCTCATCCAGCTTGCGCGTGTGCTTGTCCGGAAAAATATAGTGGAACGGCTCCACATGCGACAGCTTTCCATTCTTACAGTATGCATGTGTCATATGCTTAAAGCTTCCTATATCTGCGGCCCACCTCGGGCGGCTCTTGCAGTTCTCACGATAGTATAAATCAAAGATGAGTGACTCCTGAATCATGCTGTAAATCTGCGCATTTTCATCAAAATCAGTATTATCTCTATCTCCGGCATTTTCGTCAAAATCAGTATTATCTCTATCTATGGCATTTTCGGATAATCCCACAGAAGTCATATCGTCGTTGTCACAGCCATGCAGGTATAAAGCCAGAAACTCAAGCAGTATCTCGCACCTTCTGATGCGCGAATGGCTCATTCCAAAATAGCCATTTGCCTCATAAAAATCTCCAAGCTCCTGAAAAAACTCAAACGCACTGTCAAAGATACACTCCATGAGCTTCATCGTAATCTCAAACTGTCCGCTGTTATAATACACCTCAAGCATATCCTCGACGCGCTTAATCTTTATCACATCATCAAACGAAAGCCACTTCGTGGACATAACCTCATACGGTGGCTTGTCATGGTAGACAATACCATATTCCGCGGCATGCTCAAACATGTACGAGCCCTTGAGCACCTTTAAAAATCCAAGCTGCAGCTGGTTTGGCTTAAGCTCATAAATCTCATCAAAGGAACGCCCAAAGCTGTCATAGTCCTCGTATGGCAGCCCTGCAATCAGATCCAGATGCTCATGGATATTGTTGCCGCTTTGAATGAGCTTCACAACCTCCTTAAGCCTCTCAAGCTTCATAGTCCTGTGAATCTCCTTAATCGTGACCTCATTGGTGGACTGCACACCGATTTCAAGCTGTATAAGCCCCGGCCTCATATCAGAAATCAGCTCAAGCTCCTCCTGATTCAGCAGATCCGCCGATATCTCAAAGTGAAAGTTTGTCACACCATTGTCATTTGCCTTTATAAAACGCCACAGCTCCATTGCATGAGCATGATTGCAGTTGAAGGTTCTGTCCACAAACTTAATCTGAGGCACCTTCTGGTCTATAAAAAACTTAAGCTCCCTTTTGACAATCCGAGTATCCCTGAAACGCAGTGTCTTATCCACCGATGACAGACAGTAGCTGCACGAAAACGGGCATCCCCTGCTGCTCTCGTAGTAGATGATGCGGTTTGAAAAATCATCGAGAGTATCATAGCAGAATGGGATTTCACTCATGTTTTTGATTGGGCGGGGACTTGTGAATACTATTTCATCCGCTTTGCAGCCTGAGTTGTTCACACTTGTTCTATTACCTGTGCTGTTTTTTCTGAAGGCAATGCCTGCAATATCACTCAGCTTTCTTTTATGCGCATAGTAACCGCACAGCTCTCTAAAGGTATCCTCACCCTCGCCTATCATCACACCGTCTATGTATGGATTTTCCCTCAGAAATGCCTCCACCTCGTAAGACACCTCAGGGCCTCCAACCCATATCGGCACTGACGGACAAAGCTTTTTGTACTCGCGTGCAATATCAGTCACATAATCAATATTCCATATATAGCACGAAAAACAAAGTACGTCGGGCTTTCTCTTATAAAGCTCCTCAAGAATGTAATCCTTCTGATTGTTTATCGTGTATTCCGCAAGCTCCACAGCATCCCTGTACTCCCCGGCACAGGCGCGCAGTGAGTAAACTGCGAGGTTTGAATGTATGTATTTTGCATTTATTGCTGTCAGTAAAATATTCATGGTTTCTCCTTAAAAAATGACCCTTGAATGTAGACTTTATGCCACATTCAAAGGTCTGCTTCGTATTATTGCAGCATCCGTTCAATTTTATTTTTTTAACGGCTGCATTGGTACAAATTCAATTTTCAACTGCATCCCCATTCCATGCGCAAGCCTCTTTAAAAGTTTCAAAGATGGATTTCTCGTTCCATTCTCAAGCTTACTAATATCCGCCTGATCAATGCCTGTACGTGCTGCCAGCTCCTTTTGAGTCAAATTATTTTTAATGCGCGCATCTATCATAGCCCTTATGACATCCATCTCAGGCTGGAGATCGTCCCACTCTTTTTTTACGTCAGGATTTTTAAGCTGCTCCTGTAAATAATCGTCATATCTCATATTATTTACCATGCCTTTCTATATAATCTCTTCTATATTTCTTAGCCTTTTCAATTTCACCAGCCGGTGTCCTCTGAGTTTTTTTAATAAATCCATGTGTCAATACTATTCTTCCTTCATAATAGAAAAAATATAATACTCTCGAAATATCTGTTCCTACCTTAGCTCGCAATTCAAAAATCCCATCACCTAGCGGCTTGCTGTATGGTTCTCTCAGCAACGTGCCTTTTTCTTCCAATAGTTTAATTTCCATCAATAGCTTTGCTCGCATCTTAACATTTAAACTATCTAAAAAATCTTTTACCGGAATTTTGTCCCCATTCTCATAAAATTCAGCAATAAATCCACCCATAACTCTTCTCCATTGTTCTTACAAAATATTATATGGTATTTTTACCATATTGTCAAATCAGTTACTTTAATTTACATCGTCATATTAACAAGTCTGTCATAAATGCCACTTGCAAACAGCACCATCATGCCAATCGTGCAGATTACCGACAGTACAAATCCTATTATCGATGTAATCATACCGGCAGTTGCTATTGCATTGTTATACTGCTTTGCCCTTTTTGACATTTTGGAAGCAAGCATGCCGACAATTCCAAGTCCCATCAGATATCCAAAAAACGAGAAAATAATACTGCAAATACCAAGCACCAGTGAAACCACTGCAAGCTTAGCGCCATCTCTCTCGTCATCTATGATAGTCTCATTATTGTAGAGCATCTCAAGACGGATACGCCTTGATTTACGCAACATAACAAGCATAGGAATACCGAGCACGACAAATGCGATACAGTTCATTGCCGAAAACTCATTAATCCTGTCGGCCACTCCGCCTCCCTCAAATATTCCAGATGATAAAAGTCCTCCCATATCTACAACAGTATGGAAAATGGCAAGCATCCAGAAATTGCGTGTAGAAGCGTATATCATGCAAAACAGCACGCCCATGAGTCCTGCTGAAATCACCTGTATCAGACAACTGCTGAACTTAACCCCTGCGCCCATATTGGAAAAATGCATCAATCCAAACAGTACGCCTCCCAAAACTACGGCTCCTGTGATTCCACCTTTCGTCTTTGGAAAAGCTCTCAGCAGCAGATTAAACACCACGCCTCTGAACACCAGCTCCTCAACGAGCCCTACAAGGCAGACCGCAATAAAGAAAAAGATGATGTTGTAAAATGCCTTCACATCACCATGCTCACCCAAAAAGCACAAATAAATGCCTGAAACAACAGCATACAAACAGTACACTATGAAAAAACCGCCTGTGTATAAGCTTCTTGTCCATCCTGCTGCATTTTCCTTAAAGATATCCCACAGCCCAAATAAATATGTGATGCCCAGAAAAATAACTAAAACAACGGTCTCCACAATAGCTTGCAGCAGATAGTCATCCGCCTTTTCCATGCCGGGAATCAGGCCCAAAACTTTTCCGCTCCACTGCAAGGGTGCAATGAAAAGAAAGACTGCAAGAATGGCAAATATTATATTTGCCGGTGCCGAAAGGTTTCTCAATTTCTGTTTCATAACTTTAAATCTCCTCATTTGTGTTTAATTTGATATAAAAATATTCTATAGCATTTACTTTGACATTACAAGCTCCGGATAATCAAAATTCCTATCTATTATTTTACTTGAATTGAGCACTCCGTCAATGTCTAAAAAAAATCAGCCATTTACTGTCTTTCCGTAATGGTTAATGACACTCCGATTTCTGCCACAGGCGAGGAAATTGAGGATATAAAATGGACTTTCATAAGGACAAGAAAACCAAAGAAAAATATAAAAGCAAAAAGAAAGAGAGGGCTCATCGTCCCTCTCTTTCTCGCCTATCAGTATGTCATCCACCGAAGTGTGCAACAGCCTGCTCAAGGCATACAGGTTGTCGACCGTCGGAAGGCTCTCACCACGCTGCCACTTGTAAACGGCCTGCGTTGATTCGAAGCCCATATACTCCGCAACATCAATCACCCTGAGGTTATTGTCCTTGCGGAGCTGATTGATTCGTTCTCCGGTAGCTTTAAGATCTAATACTGGATAATTCATATGAATGCCTCCTTGTGTAAATTCGTTCGGTACGTCACTTACTAATTACAACATCCTCTGCATACGCATCAGACACCGCTGTTTTTCAATGGATGTAAGGCTATTATTATCGATTGCTACGTTTTGTGTGGTGCTATAATACATCAATTCATTTTATTTGTAAAGATTTTTTATTTTCTTTAAGAATATCTTCAACCGCCTATATTTCAGAAAGAATTAACTGAACTTCATATTCCAAATAAATATCTGTTGAGTATCTGTTTAACATGCTTTCCTTACAATATCCGTCTCTCTTATATGCTTATATAGACAGTTTTCTTCCTCGACACATATATCATAAGATGGCTCGTCATCCTGCTCGAAGGTTCCATATGCGTCCACTATTTGAATCATGCCACACTTTTCATCGTCCCTGAATTTAAAAACTACCATATCGTTGCGTTTGAATTTTGGCATTCCGATAATTGGAACCCTGCCATATTCCGGCAGTTGCTCATCCAAATTGATAATCTTTTTATACAATAACGTATGGTTCTCATCTACATTGAAGTCATGGTGATAATGTCCAAAGTACCAATGCTTGTACTCCAGCCTAGATTCTATCTCCTGTAAATAATCAGTCAATATGTCCGGCTTACTATTTCCATCAAGATAGCTCATAATTTTATTTTGAAGCTCAGTTGCGCAACAATGAGTTATCACGTAATCAACTTTATAATCCGCCTTTTGCAGATTCAAAAGTCCTTCCTGCATCTCCTCTTCTGAAGGCAATTCATGACTCCACCATGATTCACCAACTATTCTATACGGTAAATACAATGATCTTGCCCTTTGAACCATAAATTCAAATTCACAAGATGTCCTATCAAGTATTCCGCCCTGTGTGTCGTGAGATGAAGCTCCACCGAATGTGAAAAATGTCTTTCTCTCAATATTGAATATCTGGCCTCTCTCAAGTAATATCACCTTGTCTCTCACGATATGACGAACATTGCCACCATGCCATTTTTCAATTGGATATTCATCTATCATATCATAATTCTCATGATTTCCCTGTACCCATAGTAAAGTATATGGTTTTTCAGCAAACCACTTACAGTTCCATTCAAATGTCTTATCCTTTGACCAGCACAAACCCAGATCACCACATACTATGATATAATCGTTCTCTCCTATTTCCCAATCATACTTTTTAAAATATTTATTTGATAATCTTGTAAACTCATTATGTGTATCACCTGTTAAATAGACCATATTTTCCTCTATCTTTCATCTTATATGATTTAAAAGCATATTATAAAAATTTTCATACTCATCAGGTTTCATCATCCACCCTCTGTATATCGCCCTTCTCAAATCCACCGGCTCACTTGTAAGTATCAGCCTATGATTAACAAACCAGCTCTCATATACAAATATGATTATATCAAATAGCCCTGTATCCAGTGCCCCCTTTATATTCAGCTTGTAAATCCTCGTCCACCTAATTCTTTGAAAAATAACTGGACGGAAATATTATCAAATCTACCTTCATTTAAATATCCTCTGCCTGAAATGCTACATTATTTCTTATAAGTTCATATGTATTGACATTCAGACATATTTCATTTTGCCTAGTGCTCTATCAATCTGAATGTCTTATAGTTTGTATCGTCCTGTGGGCTGCAGTATATCGCAAACTCGATATTTTTAAATGCATGCATATAATCTTTAATCACATTTTTTGCAGCATATGCAACGATATTTGCTTTATTCATAAAAGCTCCACATCCAAATGCTCCAAGTATTACTGTATCGTTTCCTTCAGAAACGGCAACATCCAGTATGCGTCTTAATCTCTTCTCATGTATTTCAAGCATTTCCTTATCGCTGATTTTTGCTGCCTTTTTGCCATCGCCTGTATTATGTTTATTGCTTGGCATGGCTCTTAAATTCGGTGCTGCGCAAGTAATTACATTTACTTTATACCACTCATTCTCGGGCAATAAAGCCGGGTTATTTGTATCGCTTTTAAATACCGTTACCTCCGGTGTATAAATGATATCGTCGTTATGTAATGGATTTCTTGCCTGCTTATGAGGTGTATAAAATCCATCCCACATATCAGGTGAATTCAGACAGAAATAAAGATATGAACACCTGCACAGACACTCCTCCTGGGCTGTTGAACCTCTTACAACACCTCCGCCCGGATTTGAAGCAGATGCAAAATTGTGTACTGCTACCTTTTTATCTCTATATGCCTTTGCAGCCTCCAACGTTCTCTTCTTTGAAACAATCACTTTTGCAGGCTCATCATATATATTTAGATTCGGTTTCTCCAAAGCATCTGTTTCCAATATTAGTTTCTGTCCACTTTCAGATGCCTTTAAGTCAGCATTAAGCTTTCCATTTGTTTTGCTTAATCTCTCTGTATCTTGAAATATTAACACGTTTTCTTCTCTTCCCATAATGATTCTCCATTTCTTTAAAAAATGCCTGTGTTACCAGCATTTTCTATGCCATAACTGTCTCTCCTTCCATTATACCTTACAATTCCGTCTACTGTTAATTTTATTTTCTTCATCCTGTTTTTTCAATAAACCTGTGGTTTACTTTTTTCATGTCAGTTTTTGCTGACATGATGATAATACACCAACTTCGAGAAACTATTTTCATGAGAAGTTTACACCTTATTTCAAGCAAAGTATTTCATACTTCAATGGACAGCAAAAAAGCCCTGTCCTTACGAACAGAGCCCTATGCATTATTTTGCAATTACAAGCCTTACTATCACATCAATTCCAGCCGCCCAAAAGAGTATCGCCCCCACGATATATACCTTTGTCTTCTGCTCGAAGCCGAAGTGATATCCTGTGTAAATGCCTGCCACTATACAGATGACAGTGAGCAGCGCCACCATTATCATAATGGTGAGAAGTCCGGTACCGAGGAAGCCGAATGCTATTCCTGCAAGAACCGTATAAAATGCGGTGATTCCTGCTATCCTTAGCACTCTTTTCATGTCAAGCTGTGCCTGACAATGCTCCTCAATCCTTTCGTTTCTTATAGCCTTTCCTATAAGCCTGATCCCCAGTCCTATCAGTATTCCGATAGAAATTATCTCTCCTAAAAGTGCTTCATCCTTCACCGAGTATTTCCCATTAAGAAAGCTTGACAGAAAATACCCGATGTACATTGCTAACAACTGGCAAACTGCAACTATGAAGCAAATGGCTGTAAGCTGTTTCTTATTTACTTTCTGGATCAGGGATCCCTGACATTCCATCGCAACGAAAATCTCCAGTGAGCTTCCCGCCACGATTAACAGATATTCTATCCAGCCCATTTTTGCCTCCCCTTATGTTTAAACATCCTTTAATTAATTATTTGTCGCTATCTGCCTTAGCATCTATTGAAGCTAATTTATATATGAACTTAACGCTGCCCGTCTGTCCATCAGCGATTGCTGAGTATGTCTGATATTCCTCACCTGCGTCAATTACTGCCTGAAGCTTGTCGGTGAATGGCTTTAAGTCACCGTTGTATGCGTCGAGAATCTTGTTGATTCCTTCCTCATTGAACTGTACCATACCGTCTGCAAGTGTGTGTGCACCCTCTGAAAGTGTCTTAGAGCCTGTTGTGAGCTGGTCAACACCTGAAACTATCTGATTTGTTCCATCTGCAAGCTGTGATGCTCCGCTGTTGAGCTGTGCGTTGTTTGCTACAAGTGTATTTGAACCGTCTACAAGCTGCTTGATACCACTTGTGAGAGTTGGTACTGAGTTATACAATGTCTGTGTTCCATCTGCAAGTGCCTTCATTCCTGTTACAAGACTGTATCCATTTGCCTGCTTTTGATTAATAGAGGCTGCTACAGTCGCTTTTGTCTGCTCTGCAGACGTTATAGTAGCCTGCTCAGCTCCTGAAACTGCTCCTGTATAGGCTGCTGTTGTTGCTGCCTGACTTGCTCCCAAATACGCTGCTGATTCTGCTGCTAAACTCGCTCCTGCATAGGCTGCTTCTCCTGCTGTCTGGCTTGCTGCTGTATATGCTGCTGTTCCTGCTGCTAAGCTTGCTCCTGTATAAGCTGCTTCTCCTGCTGTCTGACTTGCTGCTGTATAAGCTGCTTCTCCTGCTGCAATCTTAGAAGCATCCTTGGCTGTTGATGCTACACTTCCAGCTAACTGATTTATTATTGTATTAATCTGTTCATTGACACGTGCATCAGCCGCTCCGTCTTTCCTTCCAACATTCTGGTCATAAAAAGTCTTTGCTGCTTCATAATCTGTGATTGTAGAGTTTATTTCGGCCATCTGCTGTACAAACTGTGCTTTCACACCACTCACAATTACCGGCTTAATACTTTCTAATTTTTTCTTTGCTTCATTTGTTATATCGTCGGTTTTTTCGGATGTAAATTCCTGTTCAACAGCACTTTCTGCCTGTTGTTTTATTGCAGTTTCCTGTTCTTTTACTTTCTCAGTTGCTGCTGACTTAATCTGCTCCTTCTGATCGTCTACTGCTGCCTGAGCCTGTTTCTCAATATCTTCTTTCTGAGCAGCTACTGTACGCTGTGCCTGTTTCTGTATGTCTGGCTTTTGCGCATCTACTGCACTCTGTGCCTGCTTTTGAATGGCTGTTTTCTGTGACGCAACTGTTGTCTGTGCCTGTTTTTCTATTTCAGATTTCTGAGACTCTAAAGTACTGTGTACCTGATCTAAAAGAGTCTGCTTTTCTGAATCAGTAAATTTTGTTGAAACAGTTGCATTAAGCAAAGCCACTCCATCATTAAGTGATTTTGCACTAGAATTTAATGTTGTTATGCCATTAGACAAAGTAGGTACATTTGAATTCAGTGTATTCAATCCACCACTTAATGTACTAACACCATCAGTATATGTCTTAAGTCCACTCTGCAGTGTGCCAACTCCTGATGCGAATGTGCCGAGCTTGCTCTGCAATGTTGAAAGTCCGTCAGCAAGTGTGTCAGTACCCTCTGCCAGTGTCTTTGAGCCATCCTGAAGCTGTGTTGAGGCATCCTTTAAGTCATTTATCATGTCATCGAGGTCTGATGTGTCAATTCCGTCTGTGCTTACATAATCAGATGCGTTGACCACGAAGGTCATGGCTGCAGGCATTGAGAAATTCTCCACATCTGCTGTCATTTCCATGTATTCAGGGATATTTACATCGCCATCAAGATCTCCATCCTTGATTCCGAGGCTGTTCTTTAAGCCCGGAAGTGCATAGCCGAGCACTACGCTTGATGAGTCGCTTACCTCAGCCTTGCCGTTTGTCACTTCAATATTCTCGAAGCCATCACCGAGTACAAGTCCTGTTATTGCTGCAAAAGGTACGGAAACTGTCTGCTTCTCGCCGTTTACTGTCTCTATATATGATGTGGTATTTGTGTAGTCAAAACGGATTTTGACCTTTCCTGATTTTCCTGCAAGGTCCTCAGGTGAGATTTCTTTTCCATCGAGGTAGTATGTAACCTTCTGTGTTACAGGTGGCTCTGCTGTGGCTGTGCCCTGATAGTAAATGTCCTTGCCACCGGCCTGCCAGGTGAGCTTATCACCGCTTTGTGTGAATTTTTCCTTGACCTTTACGTTCTCGATATCTGAAAGGTTTGAAGCATCCTCCAAGGTATCCTTTTTGTCTTTATTTTTAAGGTGATCTACTACGATTGTTTTGTTTACGTTGCCGTTTGCATCTGAGATGAGGTATACGCTCTCGTCCTTGTCTGCATCGTTATCCTTTAATGATACGCTGTCCATGAGCTTATCTGCTATGTCATCAGCATCCTTGCTGCTTCCTGTTGTGCTGTCTGCCTCGGCTGTGACTGCGGTGCTGTTCTTCTCTGCAAAAACCGCTGTTGCTCCGATTCCTGTACCTACAAGTGCTATTGTGAGGACTCCGGCTACAACACGGACAATATATTTACTTTTTAACTTTTCTTTCAATTCTGGTAATTTCATGTCTCATTCCTCCTGATTTTGTTTTTGAGGTTATATTTTTATGTTATGAGGGCCAAAAAGTATTTTATCCCTCATTTATGATTAATCAGATTACTAAGCTGTCAGGTTCTTATTTTTAAAGCCTGCGCTTGTGGCACATATTACTTTGTCAAAAATCATAAACATTGACGGAAGTATAAATACTACTACAAACATACTGATGATTGCGCCTCGTGCAAGCAGTATACAGATAGAACTGATCATATCAATGTTTGAATAAAGTCCTACACCAAAGGTTGCGGCGAAGAAGCAGAGTGCACTGACTATAACTGAGTTTGTCGAATCTGCAAGTGCCTTTGTGATAGCCGGCTTTTTGTCCATTCCGGTGTATCTGTTCTTTCTGTACTTTGTGGTCATAAGTATCGCATAGTCAACCGTTGCACCAAGCTGTATGGTTCCGATTACGATGCTCGCGATAAACGGAAGCTTCGTTCCTGTAAATCCCGGAATTCCCATGTTTACAAAGATTGCAAACTCGATGACCGCTACAAGTATGATTGGAAGCGATACTGATTTGAATACAATCAGGATGATAAGGAATATCAATACGATTGATACTGCACTTACACGCTTAAAGTCTGTATCTGTGATAGTGATAAGATCCTTTGTACAAGGTGCCTCACCGATAAGCATTGCGTCCTTGCTGTAATTCTTTACTATCTTTTTAATCTCTGTAATCTGGTTGTTTACCTCATCAGATGCTGTCTCATATTTTGATGAAACAAGCATCATCTGGTAATCACCGTTTTTGAATATCTCCTTTGCCTCATCCGGCACCATATCATCCGGTATGGTAGGTCCGAGTATTGAGTCAAGCGATACCGCAAGCTTCACTCCATCGACCTTCTTTATATCATCTATCATGCTTATGCTGTCTGCCTTTGACATATCGCTCGGCGCGATGATGATATGTGTGGCACCCATAGCATACTCCTTGTCGAGTCTTTCATTGGCCTGCTTACTGTATGCACTGTCAGGCATGGTTCCTGCAAGGTCATAGTAGACCTGATCATGAGTGTATCCGTATATTGCCGGGATGAGCACTACAATGAAAATCACTGCAAGTATCTTATAATGATTTGTTACCCAGCTTGCAATCCTGGAAACATCCGGCATAAGAATCTTGTGCTTTGTCTTCTCGATTGCCTTATCACATGCAAGAATCAGTGCAGGGAGAATTGTTACACATCCGATAACTCCGAATACAACACCCTTTGCCATTACGATTCCCAGGTCAAGTCCAAGTGTAAAGCTCATGAAGCAGAGGGCTACGAAGCCTGCGATTGTTGTGATTGAGCTTCCTGTTACTGAGACAATTGTGTGGGAAATGGCATGTGCCATGGCTCGCTTCTTGTCTCCGTCATATCTGTCTATCTGCTCCTGATAGCTGTGCCACAGGAAAATCGAATAATCCATTGTTACGGCGAGCTGCAATACTGCTGTCAGTGCCAGTGTCAGGTATGAAATCTGTCCCTGTATAAAGTTTGTTCCCAGGTTATAGATAATAGCCATTCCTATGCTTAGGAGGAATAACATCGGAACAATTATTGAATCCATTGTAATTCCCATGACAAGCATTGAAAGCAATGCTGCTATGATGACATATATAGGAGCCTGCTGCATAACAAGTGTCTTTGTATCTGCATTGACAGCTGCCATTCCTGCTACGAAGCAGTGGTTTTTCACCATCTTATCCATCTTGTTGACGGCTTCCATTGTCTCATCCGAACCCATTGTGTCACTGTAGGTGACGAGCATGAGCTGGCTGTTTGCATCCTTGTTGTTGAATGCGTCGTACACCTCATCCGGAATTGCCTCTCTTGGCAATGTGGAATCAGCGATTGTTCCGTACCAGATGACATCCTTAACACCCTCAAGGTCCTCAATGTCATCAGCCAGAGTCTCTATGTCCTGATCCTTCATATCCTCTAAGATCACAAATGACAACGCTCCGGTTCCAAACTCATCTACCATGATATCCTGACCCTTCATAGTCTCTATCTGACTTGGCAGATAAGAAAGGATATCAAAGTTGATTCTCGTGTTGATAAAGCTGATGCCTGACGGTATAAGCAGTGCAAATGCAACTATCAGTATCAGCACACGATGTTTTACGACTCCTTTTCCAAATTTAATCATTAGATTCACCACTCTTTCTTTTATTCGTCTTGAAGTATAAAAAAAAAGACCGAATAAATAAATATTCAATCTCTTCGATTTGTCATGTGAGATATACAAATCCATCCATTTGTATATCCAATATGACACATATATAATATTGTATTTGATTTCTGACACTGTTTCACAGCATTTTCATATTTATATGAACACATGCCTCTTTATGATTCTGCTTTATGAGCTTGCTTAAGCCGTCATTTTCCATGACAATTATCCTCTACAGCTCGCTCAGTATATCATCCATCGAGCGCGTAATCAGATACATGTATGCCTCAGCCATCTCCTTCGGCTCAATATCATCCATGCCCTGGGCTATCCAGCCCTCCGTGATAAAGCACAAGGACTGCGCATAATATGTAGAAATCACCTCCGGTGTGAGCCAGCGGTATTTGGATTTCTTTCCTGTGCTCTTTTCGCTTATGATATTCATAAACATCTCATAGACGCACTTCATGGCAATCTGATTAAACGTCACAGCCCCCTCCAGCTTTAGTGCTTTCTTGTAAAAAACACTGTTTGCCGAGATATTATTGAGCATCAGCACAATCGCTTCAAAAATCATTCCGGCATTGAGCAGCGGCTTGATGGGCTCAAGCAGCTCGGTTTTGATAATCCACTCTATCAGCTCGTACTTGTCCTGAAAATGATTGTAAAACGTGGGGCGGATAACTCCGGCCTTGTCCGTTATCTCTTTAATTGTAATCTTATCGATTGGCTTTTTCGCTGAAAGCTCTATAAGGCTCTCAGCGAGCACCAGATCTATTGCATTCTTACCTTGCTGTGTCATTACTCATCAAACTCCATCGTGACAAAGTAGCCCTTCTCAGTCTCCCTCACATCCACGACATCGCCCTCGCGGCTTTTGAGCCTCTCGCTGACCACGTAGTTTCCCGACATGGCAATCGCATGCTCTATCGTATAATAATATGAAGTTGGAAGCTTGCTCTCTGTTACCTTCAGATGGTCACCGACCTTGGTAAGTCCGGGTCTCTCCATCTTAAACTCCATCCGACGCATTCTGTCGCCTTTCTGTTACTGCTTAATTGTCCTCTTTTCTATCCTCAACAAACGTTGCCTCAAACTCCTTTTGCTTGTTGTAGGCGCTCTCCGCCTTTGTGGCACGGCTTGTAATCCAGATATTGGACACTCCGTTGAAAATCAGTATGATACCGACAACAACAGTGGCTGTTTTCATTACATCAAATGCATTTGTCACGCAGATTATTCCAAAAATCAGACTGATTATTGAAAAAATCAGGCCGACACTCCAGCCACCGTAACCGTATTTTCTGGCATCCACTGCCTCAATAATACTCCTGATGCTGTGAAAAATGAGCACCAGACCGATGACTATAGGTATCAGGCTCACCACAACCTTTGGCTGTACCAGAAACCATATGCCAACTGCCAAAACCACAAGCCCCAGCATCGCTGAAAAACCATTCGTAACTATATTCAAAAAATAGCTGCACATATAGACCACTCCGATGATGATAAGCACTACCGCAAGCACATTGGCCACAATCGTGAGCACCGAAGCCCTCCATATGATAAACACCAATCCCAGCGCTATGCAAAGCACTGACGACAATAAAAAATCTGCCTTGATTCTGCCTAAAAACTCCTTCATACACGATCTCCTTTAATTTTCTAATTCAGTTCCTGCGCTCTTTTCTCCACCAGGTCAAGAATAGCCTGAAGCTCGGCACCCTCAACCGGTGCAGCTCCATATCCAAGACGCTTGTGATCCGCTGTAATCTCGACCAGCTCAGTGGTTTTATCATCTTTCGCATCAATTGCAAAGTATCTGCCCTGTGACGCAGCAGCATCCCACACGAGATAAGCGCGGATTGCGCAGTTTGGAGCCATATCTCTTGTCGGGAAATCAACTCTGGTGACATTGAGCGCATCTGAAATCTGCATGGACATAACAGAGAAATCCTCCTCCATATATGGATACATACGCTTCTGCTGATATGCCTCCTCGTACAGCTCATCTATTAGCTTTTCCTTCTCATCGGCGAGTCGGTCCATGAACTCTTTTCCGCCCTCAAACATCTGTGTCGGCAGGAAAATATGCTCATACTGTATACGCTCGAAGATGACATACTGCTCTGCTGTCATCTGTACAGTCTTTCCCTTTGTCGGTGATGTAGGATGTCCCTCTCTTCTGGCCTTTTCCACTGCCTCAATCTTTTCTACAAGAGGCTTTTTGAAAATCAGATTGTGAGTGAACGGGTTGAACGCGATACCATCAAGCTTTGACTCTTTATTTGCCACCATATTGATGACTGCAAGAAACGGCATATTTACAATGCATGGTGACGGATGATTCTTAGAAAGCTGTGCCTTTGAGGTATAAATCGGCATGAAAGCCTCTCCCTCACCATTTTTAATAAATAGCGGAATCGGCTTATTGTTCTCTCCGACATTTGCAGGCACCAGAAATCTGCTCTTGGTGCATTTATCAATGAGCTTATTGAGTGTCTCAGCCTTTTTGTCGCTCGAATACTGTGTCATCAGCTCCTCAACCTCAGGGTTTTGCACCTCGAGAGTGAAGGCCGGATCGTCCTTTAATTTATTTTTGATTTTATTGTTATCCATTTATACTGCTTCTCCTTATATTAAATGCCCGGATTTTCATCCAGGCATTATTTTAACACATTTCTTTTACCAACTCAACAATCTTAGTGTCTCTCGCTATCCATTCTTTATCCAGAAAGGCGCTGTTGGCCTTTATTATCTCATCCGGCGTGGCCCATTACAGGTGATACTCAAGCCTTATCTCGCTGTCTGTCATCTGTGTCGCCACCTGCTCGTCCCTCACATCGCAGAAATACACATAGGTGTGACAGTAATATATCTTGTCAGCCTCAAATATATCACGTCTCTTTTCTATGACCTTGCCGCACTCCCTGATGCTTTCAGGCACGACAAGAAGCCCTGCCTCCTCGCGCACCTCACGTGCCAGCGCCACCTCGTTGGTCTCGCCTGCATCGATGCCTCCGCCCAGTATCTTGTAGTAGCCCTCACCGGCCTGCTGCATGGCAAGCTTGCCGTCTCTGATAATAACCGCGCGCACTGCGAAGCGCTCAAATACCTCCATATCATCGGAATAGTTGTGTTTGTCAAATGTATATAGCGTCCTCATATTTGTCCTCCGTGTATTGGTATTATTCTACACCATTTGCACGTAAGATGGAATATGTTTTTCTTCATAATACCGTTGATTTTTCGCTTACACTCGCGACAGCAAACAAACCGTTTCAAGTGTCGGAAACTGAAATTTGATATTCCTAATCTAATTACCATCTTCACGTCTTTCCGTAAAGATGTCGATAAGCTCAATAAATGCCTGCATAAACTGTTTCTTTTCAGCATCCGTACATTCTGCATATAATTCATTAAATGCGTTCAAAAAGCCGTATATGCTGTCAGCATCAATCTGAGACTGTTCAATGTTACATCGAAAAGTACATTTATGTCCTGTGGCATTTACTGTACTCTTATGTTCTCACGTTCCATCTCTGCTACAGTAGCAATAATAGATATAAGCAGTTTACCGGCTTCTTTTGAGCTGTCAATTCCATCCTCTTTTCTTCTTCAATAATCTCACACTCCTATTTCGGTAATACTAATGGCGAATTTTTCAATAATCCTGCAATAACAGAGTTGTATTTGGCTGTTCCGTAATCCTCAACGATGCTTGTTATTCTAGCCCCGGCATCCTTGGAAGAAGCACCACACAGAAAGACTCTCTCATCCGCTGTTCCATAGTCCAGCACGATAAACCGATCATGGAATATGCCACCAGTCTTCTTCATTGACAGTTTTACAGTTGGATATTCCTTACGGAAATCCGTATATTCTATGTTGTGAAGTTTATTATTCCCAACATTATCGCTAAATAAAATAATATTTACTCCTGTTGGAGAATTCTTAAGATGTACCAGCGTTCTTAAACCAATGTAATTATCAACCACATATATTGATGACTTTGCCTGCCTGTAAATAGACTCGTAAACCTCATCCGCACTACTAAATTTTGCATTAAACATAAGCCATTTTTCATCATCTGAAATAAAACTGTTCATCATATCCGCAAGTTCAGATTTCGTCACTACATCCTTCAATCCTTCTGCAACATCAGAAATCTGTTTTTCAAGAGATATCATATCAGAATTGATTTTGCTGATTTCAATTCTGTTATTTGCAGTCTCCATACTTAACTGAAGTAATTCTCTCTGACCGATTAAATCACGATTTTCTAATATGTAATCTTTCATTCTTTTGAAGGTTCTTATTAATGCCTTACTCTGTTTAACAGCCAATGGCCCTTTTAAAACAGTCATCAGCATATATAATCCTTGCTCTGTAAATACATGAGGATTATATCTACTCTTACTGTTAAGATTTGCGGTCAAAAAATTTGACCGCAAATCTTCTACCTCATCATCCGTTAATTCAAACATAAAATCTTCATCAAATTTCTCAATATTATTTTTTACCTGTTGGTTGAATGCTTTTGTGGTATAACCATATATTTCAGAAAGATCTGAGTCTAAGATTACTCTTTGACCTCTGATTTCATAAATTCTTTCTTTCATATACTCTTCTGTAATTTTAATTACTGCAATCTCTTCTTTCTTCTCTTCTGCCATAAGATTTCCTTCCTTGTCTTGCGGTCACAATTTGTGACCACAAAATCCATACAACCATTTTACGCAATAAAAATGATCTACTCATCAACTTCCACTTTCCTCATCTTGTCATAATACGCTTTATACCTGTAAATCGTTCTCTCACTGACATTATTCCTTCTTGCAATCTCTATCATAGTCATTCCACTTTCATAACCGGCAACAAAATCATTGTAGATTGCCATCCATTTTGCATTATGCTTCTGCCTTCCGCTTAATTTACGATTTTTATAATATTCCAGTTCTTCGCGCAGCTCGGCGTTTTCATTTTCTAATTCTTCAATTCTTTTTAATGCTTTCTCAAGTGTTATTACCTTCTCCACTTCTTTGTCCCTCCGTTCATGTCATTTTCGTTTTGTCTATATTATATATTGCTAATCAGTATTAGTCAATTTGATTTTGTCATACAGTAACACTTTTCATATTCATAATACTTCTTTCTCATTTCTGCTCCACTTTCCGTACATAATTTGTTTTGGCAGCCAATTTGAATTATCTGGAAATCTATATTGATGAATTTAACGATAAGGGAATTCAGATAGCAAATGCTTTTCTTGATGTAATGAGATGCAAATTAACAGAGCTTGGTACCGATTCTACTGATACATTTGCAAATGTATTTGATAATTCTCACATTGAGTCAGAACAATATTATATGAATATTCTGTCAGACGACTTAAAGCCGATTGTCTCTGACCTGAGAAATGCACATATGAAAGATAGCAATACTGCCAGCAACATTGACTATCAAAGCATAGTCAAAAATATCATTGATGACTTTACATCTCAAATACCTACTACCGCAAATGACGATGCAGAGTCATCAAATGATGCTTATATAAATGGTCTTTTGCTTCTTTTCTGCAAAAATCTGGAGATGAAAGTCTCTCAGCTTTCTGTGGAAGAAAAGCAGACATTAAAAGAAATATTTTCCCGGTCTAAACCTGCAAAAGAACATCAGGAGCTGAGGCGAAGGAATCCCAAGTTATAAACTACTTACCAAAAACAAGGCATTTCACCTCAATTAGGTAATCTGCCTTGTTTTCTGTGATTCTTAAATATATGCACATCTTATTTGCCCTTATCTTAATGGACAATCTGATTTCTTCACTTTGTTTGCAAGCTTTAGCAACCCGTTATTTTTACAATAAAACTGCAAATCTCTTACGGTTTGTTTTGATGTAGGTCCAATAACGATAGAGTCGAATAAATCTTCAAAGTCTATTCCTTCTTTTTCACACAATTCTGTTAAATTTAAAATATAGACCTGTCTAATAGTATTAAGTATTTTACATTGAAGATGCTTATCATTTTCATTAACAAAAAGTGGAGAAATCCTTATTTCTTGCTCCGTCGAAAAACTTTCATGCTTATGAAACATTGCACATAGCAACAAATTATCAATCAAACCGTTTAAATTTGAAAAATCGTCCATCTTATCATATTGAATATAATCTCGTAACAGTTCTTTCATTTTATGTTGCTTGGCACAATAACCATAATATTCTTCATTCATAATGATCTGATTGTAAAAAATAAGCTTAAATAACGTTGCTGTATTAAATACAATCGCTACTCCTTGTCCACCACATGCATACCTATCCCATTGTGCTGCATCATTACGTGCTTTGGATACGCAAAATATATATGGATATTCTTTTTGCAATCTATCTTTGATTTGTCCAAAAACATCATTGGCTTTTTCCTTATTAGCTGAATCAATACATGCATATACTTCTTTTTCCAGATCGTTTATAAACCCTATTAATTCTTCTCGATCATTCATATGTTCTGCACTGCCAAACCAAATCTCTTTCTTGCCAATAATCCCACATAATGCATTTATATCTGTATAATGCCATAGTGTTTTTCCATACTTTTTTACAGCCCTTTTCACTCGTTCTTCCCTATAGTCATCTCTTCCCATAGAATTGTTTGCCTTGTAATTTACTACTTTTGTATCAAACAATGGATTGAGCTGTTCATCCTCATATCGATCTTGTAAATCCATTTCATGGTCGTACACATCAAGCATGATGGTCGGTTCAAGTGAAAGGTCTTTACCGACCTCTAGTTTATGATGCACGATGCGCTTCTTTGTTTCATTATTCTTCATTGCAGTGTCCTTTCCGTCCAAGTGAAGAACGGTGGGACACAAAAAGAGCCTGTGGTTGAAGATGAACCACAGGCTCTGATTTGCCGAAATAGGCGCACAAAAGCAACGGTGGGTGCATCTTCGCTTCAAACACAGCTGTTATTGCTGTGTTTGGAACTCTTATGCATCCCATCGTCCTTATAGCGCTATTCGGACTAAACGAGATTTGTTTTATTGATTACATTTAAAAGTTACCACATTTGCTTTTTTTGCCCGTTGTAGAAAGGTCTACGGAAAAATGATGTAAAAAGGCACTGCGGAATCTAATTACTACGCAAAGCCCTATAAATTGGCATTAAACTGTTGAAGAAAGTTCTACAAAAAATTTTAAGAACAAAAATAGACCGGATTTCTCCAGTCTACTTTTGTTCTTATCTATTATCATTATTTGATGGGTGGTTGATGTATCAAATGTTCATAATGAATCGCCACCAATTCCGCATAAGTATCAGAATAATCCTCTGCCCAATACAGATGCAGTATTTGGTCATATATGGTATTCTCTTCACCCTTAGCTCCCGGAAGCGTCAAGTCCAATGGTCTCTCCGCTAACTGCAACAATCTATTGCTTAACCTGAACGGAATATGAATTCCCAAGCAACAGGAAACGACATTCTCTTTTGTAAGATTCTTTCCTTTCTTCATATTGCTGACAGTCGTATTATCAAGTCCGGTTACCGACTTAAGCGTTCGAAACGATACATTACAAATCTTCTTATCCATCAACGTCGCAAGTGCTTCTCCGAATTCCATGCCATTTATCGCAGCAAGCATCTCTCGCGCAATCTCGTTCACAAGACCAAGGCTCAATTTCTCATCATCCGACAATGCCGAAAGCTCATCATAATAATTGAAGGTCTTGCTTGCCATAGAGCTCGGCAGGGTAATGTAGTGGAGCTCACCCGTCTCTTTATCCATTACAAACTGCAGGAAGCATTCTTCCTCATGTGCTTTGGCATATTCCGTAAAAAACAATTTTCCCTCGTCATCTCGTTCCAGATATTTCTTATCATAAACACAGAGCTTATTATCCACATATGCGAAACAATCGGTATCCACCATGCTGGCAAGGGCCTTGCTCTCCGAATACCATTCTTTGAGTTTTGCCTTTTTGACGGATGTTGTGATAGTTTTCCCTTCCATCACTTCATCTGTCAGCACAACTCCCACCGGCTTCGAATTGCTGTCGGTGTCCATAGATACCGTTTCGACTTTCGTCTTATGCTTCCTGTCAAATTCATTCTCAGGATATGGATCCTGCCCGCCCGAAAGAAGAAAATACCGCAGATAAGCATCCACTAACATTGCAAGCCTTGACTGGCGGAAATTCTGATGCTCTACAACAGTAAAAAATTCTGTTGCCTTACTATTATCCACGCTCGCCTTCAGTTCATCAAATTTACCATGTGCCTCTATGGTTTCCTTCGTGACTTTCTTTGCCAGCATTTCGCGCAAGAGCCTCTCATAGCATCCCAGTCTGCGAACCACCCGCTTGATCCTTGCGTTTTCAGCCCCCTTCATCAGGTCAGATATATACTCGCGGAAAGACTTACCCGGAATGATTCTTGCATTACCAGCTTGCACATCATGAAGGAAAACCTTTGCATACTTTTGTTCCTCTGCTGACAACATGGAAAACGACTTATGCAAATCAGTCAACGTCTTGTCCAGTGTTTCTTGATCATACTCGCCCTGAATCAGCTTGAGGAACTTTTCAAAACGAGTATTCATGTACTCGGCGTCAATCTTTGTCGTGTCATACTCCGTGATATGAATTTTTACATCATACGGAACATCCCCGCCGTGACCTCCGCCACCACCTCCTGCCATCTCCTTATATCTTGCTAACAGAATCAGATACGTCATTTCATTGAATAGCATCTCGATATCCGTTCCGTCTTCAGCAGAATACACTCGTTGTTTCCAGTTGAAGCCCTGTATCTTAGCTGCTTGAAGATAGGTGTCGAATTGATTGAACGCCTTGGCAAACTTCCGTTTCTCAGACTGTTCCTCTGGTAGCTTCTCAAAGTTGTTAATGGCACCAGCATCAAATATTTCCTTAATCTCTTCAAATGTCCTATTAAGATTACGCAAATTCCTCGGCAACTTGTCCACGAATAACCCTGTAGGGACATTGCCGGAATAAGCCTCTACTGCCGCTTCGATGTTTTTCTCCATCGTATTCGGCCTTCGATAATATTTTATGATACCAAAAGGCTTCTCTGATTCGTTGAACAGTCGATTGGTTCTCGAAAATGCCTGGATTAAGTTTTCAAACTCCATCACCTTATCCAGATAAATAGTATTTACCCACTTTGAATCAAAACCGGTCAGCATCTGATTTACAACGATTAAAATATCTATTTGCTGATTCGGCTCCAATCTTTCATACGGTTTCTTATGTGCAAGTCTCAGGCTCACATCCTTCCTGAACTTGTCATACGTCGGTATTGTAAATGTCTGGCCCAATCGATCCCGATAATCTTCCAACATATCCACGATACCGTCTTCCTTATCCAAAGATCCGGTACCGCTTTCGTTATCGATAGTAGGATCAAACATTGCCGTTATCATAAGCTCAGGCATTTCTTTTTTCATAAGCCGCCAATATCGTACCGCTTCTGGAATACTGGATGTCGCAAATATCGCATGGAACTTACCACCACGACTGTATATAAGCCATTTCTTCTTAATATCCGAAATAACCCCCATGACGTACTCATCCGTCTGGTACTGCTCATTCGGGATGAAATCCTCTATGCCTTTTACCCACTTATCACCAACCTTCTTCCCATATATTTTCACCTGGGAAGAGTCCATCCATTTGTAGAAGACCTTCTTTTTCTTTTCATCCTTCATAACGTCTTCTACTGTATCAGCTTTAGCTTTTTCCAAGGCCACCTTCTGGCGGAGCTCATCATCGTCATATATCTTGACCATATAAGGATCAAAGCCAAGGACATTCTTATCTCGGATGCCATCCGCAAGTGTATATCTATGGATTTCGCTGCCGAATATGGTCGTGGTCGTGCTGTCTTTTTTGATATTGACGTCCTGAATCGGCGTACCAGTGAATCCAAAAATAATAGAATGTTTGAAAGTATCTTTTATCGTCGTTAACATGTCACCGAAAGTAGATCGATGGCATTCGTCAATGATTATGACCAGCCTCTTAGATCTGATCTTTTTAAGATCTGCATCCTTTAATCCCTCCATATCCTCTGAAATATTGCTGAGTTTTTGGATGGATGTAACAATAAGCGTATTATCATGATCATCGCTTTTTAGCTTTGATATCAGAATATCTGTATTCTCCGTAGCTTGTACGCTCTCGGTTTCTGTAGCAAATGATCGGTACTCTTTGAGCGACTGGATACCCAGTTCTTTCCTGTCCACAAGGAATATAACTTTATCCGCATCATGGGAACTGGCAATCAACTGAGCAGATTTGAAACTTGTCATCGTCTTTCCGCTACCTGTTGTATGCCATACATGACCGCCCCGCTGTGTCTCCGGCGTGTCCTCTTTCCAGTTTCTCTTCGTCACCCGATCAGCGATACCGATTGCAGCATAATACTGATAACTTCTCATAACCTTAAGCAGATTATCATCCGTATCAGCAATCGTATAAAAACCGATCAGCATATGTGCCATAGGAATATTCAGAAGCCCTGCCGTAACCTTGTCCCATTCATTGATTGGCACGTTGTCAAAGTCTGCCCAATGAAAAAAGAACGCCGGATTAAAAATACCATCCTCTCCCGGATTTGCGAAATATACAGCCTCTTCTGGCTCCATCGCAACAAATACCTGAATCAGAGAAAAAATGCCCCGGAACACACCCTCGTGCGAATACTTTATGATCTGGTTATACGCATCACTCACAGGAATACTGCTTCTCTTTAGTTCGAGATGAATGACTGGCATACCGTTGATCAAGAGCATTAGATCCCCTCGTCTATCATTCAATATCGGAGACTTCGTGTTGAAATGTGGCTGCTGTACAATCTGGTATCTACTTTCGCCGTATGCAATTTCCTGACGGTCATATATCTTCAGACTGACTTCCTTCCCAAAGTGCAGCTCATCATCCAGATTGTCTCTGATAATAGACACGCTCCGACCATTGATAAAACTATTCAGCTTCAACGGAGTACGCAAATTGATGATCTGCTCCATGATCTGCTGCATCTCGCCATCCGTCAACGGGCATTCATTCAAGCAGTTTCTCTGCCTATTATTGTTGAACAGAATATCCGCCCAGTTTTTAAGCAGATCTGCCTCCGATGGATGACGGATTACTTCCGGTTCCCAGCCACGCTCTATCAAGACGCCTATGACGGCTTCTTCAAAATCGCTCTCTTTATCAAAAATCACGTCCGGCACCTCCTTCTACACAAACATTTTCTCCATACACGCACTCTTTATATGCTTTATCTTCTCCAGCTCTTCCTTCTCAATCTCGATAAGCCGATCCATCTGACGGAAATATTCACCAATTTGCTGTTGTTCCTCTATTGACGGCGCAATATAGGCCCTCTTTTCCAGAAATGCTTTCGGCTTCAATGTCCTGAGCTTCTTGACTGTGCCCTCCATACTCCGTGATATTTCCTTGATGAAGCGCGGATGTCTTACGATACACTCCATAAAAGTCGAATCCTGATCTGTGTAAAAAATCTTGTATATCGGAGATACACAGCCCTTGCCCAGAGCGTTCCGATGAATGGCTCCATAAATCACATTTGCCGGGTTATAGATGATGTCATCATATTCCGTCTGTAGGTACTTTTTATTTGCCTTGTCGATAATAAGGAAATCTCGCTTGTTAGTCTTCTTATCCTCCGGTCTGATTACCCCTTCTTCGATGGTAAACGCCAGTTGCGGATACTCATCAGATATCGTATCAATGATATGCCGCTCCTTAAAGATTTCAGAAAACTGGCAGAGTCTCCACGGTTCTTTATACTGACCAAATCTGACGGCAGGAACATCTGCTCCATTTTGCGGAAACATCTTCTCTATCATAGCTTTTCTAACACATACAAGACGGTCTATTTCCTGCTGGTGTAGTTTTATCATATCGTCAAAGTTCTTAAAATATTCACCGATGGTTTTCTGTTCAACATAATCCGTAACAAATACATCTGTGTCATTTATCGCATTTTTAGTTAGGCTTGGAACACCAGTTGATTCGTCCTTCTTTTTCCAATCAACATTCTGAAATAAACCAAAAACAAAATTTATATCGTTATTTTCTTTTGGAACAGCGTAAAACAAGGTGTCCACCGTCCAAAATGGAGCCTTTAAAATATATGGCTTGTCAATAGTTCCTTTTCGGCCTATCCCTACAGCATCATCTTTATATGAAAGTGCTTCGTTAACACTCAGCATATAACCGCCTGTACCATATACAGGAATATCACCTCGCTGTAAATGCTTGTAGTCCATTCCATTTTTAACATCTACTATGCGGGATAATTTTTCTTTTTTCCAAGCCTTTTTATACCCATCAAATCGCACCGTCGGAGTTAAGTCCTTCTTCATTGCTTTTTGCCTCCCATGATAAGCCTAAATTCTTGAAGGCCTTCCTTGTCAGCTCCTTCTGCCTTTAATGAATCCACAAAACTGGCAAGGCTATTCCTTATAGATGCCTTTTCACTTTGAATATCATGCATCGTAGTTGAATATTTCTGCGATAAGTATTCCATTCTTCCAGTCACATTCATTACTATATCTGTGGAAATTGTCTGTAAATCTTTTACTAACGGCGCAATCCATTTCTGCTCCACTATTTTCAGCGCCTCCTCCTCAGAGAGTCCTTCTATGACCTCTTTTGTTTTAATATGAAGGTTTTCCTTTTTCTGCTTCATATCCTTCTTAACAGAGCTTTCCTCGTCCATTAGCCTAAGTGCCGACAGTAATTTACCATCTAATGATTCTTCAGGGAACTTAAATTCCATTTTAAGCTGCTGAATCCTGCTTGTAAGAGAAGGTTTTTTACAGCTTCCGTCTTTGTTCTTCTCTATATGATTCCAGTCTGCATCACTACACGATTTCATAAAAGTGAGTGCTTCCTTCTTTGACAGCGACATATATTTGTTTAACGCATTTATCTCATCGCTTTCCACTTCCTGAAGAATCTCATCACAGGCTGATTTTAATTCCTTTGAAACAAACGCATCATTACTGTCATTTAAGAAACTGCCCTGTTTTTCATCCTCATCGAGGGAATCAATAATCTCCATATACTCCTCGGCAATCTCTGACAAGCGTTCTTCCAAAACCCGTATTGCTTCAACCTCATCCGGCATGAGTTTTTCTTGTACAAGTTCAAATGGCAAGATATGCCCAATCCATCCATCCTGTACTTCCGTCACTTCATCATCGTCATCATTCTTGTTGTTTTTCTTGATTACCATATTCGGATCTACCTGAGTAATGACCTGGAACCCTTCTGTCTGAAGCATCTCTATATCCGCAGAGATAATATCCCAGTATTTCGCAAACACCTGATAGGCAACATATCGATCCGCCAACTTAACCCGATCAATCCTGCCAAAAATATCCTCAGTAATCTTTTCTTTCTCCTGTTCAGCTGAAACATCCAGTATGCCGTCGATTAAGTCTTCCTTAAGCGTCTCATAAAAGCCGACGAATGCTTTTGTAAATGTAACCCTGTATGCTTCAACTGACTCAAAAGAATCTATTGTACCCTTGATATCCTTTGTCCTTGGCTGAAGATATCCCGCAGACACCTCTTTAAACAATGCGTCTCTAAGTCCTGGAAACGCCTCCCAGTATTTCTCAAATGCATCGACCTCACTTACCGGAATACCACCAAACATCGTTGCGCGGATATCCCATTTCTCCGGATCATCCGTAGAATCAACATACCTGGTGATATTTAGGTTATACTCATTTTCCTTTACAGTTTCTTTTGAAACCAATACGGAGTATTTATCAATCTCCGTTCTGTATTTTACGGTATCTACTATCTTCTTAATATCAGAAGCCCTAAGCTTGTTATTCTTCCCGGATTTTTCAAAATCCTTGGACGCATCAATGATAAGAACGTCCGAACTCGGTCTATTTTTTTTCAAGACCATAATAATTGTCGCAATATTGGTTCCAAAAAATATGTTCTCCGGTAATCCAATAATTGCATCAATACGATTTTTCTCGATCAGGTTCTCGCGGATTTTTGCCTCTTCACCGCCACGAAAAAGCACACCATGAGGAAGGACGATGGTCATGATACCGTCATCTTCAAGATGATAGAGATCATGGAGCAAGAACGCAAAATCCGCCTTGGCCTTTGGCGCAACGCCGAAATCCTTATACCTTGGATCGAACTCTTTGTCCTTCGGATCCCACTTCTGGGAATATGGTGGATTGCTGACCACGGCATCCACCCTCACAAGCTTATAAGTAGTCTCTTTCTTGTTCTCTTCAAAGAAAGGCCAGTCGTCCTCCAGCGTATCTCCGTTTCTCACATTGATATTGGCAGGCTTGATTCCTCTCATGACTAAATTCATCCTGGTCAGGTTAAATGTATTCTCTTTCAGTTCCTGCGCGTAATAATCAATCTTTCCATCACCGCTAATATATTTTGCAGCCGATCTGCCGATGTTTATTAATAGCGACCCAGAACCAGATGTAGGATCATATATTTTGATCTGCTTCCTATCTTTAAGGTGCTCTGCAACAATCTCTGACATCAGCACAGATACCTCATGCGGTGTATAGAACTCTCCCGCTTTCTTTCCAGCATTTGCTGCAAAATTGCTGATCAGATACTCATAGATGAAGCCAAGAACATCGTAATCCTGCTTGCCATCCATCGGGATCTTCTTGATAAGCTTCAGCAGCTTCTTCACTGCCTTTGTCTGCGAGCCGGAAGTCTCTCCCAACTTCGACAACCCAGTCTGAAGAGTATTGAAGATTTTCTCAAATACCTTCTTGTAAACCTCATCAATATTTTGATCGAAGTCGGACAGTGCATCCCTAACATCCTTCACGTCAAAATCATTTCCCTTTGCCAACCATGTTGAGAACAGATTGTCATAGGCAATGAAATACCCAAGTGTCTCCCGCACGTGCTTCGCATACTTGACGTCCTTTTCGTCAACCTTCTTGATTTCATCTTCACTGAGTTTTTCCTTGTGGAACAAATCCAGCTCACGTTCCGACAAATATTTGTAGAAGATGAATCCAAGGATGAAATCCTTATACTCATTAGCCTCTATCTTTGACCGCATCTGATTAGCTGATTCCCAAATCGTTGATGCAAGTTGATGTTTATTCATTATGTCTTCCTCCTGTAGTGCCTATATTTTATAAGCATTATTTATCGGCCGCTCTACCACTACGTGCCCATTCCTCAAGTTCTGAATACTTAAATTTCCACGCTTTGCCAATCTTCATTCTTGGAATATCTTTGCCCTTACGAATCCAGTCGCGAATTGTGGCTGGCTTAACACCCAGGAATTCTCCTGCTTCTTTTGTACCTACCCAGTTTTCTTCTTTTACATTCACAGTCATAGTCTCCTCGCTCCTATAAGGCATAATTGTCCATATTCAATTGTACATTAACTGTTGTCATTTTTCAATGGTTTATAATATTTTATATCTTTTTGCGTGGTTACATTTCAAAGCACAGTTTTCTTGTTTCATACCTTGATTTTCCAGTAGTTAGAGTCACTTTCACAGACTTCAAAAATGAATTCCAGCAGATGCTCCTCAAAGACCAGATCGAACTTTTTCTGCTCGGTAAGCTTCCCACCTCCATCGTAATTCGCTGTCTAACCGTCTCATCATCAATTTATTTTATTAAATCTTGTAATAATGCCACAGTTATTTACCTCGTTCTTTCGTTTATATTTATGTTTTTGCTTTTATATTGTAGCTTATACCGCATTTTTCATAAAATGTGATAACTTCCTCTGCCCATTATAAAAATGCTTATTCTCCTTGTGAAGACTGTTGCCGAGAAGCCACCAGTCACTCTCGCATTGCAATTGCGTATTTATCAATCTTTTCTATCAGTAAATTGAATAATTTATCGCTATCTGTTACGAAAAGTATATCTTGAAAAAACAAATTCTTCAATCTTAGTAATTATCCCATCCATCCTTATCTTTAGATTAGATAAGATAGGTATAATTTTAATAAGTCTTAATCCCCTCAGTATCATTACATTGTCCTTTAGACACTCCAATGCAGCCAAAAAAGACATCCCTTGACCCGTAATAATTACGGTTAAGGAATGTCCTTTTTTCGCTACTTAACAGTAAGAAAGACAAACGATACTACTTATCCACAATCTATACAATTCCAAAATGCCTAAACGCTTGCATGATTGCTTCTTCCTTCTCCGGTGTGCATTGTGGCTGTCTCGCATTTTCTGATTTAGGTAAATTAAAATTCTCTCCAACATCCAGTCCGCATTTCTTCTTAATCTGTGCAATATACAGCGAAGAAACCTTAAGTTCAGTCTGTTCCAACACATAAGCCTTTATCTGATTATGCGTTGCCTTTCCTTTGAACTCTGATAAATCTATATTCTCTTAAGAGAAGTCAACGTTCACTTTTCTACTGTCGACTAGTCTCCGTTCCACTTCGGTCCGCGCTGAGCAAAGGTCCACCGGACCTTTAGCGCCCTTGGAAAGTAAGACAACAAACCGTTTCAATGTGGCTTGTAAATGGAAAACAGTCATATGGTGTGGCACGCTTCACTGTATACCCATGCTTTGTGAGATACTTTAAATCCCTCGCCAGTGTTTCCGGACCACACGACACATACACCACTCTCTCCGGCGACAGCTTGACAACCGATGATAAAAATGCCTCGTCGCTGCCGGTTCTTGGAGGATCCATTATGACAACATCCGCTTTCTCACCCTTTTGTGCCATCTCGACCATGAATTTTCCGGCATCATCATTGTAGAAGCGGATATTTCTTATGTCGTTTCGCTTTGCATTGGTGACAGCATCGCGGATTGCATCACGGTTTAGCTCAACTCCTATGACTTCACCTGCATTTTTTGCTGCTATGATGCCTATGGTTCCGGTGCCGCAGTATGCATCAATTACGCGCTCCTTGCCGGTCAGGTGTGCCTCATGAATGGCTTTTTCGTATAAAAGCTCCGTCTGTACCGGGTTCACCTGATAAAACGAGTTTGGTGAGATGCGGAAGGTGCAGCCACACAGCTTATCCTCTATGAAGCCCTTACCATAAAGTGTGATGTTTCTGTCTCCAAGCACCATGCTTGTCTTTTTATCATTTACGTTGAGCACCACTGTCGTGATATTGGGATGCTTTTTCCTGAGTGCTTTTACGAAATTATTCTTCGACGGAAGTATCGGTGATGCCAGTACAAGAACCACCATTATCTGCCCTGTTGCATAGCCCTTTCTCACAAGCACATGTCTGAGAAGCCCATAGCCGGTATCCTCATCATAGGTCTTTATCCTGAATGAGCGGAGCATATCCTTTATGTCCCTTATTATCTCATCTGACTCCTGTTCCTCTATCATACAGCTTTCGATATCCACCACATCATGTGTGTTTTTCCTGTAGACTCCCGCCACAATCTGACCGCGCCTTGTACAGTCAAACGCTGCATGAACCTTGTGACGATAATAGAGCGGATTTTTCATGCCGACAATCGGCTCCACAAAGCAAAAAGGCTTTAGCAGCTTTTTCATGTATGCCTGTTTGGTTTTTAACTGTTCCTTATATTCTACGCCCTGATAGTCGCAGCCGCCACATTTCTTCGCATACGGACATACGTTACGCGTGGGTTTTTCCCTGTAATTGCCTTGATTTCCCGCCATATCTGTGCTCCTTAAAATCAGCTGTGCTGATTACTTGCCGTATGTATTATATAAATACACATGATTATCTATACAGTGCCATCCGCTTGAAGCGCCTGCTGTCACACATATATATGTCTTTCCGCTTGCTGCCTTCTCATAGCTGACCGCACAGTTGCCGGACTGATTTACAAAGCCTGTCTTTGCACCGATTACCTCGCCACTTGTCATCCTGTCCTCTATTCGGCGCAGGAACAGATTTGATATGTTCAGGTTCTCCGGATGCTGCGGTGTTGCAGCCGTGCTATATGTATGATTTGAAAGTACTGTTTTACAAATGTCGTCCTGCATCGCTGCCTGCATGATGACCGCCATATCATAGGCTGTGCTGTAATTGTTCTCATCATATATGCCGACAGGGTTTGCAAAATGTGTGGTCTGGCCTATCCCAAGCTCTGCTGCCTTCTGGTTCATCATATCGACAAATGCTTCCATGGAGCCTGCTGTATAAACCGCAAGCTGATATGCCGATTCTCCACCTGATGGCAGGATGGTTCCGTTAAACACATCACGAAGAGGCACCTGCTCACCGTCTAAAAAGCCTGTTGTGCTGCAATCATGCACATATGAATAATCTGTGGCTTCTCTTGTAATTGTAACAACCTCGTTGAGCTTGTTTTCTATCACAGCCTGTCTGTCTATTTCAGTGTTTTCATTCTTTGCTGCAGCTATCGCATTTTTCTCAGCCTGCTCTGCTGCTACAAGCACTGTCATAACCTTTGTCATGGAAGCCGGGTACATTTTCTCATGTGCATTCTTTCCTGCAACAACTGTGCCGTCCTGCTCATCAATCACTACTGCATAGGAGCTCTCCAGCTCATCTCCGATTGCTGCTGTAGCGTCAGACTCCTTTGGTGCAAAGAGCTCCTTTGCTTCCTCCGTCTCACTCACCTGCTCTGTCACAGCGGTCACACTTTCTGTGACTGCCCCTGTGTCTTTTGCCTTATTACTATCTTTTTTTGCTTTATTAAAGCACGATATAATTATCACAATCGCTATAACGACTATCACAGCCACTATTCCTACAAGCTTAATCTGTGAAGCTCCTTTATTTCGTCTGCGGCGTCTGTAATTATTTCTGCTATTATTTCTCATATCCAATCCCTGTCTCGTTGTAACTATTCATCCCACGCACATTCGCAAAACCACACTTGAATAATCACATTTCATTTTATACTGTAACCTGTTTAGTATACTCCCTATCCGGAAGCTGTGCAATAATTATCGCAATAAACATGAGCACACATCCAAAAATTTCTCTGCCACCCAGCATCTGGCCAAGCAGAATCCATCCTGCAATCACAGAAACCACCGATTCCAGGCTCATCGCCACCGATGCCACCGCCGGGTTTAAGCCCTTTTGTCCGACAATCTGCAGCGTATAGCCCACTCCACTTGAAAAAATACCGGCATAGAGAATCGGAATCCATGCATCCCACGTGCAAAGCGACTGCGCCCACTGCGCTATACCGCCGGCAGATGGTCCCATATCAGTAAAAATCATCACTATACATGTGCCAAGCCCGGTGACAAAAAACTCAATGCATGAGAGCCTGACCGCATCTACATGTGATACGAAATGGTCAATCACAAGTATCTGTATCGCAAAGCACAATGCCCCTGCCAACAGGAGCAAATCCGAGCCACTAAGTGAAAATGTCCCATTCATGCACAGAAAGTACATGCCTATCAGTGCAATAAATACACCTATCCATATTTTGGCTGAGCATTTTCTTTTGAGGAAAATCCCAAGTATCGGCACCATAAGTATATATGTAGCTGTAAGAAATCCTGCCTTGCCGGATTCTGCGCCCATGCTGATTCCAAGCTGCTGCAGGTTGCTCGCAAAGAAAAGTGCTATTCCACAGCAGCTTCCGGCTATCCAAAGCTCTTTCTTTTGCTTTTTGCTTTCAGGTCTGTTTACCGTCAGCTCTTTCTTATCCAGTATTTTTATGACCGGCAGAAGGCAGAGCGCACCAATAAGGAAGCGGATGCCGTTGAATGAAAATGCTCCAACTGCATCCCCTCCCTTTGACTGCGCTACAAAGGCTATTCCCCAGACTATATCTGCCAAAAACAAAATAAAGACATGTCTTGTCTTTGAGGCTGTATTCATTATAATAGTTCCTCCGTGTTATCAAAATCAGAGATATTATATCACCGTCTACCTTAAATTGCATACTTAAATATGCTGTCACATTTCGTTTGTATATAAAATTATACAAAAAAGGCAGCAAACACCCTCTTTGGGTATTCGCCGCCTGTCTTTATATCTCATTACATAACACTATTATTTACGCTATTCTGCCAGCTTAAAATGCTTTATCTCTCCGTTTCCTGCCACATAGAAATCATTATCCTTGTAAATGCCTCTGTAGCCTTCTGTATTTTTATAGGTCAGTGCCTGCTGCTCCACCAGACTAAAGCCGTTTTCACTGTCATACGAAAACAGATAGTAGTCATTCGCAGTAAATCCTATCAGATTTTTCTCCGGGTCAGCAAGAATAGCCTTGTAGTTGTATACAAACTCATTACTCCAGCTCTCAGAACTGTCGATAAGCTTCTGGTTCACCTCAACCGGCTTTGTCGGATCACTCACATCAAACATAGTAAGCTTTATCTTACTCTGCTGCGAGTCACCATAGCCTATTCCAAGCACGTGCGTATCATCCCACATATGCAGATATTCAGAAAATCCACTCACCTCAAGCTCACCCAAAAGCTTTGGTGCTGTCGGATCGGATATGTCTGCCACAAAAAGAGGATCCGTCTGCCTGTATGTGATGAAATATACGTATTTTCCAACAAAGCGGGCTGCGTATATACTCTCCCCGCGTGCAATCTCGTTTATCACACCGACCTCATTCATATCCTTATCCAGCACATGAAGTGAATTGACAGGCTGACTGCCGGTATTTGAGGTTGGAAGCACATACATATATCCTCCCTTCTCATTTATTGCAAATTTATCGTTAAGATAACCATTCACTGAGGTTGTCTCCCCGGTCTTCATCACTCCGTCCTCAAACGAAATTTTGCTGATTTTGGTAAGCTCACGGCTTGCACTCCAATCGGAATGATACAGATACATGGCATTGCTAGAAACGTATACCTCGCCGCTATTATTCATAATGCATTTTGCATCTATCGTCTTATCAGGTTTATCCACATCAAAGCTCGAAATAACTGTACCTGAGTATGTATCCTCTCCTATATAGAAGCAGTCATAGCTTATCACTTTGCCATTTACCTGAGGCACCCATTTCTCCAGATTATCCTCCTGCAGCGCCACATTTCTATTCATATCGGAGGTCTTTATATATGTGTCTGAAAAAACATATACCGTATTGCCGATTTTGCGCGATGTATTGTAAAATCCATCCTGACGCGCTTTACCTATAAGCACCGGTTTCGTCGGGTCAGCTATATCATAGCTATAGCATATAGTCTCATCCTTATCGCCTGCATGGTTTGATATGATAAGCATTTTTCCGTCACTGATATAAAGCTCCTCTACAGTATCTGACGGTACCTCAAAATCAGGACGAAACAGCGTCTCTTCCCCAGGCTTTCCCTTTGAAATATCCGTAATGGATATCTGGCCATCCTCGACCATGTAAATGTATTTTCCGTCCGTCTTTACCACATCACTCTCATCAACGCCCTCTGTCATCACGTTGGTTGTTGAATACTCTGTACCGACTGCCGACTCCTGTTTATTTGTAGACGATGCATCAGACGTAATTCCTGTTGCATCCGCACTCTCCAGCAAGTCTCCAGATGCAGTATTCCTTATGGAAGCCTCAGCTTTTTTTGCCACATCATACAATTTCCCGTAATCAGAGGCCGCTTCATAATCCCCAAGCTTTGCACCGCTCTTTATCCCTGCATAGACATTATTCTGTGCATTATTCTGAGAAATCACATTCGCAGTTTTGGTTTCCAGCTCATTTATACGGTTATTAAGCCGCACAACCTCAGTGCCTAAAACTGCAACAACAAGGACGGCTGCCACTGTGGCAAGCGTTTTAGCTGCCCGTGCAAATTTTTTGTGCTTTTTCCTGTTTTTGTCTTCTTTTCCGCCGTGATGGGTTTCATGATTTTTTACATAAATTTCATCACTGTACCCGGCCGATTCTCCGGTCGGCTGCGCTTCTTCAATTATTTGGTCATCGATGTAATTTAAACCATCAAATAAATCCTTTTTCGTCATAGATATACGCCCTCCTCATCCAGATATTTTTTAAGCTCTGCCCTTATCCTGAACAGTGTGGTCTTTACGCTGCTTTTGCTCCTGCCGCTCATATCTGCCAGCTCATCAATCGTCATGCCATACCAGTAGCGTCTCACGAAAAGCACTCTCTTTTCCGTCTCCAGTCCGTTCAGAAAATCCGATAAACACCTTCCAATGTCCGACAGCTCACCCTCGTATTTTGCATTGCTGTCTGCAAGGCACTCCTCAAGCTCATCAAGCATACAGTTCATGTTGGAATTTCTCTTTGAAGCATTATTCCAGTCAATCCTGTCGCAGACGATATTGCGGCATACCCTGTAAAGCCAGGAAAGGAAACGCATAGGGCGCTCCGGCGGTATCTTGTTCCATGCTGCTATGTATGTGTCATTTACGCATTCCAGCGCATCCTCATGTGCTATCATCGTGTCTGCAAACCGGGTAAGCTTCGCTCCATACATCTGCGATGTCGCACTGACAGCCTGTTGGTTGCGATCAAAATACATATCAAGTATCTGTTCCTGTGTGTACATTTTCCACAAACCTCCCTTCTATCTATTATGTAGGATTTTGTTTGGTGGGGGTTACATCTCATTATTAATTAAAATTTTCATTATTTAAACGTTAAGCAGAGTCTTTTGGAGATAGTGCTTATAGTGCTGAATAATTGAATTGTATCATATTTCGTCTTGGATTAGGTATCTTGTTTTAAAAAAGCCGTTGACTTATACACACTTAATGTGTATATTATGATTATGGAGGAGGCATTTATGAAACAGGTATATCCAGTTATATTTACACAATTAAATGATAAAAAAGACACCGTGCTTATTAATGTTCCTGATATGAATATATTAACAGAGGGCTTCGGTCTACCAGATGCTATAGAGATGGCTCGCGACGCCATTGGAGCAAACGGAATCACATTACAGGATCTTGGCAGGGAAATTCCGGTTCCAAGTGATATTTCAGATATTGACATCAAAAACGGTCCCTTTGACAATACTGGTATTAGTCATGTTTCATTTGTGGATATAGATTTTGATGAATACCGCCGCAAGGTCGACAATAAAACCGTCCGAAGAAATGTCACTCTCCCTAATTGGCTTAATCAGGAAGCTGAGAAATCCCATATCAACGTATCCCGCGTTTTGCAGGAGGCTCTCATGGTAAAGCTAGGTGTATCAAGATAAATAAAGACATAATAATAAGCCATGTTCTCACCGCTGTGGTGGTAACATGGCTTATTTATCCCCTTAATAACCAATGCATACACTTCATTTACAATAATTTTGGTAAAAAGCTATATGATCATATACTGTCTGCCAGGCTTTCCCTGCCATTCCGGTAACACAAATATATTTATTATTTGCTTCACTTTCATACATACTTACCGCACAATATCGTGACTGATTTACATATCCTGTTTTCGCTCCAACAACTTTTCCTTTTCCAAATTTACGATCTATTCGGTTCAAAAACTTACTTGAAAATGTTATTCCCTGCGGATGCTGCTGTGTACATGAAGTTGTATAATTTCTTGCTGACAACACCTTTTTACATATTTCATTTTCCATCGCAGCATGTAAAATAACTGCCATATCACATGCTGTACTATAATTATTTTCATCAAATATCCCTACTGGATTTGAAAAATGTGTCGTCTGTGATATTCCCAGCTCCTGTACTTTTTTATTCATATCATCCACAAACTGCTCCAATGTTCCAGATGTCATAATTGCGGCCTGATACGCAGCCTCTGCACCTGAAGGCAATATAATGCCATTTAATAAATCCTCAATAGTAACCTGCTCTCCAACCAGAAACCCTGCTGCACTACAGTCGTTTTCAAAAGAATAATCAGTTGCTTCAATAGAAATTTCAATTTTCTGGCCAAGACTCTCATTATTTAATTTCTCCGCTGCAACCAAAAGTGTCATAACCTTTGTCATAGATGCCGGATACATTTTTTCATTTGCATTCTTTGAAGCAGTAATAGTTCCATCGTCTGCATTAACCAACACTGCATATTGGCTTACAATGTTGTTATCAGAAGATACATCTACCGTTTTATCATCTGTTGATGGTACAAATATATCTGATTTTTTTCTTGTAATTCTGACGTCTCAGTTGTAGTCTTTTTCTGAATATTTATATCATCAGATACATTTTGACTCGAATCGTTCTTATGTTTACTGATTTCCTTATTACTTAAAACACTGCACACCACTATCAAAACTATCAGACAAATACATACTATTATTTTTGTTTTCTTCACTGGTATTTTACTCTGTAATTGCATTATAAACTATTGAAGACACGTTATCTCCATCAAATATAAATGAAAGCTGGCTGTCTCCTTTTTTGTAAATATACGAGGTCTCAGTTGAGTCAGAAGCCTTTCCATATTTTTCCTCAACAGCCTTTTTGTCAGAGCCTATTGATATTCCTTCCGGTGTTGATACTGTATCATCAAGTAATTCTATTGTATAAACATAATCCTTGTTATCTTTAGGATATGTTGTTATCTTAACACTCCCATAAGTATATACCTTATCCTTTCCCTGAAAAGCACAGGAATCAGATTCAAAGTAATTATCTGCATCCCCAAGTTTTTTTACCAATGGCTCCATGTTTTCATTCATGGCAACTGTTACACCCTTTAAATCATATGTAAATACATCCTGTTTTGTCTCAGAACCAACATCTTTTTTATCATTGTCAGACTCTTTACTTCCACATGCTGTCATCATAGATACTGAAAGCATAATACATAACATTATTGAAATAATTTTCTTCATCGTTCTTCCTCCTAATTTTGAATCGCATTTGCACCAAAGCTCTTCAATTCACCATATTTGTTCAATTCATCATATTGTTGTTGTTTCATAGAATCATATGCAGCTTCTTTTTCATCCCATATAGAAGCATACCTGCTATCATTCCTGTAATCAGTTAAATTATAATTTTCAACCAGATATTGTCCAAAGTAATCTGCCATTTTTTCAGCGCCTGTAGTATTCAGATGTAAACCTGCATCATAGGTATCCTGTGACATATCCAGACCTATATCATTTTGCAATGGAATAAAATTGATGTAGTCAACACCATTTTCATCAGCAAACTGTTGCACCTGTTCGTCCCATTGCTCATACCAATAAGGATATTCTGTAGGTGCCTTTATAAGTACAAGCTTAACCCCTTTTTCCTTACATAAATCAGTCATTTTCTGTAAATATCCCATCGCTTTATCGCCAAGCTTATAATCTGTCAATGGTGTTGGATCCGGAAATTCCTTCTGTGGCTTTGTATCAACACGCATATAATATCCATTATGAGTCACTTTGTCTTTGGCAAAAATATGTTTCACATCATCTTTGGTAAGCTCAGACCATCTGGAATGATATCTCAACAGTGGAAAAATATAATCAACAAAATTTTCCTCATCTGTCATAGAAGCCTTAATGTCATTTACCTTTGACATAGACCATTTCATCCCATCTATAGACATTCTGTTATAAGCTTCACTCTGAGGCTCATTATATTTTAATGCCAAAACGTTAAACACCACCACTTTAGGAGTCTCATGTTTCAAGGCATCCTCTAATAAATAATATGACTGCCATGTTAATTGCTGTGCACTTCCTCTGATGTAACTTGTTATTCCATATTTTCTCCATAATTCTATGGTGGAGAAATTCTCATAAACCTCACAATCGCCCACAAATAAAACTTCGTGATCTGACCTATCCTTATAGTATTCTTCAACCATAGAGCCTTCAACTATTCCTGTCTGATATTTGGGAACCAGAAGCCTTTGAACAATATACAGAGCTCCAATAAGCAGGACAGCAACCAAAATGCATGCTGTTATTTTTTTTCTTCTCATCGCACTCTCCTTAAAACTGATTGTAGATAAACTGAGACGAATCGTAGCCTATACCATATGCGCCAAACACCATAATAAGCATAATCATAACAGCCATAATTCCAAAATAAACAATTGGAGGTTTTTGTAATAAAACCGTTCTCACATTTCCTACTCTTACCTTAAAAAGACTCACCGTAAAAACTACTATAAATCCCACTATAAGCACAACATAATCAGCCACACTAAGCCCTATAGAAAGCAGCGAACCATTAAATAATTCACCTATATTGAACTTTGTAAACATTGTTCCAACCATCTTAAAAGTCAAAGGAACATCTCTATAGCAATCAAACATTCTTATACAGCTCATCAATAAAAATGTTCTTAAAATCTGAAATGCTTCATATGGAACTTTACCTTTTACACTAAATCTTTTATGAAACTTTTCATATAAAGGTTCCAGTTCCTGAGAGACCATAATAACAACAAAGTTCATTAATCCCCAGACGATGAAGTTCCATGCTGCACCATGCCATAATCCCGTTGTAAACCATACTACAAAGGCTGACAAATACACTGTCACTCGCTTACCAATTACCTCGCCAAAATGTTTTCTTGAAAATTTAGACAAATTAAGCATAGGTTTACATACTGAAATAGGATAAAAAATATAATCTGTAAACCATGTACCCATAGTTATATGCCATCTGTTCCAATATTCTTTGATATTTTTTGAGAAATATGGAAGATTAAAGTTTTCTGTCACACGAATACCCATAACCTCTGCTATACCAATCGTAATATCAATACCACCGGTAAAGTCACAATATAACTCGAATGCATAAAACAACATGGCAATAAACACATATGCTCCTTGATATTCAGAAGGACTGTGTATCAGGGTTGTTACTCCTGTAATAATTCTGTCTGCAATAACAACTTTCTTGAAATATCCCCACAAAATCCGCATCAAACCTGATACTACCACATTGCTTTCAAAATAATGCTTTGAAAATAATGTCTCCGATAAATCATGAAATCTGCTTATCGGTCCCTGAACCAATTGTGGAAAAAATGAAACAAACAATGCCAGCTTAAAGAAATTCTTTTCAACACTCTGTTTTCCTCTATACACATCAATTATATATCCCATAGTCTGAAATGTATAAAATGAAATTCCCATAGGTACAATCATATTGACAGTATGTAAACCGGAAACTCCATGCAGCATATCATTAATATTTTGAATCATAAAATTAGTATATTTTGTTACACTTAATATACCAATATTTATGAAAAGACATATCAAAAGCCATATCCATTTTTTATGTTTCATATGGCTTTTATAGTTCTTTTTTTGCTCTCTGCTTAAATTTCCCTTGAATTCTTTAATAAACTTATCCTGCGCCATATTAATCTGATTCATTTTAAGACTTATCAAATAAGTTGATATTGTCGTCACCAGTATGAATATCAGATATCTTGGATCGGCAATGAAATAAAAAATATAACTAAATACCAATAATAAAGGCCACTGACACGATTTTGGCACCAGATAATACAGGACAAAAACTATTGTCATAAATGCTATAAAGCTATAAGATGTAAACAGCATATCTTTTATTCATCCTCTAATCTTACTATTAAATCATACAAGGCTTTTGCAGAATTAAAATTCTCCGGAATAATCTCCTCCGCCGGAATTGCAACATCAAATGAATCACTTACCTCAGATATAATTGAAACTATGTCAAAGGAATCAAGTATCTTATCATCAATCAGTGTTGTACAATTTTCATAATCTACATCTGGGTGTAATTCCTTTAAAATTTCTAATAATTCGTTCATCTTTTTTCTCCTTTATCTTTCCTGTGCTTTATTCATCAAAAATACTCTGTCTATTTTTCCATTTGCTGTTAATGGCATCTGCTCCAGCTTTTCTGTTTTATTCGGAATCATATACCTTGGAAGCTTATCTTTAAGAAGCTTGACCAATTTATCAGGTTCAAGTTCTCCGATATAATATAAAACTATCTTTCCCTTTTCCTTATCGTAAACAGCACATGATGTGGATATTTCTTCAATCATGTTGACGTTTACCTCTATCTCACCAAGCTCAATTCGATGTCCCATGTGCTTAATCTGATAGTCCTTTCTTGATACAAATATCAGTTCACCTCTCTCATTCCTTTTTCCTAAATCTCCCGTCTTATATATCAATTCAGGATATCTTGAATTGAGTGGATTCTGCACAAATACCTCATTGGTCTTTTCAAAATTATTATAATATCCCAATGTTAATGAAGTTCCTCTGACACAGATTTCACCAACATTTCCATCTTCTACCAGCTTGTTATTCTCATCCAGCAATAATATTTCTGTATTATGGAATGGTCTTCCAATTGGCACCACCTCATCAAGCTCAAACTCCCGGTCCACCTCAAAATAACAACACATTCCTGTTGCTTCTGTTGGCCCATACAAATTTACAAATCTGGCTTTTGGCAAAGTTTCTCTCCATATTTTCAACTGCTTAATAGGAAATACCTCACTGCCAAACGCTATAGTATGCAAATATTCAGGTTTAATCTTGTTGAAGGTCTTAAATGCTGATATCATGGTCAATGCTGACACAACCCAGCAGACAGTATTTATCTTATACTCATTTAAAAATTCAACCAGTTTTATTGGAAACATAAACAAACTTTTTGGAACAATATATGTTGTAGCACCGAATTTCAATGTCGGATATAGTTCCTTAAGACACGCATCAAAATATAACGGTGTCTGATTTGCAAATCTTGTATTCTCATTAAAACATAACACCTCAGACAGATTTTCAATATAATCTATAACCGATCTGTGGCATGCTACAACACCCTTAGGAACTCCTGTTGAACCTGAAGTAAACACTATATAAATAGGATCCGTATCTAGCTGTCTATCCCTTATTCCAAATAACTGCTCATCTGAAATCTCATTTTTTCTTACATGATCATATAATAGAATTTCTCCATTATAATCAAATTTTTCAACGGCATTTATTGTTGTATCATCACATATCATTACTCTTGGATGTAGGTTTTCAAAAATAAGTCTAATCCTGAATTCCGGCATTTCATCATCTATAGGCACATAATAGCAGCCACCATAAACACATCCGTAAAATGCTGTAATAGCATGTGGATGCTTTTTCATAAAAACTACTACCGGTTCTTTATAATAATTGTTATTTGCCAAATAACTTCCGATAGCTCTGCTATCATGGTATACCTCACCAAATGTCATTTCCATATTTTCATTTGCATAGGCAGTCTTATCCGGAACTCGTTTTACTGTATTTTCCAAGTATTCCAAAACATTTGTAATTTGCATCTTTTTCTCCTATACTTCATATCAAAATACTTTAGTTGAATGGTACAAACAGCTTATTGTATTTCGGTTTAACTCTTTTGTTGCACTGTATTAATGATGATTTTGCAAGAACCTCCATTGCATCTATGACTCCGGTTTTAATATCATATTGTTTTTTCAGTAATGAAAGCTCTGTACATCCCAGGATAATTACCTGAGCTCCCTTGTTTTTCAAATGCGTGGCTACAACATTATACTTTTCAATGTCAGGTATCTTTCCCGCCTTTATATCCTTATATATAATATCCATCACTATTCTCTGATATTTTTTATCCGGTACAAGCCCATGCATTCCATTCTTTTCTATTTCATTTTGAAAAATTCTGCTTTGAATTGTACCATCAGTAGCCATTATTCCTATTTTCGTTAATCCTGCCTCTTTTAACAGATACGAGGTGTCCCGAATAGCATGAATCACCTTACAGCCCGTTTTTTCTTCTATTTCATCATGAAAATAATGTGCTGTAATGCACGGAATAGATATACAATCCACATTCTGTTCCTTTAGTTTTTTCCCGATTTTTATAATCGGAACAACAGGATTTGCATTACTTTTTCCTAAGATATATGCAGTTCTATCCGGTATTGATGGGCAATTATAAATAATCATTTCCAGATGATCCTGATCACATTTTGCATCGGTCATATTAATAAGCAGTTCCATAAAATAGGCAGTAGCCATCGGTCCAAGACCACCAATTATACCAAGTCTCATTTATTCCACCTTATTTGTTTATCGTTCCCTTTGCATAATTTATTTTGTCCTGTACTGATACAGTCGCTCGTTCAGGATACAGCGAAGAATCAAAAATATGACTATTTTTATGCTTGGTAGAATACGCTGCCAGTTCTGCATCCGTCAGCATGAAAAAATTTCCTCCACCTTTTCTTGGAGTTGCATCAAAATGATACCATCCATCTCCAAGATTTATCAGGCTCCAATAATGTGCCGAATGTGAAGTATCACTTTTCACTATATCAACATTTTGTATTCCACAAACATCAAGCATAGCTTTTGCTGCTGCATAATAATTGAAACAGTCCCCTGATTTTTTTGTAAATGCCTGATAAGCTCCGATTGTCCAGCTATCCTTGTTGGATGTTCCCGTATATCCTATGTTTGTTTTTGTCCATCTGTATATTGCAAACGCTTTTTCCATATCGGTCATTGAATCATTAGTAATCTTGTCAACAACCTTTTGCGCAAGCGCATATACGTCTTCTTTATCTACATATCCCTTAGGCTTCTCTTTTATTGTAATCTTCGATGTTGCAGACGATGTATTTCCTGCACTATCTGTAGCTGTATATACAACCTCATATGTTCCTGCTTTATTCAGATTCACTTTACTGTTATCAATATCAAGTGTTGGATTCTGGTCCATATTGTCAGTCACAGTCACATCTTTTTTGTATGAGACCGTTTCCCCTATATATGCGGTTATATCCTTAACTCCCTCAATCACAGGTGGCTGTGAATCGCTCACAACCGTCAGTTTAGCTTTAACCTCTTTCTGATTTTTTCCTTCATCAGTAAGCACGATTGTCACTTCTGACTCTCCATCTTTTGATACATCAGGCTTATCCTTAAAGCTCACATCAACCTTTGTCGCATCCTTTATATCCGTCACAAACTGGTTTGCCTCAATTTGTCCATCTTTATTTACCGTCACATCATTTGCCTTTGCAGTAGGTGCTTTTGTATCTTCGATTGTCAATTTTGATGTATATTCTTTTTTTCCAATCTTTACCACAATCTCATGGACACCTATGTTTCCTGTATTAATCTGTGAAACGTCAGTCACAAACTTAGCATCTGCATTTTCTTTTTTCAGGAAATCTTTAATGTTGATTTCACTACCTGCTTCTAAGGTTACATTCTTTTTTATCTTTGACAAATTGCTTATTGCAAGGAACACTATAAAAATAAACACAATTAGTGTAGCAATGCACATACCTGTCATTTTAATCCTCTGTGCACGCCTTCTCCTTGCCCTCATTTTTTGTCTTTTTTGGTATCTATAGTCGTCCATTCCAGACCTCTCATGTATAAAAACTAATTTTTCTTCTAGTGCATTGTATCTCTTAAAGTGTAGTATGTCAACACTTAAAGTGTAGTTTATATGTATAAAACAACCCCTATTGCGTAGAATTCAATATTAAAATATGTACACTAAAAGTGTGGAGGTTCGCTAAAAGAGTATGATAAAGAATTTAGCTGGTAGACTAAAAGAATTGCGTATTCAGAATAAATTAACACAAAAACAGGTTTCAGAGCTATTAGGCATATCCCCAAGCATCATTTCCGGTTATGAAACCGGAGAACGCACACCCAGTGTAGAAATTCTTCTTTCTCTATCGTATCTGTATAAATGCAGCACAGACTACTTACTTGGGAAAAGTAATGATATGCCCGCAATTTTACTAGACACGAATGGGCTGACTCCTAACCAAATCAAAGCCATTTCTGCACTGATCGAATCTATACGTCAATAGTTTTTAAACATAAAATAAGCGTAGAGCTCAGTATATTCAGGCTCCACGCTTATTAATTTATACTTAACACCATCCGGTTATTTGCAGGAACGATTGATTAGAATGCCGCTCTGTAAATTTCCACAATATCGTCCTTGCTAAGCGGTACAAACGATCCCTTTGAACCCTCGCAGGCCTTCTTTGCCATCACCTCAAAGTTCCTGTCGTCTGTGATTCCCACAGCTCTTAGATTTGCAGGAATGCCCATTGTCTCAAAGAAGAATTTCTTCAGTGCATCAATGCCTGCGTGTGCAAGTGCATAGTCATCATCACCGGAAAGTCCCCAGACATTTTTTGCAAACTCCACAAACATCGGAAGTGTATCGTCATTTAGTATATGCTCCATCCATGCCGGTGTGAGTATTGCAAGTCCCTCTCCGTGAGTAATATCATAGAAAGCGCTCAGCTCATGTTCCATAGGATGTACGCACCATGCCGGTGAACATCCATCGCCCACAACACCATTGATTGCATGTGTGCCTGCCCACATCAGGTTGGCTCTGGCCTCGTAGTTGTCAGGCTGTGCGAGGGCAACCGGTCCATTTTTAATCATTGTGCGTAACAATCCCTCCGCCATAAATTTCTGGCAGTCAGCATTCTCCATAGAAAAATAATTCTCCATTGTATGGCTCATCATGTCTGCGGTTCCTGCTGCGGTCTGTTTTTTTGATACCGAAAAAGTATATTCAGGATTTAATATTGACATGGTTGGCACCATATACGGCGATCCTGTTCCCCACTTTTCATTTTTAGACATATCAGAGATAACAGCAAAAGGATCCATCTCTGTTCCGGTTGCGGAAAGAGTAAGCACATCAAATATCGGAAGTGCCGCCTTGACCTTTGAGCCATCAAGCACCAGATCCCATGCATCACCGTCATACTTTGCACCTGCTGCAACAACCTTTGAGCAATCAATTGTACTGCCGCCTCCTATTGCAAGCACCATGTCGATACCCTCATTTTTACAGATTTCAACACCCTTTCTGACTGTCTCAATCTTTGGGTTTGGCTCCACTCCGCTAAGCTCAAACACGGTCAGTCCCGCATCCTTAAGGATCTTCATTGCGGTATCGTAGAGACCGTTTTTCTTTATAGAGCCGCCTCCGTACACTAAAAGCACCTTGCTGCCATATGCCTTGAGCTCTGATAAGCTCGAAATGGTATCCTTTCCGAAATGAATCTTTGTTGGAATGTTGAATGTGAAATTGTACATATATAATACCTCCTGCTAAATAATCATATTTTTTAATTGCTCCATATCATCTGCATCGGGATGCGACAAAGCCTTGTCAAAATTTTCAATCAGCGCATCAATATTATCCGGATGCTCCGGGTTTTCTTTCATTTTCACATAGCGTTCCCTCACAGACTGTGGCATTTTGCCCTGACACATATATTCTCCTACAATAGTGTTGCTTGAATCAATGGACATTTTAACATTGCCAAGAATCCTTTGAAAATATGCATCACTTCCTCCAAAACCGGCTGTTCCGAACAGAAATATCTTTTTATTTTTCAATTTAGATAAGAAATCTAATGTATCGCTATCTGCGTTTCCCTTGTCCGTCCAAAATCCAATGTATATCAATTCGGATTTTATCACCTGCGCATCAGCCGTGCCAAAATAATCACAGCTCTCCTTTGGCAGGATTTCATGAATTTTATCAGCCAGCTTACGTGTGTTGCCTGTCATACTACTGAATATTATAGAATAATTTTCGTTGTACATACAATATCCTCCTTTAAATTGAACTAATTCTCGTATCATAATTTCCCTCAGCCTCCGATCAACACTTTTTTCCCGCAAAATGCAAATCCGTAATGCTTGATATTATTCTCAGATATTCCCCTGTCCAGCAATTGAGTATCATAGTTTTTCTCATCAATTTGTCTGAGCGCTGCCGCAACCGTATCTTCGAGTCCACTTTCTTCACTGTCATCAAACACCTTAAACTCCATAACAAATGCGTCACGTCCCTTCTCCCTCGGAACCAGAACTACATCATATCTTCCAAAGCCACTTTCACGATTTGAAAGGACTTCATAATTATCACGTATATCCACCAAAAGTCCAAGCACAAGGCCATGATAAAAACGCTCCGGCTGACTACGGTCTGATGGATGATTGCCTGTATCAAAACTACTAAAAGTAGACATCGCCACATCATTCATATACACGTTCATTGCTTTTACATCCCCACTAAATAAAGCCTTCACAAATTCATTATAGTTGGATGATACATCAGCAAACCATCCTTTGAACAGATTAGAAAACATACTTATAGTCTCAAGATTCGTTATACTAAGTCTGTACCAGGGCTAAAGAGTAATTCCCTTATGGACAATGCTATCAACCTTCAGATACCCACTCGCCAGAAGAAGGCTCCATATAGCGCTCTCATCTTTTTCGAGCCGGTTGAATACTATCTGTTCATCAAAATTCACCTCAATACTCTTTCCATTAACCAGACTTTCCATGAGGCTCTTTATCTCTGCAGATGATTCCTGTATAAGTCTGCTTATAAGAGCATTGGAGCTGGTAGCAGCCCAATAAGGCTTTAACTTTTTTTCTTTCAGGAAATTAGTAATAGACCATGGATTATATATATCTTTGAGCGAACCAAAGGTAAATCCATCATACCACTGCTTAACAACAGCTTTTTTATCACTCATGCCATACTTTTCAATAGACTCAAAAACCTCTTTCTCAGTAAAACCAAAGCAATCAGCATATTGCTCAGACGTAGTCGTAACAACTACCAGGTTATTCAAATCTGAAAAAACAGACTCTTTTGAGACTCTCGTAATTCCTGTCATTATTGCACGTTCCATATATGGATTGGTCTTAAAAGTAGAGTTCAGCAATCCTCTCATAAAATTCACGAATTCATCCCAATATCCATGAATGTAAGCTTCCTGCATAGGTGTATCATATTCATCAAGTAGAATAATAACCTTCTTTTTGTAGTACTCGCTTAAAAAATATGACAAATCTTTAAGGGAATCCTGAGCTGTTACATCATCAATCCTATCTGTCATGTCTGACAGCTTACGCCTGTCAGCTTCTGTAAAATCAGGATAATCCATCAGATAACGATACTGCCTGTATACATCCGCAATTATCTTCTTAACCTTCTGTACCGCATCCTTATAATTTCCCTGCTTTACATCAGCAAAGCTTATAAATATAACAGGATATGCTCCCTGAAGCTTGCGGTATTTTTCGCTGTTCCATATAGAAAGTTTCTCAAAAATCTCACTTTTTTCCGAATACTGATTTGAGAAAAAATAATTAAGCATACTCATATTCAGAGTTTTTCCAAAGCGGCGTGGTCTGGTAATAAGCGTGATATCATCCGCGCTCCCCCACCATTGCCTGATAAAATCAGTCTTATCTATATAAAAATAATTATTTTCACGAAGGTATAGAAAATCCTGTTTTCCGATGCTTATAATCTGTGCCATACTTTCTTCTCCTAAAATCATATATGCCTATTATATAATTCTTTTGAATCGATTACAAGCAAAGAAAGATACCGCTTACCCCCATAACAACAGCTTACGCGAGAAATAAAATACAAATGGTAATGGCAGCATAGAAATAAAAAATATTATAATATAGGTTAAATATACATTACATGTTCTTTATCACTTCAACTCTGGTTACCACGCCTTCGCGCATACTATCCACTCTAAGTGCACAATCCTTATAATACACGCAGGCACCTATTGCAACCGTCTTTCCCTCTTCACTCAGCTTGTCGCTTATGACATTGCGAAGAATTCTTGTCTTTTCCTCCGGAATTTTGGCTCCGGTTATGAGATTCGCGTGTGCTACTGTCTGACTGCCCCGGCATATCATGTGATCTGCCTCATCAAAACTGCAGAACAGGAATTTTCTGATTGCAAACAATGCTGCTATCGCGCCAATTCCAACAAGAGTCTCATATACATTGAGGTGCTCGACTATCATCTGTCTGGCTGTTGCAAAAAGCAGAACCTCTATTATCGTACCCGGCTGATGCGTACAGAGCATCTTTACAAACTCCACGCCTATAGCAAGCGACATGGCATATTCCATGTAATACTCCAACTCAAGCCTGTCATGCCATATATCAAAAAAACATTGACCTACAAGCTTTATAATAAGTATCGCTATCACAAATACGAGAAATGCAGACAATACCAGTTCCACGTAGGTCGCTATGTTTTTCATGGTTTTCCTTAAAAATTGTTTCATCATTCACTCTTCCTCTCAGTTATTGTATTATTGAATGAATTGCTCCCGGGATGCTCATATCCACAAACAGAGCTATCATAAATGATAGCTCTGTTTGTATTGTTAGTATCTGATTTATTATTCGGTGTACCGGCAAATATTTGCTGCTTCAGGACACTCAATTCTTAGAACAGGAATGCCACACTGCATATAGAAACAACTGCAATAAGTATAATAAGTAACGGTCCACCGATTTTTACGAAATCCGAAAACTTGTATCCTGCCGGAAGTATCTGCATATTTACGGCTGTTCCGAAAGATGTTGCTATTGCAAGGTTTGAGCAGGCACCAATTACGATTACCCATGGAATAGGACTGATTCCAAGCGATAATGCAATTGCTATACAGATTGGTGTAAGCATTGCTGCTGTTGCGTTGTTTGACATGATGTTTGTAAGCACACTTGTAAGCACTGCGATAACTACTGTAAGAAGCACAACCGATGCGTTCTTTCCTCCGAAGAGGTTGAGTACAGCGTTTGCGATTAATGCTCCGCCACCTGATACGTCAAGTCCTGTTCCGATTCCTGATATTGTTCCGATACATACGAAAACATCCCAAGGAAGATCCGAATATGCTTTTTTAATCTTGATACAGCCTGTTCCAAGTACCATTGCAGCACCTATAAGACCGATTGTACCAATGTTAAAATAGCTCTTGAATGGCTGGAAACCACTTAACACAAACAATACTATGCATAAAATCATGGTTCCGAGTGCCACATAGCCCTTCCATGCCGGAGCATCTGACTCCTGTTCCTTCTCGAGCTTATGTATCTCTGCAACTGAATACATATTTCCCTTGTCGAAGTCAGGACTATCCGGTTTTAATACCTTGTCGAGGAGCTTATAGCCGATTGTTCCCCAGAAAATAATCTGTACAACTGCTGCCGGAAACATAATCTTTGTCATGTCAAACATTCCCATGCCTTCCTCATAACCGGCATATCCCTGTAATACTGAGTTTGCTGCAAGCTGTGAGGTTGAGCCGATCAGCGAACACGCACCTCCGATAACGGCTGCTGTTCCGGCTGGGAAAATAACCATTTTTGAACGGATTTTTCCACATGAGTTTGCTGCTACGATTGCGATGATAGGCATCCAGATAGCAACTGTTCCGTTGTTACTCATAAATGCTGACATCAATGAACACACAGCACTTACCGTTACTATAAACCGTCTCTCCGTCTTGGCAAGAAAAGAATTTCCGATTTTTTCTCCTATCTTTCTTGCTATTCCGGTTTCAAAAAGTGCGGCACTTACAACACACATTCCGACTACCATCGGCCAGCCTGTTGCGCTGAATCCGCTGTATACTGCAGATAGCTCCATTTCCGGAATAAACATTGCCATTGCTACCGAACCCAGGATAGCAACCACGCTTATCGGCAGTCTGTTCCAGACAAACAAGCCCATTGTAATTAATACAATTATAATTGAAATAATACTAGAATCCATATTATATCCCCCGATATATTTTTATTTTAAACCTCTGCCCAGTCAGCACCCTTCCATTTCTCGTGCTCATATACTGACTTGTCGGCTACATATGGCCACTTTTTACCTTCTGCTACTGCCAGACAGCCCTTGACACACATCTGTGCCATCTTGATTACTGCCTCTCTTGTCTGGGCTGCTGAATGCGGACTTACGATAAGATTTCTGCAGTTTAATAACGGATCATCTGTTTTTGGTGGCTCACTGCAGAATACATCTGTTCCCGCGCCGGCGATAACTCCGTTATTTAATGCTTCTACGAGATCTGCTTCGTTGATGATTCCTCCACGGCTGCAGTTTATTATAAGCGCCGTCGGTTTCATAACAGAAAGCTCCTTCTTTGAGATCATGTTCCTGGTCTGATCTGTGAGCGGTACATGGATTGATACCACATCGCTGTCCTTTAACAGCTCCACATAATCCTCATAATATTTAGCACCATAGCCTTCTACCTGCTCTTTTGTCATAAAAGGATCATACGCTGCAATGCTCATTCCACAGCCTTTGCAGATTTTGGCTGTTTCTCTTCCAATTGCTCCAAGGCCAAGGATTCCGACTGTCTTTCCCTCAAGCTCGAAAGCCTTCTTTGCTCCACGGATTTCCCAGTTTCCTTTGCACATCTCATTCTGTGCCTCGATAAGATTCTTTGACAATGCAAAAATCATTGCTACCGCATGCTCAGCAACACTTCTGTTGTTGGCTCCCGGTGTGATAACCACCGGGATACCAAGCTCTGTTGCTTTTTTTACATCAACCGAATCGTATCCTACGCCTGTACGTCCGATTACCTTGAGCTTCGGGCTGTTTTCTATAGCATTTGCATCACATTTTGCAATTCTTACAATAAGAGCAGCTGCATCCTTCATCTCGTCAAGATAATTGTTCGGATCCTGATTGTCAGCTACATATACATCAGCTATTCCATCTAAAAGCTGCATTCCTTCTGGGCATACAGCCTGTGTCATTACAAACTTCATATTAATTCATCCTCCCCAGAGCTAGTTCATTCCTTTGTCAGCATTCTCTTTTAATACCTTTGCAAGCGCTTCCACGCCCTCATCGCACAGATAGTTGAATGGACGTCTGCAATCGCCAACAGGATATCCGAGCATTGCAACCGCTTTTTTAACAACTGTGTTAGGATTGCCGTATTTGAATACAGCTCTGAAGCTTGCGATAGAATCCTGTGCTGCCTCTGCCTCCTCAAGCTTGCCCTCTTTGAAAAGGTTGTAGATTGATGAAAGCACATGTGGATAAACATTTGAGCATCCTGCGATTCCTCCGACTCCTCCTTCTTTTAATGCAGGAAGAATGAGCGAATCATTTCCTGATAATACATAGAACTTCTTGTCAAGTTCACGTGTCTCTGTGATATATGCCTTTAAGTTATCCCAGTCACCGCTTGAATCCTTTGCACCGATGATAAGGTCAACATCCTTTGCAAGCTTCTTTACTGTCTCAGGAAGCAGCTTGTTTCCTGTACGGGCAGGAATATTGTAAAGAACGATTGGAGTATCTACATGCTTGGCAACCTCTACATAGTGATCGTATAACTCCTTCTGTGATGCAACCGCAAAGCTTGGAGTGATTATTGAAAGGACGTCAGCTCCGAGCTTTTCTGCCTCCTTGCTCATCCTGATAGTATCCTGTGTTGAAATACAGCCTGAGCCTGCATATACAGGTACTCTTCCTTTTACCTGATCAATTGCTGCTTCAAGTACTTCGCATTTTTCTTTTTCATTTAAGATATATCCCTCACCATTTGTTCCAAATGGGAAAATTCCGTGCACACCGCCATCAATAAGTCTGTCAATCTGTGTTCTGAGCTCGTCAGTGTTGATGCTCTCATCTGCGTTCATTGGTGTTAAAATTGGTGTAATAATTCCTTTTAATTCTGTCTGTTTCATGTTTTTCTTCTCCTTTTAAACTTGTTTAATTTTGTTTATTTTTAATTTAATATTTTGTTTGCAATCTTTACCAGTACATCTTTGGTTCCGAACCCACCTGATTTGGATATTATCTGCTGCACAAATCCGTGATTTTTCAGATTTGAAACAACAACGCCCTGTTCTATCTCGCATACCGGTGTAATCTGGTTACAGCCTATTAGCTTCATATACCCCATCAGAGTATCGCCGCCTGTCATAAGTATTGTCGTATTCTGCTTATTTGCTGCCAGATAGTCAGCTATGTGTCCATGTGCCGTTGGAATCAGGGCTCTTACATCATTCATAGTCAGCTTATTTGCTTCCATATAGCCCTTTTTGTCTTCTTCCCGGTCTATGGAATCAATGATGAGACATCTGTCTTTTTCACATTCCTCCTGCATCTTGTGCAAAAACTCCAAGCCCTCCTGTGTGCTGTAATAATCCTTCTGCAATTTTTGTTCTACGGTCATATGGATTCTTGAAAATCCGTGTTCTTCGGCATAGTCAAGCTGATTTTGCGTAATCATATTCAAACTGCCACATTCCACAAGAAAATTTTCACTCTTCCTATAGCTTTGCGGCTTCGCTGCATCAAATCTAAGCTTGTCGGCAAGCGCTTCCGCAAGTGCGGCACATCCGGCAATAATGCAAAGCTCATCTTTTTCCTGCAATTCATCAAGCCTTTCTTCTATGTCCTTGTGTTTTTCAACATCGCAGATTACGATACGTTCATCGCTTTTTATATCATTCAAAGCTTCATTGTGCTTAACACAGGCACATTTCAAAGCTGTCTGCTGTGCGATAATATCAGGTATGTACGACAGCTTTACCGGTTCAAACGGATCCTGCCCGAATACACTTTTTTCTAGAAGCTGCCCCTGTATGTAGTGAGTTCCGTTTACCGTACAGCGGTCTATCTTCGGATACCCCGGCAGGAAATAAACTTTGTCGTGTCCGCTTCCGTCCAAAACTGCCTGAAGTTCACTTCCGATATTTCCGCGGAGCGCTGAGTCCGTTTTTTTGAAAATAACAGGAATCTTAATTGCTTTTGCCCATTCTGTAATATTTTTCACAGCATCATATGCCTTAGCTGCCGGCATTGGTCTGGTCTCAGAATCTATAACCAGAACCTCCGTCATCTCATCTATATCCCCGATATCTTCCGGCATTTTTGTAAATACCTGGGTGGCAATTCCCTTATTCACAAACTGGATTCCGGTATCCAATGCACCGGTAAAGTCATCTGCTATAATCAACAGCTTTACCATCGCATTCCCTCCCATTATTTTTTGTTTACTGCAAGCTTTGTCGCGTAGTCAATTGAATTTACAAGGCTTAACTCATTAGATTCGCCTTTTCCTGCGAGGTCAAAGCCTGTACCATGGTCTACCGATACCCTTATTATAGGGATTCCGAGTGTTATATTTACACCTGCTACCGCATCCCATTTCTTTAATTCTTTGTTGTATACAAAGCCTTTAACCTTCAGAGGAATATGTCCCTGATCATGGTACATTGCTACAACTATATCATACCAGCCTCCGATTGCTTTAGAGAATATGCTGTCAGGCGGTGTCGGTTTTTTCTCAGGAATATTGATTCCTTCTGCCATTGCCTCATCTATTGCCGGCTGAATTTCTTCAATTTCCTCTGTTCCGAATAGTCCGTTTTCTCCACAGTGTGGGTTAAGACCTGCCACACCAATCTTTGGATTCTCAATGCCTATCGCCTTGCAGGCATCATTTGCAATTCTTATAACTTCAAGGACTCTGTCCTTCTTTACCTTGTCACATGCCTGCCTGAGAGAAACATGTGTCGATACGTGTACAACCCTCAAATCCTCGTGTGCAAGCATCATTGTGTACTTGTCTGTATGTGTGTACTCTGCATAAATCTCTGTATGTCCCGAATAATGATGTCCTGCCATATTTATTGCCTCTTTATTTAAGGCATTTGTGACAGTTGCGTCAATCTCGCCGCTCTGCGCAAGCTCTATTACCTTTACGACATACTGAAAAGCAGCCTCTCCACACATCTTTGATACTTTTCCGAATATGTGTCTGTCCATGTTCACAAGGTTCATGTCGTACACATCAATCGTTCCGTACTCAAACTTTGCTTCTTTAATATCGTGAATCGCATGAATCTTTATCTGTCCTTCTTTTCCTGCGATTTTTACTGCCTCTTCCATACATGCGGCATCACCGATAATCACCGGACGACACTGCTTATATATTTCAGGTCTTGATAACGCTTTTACTGAAATCTCAGAACCGTTTCCCGCAGGATCTCCCATTGTAATTCCGATAATTGGCTTTTTCATAGGCTCCTCCTTTATTTTAATACCTTAAGATATATGTTTCTGATATCGTTAAGGCTTAATTCTTTCATATTGTTTACAAGAAGTCTCTGCTGTTTGCTTCCGGCATCAACAAGGAAATCCAGGTCCTCCGGCTTAACACCGAATTCCTTTAAATCTGTTGGAATGTTTGTAACCTTTACAATGTCAGCAATCTGATCGATCATGTACTGTGCTTTCTCATCCTCAGATTTTCCTGCATGCTCAGGGTAAACAGCATCGCAAAGTATTGCAAGTCTCTTGCTGCATGCGTCCTTGTTAAATTCCATAACATGTGCAAAAAGTATGGCATTTGATACACCGTGAGCAATGTGATATTTGCCTCCCAGTGGATATGAAAGTGCATGAACTGCTGTTGTTCCGCTTCCTGTGATTGCGACTCCGCCATAGAAGGCTCCGGTCATCATATTGCTTTTTGCTTCCATATTGTCCGGATTGTTATAAGCTTCCCTGATATTGTGAAAAATAAGCTTGGCTCCGGCTACTGCGTAGGTATCGGAAAACGGTGTTGCTTTCTTTGAGGTGAAGCACTCAACCACATGGGCCAATGCATCTACACCTGTTGCTGCCACAATTGATTTTGGAAGCTTTCTGATCATATTTGAATCCAATACCACATAGTCCGGAATCATACTGTCATTTACAATTCCTTTCTTTGACTGTTCCTCCGGAACCGCAACGATTGCATTGCAGGTTGCCTCAGATCCTGTTCCGCAGGTTGTCGGAATCATAACCGTCTTAATCTGTTTCTTTGCAAGCGTCGGATCATTGAGCAGATCTTTTATAGTGTAGTCTGCATCTTTTAATACGCAGCAAAGCTTTGCTGCATCCATAACACTTCCCCCACCGATTGCTATGATAAGATCTCCTGATGCGCTCTCCACTTCCTTCATAACCTTTTCAACATCCTGATATGATGGTTCGGAGGCAAGATCATCAAATACCTGATACTCTGTCTTGTTTTCCTCAAGAATCTCTGTCAGCAGATCTAAAAGTCCTGTTGCACGAATGCCTTTATCAGTAAAAACTATTACTTTTTTAGCATTCTCTTTTTCTATTACCGCTTTCACATTCTCAATGCTTCCTGCTCCGCCAAAGATACATGACGGAATTTTAATCTGATAACTCATATATTACCTCTCCTTTGTTATATTGTTATTCTTGTGTTTTATTTTTGAACATCTCTTTGAACTAATCATATAATATCTGTTTTTTGTGACTCGTTCAACGCGTTGTTTTGTTATTTTTGTTCTATTTCGAAACATAAGTCGCATTTATTTGTTGCATTTTGAAACGTGCTGTAATACAATATGGTTAAATAGTAACAAAGCATCACTAGTGCTATCTTTACGTTTCATTTTTAAACATTAAAATAACCACTTAACATTTACAAATCCTAAAAGGAGAAATATATGCAGAAAACCAAGATTCTTGCAGTCGCCCCTTACGAGGGCATGGCTGACATACTTACCGATATAGCACAGTCGCGCGATGACATTGCTCTCACTGTCCAGACCGGTGATCTGTTCACCGGCCGTGATATCGCAATGCAGCTTGCACATAAAAATTACGATGTTATCATTTCGCGAGGCGGCACCGCAGAGCTTATACAATCTGCTGTTGAGCTTCCCGTCATAGATATATCAATCTCTGTTTACGATATACTTCTGAGCATCAAGCTTGCCGAGAGCTACAACGGAAAATTTGTAATTGCCGGTTTTCCCGGAATCACTGCAAATGCACATCTGCTGTGCGACCTGCTTCAATATGATATTGACATAATCACTTTCAAGGACTCCGCAGATGCAGTCAATCGCCTTAAAGAAGCAAAAGAAAACGGCTGCACGCTTGTCCTATGTGACGTGACCGGTGCCAGAGCCGCAAAGGATATCGGATTAAATTATAATCTTGTAACCTCCGGCAGGGAAAGCATAGAAAACGCCGTTGCCGAGGCTGTAAAGCTTGTGCATTCTTCCAATTATGTCCACAAGCAGAAGGATCTGTTCCAGTCGCTTCTGACCGAGGATGACCGCGAATTCTTAATTTACTCGCCTGCAGGTACTCTGTGGTTTTCAAGCATCGCAATAGATGAAATGAATACATCGTTGATGAATTTTGTACAGACATACATTAAGTCATTTTTGAAAGTTCCGAACCAGACCGTTTCGCATCAGATACGCGATAACGTCTATACTCTGTACAACCGCCACCTGATTTACGAGGACCAGAAGTACACTGCAATTACTATATGTAAGAGTCCTGCATTAACCGCCGAGGACGACCCTGGATTTCAGATTTACAATATTGACAACACCTCCTCCAACGACTTTGCTGACGCTTACAACGGAACCGGTAAAGCAGGCAAAATAGCGCAGATAATAGAAGAATACGCTAAAAGCCATCTGCCTGTGCTTATTCTCGGAGAAAACGGAACCGGCAAAGGCAAGGCTGCATCACTTATTTACAAGCAAAGCAACTATAAGCACGCTCCATTTTACAGTATCGACTGTTCTCTGATAAAAGAGCGTAAGTGGCACAGCCTGCTAAATAATGAGAATTCTCCTCTCAACGAAGTGGACAGCACAGTATTTTTTGAAAAAGCCGATGCTCTTAGTCTGGAACAGATTGGTGATTTGTTTCAATATATAGACCAGACGAAGCTTTGCACGAGAATGAGACTCATAGTCTCGCTTTCCACCAACAACTCCAATCAGCCTGCATTTGCCACAATACGCACTTTCATGGAGAATCATCTTTCCTGCCTTACCATGAATCTCCCACCGCTTCGAGAGCGCATTGACGATTTTTCCGGTATAACCGCGCTCTATCTGCACCGGTTCAATGTCTCCCTCGGGAAACAGATAATAGGCTTTGACGTTGACGCAATGGAAAAAATGCTCTCGTACAACTGGCCTAACAATCTCGACCAGCTGCAGCATGTCCTTAAAGAGCTTGTCACAATAACAAAGACACCATATATCTCCTGTGACACCGTAGAAACTATCCTGAAACAGGAACCCGACTACGGACGCGTCTTTGATGATTCAGTTAAATTTGAGGGAACTCTAGATGAGATAAATTATCAGATCATTCTCCAGGTGTTACACGAAGAACATGACAATAAAGAAAAAACCGCCAGACGACTCGGCATAAGCCGAAGCACACTCTGGCGGATCTTAAAGAACAATAATTAATGCTTAATCAATTTCTCCCTGTGGGATAAATACCTGAACATCAGCATTCTCGTCAAGCTCTATAAATACTCTTGTATCTTTGCCGACCAATCCCTTAAAATGTCCGGTGAATTTCTCTCCGGACTGGGTTGTTCCGGTAACATCCATTTTGTATACGCTTCCGGCATCTGATGAGAAATCAATTAAATCATGGCTGCCAAGTGTGTTGACAGTCTGCTCTTTGCCATCGTTCCAGGTTACCTTGATATTCTTAGCATTAAAATAAGTCTGGTTTATAAGCCGGATAGTTGTTGTCTCTTTTCCGTCCTGCGCTGCATAAATACAATTAGTACCTATTAACACTCCTGCCATGATAGTAACTAATGCAAACGTAGCAAGAACTTGTTTGTTTATTATTTTATTCATTTCTGAATACCTCCTTATAATGGCACTCCATTATCTTCGCGGATATTTTATCACAAGATATATTAATTAAACAATTGTCAATTAGCTCAAAACTTTTTTATTATTTTATGTTTTTATTGACACTTTTTCAAAGCATTTGACATTATTTTTGGGTTTGTTTTGTACCTAAATTTTATATGAGCGTATTTAGATAAAAATGGACGAAGCATGGTATAAATGATATAATTAAAATGAATGATGGAATAATAAGAAATGGGAGAAACTGTTATGGGATTGTTATATGCAATATTTTCAATTTTTATCACGCTATTTTTCCCAAAGCAAATTACGGATGTGATTTGTTATGGAAGACATCGTGATAGAGAAAATATAAAGAGTAAAAAAATATATTGTCTTATATATGTTTTTTGGACATTATTTTTTGGTTTGTTTTGTCTTATGATGGGTTCGGCATCAGGTGTAAATAATACATTTGATAGAGTTTTGGATTATTATGGATTGAATTTTGGCGAATATGATTATTTTGAGGCGGCGTCCATATATGACGAGCATGATTATAAACATGAAGGTGATTTCACTCTTGTATACTATATCAGAAAAAATGAAGATAATTTAGATGATTTAATTAAACAAATTGTTCAAGAAAATAATTCTATATACAAAAGATATCAGCTCAGTGAAATTGACGTGGTATATGAAACGAATGGTATTTATTACATATGTGAAAAGGGGGAGGTGATTGCAAAGGTAGTAGTAGAAAACGATGGATTGTTAAAAAAAGTAAGTTATCAATGGAGTAGAGAAAAATTAGAACAAAATCTAGGAGGGTAACAGTATTGTTATGAAAATCCGCGGTATATTACTCCTGCAAAAACACCACATTAAATAATAGGCTCACTAATTATATCCTGGCAAGCCTATTATTTTCTTTCACCCCTATCTGTCAATAGTTAGCTGATTCATAAAACTTAAACAATGGAATGGCTTTATAGTCTATCCCTTCATCCAAGTCTTCTGAATATAACAAAAGGGTGCTTTTAGAAGTGTTTTTCATGTCTATATGCAAACACAATACATTTATAAAAAAATAATCGAAATAATGAATTTCACATTTTATTACATCTTGATATTCATATTTATTCCCATTAATATAGAAGAAATCTTCATAT